>Ga0207087_1032_pt2 | contig 29196 bp, 29 predicted proteins | sample Alteio_BWMinHeat_51_FD_153544 | JGI IMG/M metagenome (GOLD analysis project Ga0207087, IMG submission 153544) | Enriched cells from forest soil in Barre Woods Harvard Forest LTER site, Petersham, Massachusetts, United States -... | ecosystem: Environmental > Terrestrial > Soil > Temperate forest >... | reverse complement strand
TAGCGCTCCTTCACCATGAAGATATATGAGCCGTGCTGTCTATAGTCATGGTGCTCGCCCCGACGTGAGTCTTAACAACCTGCGCAATCTCGTATTTGCCAGGCGATTTTTCGCGGGCGACCGAAAGGGAACCGTCGCGGCAACTGGCGAATACCTGGCCATTTTCAACCTTTGTAGCATCGACGGTGTCGCCAATCGGCAGATCCGATAAAACCTTTCCGTCTTCCGTACTCATCACGATCAGCTTCCGAGGATTTCGACAGCCGATAAACAGACGCCGGTTTTTCGTATCTATCGACATCCCTACCGGACTCCCACCGGGTGCCACGGTCCAACGGGCGACTACCTTCCTTTCATTTAGATCCACGACCGCTACTTCGTCCTTGTCCATAAGATTGACGTAGAGCTTCCCGGCCCCATCGGATGCCAGGAACTCCGGCGCTCCGCCCAGATCAATCGGAGCATCGATCTTGCCACTCTTAAGATCGATGTCAGGCTTGAATGACATCAGCACTCCCTTATCCCCTGACACGACCAGCACAAGCCCACTACCGGGCTCAAAGATGATCCCGTCCGCATCGGGCTGGGCGACAATTTTGCCAAGAACCGCATACGTCGTCAGATCGAAGACCACGACGGCCCCGTCCCCTCCACCGTCACTGATAAACCCGCGCCCCACCTCGGGAACAATCGCGACACCATGAGCGATCTTCTGCCCCGGGATGTCGCCCAGCGTCTTCCCCGAGTCGGCATCGATTACCATCGTGTGTGTGCTCCTCGGAACAAACAGCCGATGCGTCTTCGGGTCGACGGTGAGATAATCCCACGCACCTTCACCGCCGATCTTGAGTTTTTTCTCGACCACCCAGTTCGTCTGAGCCATAACCGGCAGAGAACCAGCGAATAGAAGCAAGGTTAAGGGCAGCCTTCTTGCAAGTAGTGTCGTTCGCATGATTTTCCCTCGTGTGGAATGGGGCAAAACTGTCTGTACTGCGATTGCTAGAGTGGTTCTGCGGTGCTATCGAGTGCTCGAATTCGAGCATTCGAAATATGTACGCGCATTGCGGCTCGTGCCTCTTCTTCGTCTGAGTCGCGGATTGCCTGGACTATCCTTTGGTGCTCTTCTTGCACCAGAGTCAAGCGCTTTTTGTTGCGGGTCAATGAGAGATGACGGGTGACGTTCATGCCGTTGAAGACGTGCATCGCCAGGGCGTCGAGTGCTTGAATAAACAATTGATTGCGGGTAGCTAGTGCAATGGCCCCGTGGAAGCGAACGTCTTCTTCAACGCCGAGCTCTCCGTTCGCATTGGCATTGTTCAAAGACTTGAAAGCCTCGTCGATTGCTGCGAGGTGCTCGCTCGTTCTGCGTTGAGCAGCAAGAGCGGCGGCCTCTCCTTCGAGAGCAATGCGAAACTCAAAACAACGCATCAGGTCAGCCACTCCGCCGATCGGGGCCAAGCGGAGAAATTCACGACCGGGCTGGCGCTGCACGTAAGTGCCCGCTCCCCTGCGTGTGACCGCGACCCCATCAGCATGCAGGCGGACCAGTGCTTCACGTACCACGGCGCGCGAAACGGCGTATTTGGCGCCCAGCTGACTCTCGGACGGCAACCGTTCGCCGATTTTGAACTCGCCGGCGACGATCTGCTCGAGAATGTTCTCGTAGATCCGGTCGGCGTATCGGGCCGTGGACTTCTCAATCCCAGCCGACTCTTTTATCGCAATTGTCTCAATCATTTTCGTCTCAGCCTTACGCTTCCTACCTCAATCAGCCTGCTTCCCAACTTGTCAGGCTTCAATTCGGTGATCGCCTTGTTATTTATGTGCCACAGCTGCCGTATTGTCAAGACTTGTGAGACATGTTTCTTTGCTCATAGGAACTTCAATGAGCCCAGGCGTCCGTAAAGTCGGACAGTATATAAGGCTTTCTGTGTGCGCCATCAGCCATGGTTCCCTGCTGACAGCAAGCCTCTCGGCGGCCTCCGTGACTCTCAATTTACGAGAATGTAACGAACCGCCAGAATGCCGCTCGTTAGAGTTGTCTGTCAAGTGCGAAAATTTGCTTGACAAGTAGTCGCATTCGGATTATTAATCCTACCGTTTGAACGAATCTGTCCTACTTCGGAGCTGACGTTCCAGATCGGTCAGGTGAAATCAGAACAATGATAATGCGAATAAAGAGTTTGCGTTTTGCTGTGGCATTGGTCGCGCTGGTGCTGGCGGTTTCACCTTTCCCGATTTTTGCTCAGGTGACAGGAGCTACGCTCTCTGGAACTATCACAGATGCCTCCGGCGCCGTATTGCCTCGAGCGCAAGTCACAATTACGAACGTGTCCACAGCAGTCACGCGCAAGTCTCTAACGCAGGACGATGGTTTCTACAGCGCGCCAGACCTCTCCCCCGGAAACTATGAGGTAACCGTCTCAGCGCAGGCGTTCGCTACCGTTACGCGCAAGGGTATTACGTTGAACGTTGGCGGCAATCAAATTCTCGACATCCAATTGAAGGTAGGCCCCGCGACCGAACAGGTCGAAGTGGACGAAAGAGCGCCCATCCTTCAACTGGCATCTTCTGAGACAGCGGATGTCGTTGACTCCCGGACGGTTCGAGAGCTGCCTCTGAACGGCCGGAGCTGGACCGACCTAGCCGCTCTTCAGCCGGGTGTCGTGCGACTTGAGAGTTCATTTAATTACTCCTCGGGGTTCGACCGTGGTTTAAAGGGCTTTGGCACGCAGTTCTCGATTAGTGGGGGCAGGCCTGTACAAAACAATTACCGTATAGACGGTCTAAGCGTCAACGACTACGCAAATGGTGGCCCGACTAACGTTATAGGAGGAGCACTGGGAGTAGATGCCGTCCAGGAATTCTCTGTGATTACGAGCAATTACACCGCCCAGTATGGAAGGACCTCGGGAGGAGTCGTCAACGCGATTACCAAATCCGGGACAAATGACTTACACGGTAGCGCCTACGAATTCATTCGGAATAGTGCTCTGGACGCCAGAAACTTCTTCGATTACGACGCCGCCGGCAATCCAATCAGGCCGCCATTCAGGCGAAACCAGTTCGGTGGATCGTTGAGCGGACCAATATCCAAGGGTCATACCTTTATCTTTGGGGATTATGAAGGGATCAGGCAGAGCAAAGGCATTGCCACCCAGGCGAGAGTGCCCTCAGCCGCGGCGCGAGCGGGGAATCTTACGGGCGGACCTGTGAATGTGGATCCCGCGGCTGCCCGGTATCTTGCTCTCTATCCTCTTCCGAACCTGTCGGGGGCTGGCGACATAGGAGTTTACTCGTTCACTGCTCAGCAAGTGCTTACAGAGAATTTCTTCACGACTCGGATCGACGAAGTGGTATCCGAGAAGGACACCCTATCCGGAAGCTACATCTATGACAACACGCCATACTCTTCTCCCGACCAGATGAACGTCACATTGAAAGGCCATCACATATGGCGGCAAAGCGGAGTGTTCGCAGAGACGCATTTGTTCAGCCCCACCTTGTTGAACTCTTTTCATTTCGGAGTGAATCGAGTAGTGGCGTCCATCAATAGCAATCGGGGTCCCATAGCTCCTCTGTCTACAGACAAGTCGCTCGCCGCGCTACCTGGAGACAATGCGGCTCGAGTATTCATACCGAATCTAACCACATTTCCGGGAGGTGTTGCCGAGACCGGCGACCTCCAATCCTATACCTCCGCCCAAGGCTATGATGATGCCGTTCTCACCCGTGGCGCTCATAGTCTAAAGTTTGGCGTTGCTCTCGAGAATATTCGGAGCAATGTATTGGGAGGCCGAGGTACAGGAGACTGGGCGTTTGCATCCTTGAGCAAGTTTCTCACCAACCAGCCGCTCAGCTTCCAGGCAAGCAAACTCAATACGGTCGTTCCGCGTGACGTGCGCTCCACGATCTTCGGCGCCTATCTTCAGGACAATTGGAGAATTCGCAAGGCTCTCACCGTCGATCTAGGACTGCGGTATGAGATGGAAACCGTCCCACAGGAGGTTAACGGCAGATACGTAACCCTATTAAACCTTACTGATGCGCAGGCACAAGTCGGCGGTCAACTCTTCCACAATCCGACATTGCGTAACTTTGAGCCTCGCGTTGGCTTCGCGTGGAACCCGATGGCCGATTCGAAGACGGTTGTGCACGGAGCTTTCGGCATGTTCGATGTCCTGCCTCTTCCGTACGTTATGGCTTTGGTGGAATCACAGGCGGGGCCGGCCAACCAGGTAGATTCGGTGACAACGGGGCTAAACGGCGCCTTCTACTCGGGGGGATATTCGCTCTTGAACCCCCTTACTAATTCCAACTCAGCGTTCGTCGAGCAGCATCCCCACCGCAACTATGTAACGACTTGGAATCTTAACGTGCAACACCAATTAACCGATAACCTGGCCTTCATAATTGGATACGTCGGGAGCCGAGGGGTGCATCATCAGTTCAAAGTGGACGACTCGGATATGACCTTGCCAACTCTGACGTCAGCCGGTTATGTGTTTCCCTTCTCCACGACGACAACGCTCCCCACTTTGAATCCTAACTTCGGGGACATTCGATCCTTATGGTGGAACGGTAACTCTTCTTATAACGGGCTGCAATTGGGCGTAACCAAACGTATGAGCAAGGGAATTCAGTTCCAGGGTTCCTATACATGGTCCAAGAGTATTGATAACAGCTCATCAGGCGCGGGATCGGATTCGTATGGCAATTCCCTAAGCAGCCTGCATTGGTACGATCAAAGACTCAACAAATCAGTTTCGGACTTCAATACTCCGCGCGTGCTAACCTTGAGTACGGTCTGGGAAATTCCGGCCTGGCAGGGGTCGGCAAAGATCACTCAGAAGATTTTGGGCGGATGGCAAGTCGGAGGCATTCTAAATGCTCAAGATGGACAGCCATTCACTGTACTGGTCGGGGGGGACCCACTGGGGCAGAACAGCAGTGATCCCTTCGCATTCCCGAATCGGCTGACTGGTGCCGGCTGCAATTCTTTGGTCAACCCAGGAAATATGAACCAGTATATTAAGGTGCAGTGCTTTTCCATGCCGACAGCTCCAAGCCAGGCTTTCTACAACCAGTACTGCAACCCTGCGACGCCGTTCCCCACATGCATCAATCTGCTGGGAAACGCGAGACGCAACATATTGTCTGGCCCGGGGCTTGTCAATCTGGACTTTTCTGTATACAAAAACACGCGAATTTCTGAGAAGTTAACCACCCAATTTCGCGCGGAGTTCTTCAATGTGGTGAACCGTGCTAATTTCCAGAGCCCGCTGGATAACAATACTATATTCGACCAGAATGGTAACCTGCAGGGCGGTGTCGGTGCGCTTGACAAAACTGCAAATGATTCGCGAGAGATCCAGTTCGGGTTGAAGTTCTTGTGGTAATCAGGGTAACGGCCCGTCGGTTCGCTGACGCTGGAAGACGCACACCGTTTTCGCAAGGGCTGCGATGCGGGATTACAACCAGGACGGCGAAACTCGGAGCACAGTAAACCGCAGCTTATCGAAGAATGAGATGGAAGGGTGGCGATAGCGCCAACTCGGCCCGAGAAAAACAAGAGCTCAACAAAGACCAGGAACAGCCAACTTGACAACCGCCGACGCTCTCATGGAAGCCATTTAACAAGTCTACCCGTTGTGAATGCGATGTTGCGCCAACAATTCCTCCCGGCCTGTGGCTGGCGAATTGTTATTTCTCTCAGCCACAGGGCATGTAACATTGTTACATCCTGTCGCCAGCTTAGAGCGGGTTGCACTGGTGGTCGCTGATTTTAAGGGCATTCGCGACGGGGTAGCATTTTCGGCAGGGACAGGTCGAGCTAGAAATCCTGCCTCGTGTTCTCTGCCCCTCGGATGGACGCCCCATGTATCTTGCTAAGGTTCAACCCGAAATAAGAAGCTTTCGCCTCTGGAAATGCCCAGAATGTGACGAAAGACGGACTAATGAAGGGTCCTCGGACGAGTTGGGGAAAAAGATGGAAGCGTGACCTATTATTTGTTTCGCTCCGCTGGCAGATTGCTAAAAGCCGGAGCCTCTTTCGGCTAGTAAGGCCTTGCCCACGACTCGACCCCGGGCAGCCAGTTCTAGGCCGATGGCAAACCTATTTTCGGCCGCACGCTGGCAGTAAACCACTTTCGCTGGCGACGACCAGTCTTAGCCCGACTTTGACAACTGGGCGTTAAATTTCCCGCAAGGTGTTGATTCTACGTCCGAGACCTCAAGAGGTCTTCACTACAAATTTTTCATTTCTGCGACACCTTCTATCTCCTGCTGGACGATCCTCGGGGTGGTTGAGCCGGTAGCTGCAGGTGCAATTCGTGGAGCAGCATCCGGTGTTCCTTCTCCGGTTGGGTGTATCGCGGGAGGATCAACAACCGCCCATCAGTCGTCGGCACCCGCACATCCACCATCTGAAGAGCGGACATCTTTTCCAGCACCGCTCGAGCGGTCAGCCCAGGCGCCAGAGCCCGCAAGCGCTGCCCCAGCGTGACATACAAACAGTAGGCCAAGAACGATACGAAGATGTGCATCTTCACGCCGTAAGGTTTGAAACCAGTGGGAACGTAATCGTCGCGGAGGCCTACCAATCGGCTAATCATGGTTATCGTCCAATCCTCAATCGTTCAACCGCCGAACCTCATTCGTATCTCAGAGCAACCATCGGGTCGAGGCGCGAGGCGCGTCGCGCCGGCACGAAAATTGCGGCAAGGCCAATGGTCGCGAGCAGAATGACTGCCAGGGCAAGGGTCAACGAGTCGTTTGCTTTGAGGCCGTAAAGCAGCGAGCTGGCAGCTCTGCCACCGCCGAGCGCCAAGACCGCGCCAATCGCAATCCCGATCCCGATCAGCACTGCGACTTCGCGCAGGATCAGCCCGACAATTCCGGAGCGCTGCGCGCCTAGCGCCATGCGGATTCCGATTTCGTTTGTGCGCTGTGCAACGGTGTACGAGATTACGCCGTACAGTCCAATCGCGGCCAGCAGCACGGCGAGCCCGCCGAAAAACCCGCAAAGCGTGGCCATCAATTCATCCTGAGCCAGGGAGTCGCGAATCTGCGTTCGCAGCGCTGTAAACTGGACGTCAACTTCCGGGTTCACACCGGCAATCGCGTTCTTGACGCCGTTGGCCAGGCTCGCCGTACTCACCTGCGAGCGAATCAGAAATGTGACGAAGGTGGTCGGGTGTTCGTCTTGGGTGCACGGAAAATACATCACCGGCACAAACGGCTCGTGCATGTCGTTGTAAACCGAGTTCTCGACTACTCCGACGACGCTATAGTAGGGTTCCGGCTTGCCCGGGGGCGCTTCCAGGCGAAACTGTTGGCCAATGGCATTCTTCGACCCGGAGAGGAACTTCTTCACGAACACCTGGTTGACGATCGCTACCTTGGGCGATTCGGCCGAGTCGTTCCCGTTGAAATCCCGGCCGGCAAGAATGGGAATTTCCATGGTTTGGAAGTACCCGGGGCTGATGCGCTCCTCCCACGACTGGCCCCCGGTGATATCGTTTTCGGCGAGGATCTCGTTATTTGACGAGTTTCCATTGACCGGAGAACGGTTCGAAACTGCGGCTGCTACTCCCGGAACGGCGCGGACGCGATCGAGCAACTCGCGAAGGAATGCGTTCCGGCGTGCCTCAGGTAAATTCATGCGCGGAAAATCGACATTCGCGACTAGCACCCCGTCCTGCTGGAATCCCAGAGGGCGCGTCATCAAATTATAGAGGCTGTGGGCGAAGAGCAAGGCTCCGGCGAGCAGCACCAGCGAAAGCGCCACTTGCGCCGCCACCAGAAGGCGCTGCAGCCGGAACCGCTCGCGCCCGGAAGTCATTCCGCGCCCCGCAGTTTTCAGGACTGAGCCGGGCGGCGCGCTTCCGGAGCGCAAGGCAGGCGCCAGGCCAAAGAGAATAGTCGTCAGGATAGCCAGTCCCGCCACAAATCCGAGGACGCGCCAATCTGTGGACATATCGAGAAAAACCGGGCTATTAGGCGTGCTGATAAACGCGACGAGAGACCGGCTGAGAATGGCGGCCAGTACGCCTCCGCACACCGCGCCGGCAACGGCGAGCAATGCGCTCTCAGAAAGCAATTGCCGGATGAGTCGCCCGCGCGAGGCGCCCAGGGCAAGCCGCACGGCGATTTCGGGCCCGCGAGTACTCGCCCGCGCCAGCATCAAGTTGGCGAGATTGGCGCAGGCAATCAAAAGAACCAGCCCGGAAAGGCCCAGGAGCAGCCAGAGCGAGGTCGAACTCCTCTGCCGCAAGTTTGAAAAGCCGTTGGCGGTGGGCAGCGCTTCGAGTTTGTACGAAAGGTAATGTTTAACATGGTCGGCGTCATATTGCGGCGGAATCGTTTCCTGGAGCGCAGCTGGAGCGATCGCCGCAAGCTGCGCCGTCGCGCGCGCCAGCGACCAGCCGGGCTCGAGCCGTCCTATCATCGCCAGCCACCAGTCGCGGCGGGCATCCGGGCTCGTGATCCGGCTGTACTCGCCATAGACGATGGCATCCGCGCAGATCGGAACTGCAAGGTCGAACTGGTCGCCGACCGAGACGCCGTAAAACCCGGGCGGCGTGACGCCCACGATCGGAACAGGGTGACCATCGAGCGTGAGCGTCTTCCCGATCGCCCAAGCGGCGCCGCCGTATCGCCGCTGCCAGAAGGCATAGCTCAGGTCCACGCCGCCCGCGCAGCCTGGCTGGTCGTCACGCGGCGAAATCAGCCGGCCGAGAAATGGGTTCACGCCAAGGACGGTGAAGAAGTCACCGCTGACCCAGATGGTCTGTGCAATATTCATTTCGCCGCCGGTAGCCAGATTTGTTTGGTCGCCACTCCAGACGGCGATAGACGAAAACGCCTGCTGCTGCTGCCGAACCTGCTGCCAGAGGGGATAAGTGAATTCGGCATACGGACCGTTGAAGTTCCCGCTCACCCAGAGATCTCTCTTCAGATGGACGATGGCCAAGCTTTGGGGATCTTTCACGGGCAAAGTTCGCAGCCGGACCGCGTCTACGAGCTGGAAAATGGCGGCGTTCGCGCCAATGCCCAGGGCCAGTGTAAGGAGCGCGACGGCAGCGAAGCCGGGCGACTTCGCAAGCGTGCGCAACCCGCATCGAAGGTCTTGAAGAAATGTTTGGAGCCAGTTCCAACCCCACATGTCACGGCTCTCCTCTCTCAGCACAAGGTTATTACCGAAGCGCCGTTTGACGGCGTAATGCGCTTCCTCGGGCGAAACTCCATGTTCCACCAGTTCCCGCTCGCGCAATTCCTGATGTAGCCGCATCTCTTCTTCGAGATCGGCATCGAATCTTCGATGGCGGACCGCCATCAACACTCGCCTGCCGAATCGGGTCATCCAACCAATTGCGTCCATCATTTCAATTGCCCGGTCCCTCCGCGTCTATCACTTGCCCGCACCACTTGTCGCTGCTCTTAAGCAGTCTGAATTGCCCGCGTGATAGCCGCGACGACGCGATTGAATTCGGAAACTTCCACTTCCAACTGTTTGCGACCTAGCGGTGTCAGCCGGTAGTAGCGCGCGCGGCGATTCCCCGTCGTCACGCCCCACTTTGCTTTGACCCAGCCTTTGATCAGCATGCGTTGAAGCGCGGGATAGAGCGAGCCTTCCTCGACTTGCAGAACCTCGTCGGATACCTGCTCAATCCAGCGGACGATCTCAAAGCCGTGTAGTTCGCCGCTCCGGGCCAGAGCCTTGAGGATCAACAGGTAAAGCGTGCCGGGCGGGATCTCGTCTCGATGCATTCAAAGGGCTCCTTAGCCTAGTTAGACTATGCCAATCGCCAAAGGTTAGGCGCTGGCACGGATTCTTTTAAGGAGCAGCCTAAAATTTCTCTTGACAATAAGTATTTACTTATATAAGCTGTTGCCTATGAATGCCACCGTGAGTCTAGATTTTGTGTTTTCTGCTTTGGCCGATCCAACGCGGCGAGCAATTTTGACGCGATTGGCGAAGGGCGAAGCGACGGTGATGGAATTGGCGGCCCCATTCAAGATGACGCAACCAGCGATTTCGCAGCACCTGAAAGCTCTGGAGGACGCGGGCTTGGTGGTGAGTCGTGTGGAAGGAACCACGCGGCCGAGGCGGCTGGCAAAGGCGGGTGTGGAGGCAATGGATCAATGGCTCGCGATGTTGCGAAAAGCATTGGAGCGAAATTACGACCGGCTGGATGAAGTTTTGGCAACTATGGAGCAACCGAAGAAGAAAAAAGGAGAGAAGCAATGAGCAAGTTAACGCTGAAGACAGAGGGCGACACGCATCTGGTGGTGACGAGGCGGTTCGCAGCATCCCCGGAAGCCGTATACCGCGCCCACACCGATCCAAAGCTGATCCAGAAATGGTTGCTCGGTCCGGAAGGGTGGACGATGCCCGTCTGCATCAGTGAGACGAAGCCTGGCGGAAAGATTCGATACGAATGGACGAACGGCAAGGGCGGAGGATTCCATCTGACGGGAGAGTATGTAGAGCTGGTTCCTCACAGCAGGATCGTGCACGTGGAGCGCATGTTTCTGCCAGACCGGACGGCGGATAACCATGTGGAAACGAGATTTGACGCGGATGAGACGGGAACATTGATGACGCTGCGCATGACACTTCCCGATGAGCAGACACGAAGAGCAATGCTGAAAACGGGAATGGAAAGGGGAATGGAGGAGAGTTATGCACGCCTCGAAGGGATGCTCTAGGTCGCTCGCATTGGGTGAAGCAGAGTTGGAAAGACATTACATGGAGGGCGCAGTGAGCAAAGCAGTAACGAAATCGTTCTCGAGCGTGAGGAGTCCGGAGTTCAGAAAATCGGCCGCTTGGTTAGCCGTTTCTTTGACGGGAGCAGCCGTCTTGCTGCTAGCAACACTGCATGTGCTGAGCCCTGAATTTTCGCCGTCTTGGCGTGTGATTAGCGAATACGCGTTTGGCCACTATGCCTGGGTTTTGTCCCTCATGTTTTTGTGCATGGGGTCGAGTTCGTGGGCTTTGGCAGCCGCGATCTGGCCCGAGGTCCACACCACTAGCGGTAAAGCCGGCGTCTGGTTGCTGCTCATCGCGGGCCTTGGTGGCGTGATGGCGTCGTATTTTGACATTACGCACGACGTCGGACATGCGATCGCCGGGTTTCTTGGTGTGATCGGATTTCCCATTGCAGCCATGTTACTGAGTGTCGCGCTGGGCCGCACTGAAAATTGGCGCGGGGCGAGTTCCGGCCTGTTATTGCTTGCCAACCTGAGTTGGATCAGCGTCGTGCTGCTGGTGGCGACTCTAGCCATTATGACGATGCAAATGATGCGGCTAACGGGAGGTCATTTGCCGCAACATGCTCCAAAAGTTCTGCCGCCCGGCGTAATGGCGTTGGACGGGTGGGCAGACCGGTTGATTGTTTTGACCAATTCTGCGTGGGTGCTTCTTGCCGCATGGCAAGCCATTCAAATGAGACGCAGCCCTGATGGCGGCGACGTTCGACCGGCGAACTCGGTCGAAAGCACTGGGGGACGGTAATGACGAGCACGACATCCTTAGGCGCACCAGCAGCAATTTCCAGGATAGCGGCGCGTTTGGCGATGGCGGCGATCGTAGTTCCCCTGGGGCCCGACGCCTATGGCCCGGGTGTGAATACTGGTTGGCCGCCCCGATTCGCGTTCCTCACGTACATGGTGTGGGTCGTTGGTGTGGGTTTGCACGCGATTAAGTGCAGCCGTCAAGATTCGGATGAATTTCAGGGGCGAGCGTGACTCATCATGGCCAAAGTCAATTTTGAGAACGTGGACGAATACATCGCCGAGCAACCTAAGGCCGCACAAGCCGCACTACGGCGCGGAGGGCAATCCGCAGGGCCCTGCCGCTTGAGGTGTTGCTACTCCTTCAACCGTAGCCAACGACCGCACTGTTACTGCCGCGTCCCATGGTGCTGCTGCGATCATCACTAGCAGACTCGTCAAATACATTCCTGCAGAGTTGGTCGGCCTTTATGTCGCGGCTGGGGGAGTAATTCCAAAGGATGCAGACGCGCCTGTCTTCTGGACTGTCGCTGCGATGACCTGGGCCTTCGTGCCAATTTATTTTTGGTTTGCAACCTCTCCGGGCGGAGTTCGAACGCTCGACAGTTTACAACACGTAGCCTGTGCGCTCGAGCTCAAGGCGGAGCGCTTTTGGACCTTTGACGATCGGCAACTGAAGGGCCCGAACCGTGGGCCTAAAAACGACCTGATCTCACAGATTGATTGCACGAGCTAGTCGGTAGAAAGAGTGTGGTCCCCAATAATTGCGTACACTGTTCTCACCAAAACTCAAGGGATGCTTTCGGTGTCCCTCACCAGAATTCATCCATGCAACAGTGTTACGCGGCCTCAACGTTCTTGTTGATTTTGAAGCCGGGCGGAGTTTTCGCGAACCACAGTCGGAGAAGCCCATTCAAACAGCGAGCCTGCGCAAAATCCTAAACCACACCAATTCAAGCCGTTCGAGTTTTTTGACCACACGGTCCTTTGACGAGCCAAACTCAAGAGCGACGACGCAAATGAGTTCGCGCGGGGCGCCGGTAAGAAAAGGGAGGGCATGGGTGCAATGCGGAACCGGAAAGGAAAAACAGGGAATAATCCGTAAACGTTTAGCGAATTCTATCGGCTGGGAATCTCGACTTCCGTATAGCTGCCCGGCCTTGCGGCGTTGACTGCCGCAGCGATGCGTTCAAGGTGCAATCGAACTCGGGACCACTTTGTGGTGCCGACCAAAACTACGATGGCTATCTTGCGGCCAGTAAGGTTCTGCTGGTATCGAATTCGCCGATCCGTAGTCAGCAGCACATCAATCGCCGTTTTCCTCCGCTGACCTCAACAAGGCGCCATTGTTCAGCCGGTCACAACCCCTCGCCTTTGCTGTGACAACGGCGTGGTCGGAAAGCGCACGGGCAAGGCCCGCGGCGTTCCGTGGTCAAAGAGAACGAGCATCGACTGGGGCGGATGCCTCTGCTGGAGCTGACACCTTGAGGCTTTGCGCCACAAAGTCAAGCACCGCCGCAATCTGCTCCCGAGTCACGTCGAATTGTTCCATTACCTCTTCCACGCTCAAATCCTCAAGATTCTCAATGACGGTGGCGACCGGTAGGCGGGTATCACGAAACACCCATGCCCCGCTCACCCTTCCGGGAACGCTCTCCACCGCCGGGCATTGCGACCAGTCAAGCACTGCCATGGCGAGCCTCCTTTCTTGCAATTTTAGCTCAGAGGCCCGTCAGGAGTTTCGAGCAAGTAAGCGAAGAATCGCGTGCGCGTGAGCAGAATCTTGCGGCGCCTGGCAAGCACTGGTCGATCAAGAGCTTCATCGCGCTTTAGAACGCTGCCCTGTCACAAGCCAAGAAATTTAATATTTATCGCCCATGGGATTTGCGCACCGCTTCCGTGCCCCGGACTGCCATCAGCGGACCGTTTCCAGCCTGCCCATAAACCACTCGGGATTCAGATAAGTGACGCGGAATGAGGCGATTCAAGCCAGACACAAACCGCATACAAATCATATGTTTTTGGGCTGGTTGCGAACAGTCCGGCGAGACGGTTGTCAATTATCGACCACGTTCGCCACGTAGCGTCCCTCGCTCAGGCCGCAGTGCTCAAGAAGTTCGGCTAGAGCTCGGCTAGAGCGACGTTTGCGACTTCTTCGCGGAAATCGACTTTCGGCATGGGAGCCGATTTCGCAGATAATCGCCCAATTGTTGGCACGGAGTTGGGACAACGGTTGGGACAATCGAAGGGGCTCCCCACGCGACCGGATCACGCTTAAACGACGGCAAAGAAACGACTTAGTGGGATTTGAGCTTTTTCTTCGTAGCCAGATGCTCTATCCAGCTGAGCTACGGGCGCGGAGCGAAACACTTCACCGTCAACAGTTTACGGAAAGTTCTTCTTCGATTTCAACCTCGAGTTTTAGCTCATTCTGAGCACTTGTGAGATATCGCAAGGTGCGTTATCTCGTATAGTCAAAAAAATCGTCCTGGTCGCTGCCCCGATCCAGAAATCATTGCTCTGCGTATGTTGACGATAAATCAGGCCCAGGAGGTCTCTGGGAGATTCCCGGCATCCTTAATATATGGCTGATCGTGAGCCCATCGCCGGCTGTCCTGTCAACCTCTATGCCACTTCCCTGTCGTAGTGTTTCAGCAGGCCGCCCAACCGCTCACGACACCGCACCTTTTCTTGTTCTCCACAGACGGCTTGAGTCGGCAAAGGGAAGAGCAGTACGTTGTCTTTGCCTTGGTGATTCTCTCCTCATGATAGTGGGCTTCGTAATGGCGCAGCGCGCGCCGCAATGAGCCTTCACCCAACAAGATCAGCTTCCCCAAACATTCCTCCTTAAACCGACCTTACCCAGCGTTCCGCATAGGCGTTCAGATTCGGACTTCTGGGCGGCAAGACAAGGGTCTTCACGCTTCCTGCTTCGATCACCTGACGAAACGAGGAACAGTATTTGCTGTCGCGATCATGCAGTAGGTACCTGCGGTTGATCAGAAAACCAGAATCTTTCATCGTCACATTGCGCGCCATCTATTCCATCCACTCTTGATCTGGATGACGTGTGACTCCGGCCAAGCATATCCTCCGGCTCTCCAAATGAATGAAAAACAGCACGTAGTGCGTAATCAACCCTCTCAGCGTAAGCACGTCCACCGTGAAGAAGTCCGTCGCCACCACTACCGCCATGTGCGCACGGATAAAGTCCTTCCAACTCGTTGTCCGCTTCCGTTTGGGAGCCGGTGGAATATCATGGCGGCGGAGAATATTGCCCACAGTCTGATCCGAGAGCCGGAGACCCAGGTTGGCCAAGGCGCCCACGATCCGGTCGTAGCCCCACCCGAGATTCTCCTTCGCCATCCGCACCACCAACCGCTCGGTTTCCTCGTCAACTCTGGGACGACCCCAGGATTTGCGAAACTTCGATCCGTCGAACTTCTTGGCGATGAGCTTTCGGTACCAGGCCAGCAGCCTCTCCGGCTTCCCGACAGCCGCCAATTCTTCCAAGGCCTTCCGTCCGAGCCGGTGGGCGATTTCAGCCAATGTAGCTTTTTCGGCATCGGATAACAACAACCTGCCTTTGATTTGGGCTTTCAGGATGCGGTTCTCTGCGGCCAGATATTCGTTCCTCAGTAGAAGTTCCTGATCTACGGTTCCGGTGATGTAAGCAAGCATGCGAGCCCAAATCACTCCAGAGCTTCCCTAACCGATCGTCGAACCCGGATTGTACATGTTCTTGAGGTTTCAGAAAGCTGCTGTGCGAGGGGATTACGAGGCCGGAAATCAAGCCTTTTCAATGCGTTTGAGATTCTTGACCATACGCGCAGGTGAACACCCCCCCCCCAAAAGGCGCTGCCGAACGGCCACTTTAACTTGTTCTTTGGTCTACGTCCTGCAACATAGCGGCCCTGAGCAAAGCATTCGCTCTGGTCTGGTAGCCCTTGCCATGTCGCCGGAGCCAGAAGATCACATCGGCGTCGAGCCGAAGTGTTAGTTGCTTCTTCACGGGCCGGTAAAACGGATTGCTGACGGCGTTTTCCCAGAATTTTCCCGTAAGTTCCGGAATGTCGGAAAAGTCGATCGCGCTGTCGGGCCGCTTAGCGAGCTTTGCCAGGCGACGCTTACGCCTTGCGGTCATCGGGCTGTCAGAGAGACTCTTTCTTACGATTTTGGTCATAACGGATGCGCTCCTTCCGAGAGGCCTTCCTTGCTGAAATGATGCGAATGATTTCATCTTCGCTCTCGTTGCGGACCGTGTGCGCCACGAGCAGCAACACAACACCTCCAACTAAACCAAGGGTTTGCCAGCGAAGTTCTCCGCCTTCAATTCGGTCCTGCTCGACCAAGGCATAAGGATCGGAAAAAACCAGCATAGCATCGTCAAAACGAACGCCATGTTTGCGCTCGTTGGTTTTGGCCTTGGCATCATTCCACTCAAACCAGACCATGCATGTCGAGTATAACTCCATAATTGTAACTACACAACTGTCGGTATCACATCGGGATACTGCCAGACAACCGGCCAAGGCGATCTGTGGTTGACGCGAAAGGGTCGTGGTTGTAGGGTTTTGCCCAGAAATGGAGCTGAAATCGGAAACTCCGGTTTGTGGAGGACAACATGAAAGGACAATGGCGGACAATTCTTGCCAGTTTGCATCTACGCAAAGCGTTGGTTGTGACGGTCTTTCTCTTTGGGCTTCTGGGCATCGCTCTGCACGCGGCCCGAACCCAGGACCAAAGCGAAGTGGCGATTACTGCTGGGGCTACAGGCGTCGTAAGCTCGGCCCAGAACCCCGTGCAAATCGCCCTGCTGCACTGGTATGCCGCGAACCTGACGGCGCAATTCCCCGCGGGAGCCAGTCCTTATGGTGTGGCCTTTGATGGGGCGAGCATCTGGGTCGCTGACAATGGAAGCAATAAGATAACCAAACTGCGCGCGAGTGATGGTTTAAGCCTTGGTGTCTTTCCGGTAGGAACCAACCCGATAGCTGTGGCTTTTGACGGGGCCCACGTATGGGTGGCGAATATTAACAGCAACAACGTAACTAAACTACGGGCGAGCGATGGGGCTGTGCTCGGGACCTTCAGCGTGGGAACGCAGCCAGCTGCTCTGGCTTTTGATGGGGCCAACATCTGGGTGGCCAATAACGGAAGCAATAGCGTAACCAAGCTGCGCGCGATCGATGGAATGAAACTCGGTACCTTTCCCGTGGGAACCAACGCTGCTGGCGTGGTCTTTGATGGGACTAGCATCTGGGTGGCCAATAACGGCAGTGCCACCGTAACCAAGCTGGGGAGCAACGGCGCGATCCTCGGCACTTTTGCCGTGGGGAGCCAGCCTGCGGGCATAGCGTTTGACGGAACCAACATCTGGGTGGCGAATTTTGGCAGCAACAATGTCACCAAGCTGCTGGCGAGCAATGGCTCCAAACTTGGCACCTTCCCAGCTGGTATGGGTCCCAGCGGCATCGCCTTTGACGGTGCCAACATCTGGGTGACCGATTTCAACGGCGCCACCGTGACGAAGCTGCAGGCAAGCAACGGCGCGATCCTCGGCACTTTTGCCGTGGGAACCCTGCCTGCTGCGGTGGCTTTTGATGGGGCCAACATCTGGGTGTCAAATTTCGGAGGAACTACGATTTCGAAGCTATAGAGATCACCCAATTCGTTGCAGCAGGTTCGGTGAGCTAAGCCTCCAGAACTAGCTTATATCCCGCGCCGCGCATGGTCAGCAGGAAGTGCGGTTCAGCTGGATCTGGTTCTAGCTTGTGGCGTAGGCGGAGGATGTAGTTATCCACGGTCCGCGTGGAGGGGTAATTCTGGTATCCCCATACTTCGTTGAGGAGTTCTTCGCGGGACACAACTCTGTCGGGAGAAGAGGCCAAATAATTCTAATTCAGTAGCTTGAATTCCTGTGCCGTCATCATGATCGCCCTACGCGATCGAATAGCTTCCATGCTCGCAAATTCAATAAGTGAGTCACCAAGGGTAAAGAACTGCGCAGAAATAATTTCACATTGGCCGCAGCGTGTAGTTCCACATCGGTAGCACCCTGTGCCTGGTCAGCGCAACTTGTTGCATTTGCCGAGCCGATATCTTTTCGCCTTTTTCGTACTTCCTAGGCAGCAGGCGAGCGCGCACCTTCAGCCCCGTCGAAGTCGTCGTGGTGCGAATGTAGTTGAGAGCCGTCGGATAGTTCCTCAGAGGTTGGCCCGCCCAATTCTTGCTGATCTGGCAGAAGAGACGGTGTTCGATCGGGTTCCATTTCGAAGCACCTGGAGGGAAGTGACTGACGGTGACGGCCAGCCCGTAGGGATTGACGAGCTTTTGCTGCAAGTGAAATTTCCAACCACGCGCACGAGCGCTGTTGCCTCCGCCGCAATTGGCAAGGATTAACAGTTCCTTGGCTCGGTCGCACCTCTTCTCTCCGTAATTCTTCCACCACAGAGTGATGGCATCGACGGCAAAGGCTGGAGTCTCGCGGGTGATTCCCACCACCACGAGACCCTGATTCTGCGTGGGATCGTAGATGCCATAAGGGAGGGCCACACCTTGGGCGTCGCTCAGGAAGTCGTGATCCATGACCAGCCGCGGCTTGCTCTCCCAGCTCGCCCCGGCGTTCTTGAAATTGCCCACCTGTTCCCGTTTTTTTGCGTCCACGCTGATGATGGGATTCCCCTGCGCCAGGAATTGTTTTCGCTCGCGCTCGATATAGACAAACTGCCGATTGCGCACCGGGCGGGGCGGCGGGTTCTTGTTCCCCGACTCGAGCTTTTTGTGATTGACGCGCAAGGAATAGCCCATCTGTTTCAATAGCCGCCGCACGGTGCTGGCGCTGACCGCAATCCCCCAGCGACGGAGTTGCTGGGCGATATTCCGGGTGGCCCGGCGGCGCCATTTCAGATCGCGGATCGGATCCCCGGCCGTTTCGTGTTCGAGCAGATGGGCGATCTGTTCGATCACCGTGGTGTTTTTTTTTCCGCCGGTGCTCGGCCCCCGCCGGAGCGGCGGATGCGGCCAAGATTCACCTCCTGCTCCAGCAGTTGCTCGCGGCCCCGCGCCACGGTGTGCGGGTCCAGGCCCAGAAATTCGGCCAGGCGCCGATCCCCGCCATGCCCCAGCCGCAACGACTCCATCCCCGCGAACAAGCGGCGCTGCTGCTCGTCCAGCAGTTCATAGAACAGCCGGATGGCTGCCTGGAGTTCCTCGGGCGACAGCTCGAGGGCTTCGGACTGAACCGCCACCGGGAGATGTTGGGCCCGGCGACGGGTCAGGATTTGCTGCTGTCGCAGGGTGGGATCGGTAGCGGTGTAGAGGAATCGGCCTCCCAGTAAGGAGCGATTCAGACGGTGTTGCTGGACCAAATGGCGCAAGGGCTCTTGGACCTCGACGTGGAGGACGTCGGCCAGTTCCTGGGCATAGTAACCGTGGGAGGAGGATCGGCCCAAGGCTTCCACGGTATCCACCAGAGAGCCATAACGCGAGAACCAGACGCTCTGGTGGGACCACAGGCCGAGGGCATCAAAGCGTGCGATTTCCCGCAGGGTGTAGAAGCGTCCGCGATGACTGTAGCTCGTGAGATAACCGAGCGGCTGCAGTTTGCGGAAGACGGTGAGATCGACCGAGGTGCCCAGGACGCGCTTGAGTTGAGGCAGATCGGCGATCTTGTGGCGGAGCAAGTGGCGACGGAGGGTCATGGGGTGAAACGTGACGGGTCGCATTATGTTAGAATTCCGACTCGCGGCTCCTTTCATTATGAATTATAACATAATACAAAGAGAGATATGCAAATCGGGGATGTGCACTTAGTCCTTTGTTTATTGGTTTATGCGCTTCGATGGGTGGATTTCAGCAACGACGACTAAATGTGTGAGTTCACATCCAAAATGAACTATTATTCTTGCGCGGTTCCTAAGTACCTCGTGATTGGCGTGCTTGGCGGCAACATGTGAGACCACTGGTGTTTTTGCCCCGGTGCGGTTCATTGCGCGGCGCACACGCGCCAAAAGCTCTTTCCGACTGAATGGCTTTGTCACGTAGCCGTCTGCGCCGAGCTCCAGGAGCAGGACTTTGTTATCCACGTCCTTGCCCACGGTCGATCCGCGGCTTCCGGACTGGAGATGGCACGCAGACGGTCCCGCTGAAAAGTATTTTCTGCTCGCAGAATTGGTTTTTGGGATTTCCTAGCGAAGGAAAGCCGAACAAATAAGCGCCGGCATTTCTATCAGATGGGAATTGGATGGAATTTTTGCGTATCACAGGTCAGAAAAAGGCAGTTACCAACTCAGTGACAATTGAGGATGAAACGCAGACTCTGACAAACAATGGTGTGGACTATTCGTAACGCAAGGCCACCATGGGATCGACCCGCATCGCCCGACGCGTCGGAAGATAGCAGGCCGCCAACGCCACCAAGCCTAGAATGGTCGCAGCACCGACCAAGGTCAGCGGATCGCCCGGCCGAATCCCGTACAGCAAACCCGCCAAAAATCGCGTCACAAAAACCGCTCCGATGAACCCAAGCACAATTCCCACCGCGGTCATCGCCATTACTTGACTCATCACCATCCCCGCCACATCCCTGGGAGTTGCGCCCAGCGCCACTCGAATACCGATCTCCCGTGTCCGTTCCACCACAGAGTACGCAACCACGCCATAGACGCCGACAGCCGTCAGCGCCAGCGCTGCAAATCCAAACAAGCTCAGTAACGTCGCATTGAATCGCGTCCCCAAAGCCGCATCCGCAACCCTCTGCTCCATCGTCGCTGCGGCAAAAATTGGTTGCTCTGCATCGACGGCCATTACCGCGTCGCGTACAGCTGCGACTAAGCTTCGTGGATCTGCATCCGTCCGCACAGCCAGCATTACTGTCGAAGGAGTGTCTTCTCCCGCATAAGGTACATACACTTCCGGCTCCGCTTCATGATTCAAACTTGTGTGCCTGACGTCACCCACTGCACCGACAATGGTTTTCCACGGAGCATTCATCCCACCGAGTCGTATTCGCTTTCCCATTACATCTTCATTAGGACAATAGCGTCTTACAAATGCCCGATTCACTATCACCATCTCCGCTTGTGGCGTGAAATCTCCTTCCTCGAAAACCCTTCCCTCGCGCAGTGGTACTTTCAACGTGCTGAAATAATCCCGGCTAACGTGCTCCATAGGTACCAGCGGTCGAAGGCCGGACGCGGAACTTGGCTCTCCCTCTATGGCCAGCGCAGCACCGCGGATATACTTGGTTAATGGCAGGGAGGTCGTGAGCGCTGCGGAACGCACTCCGGGCAATTCCACTATTCTCCGGAGAACGCGACCAAAAAACGCGATTCTTTGTTCCGGCTGCGCATACTTGCTTTCCGGGAGCGCGGTGCTGACGGTAAGCAAGTTCGTCGCATCAAATCCGGGGTCCACATTCGACAACAACACCAAACTCCGAATCAGCAGTCCAGAAGCCGCCAGAAGCGCCAATGCGAACATCAATTCGCACGCAACCAGTACAGCGCGAACTTTACCTTCGCCAAGCCCACGAAACACCCATAGTCGCGCTCCCTTCAGGTCGATGTTGACGTCCGGATTGGAAGCACGTAATGCGGGAAATGTTCCAAACAGCGCCGTAGTAAAAAGCGTAATCCCGAAGGCGAAGAGCAGCACCCATCTGTCTAACGCGATCTCGCCGACCTGCACCAAACTTGCGGGCGCGTAGTCGCGGAGCACTCGCATTCCCGCCATCGCGATCAGTAGTCCGAGTACCGCCCCCAACGCAGCCAGCAATCCAGCCTCGGTTACCAACTGCCTCAGCAAACGCGCACGTCCAGCACCAATCGCTGCGCGCACTGCTAGCTCTTTCTGACGGCTTGCGGCGCGTGCAAGCTGTAGGTTCGCGACATTCACGCAACCGATCAGCAACACGAAGCCAACCGCCGCGAGCAGGATCAATAACGTGGGTCGTGTGTCTCCCACCAACTTCTCATGCAAGCCGGTCACGCGGACCACCATGCCATCCCTCGCGTGTACAAAATTTGCTGGAATGTCTTTTTCCGTCTGTTTGCTGAGGCCGGCGAGTTCTGCCTTCCCTTGCGCGATGCTGACACCGGATTTTAGTCGCCCAATGACGCGCGTCAGGGAAACACGCCCGACGTTCCAATCGACTTTCTTCGGTAGCTGAAATGGCAGAAGTATTTCAGGATTTGGTCGCCGATCCGGAAACCGGAATCCTGCCGGCATCACGCCGACTACTGTGTAGAGCTGCCCACTCAGTGCGATCTCTTTACCTAAGATCTGCTGTTGTGCGCCAAATGTTCGTTTCCACAGCGCGTCGCTGAGAATAGCTACGAGCTTTCCTCCAGGTTCTGCCTCTTGGGGCAGAAAGCCACGTCCGAGCAACGGTCCCACACCCAGAACGCTTACAAAATTAGCAGTCACAAGAACACTCTCGATGCGCTCGGGCTGCCCCGCACCCGTCATGTTCATCTGATCGCCACCGTCGAACGCAGCCAGCCCCTCAAAATCATGACTGCTCACTTTCCAGTTCGTGTAGTCCGGGTCCGGCACGACGTCATCATTTATCCTTGGCCAATATTCTGCCGCCCACACCAGCCGCTCCGGATTGCTGTACGGAAGCCGCCGTAGCAAAACGCCATTCACCACACTGAATATCGCCGTGTTTGCGCCGATGCCCAGAGCGAGGGTGAGGATGGCGACAGCCGTGAAGCCCGGAGACTTACGCAGCATGCGCAGGGCGAAACGCAAATCCTGAATCAGGTCTTGAATCCAGTTTACTCTGCGCGCGTCGCGGCATTTCTCTTTGGTCTGCTCGATGCCGGCCAGGTCGAGTCGCGCGCGACGGTACGCCTCTTCTAGCGTCATCCCTTGCGCGACGTATTCCTCGGTTTTTCGTTCGAGGTGGTCGCGTAACTCGTCGCCCAATTCTTGGTCCGACTGCGCCCGGCGAAACAACGACCGCAGCCGTAGCGGAATCGTGTACAGCCAATGCTCCGGTCGCATTCTCCGGCCCTCCTCTACTCGTATCTCAGGGCAACCATCGGATCGACGCGCATCGCGCGGCGTGCTGGGATGTAGCAAGCGAATGTGGCGACTCCGATCAAAGCGAGCGATGCGAAAAGTATCGTTTGAACATCTGTGGGCTTCACACCAAAAAGCAGTGTGGCCATGAACCGTGTTACGCCCACAGCGCCAGCCATACCCGCAACGACTCCAATCAGAGCTATCGCCATGCCCCGCCCGAGGACGAGCCTTAGCACGCGGAACCGTTCGGCACCGAGAGCCATCCGGATCCCGATTTCGTGTGTTCTTTGAACGACCAAACTCGACATCACTCCGTAAAGACCAACGCACGCGAGGAATAGGGCAACCATCCCAAACAGGCTCGAAAGCAACGCAACGATGCGCTCCTGGACAAGGGTTTCGTCTATCTGCTCGTTAAGAGTCTTGACTCCGAAGAGCGGCAGCCGACCGTCGGCCTGCTGAATCATTTCACGAATGGAACCAGCCAAAGCAGTTGGATTTGTGCTGGAACGCACTTCAAAACTCGCCGCAAGAAATGAATCCGGCGACTGGAAAAACGGAATGTAAGCAGCCGGTGGAACCTGATCGCGCAGATTGATGAATTTAGCGTTTTCAACGACGCCAACGATCTCCATCGGACTGGTATCGGCCTTCCATCCCGGTATGCTGAACCGTCTGCCGATCGGATTGCTATCACCAAAGAAATGTTGTGCCATCGCTTCATTGATTACGGCAACCTTTGGAGTACCAGCCCTGTCCTCTTCTGCAATATCACGCCCCAACAGAACTGCCGTACCCATGGTCCTGAAATAGCGCGGCCCCACAAAATTCACACTGATTGCCGGGTATTCCCCCTGACGGGGCGTGTACCCTTCGACCCGAGCATCGGTGAAACCGGACCACCCTGCGAGTGGGCTGAAAGCCGAGAAGGTCACTGCGCTCACCGACGGAGTCCGCTTAATCTGCTCCAAGAGCCGCTCGTAGAGCTCAGGAACCTGGGCGTCTCTATAACCGATCATGCCTGGCCTGATTGAGAAGAGCAGGACATTCTGCTCACGAAAACCTGGATAGAAGTTTTTGAGGTTCTCGAGAGTGCGCACGAGAAGACCCGCGCCCACCGTCAGAACCAGCGAGAGGGCAATCTGCGGGATGACCAGACCTTCTCCTATTCGTGAGCGTCCTGGAGCGCCGCTCGCGGCTCGGTTGCCTTCCTTGACGGCTTGAGAGAGATCGAGCCTGGAAGCACGCCACGCGGGAATGAATCCAAAAACAATGACTGCGACAAGCGAAACTGATGCTGTGAAGGCAAGAATGCGCACGTCTGGGTGGACCTCCAAATGTATGGCAGAGGTTGAATGGGACATTATGTTCGCCACCACGTTGCAGCCCCCAAAAGCCACCACTGCGGCGAAACCACCGCCCCCTGCCGCCAGCAACACGCTTTCCGTAAGCAGTTGGCGAAGAACCCGCGCCCGCCCAGCACCGAGTGCAAGTCGCACTGCTATTTCGCTCTGGCGGGAGTTGCTGCGTGCGAGCAACAGGTTCGCTACATTTGTGCAAGCGATGAGCAGGAGCACTCCAACTACCGCCATCAGAAACGCCAGGGGCTTTGAAAATTGCTCGCGAAGAGCGGCGAGGCCCCGGCTGCCGGACTCCAATTTGAGCCTGCTTTGGGCTAACTCACTTCTGGCGCTCGGAGAGTCAAAGGGCAGACCCCTCATTCCCTCCGCCGCCTGGCGCATAGCCCGCTCGTAGATCGGCCCGAGATTAGCTAGCGCCTGCACTTCGGTCTGCCCATCCCTGAGTCGGACCATCAAATGAAGCCAGTGCCGGAATGGAGCAGTCAAAACGTCAAACGGAGAACCTGCCGCTGCAAATTGCGGTTGTACGATAGCTACAGAAGTAAGCGGTATGGACACATCCACAGACTGGCCGGGCTCAAGACCAAAAAAATCGGGCGGCGTGACCCCGATAATGGTGAAGGGCGCTCCGTTTAGCACAATCTCCGTGCCCACCGCTGAGGGATTACGATTGAATCCCCTTGTCCAGTAGCCGTAGCTGATCACGACGACCTGACTTGCGGCGCGAGCCTGATCTGCAGTCGTAATGGTGCGTCCAAATATTGGCTTGACGCCCAACGCTGTGAAATAACTGCCGGACACGGCTTGCGCCTGGGCAAGCTCCCCTTTTCCGTTCACCACAAAATCCACCATACCTAGGGGGTGAAAGGCGATGACGCCGGAGAGAGTTTGAATGTTCTCCTGAATGAGTTCGAAAGTTGGATACGAAAAGGCGTCGATGGTCCTGCCTTCCTTACTCACATCTATGAGTCGGAAGAGCTGTTCAGGTCTTTGTACGGGCAACATCCTGATTAGCAGGGCATCGACAAAGCTGAAGATCGCGGTGTTTGCGCCGATTCCGAGCGCCAGTGTCAGCACGGCGACCACTGTGAACCCGGGAGATTTCCGCAATACGCGCAGACCAAACTGCAAATCCTGAACGAAGTCTTGAATCCAATTTACACGGCGCGCGTCCCGGCATTTCTCCTTGGTCTGCTCGATACCGCCCAGGTCGAATCGCGCGCGACGGTGCGCGTCTTCTTGCGTCATCCCTTGCGCGATGTATTCCTGGGTTTTTCGGTCGAGGTGGTCGCGCAGCTCGTCGTCCAGTTCCTGGTCCGTCTGCGCCCAGCGAAACAACGACCGCAGCCGCAGTGGAATCGTGAACAGCCAATGCTCCGGTCGCATACCCAACCTCCGTTTTGCGCCGCGCGACGCTTAAGCCTCTTTCAGTTTAATAACCCGCGAAATGGCGCTCGAAAGCCTGCCCCAGTTGTCTGTTTCTTTTTCGAGCTGTCCTCGCCCGAGCCGTGTCAGCGAGTAATATTTCGCCCGCCGACCAAGCTCGGACGTTTTCCACTCGGCTGTGATCCAGCCCTCTTGTTCCAACTTATGCAAAGCCGGGTACAACGATCCGTCGCTGACCTGCAAAACGTCGCCAGACACCTGCTTCAATCGCTGACTAACGGCGAAGCCGTTCATTGGCTCAAGCGCCAGAATTTTCAGCAGCAACATGTCCAACGTGCCCTGCACGAGATCAGAAGGTTTGCTCATTGATGTCCTCGGTAACCGAGGCTAAAGCTAGCACTTCTGCCCTCGGTAAGCAAGGGGAGAAGTTTTTCGAGGCGCAAGGCTGGCCGGTTTGCGTTCCATCCAAGGTGCTCTGAGCAGAGAACCCGAGGAACGAGGTGCCAAAAAAAAAGAAACCGAGAGGCACGATTGAACCGCGGGCCTCTCGCGTATTGGGACGTGTGGCTGGCGAATTGTTATTCCTGCAGCCACAGGGGCATGTAACGTTGTTACATCCTTTCGCCGGGTTAGCGCCGGTTGTACTGGTGGTCGCTGATTTTAAAGGCATTCGCGACGGATAGCATTTTCGGCAGGGACACGGCAACCCGGGATGGTGCACACATTCGCTGAGCAATCGGGGTCATTCGGCTGCTTCTGGCAGGGCGTACTCAGAACACACGATACGATTTCCTGCATACTCGACCTCAACGACAGTATTGGTCAGATCCCGTGCGCCGATATGTTCGAGCGCCGCGCTGAAGAGTTCTCGCTAACGAGCAGGCGTAACGCGGGGAACAATGATGATCACTCCGGCATGCAACGGTTCCTGTCCGTGAAGAGCAAGAAAATCGGAACGGTTGTTGGTGACGAATGTGTAGTCCTGTGCGCGGATGGTGGCCATGAGTTGCCAGTCTTTCGAACTGCCGAGCCCGAAATAATTGACATGATCTGCCAGGTGACCCGCCGCGTGTGCTACTTCGACCAAGGATGTGTGTAGGCATTCATCGATCAAAAGCTTCACTGTCACCCCACAAAGGCGCGGCCAGGCCGGGTTGCACGAATCGGTTTTCGTTTCGCCCAGGGGCGAAGAGCCGGACGGCCTCGGCGCGGGAAGGCTTGCACGTAAAGCGGAGCGAGCTCGACCTTCTCGCGGTCCAGAGCTGGGTAGCCGGCGAGAATCTCCTCTGGTGTCGCTCCTTGGCTCAACATATCGGCAATGAGGTCGACTGGGATACGAGTCCCGCGATAGACAGGCGCACCACGCACGGCGTCAATTTCGGGAGACGATTCAATCTGCTTGGCGATCGCTCTGCGAGAGGCCAGGGGCAAGAGTCGCACACCTTCCGCTTCAAGGCGTAGATACAGTACTTGCCCGCGGCTGAGCATTCGTTGGACGGAACGGCCGGTGCGAAGCCGTCGCGGCCGAATGAGGCGACGTTCGATAAGCTTATGAACGGCGGGAAGCGGCAGATTCGCAACTGCCGAAGCCTGTGCCGGAGTATATTCTGTAGTGTCCATTCTCTTATTCTACCCCAAAGGGGACAGAATTAACAGTGCCTATTCTCATGGGACCGGAGGGGAAAGCGGGAGCGAAGATGCGACCACGCGGTATGTGTTCCAAATTGTACAGACATCCGATGTGTTCTTATCTATAAATACCAAGCACCCACAGGCTTTGGGTTCTTTAGCAGACGCGCCAGATCCTGCTCGAAAAGGTTCGTCCTACGAATTGACGCTCTCTCAATTGAAGAATGGAGAAATTCACGATGTCAGTCAATATAGAGCAGTTGCCGGTGTGGAAACACGTTGCCGGTAAAATGAGGTCCCTGGGCCTCGGGATGGCACTCCTGCCGGTGGTTTTCATGGCCGGATGCGGGGGAACTGCTAAACCCACTCTGACTTCGATTGCTCCGAGTAGCGGCATCCAGGGAGCGGCCGTGGCCGTCACACTGACGGGAACGAATTTCGGACCTGGATCCACGATCAGCCTGAGCGGGACGGGCATCAATGTCAGCAGCCCGGCGGTAGTGAGCAGCACGTCTATTACTGCGACGTTTACCATCGCGGCAAGCGCTCCGACCGGCCCGCAGAACGTCACCGTGACAACGGGAAGCAAAACCAGCGGTTCGCAGACGTTCACGGTTAACTCGGGCGCACCCACGCTGACTTCGATCGCTCCGAGTAGCGGCGTCCAAGGAACAGCTGTGGCAGTCACCGTGACCGGAACGCTCTTCGCTTCTGGATCCACGATTGCCCTGAGCGGGACGGGCATTACCGTCAGCAACATTACGGTGGTGAGCAGCACGTCTATCACCGCGACGTTTACCATCGCTCTAAACGCACCGGCCGGCGCTCAGAACGTTACTGTGACGACCGCGATCGGGACCAGTGGTACGCAGCCGTTTACGGTGAACGCGCTCCCACCCACGGTGACTTTCACGAACCCTGCCAATCTTGCCACAGGCATCCCCCTCAACCGGAAAATCGCCGCAACCTTGAGTAAGCCCATGGACTCTACAACCATCACCGCAGCAACTTTTACGTTGGTGGGCGGTGGAACGAACGTAGCCGGAACAGTCACCTACAATGCGACGAGCAACGTTGCGACCTTTGCCCCCATGGCCAATCTCGCGGCCAATACCACGTTTACCGCCACGATTACAACCGGAGCTAAAGACCTGTCAGGCACGTCATTGGCACTTTCGTTTGCCTGGACCTTCACAACAGGTGCAACCGCAGACAGCACCGCACCCACGGTGATTTCCACGGCCCCTGCGAGTGGGGCCACTGCGGTGGCGCTTAATCAGAAGATTGCTGCAACCTTCAGTAAGGTGATGGACTCTTCAACGATCACTACAACCACATTCACCTTAAAGCAGGGCACAACGGCTGTTGCGGGCACTTTGAGTTATGCGGGAGCAACCGCAACCTTTACTCCAACTGCCAATCTCGCAGCCAGCACTCTTTATACTGCAACGATTACAACCGGGGCTGCAGACCTGGCAGGCAATGCATTGGCAAGCAATTTTGTCTGGACCTTCACAACCGGCACGGCCACAAATACTTCCGCACCTACGGTGACTTCGACCGTGCCACTCAATGCTGCGACCGGTGTGGGCATCAACCAGACAATCAGCGCAACCTTTAGCACGGGCATGGACCCCGCAACGATCAGCACAATAACTTTTACGCTGGCAGGACCCGGCACAACGAGCGTAATCGGAACAGTCACCTGCAATGCGGGGTGCACTATTGCGACGTTCACTCCAACCGCCAACCTCACAGCCAGCGCCCTGTTCACTGCTACGATTACAACCGGGGCCAAAGACCTCTCCGGCAATGCATTGGCGACGAACAAGGTTTGGACCTTCACGACCGGCGCAACAGCGACGGGTCCAGGGCCAGTCAACCTTGGATCGGCCTCAACTTTAGGGGACATGGGAGGTGGCGCCGGGATGACCAACCAGGGGATCAACACCGTGGTTAACGGGGATATTGGGACTACAGGTGCTTCTACCACGGTGACTGGATTCCACGATACGGCAGGATGTACCTATACAGAGACACCGAGCAATATGGGATTAGTGAATGGAAAGATATATACCGCTCCCCCGCCTCCCACCGGTGGCCCTGCCGCGTGTGCTACGACGGAAGGAACTGCCACCACCTTCGCGATCGCACAAAAGGCCTTGGCTGACGCGCAAACCGCGTTTAACACCCTCAAAGGAATGCCAGGAGGTCCAGATCCAGGCGCCGGCCAGCTTGGCGGGCTAACCCTTGCCCCTGGCGTATATACCTC
>Ga0207087_1033_pt1 | contig 29540 bp, 22 predicted proteins | sample Alteio_BWMinHeat_51_FD_153544 | JGI IMG/M metagenome (GOLD analysis project Ga0207087, IMG submission 153544) | Enriched cells from forest soil in Barre Woods Harvard Forest LTER site, Petersham, Massachusetts, United States -... | ecosystem: Environmental > Terrestrial > Soil > Temperate forest >... | reverse complement strand
TTTAGCCATTTCAGGGCTGACTTCGATGTCAACTGTTTGCTGTGCGGCTTGGTCAATTACAACAGAACTGCCGGTATACCAACCGGCGACAGCATCAGCGAACTTGGCTGAAATGGTGTGTAATGATAATGCTTTGTTTGGCTGGTCAACCGAATTCAAATGATTGGCAACAACGGTTAAGCGGCGTTCTTGCGGATTTTCTGGCAACTCAGGGTGCTGTAGCGCAGGTGAATCTTTAGGTTTTTGCCCAGTACTATTTTGCGCTGGTTCATTCAACCAAGGGCGCAGTGGTACGGGCGGAGTAGTTGGTGATTTTTCAGGAATTGGCTGGGTGGATGCAAAGCGCATGCTGAATTGTGCCCATAAGCTGCTGATCGAGCTGAGGTGCAGCCAGGTGGAGACAAATGACTGTGCGTAGCGCCAGAGGCTTGTTACGCCAAAGAATGCAGGGGCAGGAGCGTTGAATAGCGCTGCTATGGCTAAAAACATGAGTAATAGCGTGCGGATAACCTTCATCTGAGTGACCTCCATTTATTTTTATAAACCTCTCTAATCCTTAGAATATCAGAAGTGTATAAAATGTCAAATGGAAATAATTAATGTGAGAGAGGCCAGGAGACGCTCTGCTGGGAGTGGGGAGGAGATTGAGATGGCTTCATTGAAGGGTCAGCGTTTGCTTTTAGCGCACAGCTGCAGTTGAAGCCCTAAAACATCGAATAATGATGTGAGGCTGTCCCAACGCGGATTGCCTTTTAATACTCGTTTTTACTTGAAAATGTAGTACCACCTGAGCGCATGCTGCTGCGGCGAATGATACGCCGTTCAGGTACTTCTGATTGTTCGGCTTCCCGAACCTTTTCTTTTTCAGGCGCATCCGCATCAAGAGTAGGGTACTGTTCTACGAGTCTTTTAAGCGATGTTAATTGCTCAGAAGGTTCATTTTTTTCAGATTCAACATCATGAGGCAATGGCAATGATCGGTCAATGGCGATGTCTTTTGCTGCAGCAGTGGGTGTATTGCATTGGCGTGGATATACCGCTTCCATAATGGCGCCATATGCATCGTGACATACGGTATAAAGCTGACGAGATATCTGTTGGTCCAAATAGGCGGCGCGCCATTTGTTTCCGATTGATTTTATGGTGTTCATAAAGTCATCGGCAGGGATCCAGGCATATTCTTGTTTTTTAGTGTCAGGTAATGAGAATGCCTTTTTTAACGTGTTTTCCGGAACAAAGTCGACGCATACCAGATAGAGGTATATATTTTTTTTATTACTGATAATTTCACTGGTTACTCGTGGTGCTGCATATTCCATACTGCGCTTTCGATAATGGATGAGCGCATCTTTTTTTATGGCTTTCTCGAGTGGTTTTATATCATCCATCATTTTACCAAACACATATCGTGTTTGATGCGAGAAATAATCGAGTGCTGTTTTTAATTGCGATGATTGTTTCTTTTCCCACGGGCCGCCAAAAGCTGACCATGATCCGTTAGGATCCTTGCCGAGCAGGAAATATGCTTTACCATCATGATAATGGTACGGGAGAACGGCGACCTGTATTTGCTTTGGTTCTTTGTTTGTTTTGATAGGTGGTGGAAAACGTGATGGGTTAGTAGAGGTAAAACTATCAGGCTGCTTGTTATCGAGTGACAGTGGCGTGGCGGGTATCAGCATGTTGCTGATCACCAGAGTGGAAAGAGTTAAAAAGGTATAATAACGAAAACGTACCATCGAATATCCTTTAATGCGGTAAATTGCGAGCGTTAGTTACTTTGTTGTTTATACCGTATTGCGAATATTTCGTCTATTGTCTTGTTGGTTTGCTACTAAAAGAGAAATTCCCAGTCATCAATGGTCATCTCTTTTTTAGGTTCTTGTACGATTGGTGCAGGCTTTGGTTCAGAAGCTTTACTTAGTCCTGCCGCAACTGCTGCTCGTTTTAGCAATTCTTGAGCGCGTTTTTTCGCTTCTGTTACTTGTTTACTGACAACGTTTTGCTTTTGTTTTTCCGGCTCTTGGCCAACTATTTTACTAATAACTTCATTGAGTTTTTGTTTGTAAAGTTCTTCTTTTTCTTTATCTAGATGCGTGTATCGATACACTAAAATACCGCTGGCAGGATTTAAAAGATATTTATCGCTCACGAGCAAACGGGCTTGGAAAAAATTAGCATAATTAAGTGAAATTGGATTCTTTTTATACTGATCGATAAATGGATACAGATGGAATTGGCCACGGGCAATTTTGCTCAGCATGCTTTTAACACTTCCTACGGTATCTGCATCTTTGGCGGCATATTTTGATTTCCACTGAGCAATAGCCTTGTCGATATCCCCACTAAAAATTTGATCACTGCGTCCAAAGGTGAGTTTTGTTTTGCCAAATAATTTCTTGATAAAGTCTTCATCGAAAGGTATTCCCTGACGCCAGGATTTATACCCGATACTGTTTACTAGTTTGGGTGGAATGAAATACTGCAGTATCATGCCCTTATTTGATTGGATTAGTTGTGCCACTTGAAGGAGTTCATCGGCAAAGGCGGTTGAGTAACCAAAAGATTTTAGACACTCTTCTAAAAGAGATTTTCCTGCAGTGGCCCATGGTTGTGCTTGATTGAAATAGTGATACGTTGATTCACCTTCCAGACCAACATTACCAAATAATGCCAAATTGGTTGCAACCAGGATAGTTTTAATACGACTCAAATTGTCGTCTACTATGCCAGCAGTGGTAAATTCTTTGGTAAGGAATTCAGTAACATTTTTATATTTATTATAAATAGGATTAGTCAAAGCATACCGAATAAATTGGAATGACTTTTTGCCGGCAGCTAAACCACCTTTTTTGCCATGGCGTACCTTATACAGTTTTCGAGTTACGTCTTGCAGGATCTGATAAGCGCTCGGGACGGCAGTATAAAAACAGTATAAATTTGGATATCCTTTTTCTTTTTGAAGAATCTCTTTGATAATAGATTCATTCTTATCAAGCCATCCTAGTTCTTTCACCTTTGTTTGCACAAACGGTACGTTCAGATGCGCTTGTGATTGGGTAGGGTTCTTGGCAGCTGCTTTTGCGTCTTGTATAAGAGAATCGGTAACTTCATTTACTTTAATTTTTGCATGAGTAAGACGTGCTGTTCTTTCCTGATCCATTGAGGCAAAAATTTCACGTAATTTTGCTTTATAGAACACTTCTTTTTCATAAGGTAAGGTTGAGTAACGAAAAATAAGAACGCCGCTCGCAGGATTTAATAAAGCATCATTGGTGAGTAACAGACGTCCTTGTGCATAATTTGCAACTCGTATTGATTCAGGATCCTTTTTAAAACGGTCTAAATATTCGGCTAAATGATATTTGCCAGCAGCGATATTTTTCAGCCATTTATTCACAAGATGCACCGCATCTGGCTCTTTTGCCTGATAGCGCGTACGAAATTGGGCAACTCTGTCTTTTAATTCTAAATACGAGAGGGCATCTTTGACGCCAAAAGTCATTTTCTTTCTTCCGAGTGCGAGCGGGATCAATAATGTATCAAATGGTATTCCGAGCCGCCAAGAAAGATAACCAATATCATCGGTCATTTGTTTGGTGGGAATAAAAATCTGGAATAAGTCGCTTGATAGATTTCCTTCTTTGTCTCTTAAGTATGTAAGTAACTCGAGGAGTTGGGGAATAAATTCAGTTGAGTAATCGTATGATTCAAGAGCAGCCCTCAGGAATGCGTCATTTACTTGGCCCCATGGTTGTGGGTTGTTAAAAAAGAACCAGGTTGATTCACCCGTAAAGCCGGTGTTGCCAAGCAGTGCTAAGTTAGTGGAAACCAAAATTGTTTTGAGACGCACTTCATTGTCATCAACAAGGCCATTTTCCTTGACTTCTTTTAGCAGAAAATCTGTTGCATTTTTATAACGACCATAGGTGGTATCTTTATGGGTAAAACGAAGAAATTGGAATGCCTTCTGGCCTTTGGCAAGACCGCCAAGGCGACCAATGGCGCTCTTATGCATTTTTCTGGTCACATCTTGGAAAAGTCTCATGTACGGCACAGCAGTATAAAATACGTAATAATCTTGTAGCTCACGTTCTTTTTTTTGTGTGGCGGCAAATATTATCTTGTTTTTTGCAAGTCCGCCCATATGGGCAATTCTTTTTTGGGTGGCAGGAAGAAGGAGGTGTGCCTGTGTTTGGGTAAGCGGAAGTTTTTTTGCTTTTTTCTGTTCGGCTGCCAAAATGAGTGCTTCAGCAATAATGGCATCTTCTTCTGTTGATACTTCACCTTTCTGTGGCGGCGCTACCTTTTCTTCTTCAGGCTTTTGCACTAATCCTAAGTCTGTTGCCAATGCAGTATCGTCTTGCATGGTTGACACATCATTAGTTAATGCCGGTTGATAATTTTCTTGAGCGACAGCTATCCCATTTACCATAAGGATATACGCATAGAATATGATCAGATAAAAACGCTTTTTAGTAATCATGGGGACTTACTCTCCTGGAGTCAGTTACTAATATAAAAGTTATATCTGTTTTTTATAATAACAAAAATAGATCTCATTAAAGAATGATTTTTATTTCTGTATTAAAAAAGTAGGAATAATAAAGCATAACATGCATTTTTGTGAGCTTACTATAGTATTGATTTTTAATAGTGATGCACTTGGTTATGGCTCTTTGGTTCTTGCTTGTATTATTTAGGTATAAACAGTATCCTAAAAAGGCATCTTTGTTCAGTAAAACTGGGCTCAATCAGCGCCGCACACAGTGGCTTTTATAAAGGACTTTTCCTATGGAATCAATACCCGTCGATGGGAAAAACAAAAAAACGAGAGTAAAACCAGTTCTTATTGAAGATGAGCTTAAAAGTTCATTTCTTGATTATGCAATGTCGGTGGTAGTAAGCCGAGCTATTCCGGATGTACGTGATGGTCTCAAGCCAGTGCATCGGCGTATCTTGTATACGATGAATCTGTTAGGGTTCCATCATAACAAACCGTACCATAAATCAGTGCGCGTAGTTGGTGACGTTCTGGGTAGGTTCCATCCGCATGGTGGCGATGCGGTGTACGGTACCATGGTTGGCATGGTACAAGACTTTTCCAAGCGATACCCCTTGCTTGATGGTCAAGGTAACTGGGGTTCGGTTGATGGCGATAATGCCGCAGCAATGCGATATACTGAAGTTCGCATGGAAAAAATTGCGCAAGAAATATTGTGCGATATAGATCGAGAAACTGTCGGCTTTGTGCCAAACTTTGATGAATCTACGGTAGAACCGGTTGTGTTGCCAAGTCGACTTCCACTTCTTTTGGCAAATGGTACTGCTGGTATAGCCGTTGGTATGGCTACGGCTATTCCGCCGCACAATTTGACAGAAGTGCTTAATGCATGCCTTTTGCTGCTTGATAATCCTGATGTATCCGAAGAAAAGATTTTTGAACTCATTCCTGCACCTGATTTTCCAACGGGTGGTATCATTTGCGGTCGTGCTGGTGTGGTCAAGGCGTATCGCACGGGACGGGGCAACGTTATTGTGCGTGCCGTAGTGGATACGGAAGAGACTAATAAGGGCACTGCCTTAGTAATTACTGAATTGCCGTATCAGGTGAATAAATCTGAATTAACTATCAAAATAGCCGAACTGGTTAAAGAAAAAATTGTTGAAGGAATTTCCAATATTCGTGATGAGTCGGACAAAAAAGGCATGCGCCTGGTCATAGAACTCAAGCGTGGGGAATCGTCACAAGTGATTGTCAATCAGCTTTATAAGCATACGGCGCTGCAAACATCAATTCCGATATTTATGCTTGCATTGCTTGATAAAAGACCACTCTTATTTACGCTGCGGCAAATGATTGAGGAGTTTATTTATCATCGTCGTCAGATGGTGTACAAGCGCAGTGTTTTTGAACTTAAAAAGGCTCAAGCGCGCGAACATATTTTAGCCGGTTTTGTTATTGCGCTTAAAAACATTGATGAGGTAGTAGCACTTATTAAAGCTTCCTCTTCAGCCGAAGATGCTGTTGCCGGACTTAATAAGCGATTTCTTTTTACGCCAGAGCAGGCAAAAGCAATTCTTGAGTTGCGCTTGCAACGGCTGACCGGTATGGAGCAAGATAAGATTTATGCCGAACTCGAAGAGATAAAGGTAGGAATTGCGCATTTACGTTCTATCATTGAAGATCCTGCAATACTGACTAACGAAGTGCGTACTGAACTTGAAATGGTTCGCGAGCAGTATGGCGACCAACGTCGCTCTCGTATTGAAGCACCAGTCGATATTTTAACAGAGGCTGATCTGATACCGGACGAAGAAGTAGTGGTTACGTTGACCATGAAAGGTTACCTCAAGCGCGTACCATTGAGTACGTATGAGGTACAACATCGTGCTGGTAAAGGCAAAATGGGTATGGCGACGCTTGAAGGCAGTGAAGATGTGGTAGAAGATCTTTTTGTTACCAGAAATCATGATACGCTCCTCTTCTTTACCAGTGTAGGCAGAGTCTACAGCCTACAGGTGTTTGAAGTGCCTGAAAGTTCGCGTACCGCCAAAGGTCGTGCAGTGGTGAATCTGCTGCCATTACAAGACGGTGAACGAGTGGTCAAGCTGCTGTGCACCCGTGACATGGATGGCAAATTCCTGGTGATGTTAACCCGATTGGGCATCATTAAACGTACTGGTGCCAGTGATTTTACAAAAATTCGTACCACAGGTATCCGTGCACTCAGCTTGCATGAAGGTGATGAGCTGGTGTTCTGTTCGGTCAGTTCTGGACAAAACTCAGTGGTTATTGCGACCGCTGGGGGCCAAGGCATACGCTTTAAAGAGGATGAAGTGCGCTCTATGGGCAGACAAGCTGCAGGCGTAATCGGCATTAGATTGCGAAAAGGTGATTACGTAGTGGGCATGGAAGTTATCAACGAACATGGTGATATTTTATTTGCGACCGAAAATGGTTATGGCAAAAAAGTGAGCATTGTTGACTTTCGTGTTGCGCATCGTGGTGGTCTTGGTGTCCGCACTATTCCTGCCGACAAACGAAATGGTAAAGTGATTGGTCTGGCAGTAGTTCTTGAAAATTCAAATGTGTTGCTAATAGATCAATCAGGCAAAATTATTCGTTTACCATCGTCAGAAATTCGTACTATGGGCCGTCAGGCTAAAGGGGTACGCCTGATTAGATTGAGCGAAGGTCACCAACTCGCAAATATTTGTGCATTTAATGAGCATTCTGAAGAAGAGATAATTAACAGACCCACGCAATCTACCGCATCGGTTGCTGCGGCAGCGCAGGCACCTGCGCGTCCTGAGGTATCAGAAGAAGAAAGTCATTATGAGCAAGAATCTCTCTTTGATTCAGAAGAGGATGACGGCTCTGCTGATGAATAATAACGCTACACATATTCACTGGGCGCTTTAAAAGGCGCCTGGTGATTTTTTAATTCCAGGCACAAACATCTTGACACACATCAGTGCTGCTGAGCAGTTTTTACTACACGCATCTCTTATTGAAGGTATTGGCCCGGTTACTCTCGGCTTTATCCTTGAACACAAGCCTGAGACTGTTGCATGGACTGATTTGTATCGTTTTACGGCAGGTGACTGGTCTGCATACCTAAGGCTTGGCCATAGCACAGCACAAAAGTTGGTAACAGGTCTTGCAGATGCTGATTTACTAGCACGTGAAGTTTCATTAATTGACGTGCACAATATACAGCTGGTAACGCGTTTAGCGGCCGACTATCCACCGCTTCTGCTCACGATTAATGCACCACCGGCAATACTGTATTACCGTGGCGCATTATCAAATCAACGTGCACTTGCGGTGATCGGATCGCGCAAAGCAGATCAATATGCTCATTATGCGGTTCAACAACTGGTGCCACCACTTGTTGCAGCAGATTTCACCATTGTCAGTGGCGGTGCTCTAGGAGCGGATAGCATGGCGCATGAAACTACGGTGCGTGCTGGAGGCAGCACCATAGCAGTACTTGGCTCTGGCTTGTTACAGCCGTATCCGCGAGAAAACAAAAAATTATTTGATGCTATTGCAGATTCAGGTGGTGCAGTTATAAGTGCTTTTCCGTTGCGTACACCACCAGCGCCCGGAAATTTTCCTGCGCGCAATCGCATTATTGCTGGCATGAGTGTTGGCTGTGTCGTGGTGCAAGCTGCCCAAAAGAGTGGTGCCAGCATTACTGCGCAGTATGCACTCGAGCAGGGCAGAGAAGTGTTTGCGGTACCTGGCCCCATCGACCATGAGTTGAGTGCAGGCTGCCACCAACTTATTCAACAGGGGGCAAAGCTGGTGATGAATGCTGAAGATATTTTGATTGAATTTGGGTATGAATTGCAGCGTGCAGCGCTACACGCAGTACCGAGCAATAAGACTGTGTCACAGCCAGCCCCACGGACTGAGCGGCAACACACATCGGCACCCACCGTTGAAGAATCATTAAAAACGCATGCAGTTACTAATGTGGTGCTGGCAAAAAGACTTTTGGCTGTCTGCGCACAAGCCCGTACCATTGACGAGCTTTTGTTACATAATGATGACGATCTTGGTGCTATACAACAGACGATGTTTGAACTATTGCTGGCTGATTTGGTCGAGCAAGATGCAAGTGGACGTTGGCTTGCTCGGTCTCTTTAATTTTTTTCAATTACCGTAGCATCAGCAGCATGAATAGGTATATTTCTCAGCTGGATTTTTTGCTGATTGATAAAATCAACGATTCTCTTGAGCGCATCTTTTGGAATAGCAGATTTAAATAATGTTATATGCGGTTCAGCATGCTGACGTTGAATCACGGTAAATTTGTTGTCAAAATAGCGTGGATATTGGTCAAAAAGATAAGCAGCAAGTTCCTTGCGCAACAATGCAAGGCGTTGATCAATCTCTTCGGTTGAGAAAAGTACCGTAAACATTTTGCCGTTCCGTTCTATCACCTGTGCTTCGAACATTGGAAAAAGTAGTGAGTTTAACATAAGACGAGTTTCAGTAAAATAAGCAGCATCAGTAGCGAGGGCGAGCAAATCCTTTTTGTGTATAGGTGCGTTGACATGGATAAAGCCGAGGGTGATATGCGGATCATTTACGATATGATCGCTAAATGGACTTCCTGGATCGGCAATCTGTTGTATCTGTCGAATAAATGCTTGATTTGGTTTTAAGAGAATGGCAATGTCAGCTGGCATTGAGGTGGTGAACCATAATAAGCTCAGAGCGCTCAGATATACGCTATATTTCATGAAGAATCCTTTGCTGGTGATGCTATTACCCTTTACCATAGCAAATATCCTTTTTGCTAAGCAATAAATCTGCTTTTTCTTCAGGAAAAGCTTTTACTTTACGCAAAATTGCTTTCGTATTGTTGTTTGCTGTTAGAAAAGATACACTTTACTGCATAACTAACCTATTTTTTGCCAATTGCTGAAAGATGTTGTGTCGATACGTGCATTCATAGTCCTATCCTTGTTTGTCGTCACGGTGTTGCTTGGGGTATGTACGTTCCCGATCACTAAGCAAAAAAGCGTGCTTTCTGATGATCACAAACTACTTGTAGTATGTACCACGAGCATTATTGCTGATGCTGCAGCGGCTATTGTTGGTCCGTGGGCCACCGTGAGATGCCTTATGGGGCCTGGCGTTGATCCGCATTCGTATCGAGCGCGTGAGCATGACGTTCATCTGCTAGCGCAAGCAGATCTGATTTTATATCACGGTCTGCATCTGGAAGGCAAAATGGGGGAACTGTTTAGTGCACTTGAAAAGCAGGGGGCGTGCGTGGCAGCAGTAACGCGTTCATTGCCGCGCCAAGATCTGCGCGCATCACCGTTTGCTGATATTTATGATCCGCATGTGTGGCATGATGTTGATTTGTGGTGCCAGGTAGTACGCGAAATTGCGCATATTGTTGTGGCACTTGATGCACGTCATGCCGCTTATTATCAGGAGAATTTAACGCGCTATCTGAACGAGTTGGTTGCGCTGGACGCCTACATTCGCGAGCAGGTAGCTACGATTGAACCGGAGCGACGTATTTTGGTTACCGCACATGATGCGTTTGCCTATTTTGGCAGAGCGTACGGATTTACGGTAGTCGGTTTACAAGGTATTAGTACGGATGCTGAGGTTGGCACCAAAGATTTGCAACGACTAATTTCTTTTATTATTACGCATTCCATCACCGCTTTATTTTTGGAGTCATCAGTATTGCCACGTAGCTTGCTGGCAGTAGAAAAGGCAGTGACAGCGCGCGGATTGCCGTTGCAGATTGTTGCGGAACTGTATTCTGATTCACTGGGCAACATCGATACCAATGCCAGCTCCTATAGCGGCATGGTCAAGCACAATGTTGATACGATTGTTGCGGCATTAAGCAGTACGCAGGTGCAACCATGCTGACCGTAGCAAATTTGAACGTAGCGTATCATGGCATCGTGGTGGTGCAAGATGTATCACTGACGGTGTCTGCAGGCACATTGGTAGCCATTGTTGGCCCGAATGGTGCTGGTAAAACGACATTATTAAAAGCACTCGTTGGTTTAGTGCCTCGAGTGTCAGGCGTTGTGACACTGTTTGGTAAACCATTTTCTGCTCATCACAATCTGGTGGCGTATGTGCCGCAACGTTCAGGTATCGATTGGCACTTCCCGATAACGGTTTTCGAATTAGTGCTGATGGGGTGCTATGGCCGCCTCGGTTTTTTGCGCCGGCCAAGTGAGCATGAGCATGAGCGGGCACGCAATGCATTAGCAGCGGTTGACTTACTTGCCTGTGCCGATGATCACATTGGTTCATTGTCAGGTGGCCAGCAACAACGTGCCTTGGTTGCGCGTGCACTCATGCAGGATGCGCAACTTTACTTAATGGATGAGCCGCTGGCAGGCGTTGATGTGATGGCACAAAAGACCATTATGAATCTTTTACAACAGTTACGTGCACATGGTAAGGCCGTTATAGTGGTGCATCATCAGGTCGAGCAAGTTCACCATTATTTCGATCAGGCATTATTGTTTAACCGTACCTGTGTGGCATATGGCCCTCCAGCAACTGTTTTAGAGCCTTCCATGTTGCAGATAACGTATTGCAAATGAGTGAAAATAGATGACATTTGATTGGTTAACTGCGTATTTGTTTGATCAAACCGTCTGGGTAATTATGGCCGGCACGGGGCTGCTTGGCTTGACTGCGGGTGCCTTTGGCGCCTTTGCGCTTTTGCGCAATCAAGGAATGCTGGGCGATGCCATTGCGCATGCGGCACTGCCTGGTACGGTCATTGCATTTCTGATCACGCACAGCAAGAGTGCGGTGTGTTTGTGCGGTGGTGGCGTTTTATCAGCGCTTCTTGGTATCTGCTTGGTGGAATGTATTGCCGGTTCAGGATTTCTTAAGCGAGATGTTGCAATTGGTGTGATATTGTCCGTATTTTTTGGCATCGGATTGGTATTACTGACGATTGTGCAAAAATATCCGATGCAGGGGCAGGCATTGTTGCATCGGTTGCTGTTTGGTAATGCGGCCATGATGACGATTGATGATGTGTGGGTAATAGCAGTGGTGGCCCTTATTTTATTAAGCGTTTTGCTTCTTTTCTGGAAAGATTTTTTAATCGTACTTTTCGACGCCGCTTATGCACGCACGCTCGGGTATGCTGTTTTTAAAGTGAATGGCCTACTGATGATTGCTATCATTGCTATTGTTGCGATCGGTTTGCAAACAACAGGCGGTGTGTTGATGAGTACGTTATTGTTGGCGCCGGCAGCTGCAGCACGTCAATGGACGCACAACTTCTTACCTTTCATTGTGCTTTCGAGTCTATTTGGTGCTTCATGTGCCATGGTTGGATCATTAGCGAGTACGCTGATCGATCATCTGCCCACCGGACCGGCGATAGTACTGGTGGTTGGTGTTTTGCTGGTCTGTTCACTGGTCGTTGGCAAATACGGGGTATACGCCTAAAAAAGGTTTTCTGAAATGTTTTTATCGCTGTATTTGACCGTTATCGCTTGTTTTACCGCCATGGCTGCAACATTGCCCGGCATATTCTTAGTGTTGCGTGGTGTGGCGCTGATGAGTGACGCGATCAGTCACGCAATTCTGCCCGGTGTGGTAATTATGTTTTTGCTTGTGCAGCGCCTTGATTCGGCATGGCTGTTGATAGGGGCAACGCTTGCGGGCCTCTTGCTGGTTATTATGACGGAAGGCATTGTGCACAGTCGCCGCTTAAAAAAGGAAGTTGCGGTCGGGCTTATATTTCCATTTTTTTTCTCGATTGGCGTGATTTTGATTTGCCAGTATGCGCGAGATGTGCATCTTGATGCAGATATGGTCCTGCTCGGCGATATTGTTTTTACCCCATTTATGACGTTATCAATGGGTGGCATTAACCTCGGGCCATACGCCCTGTGGCTGATGGCTAGCCTAGTGCTTGCCAACGCGCTTTTTCTGGTTTTATTTTATAAAGAATTGCTGGCAGCTACGTTTGATCCGGCGTTTGCGCAATTACAAGGATTGCGCCCGCGCTTGTGCTACTATCTGTTGATGGGATTGACGTGTATTACCGCCGTAGCAGCTTTTGATGTGGTCGGTTCAATTGTAGTGGTAGCGCTTATGATTGTGCCGGTAGCAACGGCACTCTTGCTTTCTGATAGCCTCGAAATGGTGACCAGATGGGCAATAATAATTGGCCTGTTATCTGGTGGTGGCGGTTATTGGTTTGCGCATTTTTTTGATGTGTCGATTGCAGGCTCCATAGCGCTGGTGGCCGGTTCGCTCTTTGCTGGCGCATTTATTGGTGCCCCGAGCAAAGGATTGTGCGCGCGGTTTATGCATTTGTATGAGGTTGAGCGGCGCTGCGCTGGTGCGGTGTTATGCCGATTTTTGGCACGTAAAGAGCGCAAGGCAGCGCGATTAGAGACGCTGTCTGCCGAGCTTGGCTGGACGGCTCCTTATGCCTCAAAAGTGACTATCTGGGCCCATTCACGCGGTTTGGTCGAAATTACCGATAGACTCATCGTATTGCGGTAATCAGTTGCATGAGAAATATCGTCTAGAAGGCTCCTTTTCTACTCGCAATTCGCTATTGACAAATTGAATATATTTGATAGAATTAAGTATAAATGGATACTTTAACAAATGTATGGAGGTTATTATGAACTCATTATTCAAAAAAGCATTGGTAGCATTATCGCTCACTATCGCTGTTTCTATTGTTTGCCAGCCAGTTCAGGCCGGTTTCTTCTCATCTCGAGCTGCAAAGGTTGTTACTGGTCTGGTAGCGGGTGCTGCTGGTTTAGTAAGTTTTTGGGGTTTGTGGAAGCTCTTTTGGCATTTAACGGCAACTGGCTACCAGCCGGAATGGACGAGCGGCGTGCGTGGTGGAACTGCTCCTATTAAGGGGTGGAATCCTAATCAACAAGATGAAGCTAAATGGACAAATGCTCAATTGTATAACATATATACACAGCTAAACCTTAATGCGACCTGTTTAGGATCTTTAACCGAATCAATAGGTCGGGGCAAAGGATTATATGATCGAGCTATTAAGTCTACAAGCATTTTCAAACCACAGTCTTCAGGCTCTTATGACATGATTTTAGGAGAATTCGTTTGGGCTATAGTTGTTAATCATGTGTTAGGCATACCCCGTAATGTAGAACAAACGGTAATTGATACGTTGAAAGCAACGAGTCTTCAGATCACCATTGAAGGTGACAAAAGCTCAAATCTCTACAATGCTCTTGCTAATAAGAATTGTCGTGCAGTTACCGATAGCACTGAGATTCGCAATGTAGATGGCTTGCCATTCGGCTACACCGATCTTAAGCTAACAAAGCTCAACGGTCAACAAATAGAGCTGACGCTAACACGCAGCTTTGAATTATAAGCGATCAATTATAAATGGATATTTAACAAATATACGGAGGTTATTATGAACTCATTATTTAAAAAAGCGTTGGTAGCATTATCGCTGACCATTGCTGTTTCTATAGTTTCACAACCAGTCCAGGCTAGTGTCTGGTCTGATGTATATGAGTACGCAGCATCAGCGTATGCCAAATTACCGACCCTGAGTCGCAATCAGAAGATTGTTGTTGGCGGGTTGAGCCTTGCCGGTGTGGTGTACTTTTTAGGCTCTCAAGTATATGCAGCATGGAAAAAATGTGGGCATGACGCAACATCGGGACTTCAGCAGCAGGGCATGGGACCACAAAGTGTTCCTCATTCGAATCAGTCGAGCACGCAGCAAATGGGACTTTCTCCTTCGGCAGATTTGCCTAGTGAGCATGAACAGGAAGGATATAGTTCTTCAGAAGGATCTTCATCTGATGAAGAAGAGGAAACGAATGAAGATGATCAAGGCGATGCTGCTCAATCCGATCCTGATCAGCAAAATCAGCCTAGCCAATTAAATAACAATGAAAAGGAAGAAGAAACTGATAATCAGGATACTTTAAACTTATCGAGAAGTTTTAGAATAGACATTCTAAATTCGACTGATTTAACTGATTTATCTGCTTCTGATGATTTTACTCTTCAAGAGATGGCAAAATCAAATTATGATGCTATTAAAGAAGGTCTAGAAACATTGGAGACGGCGAGCGATAAGCAGATACAGCGGCGTGCTAACCACAAGACAGCAATGCTTAATATGGGAGACATTCATGTTTCACAATATGATTCAGAGCTGGTAGAGGCAATGATAAGAGGTTTAAATGACCTGACTCTTGCGGTACGGACGCTCTTTATCCCTATAAATCAACGCTTAGCTGATGCAAAGATCAGAATTCCGTATGATCTTTTAGAAAGCGCTTCTAGAAATTTAGTTTCTAGACCAGCTAGGATTTTTACAAGTGGCAACATTAAGAAATACTTACAATCTAATCAGGCTAACAAGCATAGCAGGAAGAACCTAGCGCAAGCTTTACGTAATCTCTTTGATGCCTTGCAGCCGGTTATTAAGAGGTTTCAGCGAGGTAATGGTGGTTACAGTCAGGCTCTGATGCCGCTTAATACATCAGCGTACACTAATGAAGCGACATGGAAGAACCTCATCAATAATCCTCCTCAGTATGAAGAGCTGATGAAACTTGTTGATAAGGGCTAAAGCCTTAAATCTGTAATATACGCTAATCTTACAAATACGGTCCCTCGAGATACTATCTCGAGGGACCGTATTTATTTTCAAATAATATTTTTTGCCAGGCCCCCCACAGATATCTCTCTTAAAGGGTGCTATGCTGGGTGGTAGATAATCAAGCATTTGATTTTATACCGCAAGGGGGCTCTATGAGCATTAAAAGAAGAATATCATACCCGTTTGTCCTGATGGGAGCGCTGTTGATTACGGCGGTGCCAGCTCAGGCTGGCCCATTCGATGTATTGAAGGAATTCTTTAAAGTACGTTGTTATGTTGCCAAACAGGCTTGGAACCAAGGTAATTATAAAGATGCAGTTTGTAATTTTATCAAGCCGCAGGGGATAAAGTTGGGAGCTGAAGAACAATCGCAGCCACAACAACCATCAGTGTCTTCAGAACCGCTCTATAAAAGGTGGCTGAGCCTAGCCGTGGTTTATAAGAATGTCCTGTGTGAAAAGGTTTGCCAAGGATATCAGCTGTTGCAGAGACGCTTGAAGAGCAGTACATCGGACGCGAAAGTTCCTGTATCTGACGTGCAACCAGCTGCCCCTCTTCCACCACCAGCATTAAATCCTGAGTATGATCCGGCCAAGAAGCCATCTTGTTACGATACAGCCCAATGTGATGATTGTAAAAGTTACTTCTGGAAGTCTCTCACCGTTCGGCTCGCAGTGGAAAACGAAACAGCGATACGCACTCTCTGTCGGCCATGTGCGAATCAATATCGTAAATAATAGTCGTAGATATTTATACAAATCACCAGGGTGGCTATTGCCACCCCTTTTTTGTGCGCAAAATCCGCGTATTTACCGAAGCCCTCTTTTGCATTTATCGTTAAAATGCGCTATTATTTTATTTTGTTTGACCTGATATATAACTACCATTAGTTCCTCTAAAGGATTTACGATGCCAGTACCAAAACGTAAACGTTCTCGATCAAGACGCGATAAACGCTTTGCCAATAAAGGCCTAGCCGTTCATACCGTCGGTGCCTGCCCTAATTGCGCTATGGCCTTACGCTCGCATCAAGCATGCAGTGGCTGTGGTCACTACAAAGGGGTAAAAGTAATGCAAGCCAAAACCGAACGCGCTGCCAAACGCAACGAAGTACGCAAAAACGTTGCTTCACGCAAAGCGCAAGCAGCCAAAGCAGCAGGTTCAGCACCAGCCGGCGAATAAGCTACGTGATGCATGACGCATTCACGTCAAAAGGCAGTAGTCATCGGTTCACTTAAACGCTTGTATGGAGCAGATCTATGGTCGTTTGGTACGAAAAAATCAGAAAATTGGATATATACCGCTATGCGGCACCTCTGCGTGCAGTTGTATGCGGCATTGCTCTTGGAGGGGCATCGTATGGAGGGTTGTATCTGTATCGCCTCTTTCAAAATCGTGCTGCCCAAAAGGTAGTAGGTTTGTATCTGGAAGATTTCCGTAAAGAACTGCAAAAGCCTGAGGCAGACATTGGTCGTATTGCTACGCAATTTGGCAATGCCGGCCAAGAGCTCAGTTCGACTTCAATAGCGCCGTATTGCTTTGCATTTCAAGCACAAGCATTATTTGAAAAAGGTGATTTGGCAGCTGGCATACAAGCATTGCAAAAAGCAGTAGAATCACTGCCTGCGCAGTCACCACTCTTTTATCTTTTTAAAACTAAATTAGCTTTGGCGTTGCTTGATGCACAAGATCGGGGCGAATCTGCTGATCAAGGGTTGAGCATGCTGACCGATGTTGCACGTGCTACTGATAATATCTTTAAAGACTATGCTTTGTATTATTTAGGTCTGTATTATTGGACGCACAATAACTTAGATGAAGCAAAAAAGGTATGGCAGGGATTGATTGATGAATACCGTCATGAAAAAGCAGTGCCATCGCCATGGGCACAACTAGCAGAACAGAAATTACCATTCATTCTATAAGAATCGAGACCTATGTCGTTGCTTACAACAGGCGGTTCAGGTGTACGGGTGCGTTTTGCACCTGCTCCTACCGGTCATTTGCATGTTGGCTCATTGCGGACAGCACTGTTTAATTGGATGTTTGCACGCCATCATGGTGGTACCTATCTGCTCAGAATTGAAGATACGGATCTTGAACGCTCAAAAACTGAATACACTGAATCAATTATTACGTCGCTGACGTGGGCAGACTTATTGCCCGATGAACCATTTGTGATCCAAACGCACCGTGATGCGCAGCATCGACACGTTATTGAACAATTGCTTGCTCAAGGCAAAGCGTACCGCTGCTACTGCAGCCCGCAAGAACTTGCCGTACGGTGCACTAAAGCAACCAATGAGCAGGATGAACTATTTTTTTCTTACGACGGTTTTTGCCGACGGCGGCAGGACGCTCACAGAACTGGCACGTATGTCGTCAGATTTGCGTTACCAGATAATAATGAACCAATTTTTTTTGATGATCTGATCAAAGGGCGCATTACCTTTGAGCGCTCTTATTTTGATGATTTCATTATTGCCCGCTCTGATGGACGCCCTATGTACAATTTTGTGGTAGTGGTTGATGACGCTTTTATGCGTATTACGCACATTATACGTGGTGAAGATCATATTGCTAACACACCAAAGCAGATATTACTGTATCAGGCATGTGGTTACCAAGTGCCGCAATTTGCACATCTGCCCATGATTTTAGGGCCGGGTGGCCATCGTTTGAGCAAACGTGATGGTGCCGTGGCAGTCCTCGATTATCAAAAGGATGGCTATCTGCCTGACGCTTTTGAAAACTATCTTATTCGTCTTGGATGGTCGCATGGTGATCAGGAAATTTTTAGCCGCGCTGAAGTGGTGAACTATTTTTTGCTTGAGAATGTAGGCAAAAAGGGGGCCATTTTTGATATAGCAAAATTGGCATGGGTTAACAGCATGTATATCAAGCACAAATCAGATGCAGAATTGCTAGCATATATACAACGCTATTTAGCACCCGCATTACGCACCGAAGTTGGCTGGGATATGCAAACGCTGTGCCAAGTGATAGGGCTATACAAAGACCGGGTAAAGACGATCCGAGAACTGCTGGATGAAATATTAGCATTGTGGCACGGACCGTCATTATTTGATGTACCTCAGTTGAAAACAACATTGCATAATCAGGTAGTGCAGCATCTTGACACCATGCTTACCGCATTGATGCCGCATGAAATAATCTGGCAGGCTGCCGATCTTAAGCTTATTATGCAGCAGTGTGCCAGTACCTGTGGAATTAAATTTGTTGATCTTGCCGGTCCTGTTCGGGTAGCTCTTATTGGTAAGAGTACCGGGCCAGGTGTGTCCGAACTTTTAGCACTTGTTGGCAAACGTGAAGCATTACGACGCATTATGATGCTCAAATCGGCTCTGCTGTAAACCGGATTAGCGCCATGAAATGTGCAGGCTTGTGAGCGTCTTTTTAAAGGACGTATATGAAGATTGCTCTGTTGTTTCCCGGGTATGGTAATCATTTGGTAGGGGCGACCAAAGATCTGTACGATAATAATCGAATAATACAAGAATATTTTGAAGAAGCTTCCAGCTGTTTGAATATCAATGTGGTAAAACTTTGTTTTGCTTCATCTGAATCAGAACTTTCAAAAATGGAAAATGCACAAATCGCCCTCTTTTTATTGAGCAGCTCAATTTATAAAGTATTGGAAGCACAAGGGATAGTGCCAGAACTGGTAATGGGGCATAATACCGGTTCGTATGCCGCATTGTTTGCTGCAAAAAGTATCAGTTTCCCGGATGGGTTATATTTGCTTTCAAAATATGCTGCTTTTTTTCAAGAGTTTGTAGCCAGCACCGCGATCAAAATTATACAAGTTAAAGGTATAGAGCGGCAGCAGCTCGAAGAATGGTGTGCTCAGGCAAGTGGTGATCAATATCAAGCATATGTAACAACCTATTACACGGATGAATTTCATTGTGTTGGGGGACATAGTCCAGCAGTTGATGACGTTATGCGTCTTGTAGGTCCGCGTGGTGAAGTTGAGGAATTAAATAATGCATACGGATTACATGCACCGATAGCTGACAGCTTGGTTGATTTGTATATGCCGTACTTGGAAAAAGTTGATCTGAAAGCACCGGTTCTTTCGTTTGTTAGTGAGACAGAAGGACGATTGATCAGTAGTGAGCAGGATGTTGGCAATGAGATTTTATCTATCGTTAATAAACCGTTGCGTTTTTACCATCTCATGGATGTGCTCGCTTTGCATGAATTGGTCATAGAGGTGGGGGCAGGTACGTTTCTGAGCACGCTAATAAAAATGAAATATCCTGAAAAACATGTTATAACAGTACACAAGCAGGCTGATATTGCCGAAATTAACACTCTTTTATCACCCATACTATAAGGTGCTGCAATGGCTGACATAACAAGACAGGATACGTTTGATAAAGTAGTTGCTCTTATCGCCGAAAAACTTTCAATAGATCCAAAAACCATCACGGGTAGCTCAACATTGCATGACTTAGGTGCTGATTCAATTGATCTGGTCAAAATTGTCATGGGCTTGGAAGAGCAGTTAGATATTTCCATCAATGATGAAGATGCAGAACATCTTAAAAATGTTGATGATGTTGTTGACTATGTTCATCGCTTAAGAACGGCACGTGAGTGAGCGAATATATTTTACTCATATTTAAATACCCTTTATAAATGATCTGATCGCTGTTATATAAATACAATTCCTGTTTTTCATATCCAAACGCTGTCTTTGCAAGATCCGACTATTTGACGATGCGTGCTAATGAGTATAAGCTGGGGCTAGCCATCCCTGATATAGATGATTTTGCGTGAGAAAAATTGCTTACCATTTACGTTTAAGCTCGCAAGGAGATTCGCATGAAAACAGTACAAATCCAACCGCCTGTTTGGCTGCTCATTTTTATTGGTGCATTGCCTCTTCTGACTGATGCGTTGTATGCACCTACGTTATCTGATATAGCTCGTAGTCTTGGTGTTGCTGATGCGTTGGCACAATATGCTTACACTATTTACATTATAGGGTATGCGTTAGGAACATTTTTTTGGGGAACTATTTCTGACAAAATTGGCCGCAAACCATCTTTGTTGATGGCTGCAACGGTGTATGCGATTGGTTCTTTGGGATGCGTATGGAGCGTTACGATATTTCAATTTATGGCAAGCAGATTTGTACAAGCATTTGGTTGTAGCGCGGCGGCTCTTCTGGTGCAGGCTATTGCCAGAGACGTCTTGCCCGTTGCGGGCAGAGGAAACTTGAATGCACTTCTTGCAATAGTTCTTGCATTTCCGTTGGCTATTATGCCGATCCTGGGTGGCTGGATTGATCAAGTATACGGATGGCCTGCAGTATTTTTACTCCTATTTTGTATTGGCGCACTTCTTTTTGTGGTGAGTGCTTACCTGCTGCCTGAAACGTGTGATGTCAATCATACCGATCCGGTTCATCTGACAACGATAGCGCGTCGCTTCATTGCTGATAAGCAATTGTTGGCATGCGGCATTTTATCCGCTGCTTGTGATGGTATTCAAGCAAGCTATTACGCTGAAGGCTCATTCTGTCTGATCAATATTCTTGGTTTGACCCCTTCTTTGTACGGAACAACATTTTTGACGATTGCGGCAGCAGGACTGACTGGCGGATTATTAGCGCGGTTTCTGGCGCGGTGGTTGTCACCGATGGCTTTGATTAAAACAGGACTGAGTTTTATGGTGATCGGAACGCTGGTGTATCTGCTGGGTACGCTGGCGATAGTGATGTGGCATTTATCTTCTCTGCACTCCTTAGTTCTTATTCTCGGGTGTATGATGCTGGTTTTGATTGGCATAGCGATATTGAAAGCGAATGCGTTAGGAATCGCCTTAGAAAATTATCATCGTGGTGCTGGCACTGCGGCAGCGCTCTTTGGTCTTTTTGCCACGCTGATAGTATCGCTCTTTAGTTTTGGCATGGGGACATTGCATGATGGTACGTTACTGCCAATGCCGAGTTATTTTTTCTGCATTACGCTGCTGATGGTAGGGGTTTACTTCTGCATGGATAAAAAATAGACGTAAAAAAGGCTTCCCACATGGGAAGCCTTTTTTTGTGATAATCACTTATAAACAGATACTAACTACCTTGATTAACCCAGTCATCTAGTTCTGCAGGAAGCTGTGCACAATTAAGTAAAGCTGCAGCACCTTGTTTGAATCGTTCAGCAATTTTGGTACGAATTTCCTTTGATTTGCCCCGAGCCATTTCTTTTATATCTTTCATAATCAGCTGTACGGCTTGCTCTCGTTCTTGCGCTGATGCGGAGGCACCGCGGCCTTTATAGAGAGTTAACTTTTGCGCAAAACTATAGTCATCATCTTTGACGATGGCAATTGCTGCTGTTTTGGCAAGGAATATAGGGGCAGGTGCCGCTGTTAATGACCCTGCTGCCAGAAACAGTATAAATGGCGTGATAAGTAGGTGATTTCTAAGCATGATAATTCTCCGTAGTAGGTTTGATAGCACATATCACGATTACTTATTATCAAGATAGAGGGAATATGCCTCTTTTACCACCGCTAAAGCTCTATAATTTCAGAATGAAATAAAATACCCGTCGATAAGCACGGAGGTGGCTTTAGGCAGGCTCTTATGGCCTACCTTAGAAGAAGACATAGCCAAATTTGGTCCATACGGCCCATTGAGACATGGTGGCATGCACTGGTCGTGGCGAGGTGCGCGGATTCGTTGCCTGGAACTCAATTTCTCCACCGACACTGGCAAAAACATGCGGTTGGGTGACATCGTAGTCACACCAGCTTCCAAAGCAGCCGAGATTGAAAAAGAGTTTATGTGTCATGATGCGTGGACTTGCTGCAGAGTGATGATCAAGATTTGCTTGTGACAAAAATTGTGGCGATGGCATGTCAGGGATAGTGTTGGTGGTGAATAAGGTTGCCATGCTTTGCGTAAGGTTGTTGACCATGCCAGGAGAAATAGAAACGTTTTGTAATCCTTTAATGCCAAGATTTGCTATCGTGGCACATTGATCGATGGATATTTTTTCTTTGCTGCGTATCCAGCCGTTGTAACCAAGATCCAAGAACATAGAACGGCATTGGTAAGAAAACATAAAGGCGCAATCAAATTCAAGGTCTACGCGCACATCGCAGGCCAGAGTAGTCTGATTAATGGCAGGTATCAAATGTTTGTCGTAGGTGACACCATCAAACTCTTTCAGCAGTAAAAAACGCGTACCAAAATTATTGTATAGCGGATCAGTAGCAGTAGTCATCAGATCAAATGAGCGTCGCTGGTCAGTGCTGCACAGCGTGGAAAATGTAACATCGGCAAAAAACCGTACTTGCTGATCTCCCTCACATTCCCACAGGAGTACGTCACCAGCAAAATCAAAACCAACTTGCCAATGTTTGCCGTTGCCTGCGATCGGCTCGAAAAAATAGGTACTGTCAGGACGTGTACCGGTAGGGGCTGTCACTTGCAACGCTAAATCAAAACGGCCGTAGTCGGAAAGAGCCACATGCCAGCCCAGCGTTGCCATTAAATTTGCAATACCGTGCGTAGAGCGTGCGCATGTTAATAAACCAAATTTTTGGGCATTTTGCATCTGTCCGTACGTGACGGTGCCGTTCCATGCCTGAAGAAAAGAATTAATGGGCGGCGTTACGGCAGTTTCATCCATGTAATTTATTGGGAAATCTGAATTTTGACTACCGTTTAAGAGCGTTTCTATGAGCTCCATATGCCAACGACTGTTTCCAACAATAGGAACATTCAATTGCAGATAGAGGCAGGCAAGTTGCTCGCCAAGTGTAGCGTGAAATTCAAGGTCGACAAGCGCATTTCTGATTTTTGGTGCGATCTCTACGCTGCTGGCAAATTTAGGTGAAAGGCCGAAATAATCAGCGACATATGAGTCAGTATCTCGGTCCGGTATTTGGGAACCTTGGATAATAATAGTGTTAACACCAAAGAGAGCTTGCGCAATATGTTCAGCTTTTTGTGAGTGGGCGTACGAGGGGGTAGCAAGAATAGTGATGCGCCCACTATCACTTTGGTCCGTTTCTCGGTAACAGTGCCAACTGCTCAAGCGGCGTGCATTGTTGGCACCTTGTGAGCGTGGACTGAAAAACGAAATACCGGCAAATTGATTTTGAGCGCATATATAAAAGTTGTAAAAAAGCAGAACGAGAATCAAAAATAGCGCAATCAGGAGCTTTTTCACATCCCACCTAAACTCATTTATTCAAACGTTACACCTGCCTTTAACCAAACACCCCATTGCGAAAGCGACGTTGCTGTGCAATGTCTTCCTGAGCCACCGTGACCAATTTCTACTTGCCCACCAACACCAAAGAACGGTTGGCATTCTACGCATGACCATTGGTAGCTTAAATTAGCAAAGAGTGTGGAACTCATACCACGTGTGTTGCTGCTATTTAAATCAAGATCGTTAATAGAAAGCAGGACGGGTGGCACTGAAGTTTGTATTTGTGTTGCGCCAGTAAGGGTTTGAATATTTAACAGTGGAATATTGGTTGCGCCTGCAAAGGCAAAATCTGAATTGTCAACGCCTACGTTTGTGCATGGCATAGGAATAATAGTTGGTGGCGTAGTAAGATTTGAAACAATGCCGCATGTTGGTTGTGTGCCCTGCGAAATAGTTGCACAAGATTCGGTAGCGCTCAATGGAATTGCATCAAATTGGTTGAATGCGGATGGTGTGGAAGGATCGGTTGCTGCTGCAAAACCAAATACTTGTGCATTACCTTTGAGTGCCCATTGTATACGGCCATTCAGGGGAGTATCACCTGTCTGCAATTTAACTTTATCACAGCTGCGCACCCAGAAGTTGTACCCTACATCAAGATTCCAATCGCATTGTGCAACATTGAGCATAGCAGTAATTTCACATTGTGCTGTCGCTTGTACATGCACATTAACGGTTGATAAATTTGCTACTGGTGTAAATGCGTTACCAAACGCAAGACTGATCGAAGTCGGACCGGGTATTAATGGTGCTCGTAATGGTGTTCGCTCTATGCTTGGATGATTAGATAAAGCAATGGTTGTGGCTTGCAATTTTTCTGCCAGCATATAGCGACTGAAGCGTTTACCACACAGATCAAAAGTGCGTCGTTCGCGCGTTCCAAATAAGTGAGTTACTACGGCATCGCCATAAAAACTAACGCTTGTATCATCGCAGCACCAGAATTCATATCTGCCTTGGATACCAACGCCCAATTCGGCATGATGATTGTTACCGACCATTGGTTCAAACAGGTATTTGCCTTTTGGTCGGTTACCTGCGGGAGCAGCAGCTTGGACATAAAGACCTGCATAATAGCAATCGTCTAACGCAAAAATGTAACCAATGTCGCCGCGGATATCGGCAAATCGTGTTTTAACTTGTTTGGTTGGCGATATTTTTGCCCGTGTGAGTGGTTCAAAATTGACCGTTATTTGTGGTACTGGTGTGGTAAAGGGGGTTACTATAGCGGCATTGTTGACCGCTTGGGTGACAGGTTCTGGGGCCAACCCTTGTGCAAATTCAGTAAACGAATTTAATAATTGTGCGCGCGTAATTGATTGTGGGGTGAATATGCCAGCAGCATAACCATCGATGCCTTGGCTTAAAATAACTTCATTCATGCGCAGCTTCCACCGTGTATGCTGCAATGGGGCCTCGATAAAAATGTAAAGACCTGGACACCATTCGTTGAATTCTGCGTAAAAATTGAAATCTACTAAGAGACTATCGATGCGCGGTTTAAATGAGAGCGTACTTTGATAATCTGGTGGTAAGTAGAAATAGTCCGCGAGCCAATCGCTATTGGCATTTCGGTTAGCGACTCCACTACCTGAAATAGTAATGGTTGGGCAACTACTGGTGCCAAAAAGAGAGTGAGTAATTTTGTCTGCTCTAAATGATTGAAGATATTCTACCGCTGCCGAAAAGAACCCATGACATGAGCAATCATCTGACGGAAGCATATATTCAATTTCGCCACTTAACCGGCGAGCACCATTAAAACTTTGTGAACGAATACTGTAAAAAGTTGATATAGAATCTGAAAAACATTGCTGCTGTGGACATTGCTGCGCATATACTGAAGTTGCTGCAGCAGTCATTGAGAGTAATGCCAACATTTGCTTGCGCCATACCATTACCCATCTCCTTTTTTATTATTGATTTCTTAACATATGATTTCGTTATAAAACAAAATATGCCAGAAGTAAATGAACCTTTTTTATGAAGCTAAAAGTAATCGGCCAAGCATGGTTAATTAAATGCGATGCCACCCTTGACCCACACTGCCCACTGCGACAGTGCATTTCCTCTGCTACGAGTTATGGTATTGGTTCCTATCACTTGAATGTTATCAGACCGACGATGCTGATCGCCGAATTCTGCAAAGCCTCCTATACCAAGATACGGAACCCAGCATTCTTGGTCAAAGGTATATTGTAAATGAGTAAAAAACTTGTGTGACAAGGATCTTCCTGCTGGTCTGAAATCAAGATCCGATTCACTCAAAAGTATTGGTTGAATAGAAGTTTGTATCAGATTTGGTGGCAATAGTGGCTGAGAGGCTAGGGCAACATTGGTGGTACCGGCAAAAGCCGGTTGTGGTTTATCGACACCAGAATTTGCTGGGCTTACCACGGTGCCGTTAGTACCAGCAGTAATAGTTGCACCAGATTCGGTAGCGCTGAGCGGTATAGCATCAAATTGATTGAAGAGCGGATCGTTAGCAGTGGCGAACCCGAATATTTGAGCATCTCCTTTCAGACCCCAGGTGGCACCATTAAGCTCAGTCGAGCACAGGGTGATGCATTTTATTCTTTGGCGGCTGCGTACCCAAAAGTTATATCCTAAGTCCCAACTGAAGCCTTGATAGCATATATTGAACCAGCATACGATATCTGCCTGCGCACTGTAACCAATCTTTGCTTTGCGATTTGTTAAATTTGCGACCGGAGATAATTCGTAGGCAAATTGTACGTCTGCTGGGGTAAAAGCTACCCCATTCATGCCAGTTAAGTTTTGCGTATTGGGGCCAAATTTTTCAGCAAGCATATAACGGCTGAGTGGTTTATTTTTTAGGTCAAATACTTCACGCTCTTCACGTAAAAAAAGATGCGTGACATTTGCATCCAAATAGATACCAAAAATAGTATCACTACAGTGGCTGTGCCATAAAATATAATGTCCGGTCATACCCATGCCCAATTGCCATTTGGCATCACCAATTTTAGGGGAAAATAATAAGTGTGTTTTTTTCATGTGGCCGGTCGGAAATGCCATCTGGGCGTTGAGCCCTAAATGACTATAATCGTTGTTACAAAAGTTCCATCCTAGCTCGATCCATAAGTCAGCAAAACTGTTTTCTGCTTCGCCTTCAGTAATCAGCTGAGCAAAACACAGCGGATCAAAGGTAGTTGCTTGCGTATGTGCCGTTGCCGGTCCAGTACCGATGGTGGCACCAGGCGCACTGCCACTTGCATACGAAAGAAAATTAGGCAGTAAGCTGGATCGAGCAAGGGGTGTTTGCGTAAATTCACCAGCCGCAAATGCTTCAACACCCTCATTATTAACTCGTTCTTGGAGTTGCAAGCGCCATTTAGTGTGTACATACGGGCCATAAATGCGAACATAAAGTCCGTCAACCCACTCATCAAGACCAAAATAAAAATCAATATTAAGCAGGCCATTGATGATTTGCGGGCGCATGAACACTATGCTGTCAAAATCAGATGGTAAGTAAAAATAGTCGGCAAGCAATGCATTCGGATTTCGACCAAGTACCGTACTTCCTTGAATGAGTAGGCTGCTGCCTTCTGGTGCATCGGAATCGATGATGTAAGGACCAAATAATGAACGTGCAATGTTGGATGATCTAAATGAGCGAGTATATTCTGGCGTGAGCGATAGAATGCCGTACCAGGATTCCATATCAAAAAGATGCGTGTGCTCTGCCATGCCAACAATTTGCATTACTTTATCCCGTCCTTGCGAACGTGGCGTAAAAGAAATAGTAGGAGTAGCAAATCCATCACTCACGGTGGGCACTAAGCTACAGAGCAGAAAAAAAGGTGAAATGATGTGCGATATCGATGTTTGGCGGGGATAATTCATAGAGCTCTCCTTACTGGCAATCTTCTTTTTCAGGCACAGCCTAGCATATTCCAATCAGATGCTCCATGGTCAGGTATGAAATTGTTTTAGATAATTTTGTATAAAAAAAGGCCCGGCATTTCTGCCGGACCTTTTGAGTACTATTTTGTCTGCGTAAAATGTGTTCCTTTAACAGGCGCACATAAAATGCAAATTAGTTAAAGGCAACGCCACCTTTAACCCACACGCCCCATTGGGAGAGTGCTGAACGAATACTGTTAGACGAGTTGCAGCTATTGTTAGTGGTACTCGTTGTTGTTGCAGGCGTAGTTGGGCAGGTTGCTGCTGCATTGCATGAATGATTGCCAAACTCTGCAAATCCGCCGATACCAAGGAATGGCATCCAGCATTCACAATCAAAGTTGAAGCTCAGATGTGTGAATACTTTATGCGAAATACCACGGTTGCGTGCGCTGTAATCGATATTGCTTTCCGTCAACAATACTGGCTGTATTGAAGTTTGTATAGGTATTAGTGGAACGCTTACATTTGCAGCTAGTGGAAGAGCTCCGCTGAATGCAAATTGGCCATTATCGATTGCGCCACCACCATTAACTGTTGAAGGAGTACCGTTTCCTGTAACAGGATTAGTTATTGGGCAGTTAATCGTAGCGTTGCTTTGTGTTGCACTTAAGGCAATTGGCACAGGAGGTATTGCTGGGTTTATAGTTGGCGGAGTGCCAGCTACAAGAGTATCCAGATAACCAATAACTTGCGCGCTACCTTTTAAGCCCCACTGAGCATCGGTGCTGTTAAATTGGAATGAAATGCAGTCGCCACAGCTGCTGTTGCAACTGCTGCTGGTATTGTTGGTGTTGCTGTTGTTGGTTGGTGCACTGATTTTCTCGCGGCTGCGTCCCCAGAAGTTGTAACCAATGTCCCAGCTCCAGCCACAATAGGCAAAGTTGAACCACGCAACGATATCAGCCTGAACCCCATAGCTTACTTTCACTGCGCGTTGGGTAAGGTTGGCAACAGGAGAGAACTCATAAGCAAATTCTGTTCCGGCTGCTGTTGGTGCAACTGGAGCAACTGGAGGAGGTCCAAATGTAGGAGCAGTGGTTGATCCTTGCAGAGTTCGTACGTTTGCGCCAAAGCGTTCAGCCAGTAAGTAACGGCTGAGTGGCAAACTGGTGCCAGCATTGTTCTTCAAATCAAATACACGGTATTCGGTGCGTTTGAATACGTGTGTGATGTTTGCATCAAGGTAGAAACCTACATTGAAATCATCACAATCGCTGCGCCAGAAAATGTAGTGACCGGTTACGCCACCACCAAGTTGCCATTTGTCATCACCAATACGAGGTGAGAACATCAGGCATGTGCTGCCTTGTTGACCGGTAGGGAATGCTAAGAGCGCGTCGATACCTAAGTGGTAATCGTCACATGCCCAGAAATCCCAGCCCAATTCTGCGTACAGATCAGCAAAACCGTTGGCGCTCTTGCCACCACTCAACATACGTGAGTAGCGCAAGCCATCAAAGATGGTTGCTTGACCAGCTGCAATAGCAACAGGTTGCAGTGCTGATCCAACAATTCCGCCATCGAAGTTGCCATTACCTCTGGTTGGTGCCGGAGCGGTACCTTGTGCGTATGCTGCAAAGCTGGTAAGCAGACTTCCGCGTGCAACGTCGGTTTCCGCTAAGAAACCGGCAGGGACAAATGCTGTTCCTGGTGTAACAATGTTTTCACAGAAGTTCAAGTTCCATTTTGTGTGTACAAATGGTCCATAGAACCGAGCGTAGAGCCCGCTGCAAATACCATCAAGCCCGATGTACAGATCAAAGTTTACCAAGCCGTTTCTGATGCGTGGCGAGAAGCTGACTTGGCTGCTGAAATCTGGTGGCAAGTAGAAGTTGTCAGCAATAAGTGCCTGTGCGTTACGATTTGGTACAGAAACACCTTGGATGAGCAACGTTTGGCTGCTACCGCAGTCTTTATTGCAGTTGTTAGTTGTTGTGTTAGTGGTGTTGTTATTATTATTATTTACCAAAAATGGTCCAAAGAAGGCGCTGGTAATATTACGCGGTCTGAATGACTGCGTATATTCAGGGGTAATTGATAATTCACCCCATCCATTTGAGCACATGCCATATAAATGGGTGTACTCAGTCACACCTACTACTTGGACTGTTTTATCTCGACCCTGTGAACGAGGGACGAATGTAGTGAGTACCGAAGAACTGCCAGAATTCGTACTGTTGCAGTCTGCGATAAGGCCCGT
>Ga0207087_1031_pt1 | contig 29570 bp, 26 predicted proteins | sample Alteio_BWMinHeat_51_FD_153544 | JGI IMG/M metagenome (GOLD analysis project Ga0207087, IMG submission 153544) | Enriched cells from forest soil in Barre Woods Harvard Forest LTER site, Petersham, Massachusetts, United States -... | ecosystem: Environmental > Terrestrial > Soil > Temperate forest >... | reverse complement strand
GAGGCACCCGGTGTGTTCCGATACAGCTTAGAAGGGGCTTTTCTGACGGAGCCTGGACTAGAGATGCAGATTGCATCGCGCCTGTGTTTTCTTCCATAAACCACCTCGCATGGGTCATCCCGCTTCGTATTGAGGTTGACGCAAACCGCGGGCCAGTCCGGACGTTGATGAATCCACTTGAAACAAATAGAGATAGAGAATCTTGGGCAGTGCGTCGTTGCTTGGAGTTTTTTGCACGACAGGAAGAAATTACACGTTCTACTACGCACGAATCGGGCCATTACCGCCGCACTCGCCAACATCGGCGAAATCGCTTGGACTGTGATATTCTTCGCCTCCCGCAGTCCCTCTTGTGGAAGAATTGCAATGAAGTCTGACGACGCCAAGTGCGCCATAGATTCCACGGTCTTCCAAAGTCCTGATTGTGGGCAAGTGTTGGGGCCAGTGACTCCAGCGCAATTACAGGCGACCGCCTGGCCTTGCCATGCGCTGTACTCTCTTCGGCATCGCCGTGCTTTGGAATTGCAGGGGATTACAGGGCCGGAACGGATAGGCAGTCATTTTTTCTTCGCCTCAACCAGTGCGCGAATGCCGTCACGGTCAAGTTGGTTCTTATCGAGCAATTCGAGAATCTGGGTTACGGTGAGCGTGTAGTCGTCAAGTTGAAAGAACATGACACCCTCGGCAGTCTGGTGGGGGAGGCCGACTCGGATTCCCGCACGGCGCAGGGAACGTGTGGCACTGACTATGTCGCCTGGTCTTTCGCAGAAGTTCTTCACAGGAATTCAATAGAGAGTCACTTGGGAAGCAGAGGAATTGTCGCCATATGGGGCTCCTCTTTCACGCTTGTCCACTATGGCCATCTTTTCCATTTACGGTAAGGACTTAGTTAGTAAATTATCCCCTCAGCACTTAGCGTGAACTTGTCCGTGGTTCGTGATGTGATATGCTCTCAGCAGGCCGGGCTGGCGGAACTGGCAGACGCGCCGGACTCAAAATCCGGTGACCGCAAGGTCGTGTAGGTTCGATTCCTATGCCCGGCACCAATTCTTGTTACCAGTTGTTACCAATGATCCCCGAAATCTGCTACACGATGACACACGTTGACACATCCGGCCAGTACGGGAATCGTTGAAAATCCGCTAAAATCGCACAAATCTCAAGTTTAACTGATATTGTATGGTACTAAGTATTACTGGATTTTGAGTCCAGCGCATCTGCCCGTCCCGCCACTCCGGGCAAAGAATTGAAATAACATGCCGCCGCCCCGCACTCAAGACGCCTTATGAAACGCCTCTCTCCCACGGTGGAGGAACTTTCACCCAGGCCATTCCCGCTGCCGTCGCTGCCTGAATCCCCATTTCCGTGTCTTCAAAAACCAGGCAGTTCATCGGCGCCACTCCAAGTTTTGCGGCTGCGCGCAAAAACGCTTCTGCGTCAGGTTTGCTCTTTTCATACTCCCCGGCACAAACCAACGCGTCGAATCTATCCAGTAGCTTCAGCGCCTCAAGAGACGCTGTCACAGAGTCCCGCGCGCTTCCCGACACTACCGCAAAAGGAATCCGTCCATGCTGCGCCTCGATATGCTCCAACACTTCCGGAACAGCCTTAAGCTCCGGAAGCAGGTCGAAATAAAATTCCTCTTTTCGGCGAGCCACCCTCTCCACGGGCATGCTCAGTCCATGCTGTTGGTTTAGCGTGGAAATGATCTCGGCAGTGGGCCTGCCACCCCATGCGTAGAAAAGCTCTTCACTAAATTCGCAATTCCATTCGGCAAGCGACTTCTTCCAGGCCATGTAATGAAGCGGCATGGAATCGGCGATGGTGCCGTCGCAGTCGAATAAATACGCACGAAATAAACCCTCGGGCAATCTTAGTTTCATGCCTTATTCTGATCCCCTGTTCAACATTCTAAGCCTAGCGGCGACGGTTGCGCTAATCGAGCGCTTGCCCGCAGTCCGGCGAGCCGATAAACTCCCCCACCCATGCCGCCACCATCGAGCGAGTCCGACGCGCAATCTGCGGGCCAACCGCGCCTCGCCGGATTCTGGGCGCTCATCGCGGTCCAGTTCCAAGGCGCCTTCAGCGACAACGCCCTCAAATGGCTCGTCAGTTTCCTGGTCCTGGACTCCGCTCTCTCGAAAGATCGCCGCGATCTCTGGTTTGTACTTGTTGTGCCGCTACTTTTCGCCGTTCCCTTCCTGCTCTTCTCCATCCCTGGAGGATACTTCGCGGACAAGTACAGCAAACGCAGTGTTACGCTGTGGACAAAGTTCTTCGAACTCGGCGTTATGGGCCTGGCGACGTACGCGCTGGCAAGCAATCGCCTGGATATCGCCGGCATCGCTCTGTTTTTGGCCTGCACACAAGGCGCGATCTTTGGCCCAACAAAATACGGATTGCTCCCCGAGTTGCTGCCCGTATCCAAATTGAGCTGGGGCAACGGCATCATCGAACTCGGCACCCTGCTCGCCGCCATCAGCGCCGCTCTCGCCGGAGGTTTTCTCGCCCAAACCTTTCATGGGCGCCAAATTTGGTCCGGCGTCATCTTCCTCGCTCTCACCGTGCTCGGTCTGCTCGCAAGCCTCGGCATCAGCGAAGTTCCTGCCGCCGATCCCACCCGCCGTTTCGATTGGAACGTCCCCGCCGAGTTTTTCCATGAAATTCGCCGCATGAGGAGCGACTCGACGCTCTGGACCGCCGTCGTTGCCAACACTTTTTTCTGGTTTCTCGGTTCCCTGCTCTTACTGAACATCGTCTTGTACGCCACGGACATTCTTCGCGTGGACGACGCGCACAGCAGCTACCTCCTCGCAGCTCTCAGCCTCGGCATTGGGATTGGCAGTTTTGCCGCGGGCCTCGCTTCCGGAAGAAAAATCGAGCCGGGCATGGTCCTCCCCGGGTTAGGCGGCATCCTATTGATGGCCGCGCTACTCTCCAGGCCGGACATCAGCTACCTGGCTGTGCTCGTGCAACTCGCACTGCTCGGCGTAGCCGGAGGATTCTTTGTGGTTCCGGTGAACGCTCTGATCCAACAACGCCCAAGGCCGGAAGAGAAAGGCCGCGCCATCGCCGTCGCAAACTTGCTCTCGTTTGTGGGGGTCGCCCTCCAGCCCCTCGCGCAGTACGCCATGCTGCGCCTCGGCCACCCTGATCCCTCGCGCGTCTTTTTAATCGCCGCAGCAATGGCCTTGCTCATGGGCGCCATCCTCGCCCGCATGCTGCCCGATCTTTGGCCGAGGGCCCTCGACTGGACTCGGCTGCGGCCAAGGGCTACTCTATAGCCCCCGTTCGTCAGGGGCTCCGGGTTCCTCTCGGCGCAGACGAACGGTTTCCGAGGTCGAGGTTTTCGATGGCTACGGCGATGACCGCTTCGCGGTCACCCTTCGCAGTTTCTCCGGTCACGGGATCAAAGCCTGAACACCGCGGCCTCTCCCACTGGATGAACCACGTTCTGGAAGAGCTTGGAAGTTTGCACAACTCGCCTGATCCAGACACGGTTCACGATTTACGCGTAGCCATTCGCCGTTGCCGTTCCCTAGCTGCTGTGATGGAAGAAGTCGACCCCAACCCCGCCTGGCCAGAAATGCGCAAAGTCGCGCGCAAGCTGTTTCGGGGTCTCGGCAAGCTCCGCGACGCACAGGTGATGGAGGAATGGATTACGAAGCTCGGTCCAGAGAATGATCCCCTGCGTGCGCAGCTGCTCGCTTCCCTTGAAACAGAAGAAAAACAAAGCTCCGATGATGCGTTGCACGTGGCTGCAAAATTTGACGAGAAAAAATGGACAAGTCTCGAGCGGCGCCTGCGCCAGCGCGTCCGTCTCGTGCCCGTGGGAGGCCTGGCTGCCGAATGCCTGGCCCTCGAGCGCTTCGAGGAAGCAAAAGAACTACACAACCGCGCGCTGCGCACGGAAAAACCCAAGCCCTGGCATTCTCTCCGTATCGGCCTAAAAAGATTCCGCTACACGCTTGAGGGTTTGCTGCCGGATCACTATGCAGGCTGGAGCGAAAATCTCAAGCGGATCCAGGACCTCCTCGGCGATGTCCACGATCTGGATGTGCTGTCGAAAATACTGGAAGAAAACAAAGCTTCTGATTCCTCCGAATCCCGGAAAGCCTGGCAAGCAAAAATCGCGCACGAACGTCACCAGCGAATCGAAATCTACCGCCAGCTCACCCTCGGCAAGACCAGCCTCTGGCATGAGTGGCGCCACAATCTGCCGCATGGCCTGCGCCTTGAAGCATCAGCGATGGCCCGGCTTCGCTCCACGGCCCGCGCCACCGATGCACATTCACAGCGCACTGGCCAAGTATCGCGCATAGCGATGCGCCTGTTTGAACTTCTGCGCCGCGTGGATGCCGCGCCACTGTTCCACGATGCAGCGATGCGCCGTCTGATGCAGGCAGCGGCAAAGCTGCACGGTGTCGGATCCGCCCGCGGCCGCAACCTTTCACAAAAAGCGGTTCGCAAATTTCTGCTCGGGCTGACCATTCCGCCCACCTGGACCTCGGAACAATGGGATTTACTGGCATGGTCGGTGCGTTTTCACCGCGGAGCGGAACCCAGGCAAAAAAACGGCTTTGCAAAGCTTTCCGAAGAACAACAAACCGCGGTTCGCGCACTGGCAGGTGTCCTGCGCTTGGCGCGCGCCCTTAGAAAATCCGGCCTCGAAGGAGCCCTCGGCCTGCGCTGTGAAAGATCCACCGACGCCGTCGTTCTCAGTGTCCCCGGATTGCTCGACACAGCCGAAATCGCGGCTCGTCTAGCCGCCGCCAAACATCTTCTTGAATTCGTGCTGGAGAAACCCCTCATACTAAAACCGGCGCCAAAACCCGAAAAAAAACCCGCGCCCCTCGCCCATCCGTCCAGGCCACCGCAGATCGCCGAGGCGCCCGCCCTTGCTTAGAACCAGGCTAGGCCTTAGGAGAATCAATTCGCCGAAATGAACTCACAGAAAGCCTAAGTCCTTTAGAATCCCCGCGTACGAAAAACAGGGGAGGGGCAGCGTCCCGATCCGGCTCTGGCCGCTACTTCCCCGCGCGTCGCAACAGCTTAGGCGGCGCCAGCCAAACCAATTGCCCGTTCGGCGGCGAAACGCGCTTCAATTCGATCAAGGCCACGCCCGCCTTTTTCAAAGACGTAATGTGCTGTTTCGCGCCCAGCGAGGCAGCAATGATGTCATCCAGTTGTGGCGCATGCCCGAAAATAAAAATTGCCGAGGATTGTTTGTCTTTGGCAAGTTCGCGGAAGAACAGCGTTGGCTCCGCGCCTGGGAGCAGCAGATCCGTGCGCCGAATCTTCTGTTTGGGATAGTCCAGCGCTACGGCGAAAATCTCTGCCGTCTCGATCGCCCGCACGTAGGGACTTGAGAGCAGCAGGTCGGGCGTCGCGCTGAGCGCCGCAACCGCCGCGGCCACCCGTTTCGTTTTCTCGACGCCTTCCTCGGTCAAGTATCTTTCGGGATCAGGCGGACACTTGGGATCTTCCCGATCGATCGCGATGCCGTGGCGCACCACATATATCTCCATCAGCGCTTTCCCCCTTTCAAAAAGATAAATGATATCGCAGCGTCGCAGGAGCAAAACGCAGAGCTAAGTTTGCTACGAAGTAGCCTGCCGAAAATAGAGCCGCACATGAAATTCTTTCTCGAACAGTTCCGCGCTCCTGTTCGCGTCCAGCAGATCTTCCGCCGCGTCGCCCCGCGCCGTAACCTGCAACCCCACGGCTTCATGTTGAAACGCTACCCGCACTTGCATGACTCGTTGACGGTGAGAATGGTCCAGCGCCTCGGCAATTCGCAAAATCGCCGCGAGCCGCCGCGCAATCCGTTTGTCGCTGTTGTTCAGCGCGGAATACGCCACGTGATGTCCCGCGGGCTCCGATTTTCGATTGTGATAACGCACCAGCGCCGCAACGATGGCCCGGTCCCGCCCTTCCAGACCAGGAATGTCGCCATTCAGTACGAAATATTCGCCATGCTTGTGATGCCCGCGATGGCTGATCATGTGTCCCGTATCGTGCATGAGAGCCCCGGCCTCCAGCAGCACGCGAGACTGCGCGGGCAAATGGTGCACCGGCTGAAGCTGGTCGAACAACAGAATGCTCAATTCCCGCACATGCTCGGCGTGCGTTTGATCCTTTTGCAAACGGCGCGCAAAGCTCCTTGTTCCCACGAGCAATTGCCGCGCTGCCGCGTCGTACCGGTGTGGCTCGATCCTGGAAAACGCCTGGCGCGCAATCTCCTGAATCAGCCCTTCGCGCAGCCCCACGCTGGGGATCGAAAAATTCCGAATATTCAAGTAGCGCCCCAGCGTGACAAACGTAATGGCAGCTATGCCAATCACGTCCGCGCGGTCCCGCCGGATCCCGTAGCTCTTCATGCGCTCGCGTACATCGCGCTCCAAAAGATCCGGCAGCCGCTCGCGCAGCAAAGAAAGCTCCAATGTCGGAAGCCCATGCAATCTCGGCCCCGGTGCTATATTTGCCAGGGTTTCCGCATTTCCTCCCAGCGCCACTGCGACTTGTTCACCCAGATTCGGCCGCGAAGGCAGCCGCGATTCCAAAAGCGCGCGCACGTACTTGCGAACCTGTTCGGCCTGCACCGGCCGTATCACGCCGGGAATTTTCAGCGTGGTCATCAGCCGCACCGCACCCACGGGCAACTGCGCACTGTGCTCCACGTTTTGGTCGCGCAGAACGCTGATCTCCAGGCTCCCGCCGCCCAGATCCGCGATGCATCGCGGAGGAGACTCCGGCCCCAGCGCCGCAAGGACAGCCACGCGGCCCAGCCGCGACTCTTCTGAGGAATTGATGATTTCCAGCGAAATTCCCGTCTTCTCCTTGATCTGGCGCACAAAAACATCGCGGTTGCGGGCCTCGCGCGACGCGCTGGTAGCCACCGCGCGGTAACGGGTCACTCCGAACTCATCCATGATTGCGTGGAAGTGACGGAAGGCCTTGACGCCCTTCTTGAAGAGCTCTTCGGAGAAGCGGTGCCGCAGAAAAACGCCTTCTCCCAGCCGCAGCGAGTATCTCTCGCTGACGAGCGGCTCGATATCGAGCGCGGAATATGCTCGCGCGACCGTCAGGCGCACCGCATTGGAGCCCGCGTCGATGGCGGCAATGTGAACGGGCTCAGACATTTCGGAATTTACCGCCAGAGATGCGCAAGCGCAGCGGAGGGCGTGTACTTCGTGGCGCGAATCCCCAATTGTTCGCCGATGCGCTGGCGAAGCTGTTTATTGACGGCCGAGACGCTCGCTTCGCCGTCGAGTTCGATGAACGAGTGGCGTTTGGCCATCACTTCAAATTCCCGCTTGATCATCGTCTGGTAGCGGATAAAGGACCAGTACAGGTCGTGGGAAAGCGACATGTCTCGCCCCGCTTCCCAGTAGCTGATGGCTTGCGCCTTTTTGAATTCGCGGGCAAACGCGGTTTCCGGGCGCACATTCAGCCAAAACGTCAGATGCGGCCGCAGCGCCATGGCGTAAAGCCCGCTCAAGTAATCTCGGTTGATTCCACGCACCACGCCGCGCGCCACCAGCGTGAAGATAAAGCGGTCTGCGAGCACCACCGTACCGGATCGCAGCGCCGGCAAGACTCGATGTTCCACCTGGTCAAAGAAATCCGTCGCGTACATCAGCGCCAGCGTCAGGCGAGTCACGGCATTTTTCGCCAGCAACTCATCTATGTCGCGTCCCACGAGGTTCGAGCGCCGCAATCCGCTCGTCTGTACCGCAAACCCTTCCGACTCCAGCCATTCCTGAAGCAGCGCGATCTGCGTCGAGCGTCCAGAGCCATCCATCCCCTCGATCACGATAAGGTTTCCCGTAATTTCGCTGGGGTCAAAGCCCACCAGCGCTTCTCCGTAAAAATATTGTGACGTGCCGTCCTCGCCCGGGCCGCCCGGTTTCGCAGCGGGAAGCGGCGTGCCCGTCGCGTGCGACAGGTCCGCTGGAGCAACTGGTACGTTCAGTTTTTCTTTCTCTTTTTCCTGATCGGACATGCTCACTCCGGAGCCGGAACGCCGGGCGCAAAGCGTTTCAAATCGATCTTCGAAGCCACAATGTCGCGCATCTGTTTTTGCAGTTTGTTCACCGGCAACGTTCCGTCCAACACGACGAAACTATCGGAATCCACCATCTTGTCGTATTCCTCCAGGATACGCGCCTGGAACAGCCGAAAGCTTTCCGCGCGGTCGTACGACAGCGCCATATCCATTCCCGCTTCGTAATATTTAAGCTTGGGTCGCCCGCTCAGAATGCGGTGCACGGCCACATCGAGCGGCGCGCGAAAATAAAAGGTGATGTCCGGTACCGGCGCAAACCGATAAAGATTTCGCAGCCAGCGTCCGGGGCAGCCGCGAGCCGCATCGCGTGCAAACGCCGTGTAAATGTAGCGATCAGCGAGCACCAGGTAGTCGCCCTGCAGCAAGGGCATGATCTGCCGTTCACAGCGATCCGCAAAATCGGCGGCATGCAAAAGCGAAAAAGTAGTCGGCGTGAGCAGCCGCCGCTGCTTTCCGCGCCGCGTCGCGGACTTCACCAGCGGCGACGAGTTCCATTCCGTAAAATGCAGACGGTAGCCGCCGATTTCCAGCCAGCGCTTCAAAAGGTAAAGCTGCGTGCTCTTGCCCGAGCCATCCGTTCCTTCTACAACGATCAGCGCGCCAGGGTACGCGCGGCTCGGCACCGGCTTTCCCGGCTGCGGAAGTGTGGATTTGCCTGGTTCGGCGCGCGGCTGCTTTTGGGCGATGTCCTGATTTTCCATGAAGCTCTTTGCGAGAAGCGATCTGGCGACTCAGCGTATCCCTGCTTTGTTACAAAAGCATTACAACACACCCAGCTATGACTGGCAAAGTGCGCCGGCGTGTACCTCAGACATGAAGCTTCGTCAGAAAACGGACACTCTGATGTGCAGAAATTTCTTCGGGTTCTGCCGGAACTCTCCGATGAGCAATCGCAAATCTCCCGTGAGGCCGCTCAAACTGTCATAGAGCTTGGGATCGGAAAACAGTTTGCCGACGGTAGTCGTATTGTCGTTCAACTTTGCGGTAGCGCTGGCGATGTTATCGCTGGTTTCCTTCAGCTTCGTGTACAGCGCATCGTCGGTCGCCAGTTTGCCCAACGTCCCCTTCCCTGCGCGTACATCGCCGATCATGGCGTTGCCATTGGAAATGGCCTGCTTGGTTTCGTCGTACAACGAAGGATCGTACAGCAACTTTCCAAGCGTGCCTTTCTGCGAGCGCACATCGGTCAGAATGACGTTTACGCTGTCCAATCCCTTGTCCACTTTGTTGTACATCTCATCCGACGCAACCAGCTTCCCAAGCGTTCCCTGTCCCGCTTGCACACTCGTAAGCATCACGTCGCCCTTGGTCAGAATGCCGTTCAAATGATTGTAGGCCTGGTCGTCTGTCAGCAATTTCCCGAGTGTTCCTTTCCCCTGCCTCACGCCGTGGATCAGGTCCTGAACCTCATCCGATAGCGCTTGCAGATTCGCAAGCACATCCGCACTTCGCTCGACCACTTCCGCCATGGCTTTCTCTTCCGTTCCCGGCACTTCTTGCCCGTCCTTCAGCGGCACACCCGTGATGCCCAGGCTGATGTTGACGTACCGGTTTCCCAGCAATCCTTCCGTTACGAGACTTGCCGCGGAGTCCGTCAGAATGTCGCTCTCGTAACGCCTACCCACACGCATCACCACTTCGATGTTCCTTTTCCTGTCCGGGACTTTACCCGGCGTCCTCGGCGTCAGTCTGATGGATTCGACGTTTCCCACTTCGACGCCGTCGAGACGCACCGGAGCTCCCCCTGCTAGACCTCGAACCTCAGGAAGATAGGTCACCAGCCGATACTTTGGCCCAAGAGTTCCCGCCCCTGTTACGTAGAAAATGCCGGCGGCCAGGACCGACAGCCCCACCAGCACGAAAAGACCCACGCGCAGTTCCGTCCAGGTCAATTGTTTGCGCTGCGCCATTTTTTCTTTCCTCCCTTTCGATCTTCCAACGGACTACTGCCGATTCACACGAGAAATCGCTTTAGATATTCATCCCTGGTATTCACAAGTTCTTCCTGCCCGCCCTCGAAATAAACTCCGCCTTCCCGCAAAACCAGAAAACGCGTGGCCGCCATCTTTGCCGCGCCGGCGGCATTTCCGTTGGACACGTTGTGCACGACCCGCTTCGCCGCCGCGTCGAAGCGAAAGTTAGCCAGTGCGAAGCCATCCTGAAGCCGTTGCGTCGCGAGCAACGCCGTTACCCCGTACACGTCGCGCAGCCGCAAAATCAGCGTGATAATCGTTTGCGAAGTCACCGGATCCAGTCCCGCCGTTGGCGAGTCATACAGCACGATGGGCGGCTGATTGATCAACGCCCGCGCGATCGAGACTCGCCGCCGCATCCCGCCGGACAGCTCGGAGGGAAACAGGTCCGTGGTGTGCTCCAGCTCGACAAATCGCAGCACTTCGAGCACTCGCGGCTCAATCTCTTCGTCCTTCACTCCGTCTTCGATCAGCCGGTAGGCCACGTTGTCCCCGACGGTCATCGAATCGAACAGCGCCCCTTCTTGAAAAACAAATCCCATTTGCCGCCGGAACGCCAGCAGGTCCCGCTCCTCCATGCTGGAAACGTTCCTGCCAAGCACTTGAATGTTGCCCCCGGAAGGCCGCAGGAGTCCGGCCGCCAGTTTTAGGGCCAGTGTCTTCCCGGTCCCGGTTTCCCCCAACAATACCAGGGTCTCCCGCTGCTGCACCTCGAACGACACACCGCGCAAAATGTCGCCTTCTTCGAAGCCGATGCGTACCCTCTCAAATCGGATGGCTGGATGGGGGTCGGTGGGCGGTGTGACGGCGTTATTCATCGGGCGTATGCCCGCCATTATAGCGGCATTCGCCGCCGCGCAGCCACGAAACGCTCCGCCCTGACACTATGCCCGGGCAAGCCCTAGAAAAGTTTGTTCGCCAGATACAGCGCCACTTTGGTGAGAAACGCATCGGCTACGATGATCATCACGGAAGACAGCACGGCCGCTTGCGTCGTGGCCCGGCCCACGCCCTGTGTGCCGCCGCGCACCGCCAGCCCTTTGTAGCAGCCAATGGTCGCCAGGATGAAGGCGAAAAAAAACGGCTTCATAAATCCCTGCATCAAATCCGCAAAATCCAGAGCACCGATCGCGCGGCGCCAGAACTCGATCGCGCTGAGGCGCAGCGAGAAAACCGAAGCCACGCAGCCCCCCAGCAAACCCATGAAATCCGTCATGGCCGTTAACAAGGGCAGCGTCAACAGCGTGGCAATGGTCCTCGGCGCCACCAGCTTGCGAATGGGATCCGTCCCCATGGCACGCATTGCGTCCACTTGTTCGGTGACGAGCATCGACCCCAGCTCTGACGCAATGCCCGTGGCGCACCGGCCGGTCACCAGCAGCCCCGTCAGAGATGGCCCCAATTCCCTCACCAACGCGATGGCCACCACATCGCCGGTCAGAGAACTCTGCCCGAAGCGCGTAAATTGCGACCCCGTCTGCAGCACCATGACGGCGCCAATAAAGAATCCCGATAGCAGGATGATGGGCAGCGATCCGGCTCCGATGTTGTCCATCTGCTGCAAAATGTCTTGAATGTAGAACGGGGGCGTGAATAAGGTGTACAGCGTGCGGCCGCAGAGCATGGCGTAGTCCTGCACGTCCGCCACCGCGCCTTTGGCCGCGTTGACCAGCACTCCCGCGACGGTAATTTGCGGTTCCGTCTTCTCTTCCGGACCTGCAACCTCGAGAGGTGTATCTGCCACGAGTACCTGTTTCGCCAGCCGTTTCGCTCACTTCTACGCCACAAAATCCTGAGTCGGAAGCCTAACTGCGTGCCAAGAACACGTCAAGCAAGCAGTCGGCCTAATAAGCTGCTGGCAGAAAATCCCTGGTGCGCGGAATAAAGCACTGCTCGCTGGAGGTATCCTAGGCTCGGAGGAGCACCGTGATAACCCGCATCGACCACATTCAATTGGCCGCCCCGAAAGGCTCTGAACCTGCCGCTCGCGAATTCTACGGCTCGATTCTCGGCTTGCCCGAAATCGAAAAGCCCATTTCCCTCCGCGCCCGCGGCGGCTGCTGGTTCCAGTGCGGCGACCAGCAACTTCACATTGGCGTCGAACCCGATTTTCACCCTGCAAAAAAGGCTCACCCCGCCTTCGCCGTATCTGATCTCGCCAGGCTTCGCGAAGCTCTCCAGGCCCACGCCGTAAAAATCACAGACGACAACTCGCTCCCCGGAACGCGCCGCTTCTACACCGAAGATCCCTGGGGCAATCGCCTGGAGTTTCTCGAACCGTCCTCTTGTAATTCGCGCCGCCAACGCTCGACGCGACAATTCCGGAGAAAGGGCTCGCTCGAGAGTTCAGAACGAAAACCTTAGAAGCCACAACGCAAACGAAAGTCTCTTGGTATTTACTTCAATAGACCATATACATCGACTTCCCCGCGCGCCGCAACGTACACGCGTCCATTCGCCACCACCGGGATCACGAAGCGCGTCGCCTGGGCGGCGCGATCGCGTTTGCTGTTTTGTTCGGAAGTGTAGATCGGCTGACTAATGTTCTTGGCATCGAACGCATACACTACCGCCGGTCTGTCCAAGCCATTCCATGTTTTTGTGGCGACGGCCCATACAATAGCATTTTCGTTTTCGTGTGCGGAAATTGCCGGAGTCGCGCCCGGATTTTCGAATTTAGTCCTGGAAGCTTTGGTTGGCACGATATGTCCGTTGGCGATGGCGTAATCTCGCAGGTAGTCGTCGCTGCTTGCGAAAAACGCGTGACCGTTCCAGTATGCCATCGCGCCGTAGCCCTCTCCACCCATGCGAATTCTGTCCACAACAGCATCGCCCTGGGCATGGAATTTGCCCATTTGATCGCGATCGATCAGATAAACCATTCCGCCCTTGGTAGGCTGCAGCAGCAGGTGCCGATGGGAACCCGGCTGATCAGGCAGCACCAGCGGACCGCTCGCGCCCAGATCGGCGTCAGCGTCACTCAGTTGCGCTTGATTGTAAGGTGTGAAGTAGTCGCGAATTTCTATGGACGAGCCTGCCAGCTCAAGCTTGAGTACCGAATCGCCATAGTCGCGGCCTCCCGATGCCGCGCTGAAAGTCCCGTTAGCCGTCGGCACATAGATATTTCCACTTGCATCGGCTGCCGGCCCGGTGTCGCTTTCCCAGATGCCGCCTTCGCTGCCGTCTGGAGTGATGTTCAGCACTCCCTTTTGCTCCAGCGTTTCCGCGCTGTAGGCCATCAGCCAGCCATGATAGGGGCCGACGTCACACGAAGAGGCCCAGCTCAAATACAAAGTGCTGCCCACCAGGAGAAGGGCGGCGCGCGGGTTTTCGCGTAGCGGATCGAAACGCACCTGCCCGCTTGCGCTGCCGGCTCCCTTGCCGGAAACCGACGCCGTGATAAGCTTTGGGCCTCCAAACTTTTCCGCACCGGTGGTGATCGCCAGCGCATGCAAATGCTGGAAGTATTCCGTGTCGCCGACCCAATGCTCGGCCATGGTACGCGCCAGGACGTACAGAGTGCCTGTTTCGAGGTCGATCACCGGCGTCGAAGTAGTGCCGACCTCCGGGCGGATGAATGGGCATTCGACGGCCCGCTCTGAAACCGGCGTGGTACGCCGTGTCTTGTCCAAAAGACTTACCTGCCACAGCGGCGGATCGTTATGGCGGTCCGCATCGAATGCGTAGACGGTGTCGTGCTCGGTGGCGACGAATAGCACGTCATGTTTTCCCTTGCCTGGGATTTCCAGCGAGGGAATGAAAAGCGGCTGGGCGTAGACGGCACCGTCAACTCGGAAAGCACCCAACTTCCCAAACTGGCTCGCGTTGACGTTCTGCGGTGTTAGGAATTTTTCGACCAGCGTTGTGCCCGTGCGCAAATTGTCGTACTGCGAAGTTGTAATTTGCGCAACGGCGGCTTTGGGGGTCAGAGCAAATCCCAGCGTAATGCTCGAGAGGGTCAACAGTTTCAAAGGCATCTCCGTCTAGCGCCGGATGGAGTCCAGCAGGCGCCTGACATACCCTACCGCCCGCGAGCCGGATTCCGCCGTCTTTCTTCCCAGGAATGCGGCGGCTTTATGATCCCACCAACTCTTGGTTCGTCCAAGCGAGATCGGAATTCTCGGCCTTTGCTCGCTGCCCGCGGCCTCGCTGGACGCCGCGGGCAGCGGCGGATACACTGCTTGCTTCCACTGCTCCAAGTTGTCAAGTGAGTGAGGGCGTTCGCGCAGATGCTGAAGTTCTACACCGCCGGTGAATCTCACGGACAAGCGCTTCTTGCGTTTGTTTCCGGCCTTCCCGCGGCTTTGCCGGTGGATTTGAACTTTATCAATCACGAGCTTCATCGGCGCCAGCTTGGCTACGGCCGGGGCGGTCGGCAAAAAATCGAAAAAGATCGCGCCGACATTTTCGCCGGCGTCCGCCGCGGACAGACCATCGGCGCACCCATAGCGCTCTGCATTGAAAACCGCGATTGGGCCAACTGGGAGGACATTCTCCCCGTCGAAGCCACACCCGAATCCGCAGGCAAGGAGAGAAAACTCCTCGCTCCTCGCCCGGGGCACGCCGATCTCGCGGGCTCACAAAAATTCAATTTTCACGACGCGCGCTACGTCCTCGAACGCGCCTCCGCTCGCGAAACCGCGGCCCGCGTCGCTGCTGGTGCGTTCGCGAAGCTGCTACTTCGCGAATTCGGCACGGAAATTGCCAGCCACACCGTTCAAGTCGGCCACGTGCGGCTGGAACGCACCGCAACATGGAAAGAAATTCAAGCGGTCAGCGCCGATCTGGAGTCACCTTTGCGCTGCGTTGATTCCGCCACCCAGGAAAAAATGAAGGCCGAAGTGGACGCCGCTCTGAAAGCAGGCAACACCGTCGGCGGCATTTTTGAGATCGTCGCCCACAACGTTCCCGTCGGTCTGGGCAGCCACGCTCAGTGGGACGAGAAACTCGACGGCCGCCTCGCCCAGGCGCTCATGAGCGTGCAAGCCGTCAAAGCGGTCGAAATTGGCGCGGGCGTCACAGCGGCTGGCTCTTACGGCAGCGAAGTTCAGGACGAAATCTTCTACGAAAAACCAGCGCGCCGCTTCCGCCGCTCCAGCAATCGCGCGGGTGGGGTCGAAGGCGGCATCACCAATGGAGAAGATGTCGTCATCCGCGGCTATCTGAAGCCCATCTCCACGCTGCGCCGGGCGCTGCACACCGCGGACATGGTCACCAAGGAACCCGTTGCGGCCGCTTACGAGCGCTCCGACTGGTGCGTCGTCCCGGCGGGCGCGGTGGCCGGCGAAGCAATGATCGCACTTGTGCTGGCGGACACTTTTCTGCAAAAATTTGGAGGAGATTCCCTTACCGAGATGCGGCGGAATTTCGACAACTATGCCAGACAAATCGACGAATTCTGAACTGGCCTCCACCCCGGCCTCGGCATCTATCGGCGCCACAACCGCTGCGCGCAAGATCTATCCCATCGTCAAGTACGGCGATCCCATTCTCGAAAAACCGACCGCCACGGTTAAAAAGTTTGACGCCGATTTCGAGCAGCTGACAGAGGACATGTTCGCCTCGATGTACGCCGCCCAAGGCGTCGGCTTGGCCGCTCCGCAAATCGGCATGACCCTGCGCGTGGCCGTCGTCGACGTGACAACGGGGAAAAATCCCGAAGCGAAAATCGTTCTCGCCAATCCCGAAATCATTCATGCCGAAGGCGAAGTTCGCGAAGAAGAAGGCTGTCTCTCGATTCCCGGTTTCCGCGGTTACGTGATGCGCCCGCAGTTCGTTACCGTCCGCGCGCAAAACGCCAAAGGTGAATCCTTTGAGATTCGCGCCGAAAACCTCATGGCTCGCGCCTTCTGCCACGAAATCGATCACTTGAACGGCATCCTGTTCCTACAACACCTCAGCATGCTCAAGCGCGACCTGATCCGGCGCAAAATCAAAAAACTGAAAAAACAAGGCGAATGGTAGGTTCGCTTGCCGGCTGCTCCCCCGCCGCAAAGAATCGAGAGGGCTTCGATGCGAGTCGTCTTCTGTGGCACGCCGCTGTTCGCCGTCCCCGCGCTCAAACACATTCTCTCCCAATCGGATTTCGTGATAGCCGCGGCCATCACTCAGCCGGACCGTGCCCGAGGTCGCGGACAGGAGGTCTCCTTTTCGCCAGTGAAGGAAACAGCGCTCGCGGCCGGAATCCCCGTGCACCAGCCGGAAAAAATTCGCGCCCCGGAAGCTCACCAGCTTTTAGAAACACTCGCGCCGGACGTCATCGTCATCATCGCGTACGGGCAAATCATTCCTGCGCGTCTTCTGCCCATCCCCAAACTCGGCTGGATCAACCTCCACGCTTCCCTGCTTCCGAAATATCGCGGCGCCGCCCCCATCAACTGGGCCATCGTTAACGGGGAGAGAAAAACCGGCGTCACCTCCATGCGCATCGATGCGGGCATGGATACTGGTGAAATGCTGCTGCAAAGAGAAATGGAAATCGGGCCTCGGGAGACGGCTCCCGAGCTGGCCGCTCGCATGTCCGAGCTCGGCGCTCCGCTCATGACGGAAACGCTTCGCGGATTGGCGGACGGCACGATCTCTCCTCGCCCGCAAACTCATGAACTTGCTTCGAGCGCTGCCATGCTCAAAAAGGAAGACGGGCGCATCGACTGGTCCCGGTCTGCCCAGGAAATCTTCAATCGCATCCGCGGTTTCGCGCCCTGGCCCGGCGCTTACACTTCTTTCCGCGGTCTGACCTGCCACATTTGGGGCGAGCCGGCGTCTAATGACCTGGGCGAGCAGCGCGCGCAGCCAGACAAACCCAGCGCTGCCGGAACCTTGCTCGTCGAACGGAATACGGCGATGGTTCGTTGCGGTGGCGCAACCTATTTGCGTCTCCTCGGCGTCAAACTGGAAGGGCGCAAAAAAGTCTCCGCGGCTGAGTTTGTCAACGGCGCCCACCTGTTTTCTGGCGAACACTTCGGCGAAACCTAGTTTGCGCGGCGCTCAACGCTCAGGCATACTCAAAAATCGACCCACTCGTACAACCTCTCTCTGCTCGGGTCTTCGGCAGGATTGGCAATGGATACACCAGCATCGGGAGCGCACATTCCATGAACAGTTTCAAAGCACCTCTAACGAGCGGGAGTTTCCACACCCGTGCGAAGCAATTCTTGCGCTTTGCCGGCTGCTGGGCGTTGGCCGCGCAACTCACTGGCCTGCCCTTCGCGTTGGCCTCCGGCGACACTTCCTCGGCTGCAGCCGTCGATAAACCCGCCCCAAAAGCCGCCACCGACCCTGTTATGAGAGTCATGCAGGCCGAGCTCGCCCGTGCGTCTTCGGACCTGGGCAAGACGGACTCCGCCCCGTACTACATGAGCTATACCGTCTATGATCAAAACCTAGTCGTACTGGTGGGCGCTTATGGCAGCCTTCTCACCGAGGCTTCCCTCGAGCGTCGCCAAGCCGACGTGGTCATGCGCGTGGGCACCCCGGCCCTCGACAACACGCACGGGCAAAGCCGCTCGACAGGAATGACCTCCGGGAACTTGCCGCTCGGCGACGACCAGGACGCCATAGGACGCGTGCTTTGGGAACTGACGGACCGCGAGTACAAACGCGCCGCGCCTGCATTTCTAAACGTAAGAACAAACACCGCCGTGCGCGCGGAAGAAGAAGACAAGTCGCCTGACTTCTCCAAAGAAACTCCCGAAACGCATCTGGGCAGTGTCACTCCCCCGGCCGCTTTCGACCGCTCCTCTTGGGGAGGCGAAATCCGCCGCCTGTCGGGGGCCTTCCGCAAATATCCCGATATCTATTTCGCCACGGTTGTCCTGCAGGTGACGGACTCCAACTCCCGCATGGTTTCCAGCGAGGGCAGCGCCATTGAAACTCCCAGCGCCACTACGCGCCTCATCATGGAAGCGCAAACCCGCGCCGATGACGGTATGGAGCTGCTTCGCGTCGAAACCTTCCAGGCGCCTTCGGCCAGCGGTCTCCCCAGTGAAGGTGATCTCACTGCCAAAATCGCCAAGATGGCCGACGACTTGAAGGCTCTCAAGAATGCTCCGGTCGCCGAGCCTTACGACGGGCCCGCCCTGCTGAGCGGCCGCGCCGCCGCAGTCTTTTTCCATGAAGTGCTCGGTCACCGCCTCGAAGGGCACCGCCAGCGCGACGAGGAAGAAGGGCAAACCTTCACAAAAAAAGTCGGCCAGGAAGTGCTCCCGAAATTCCTAAGCGTCACCGACGATCCCACGGTTCACGAGTTGGCCGGCATGAAATTAGCTGGCTCCTATGACTTCGATAACGAGGGCGTTCCCGCAAAGCGCGTCGAAGTCATCAAGGACGGCATCCTGAAGAATTTCCTGTTGTCGCGCATGCCTATCAAAGACTTTAGCCAGTCCAACGGCCATGGTCGCAGCCAGCCCGGCCTGATGCCCACGGGCCGTCAGGGCAACTTGATTGTCTCTTCCACGCAAAACGTTCCGGAAGCCGAGATGCGCCAGAAGCTTATCGAGGAGGCAAAAAAGCAGAACAAGCCCTACGGCTTGTACTTCGACGATATCCAGGGCGGTTTCACACTGACCACTCGCTCTCTCCCGCAAGCCTTCCAAGTTCTTCCAGTGATCGTCTACAAAATTTACGCGGATGGGCGACCCGATGAACTGGTCCGCGGCGTGGACATCGTCGGCACCCCTCTTGCGGCTCTCACTCGCATCTTGCTGACCGGCGACCAGCAACACGTCTTCAACGGCGTTTGCGGTGCGGAGAGTGGCCAGGTACCCGTCTCCGCAGTTGCTCCAGCCATGCTTTTTTCAGAAATGGAAGTGCAGAAGCGCCAGCATTCCCACGATCGGCCGCCCATCTTACCTGCGCCCGGTTTTGAAGACGCAGCTCCTCGAAAAGACGCGCAAGCCAAGCAGGCGGTGAAACCATGAAAATTCTTCGCACACTGACGTGTTCTCTTCTAGCGGGCTTGCTTCTCGTTGGCGTCGCCGAGCTTCGCGCTGTCACGCACAATGTCGTTGCAGAAAACTTGCCGGGAACGCTCGGCGAGTCGGACACCGTTCGATCGGACGCAGCAGCGCCCCATCCTGCTGCCGCTGGCGATGCCTTGCTGGAAGCTCTTCTCACCGAACTAGACCGCTCCAAAGCGCAACTCAAAATCGAGCAAGTCCAAGCACCTTATTACATCGAATACCGCGTCAACGATGTCGATGACTACGACGCCGAAGCCGCTTTCGGCGCCCTGCGGGAGAGCCAGCGTGTTCATCTCCGTATCCTCCGCGTCGTCGTGCGTGTCGGCGACTACAAGCAAGACAGCTATTTCGGCCAGGGCATGGGCGAAACCAACATTCTCCCGCTTGACAACGATCCCATCGCTCTTCGCCATCAGATCTGGCTCACAACCGACGAAGCTTACAAGGCCGCCGGGCAGGCTCTTGCCGAAAAACAAGCCGAAATGAAGCGCTTTAGCGCCGACCCCAACCCCGTTGACGATTTTTCCAAAGAGACCGTCGTCACCGCCCTCGATCCCATCGTTTCTCTCAAGGTCGATGAAGCGGCCTGGAACAAAACTCTCTCGGAGCTGACAAATCTCTATCGCCAGTATCCCGAAATCCAATCGGTCAGCGCTTCGGCCCGCTTCTCGGCCGTCAATGAGTATTTCGTCGACTCCGAAGGCACCGTCACGCGGAATGGCAAGACCACCTACAACCTCCAACTGAACAGCTCCGCACAAGCCGACGATGGCATGCGCCTCAGCCGCAATCCCTATTGGACGGTTGGCCGCGCGGAAGAACTCCCTTCCCGCGATAAATTGCTTAGCGACGTCAAGCAGGCTCTCGAGACCGTCGTGGCCCTGCGCCATGCGCCCATAGTCGAGGAAGAATATCGCGGTCCCGTGCTGTTCGCCCCGGATGCGTCTGATGACGTGATCGCCTCGCTCGTGGGTTCCAACATTGTGGGCCGCAAGCCGCAACCGGGACGACCCAATCGTACCGTCGGCGCGTTCGCTACCAGCTACAAAACCCGCGTGCTGCCCAGCTTTCTCACCCTCATTGACGACCCTACCCTGAAAGATTTTCAGGGACACAGCCTGGTGGGAAGCTACGACGTGGACAACGAAGGCGTCAAAGCCAAGACCGTCAACATCATCGAAAACGGCATGCTCAACAACTATTTGCTCGGCCGCCAGCCCGTCCGCGATTTTCCCGCATCGAACGGCCACGGACGCGCCGCCCCGGGCTCCGGACCGTCGCCGAGTCTCGGCGTGCTCCTGTTAAAGAGTGCCGAAGCGCAACCTCCCGAGGAGCTGAAGAAAAAAATTATCCAAATGGTCACCGAGCAGGGCAAGCCCTACGCGTATCGCGTCGACACCCTCGGCCCCGGCAATGCTCCGCGTCTCCTGTATCGCGTTTACGCGGACGGCCACGACGAATTGGTACGCGGCGCCGTGTTCAGTGAACTGGATGTGCGCGCCCTGCGAAGCAATCTCATCGCCGTCGGTAACGATCCGCTCGTCAGCAATCGCAGCGGCGGCGTGCCCACGACTATTATTTGCCCCTCGCTGCTCTTCGACGAACTCGAGGTGAAGCGCGCGGACACCAGCAAAGACAAGTTGCCGGAGTATCCGGCGCCGCCACTGAAAAAGTAAAAACCCTTTCCGTTCCCGCGTTTGCGGTTTTACAATTACATCAGCAGCCGGAAACCTCGGAACGGCCGACTCTTATGACTCTCAGAGAACGACTTGAATGGGTAAGCCGGATGACGCTGCTGGTCTTCATCCTGGCGGCAGCTGCGTTTCTCAGCGCCATCACTGCCATGCGCATAGCCATTCATGGGCGCGAAGTCAATATGCCCAATTTAGTCGGCAAGAACGTCGCCGAAGCCAACGGCCTGCTGCGCACGCGCGGCCTGGTCCTGCGCGTCGCGGACCGCATTTATAGCGAGCTTCCTATCAATGTCGTCGTGCGGCAGAGCCCGCCGCCCGGCATGCTCATGAAAGTTTCGCAGCAAGCGCATGTGGTTCTGAGTCTGGGCCAGCGGCAGTTACAAATCCCACTGCTCGAAGGAAACTCCCTGCGTGCCTCGCGCATTGAGCTGCTTCGCGCGAGCCTCCAAGTCGGAGAAGTTTCCGGCATCACCACGCCCGACGAGCCCGCGGACACCGTTATGCTCCAAACGCCGCGCCCGGGCGCGGGCGCCGCCACTCCTCGCGTCGATGTCCTCGTCTCAGCCGGCCCGCGCGACGTCGCCTACGTGATGCCCCATCTCGTCGGCCTGAACGAAGTCGACGCCCAGCACCGCCTCGACGTCGCAGGCCTGCGACGCAAGGTTAACTACGTTTCAGCTCCCCAGTGGCCCCACGGCGCGGTCATCGACCAAACTCCGCTGTCCGGCCAGCGCATCGCCGGCTCCGTCACCATCGACCTCACGGTCGCAAATTAAACCTCATCCGGGCACCCTCCACACGAAATCAGTTCATCGAGTCTCGAACGCCTGCTGTTGCCGGGACACAACCAAAAACCGCTGCCCATCCGCCGCCATATGCAGGTAGAAATCAAGTAGAGACTAAGCCGTCAACTCTAAGACTATAGTCGGCTTCTGTCCCCTTTGAGACAGACAGCTGAATTCCCTGCGTGATATCTCTAGCTCTAAAGGATTTGGCGCTCCTCTGGCTTAATAGCTACAGGCATCCTCACACGCAAGACGGAAGTCTTTGGTAAGGGAGAATTTCACATGAAAATGTTCCGGTTCCTCGCCTCCCTATTGGCGCTCCCAGGCTTGGGAATTCTCGCTCCCGTTGGAAAACCACAATCCATCGTTGACTCAACCGCCGCGGCTTCAAGCACGGCCGCCGCCCCCGTCCCCGTGGCGTCACCGCTCTTCGTCTACAGCCGGCCGACCGAGAAAATGAAGCTTCATACCTACGTGTTCGATGCCTTTGGTCCCTATCCCATCGTGGGGGCCGCCTTGATAGCGGCAGTCAATCAACGTGAGGGAACTCCGCCTGAGTGGGGGCAAGGCACCCGAGCGTACGGTGAGAGATTCGGATCCAATCTCGCCATCGCCGCCGTAACCACCACGACTCGTTACGCCTTGGCGGAAGCCTTCCGGGAAGACACCGTCTATTACCGCTGCGAGTGCAAAGGCGTTTTTCGTCGGTTGGGGCATGCCCTGGTTTCGACAGTGACGGCACGCCGCGGCGAAGATGGCCATCGCCGCTTGTCTTTCCCAGCTCTCATTGCACCCTACGCAGGAACGATGACGGCTGTCTATGCTTGGTATCCGGAACGTTTCGGTCCCAAAGACGGCTTGCGCATGGGCAACTATAACCTCCTCGCATACGCGGGAGAAAACGTCGCTCTCGAATTCATCTATGGAGGACCTCACACTCTATTCCGTCGTCTTCATCGCCCGGGGTTTTCAGGAACGGATGCAGCAAGCACCTCGAACCACTGAGCACAAATTGTGAGTCACAACGCAAGCATTCCTCACCGCCTGATCGGCCAAGACGCGCCGCCCGCTCCGTCATTGGTGCGGGCTACTTTCACTCTACTCTGGACCCCGGTCAACGGCTTCCTGGAGTGGTTCGGCGAACTCGGTCTTTTTTCATGGCAGGTTTTGCGCGCGGCGGTGCGGCGACCCTTCGAAGGGCAAGAGCTGCTTAGACAGTTCGACGAAATCGGGTCCAAATCCTTGCCGCTGGTGGCTTTGGCGGGCGCGGCCATCGGTTTCGTGCTCTCCTTGGAAAGCCGCAGCAGCCTGGTTCACTTTGGCGCCCAGTCCATGCTTCCCGCCGCCCTCGTGTACTCCATCATCCACGAAACAGGCCCCATCGTAACCGGCCTGGTCGTCAGCGGCAGGGTGGGCGCAGGGATCGGCGCCGAATTGGGCTCCATGAAAGTAACCGAACAGATTGATGCCATCGAGGCTTCCGGCGTAAATCCGTACAAGTTTCTGGCCTTCACGCGCATCCTGGCCTGCATCCTCGTGCTTCCTCTGCTAACGATTGCCGCCGATTTCTGCGGCGTATTCTTCGGTTGGATCGCCGAGACATTGGCCGAGCCGGTTTCCTTCCAAAGATTCATCAATCAGGGGTTTGCCGGGTCCAGCTTCAAGGACTTTCTTGCCCCCACCTTCAGAACTGTCGTCTTCGGATTGATCATCGGCATGATCGGCTGCTTCCAGGGAATGCGCACGCGAGGCGGCACCGCGGGCGTGGGACTTTCCGCCACGAGTTCCGTCGTCCTTTCCTCGCTCTTTGTCATTCTGGCCGACGTCATTTTGGTGAAAATAATCCTGGTGTTCTTTTCATGATGCCCGCCCAACAACAAGTCTTGCCTGAGGTGGAGGATGGCGCAGCCACTCGCGCGATAACTGGCTCCAGCGAGAAGAGTGACACACCTGCGGTGGTCCTCGGAGGCTTGCATAAGTCCTTTGGCAGCCAGATCGTCCTGGACGGAATCGAGCTGACCGTCGAGAGTGGTGAAACTCTAGCCATGCTCGGACGCAGCGGCACCGGCAAGAGCGTCCTGCTCAAACTCATCATCGGCCTCGAAAAACCGGACTCGGGCTTCATTCGCGTCCACGGCCAGGAAATCACCCGCCTCGATCTCGACGCATTAAACGCCATCAGGAAAAAGATGGGGTTTTTATTTCAGAACGCGGCGCTGTACGACTCCTTGAGCGTCGAGCAAAACATTGCCTTCCCGCTAAGGCGCCACACAAAAATGACAGATTCGGAACTCGGAGATCGCGTAAAGCAACTCCTCTCGAGTGTGGGCATGGAACGCGATCTCAAGAAAATGCCCAGCGATATTTCCGGCGGTATGCAAAAGCGCGTAGGCCTGGCGCGGGCCCTGGCGCTCGAGCCCGGCATCCTCCTGCTCGATGAACCAACAGCGGGTCTCGATCCCATCACCTCCGGCGAGATCGATGAGCTCATTCTCAAGTTGCAAGAAGAGCACGACATGGCATCCATCGTAGTCACTCACGATTTGCAAAGCGCAAAAACGATCGCCGACCGCATGGCCCTTCTCCACAAAGGCAATGTGCTCATCGACGGCAGCTTTGAGGACCTTGAGAAGAGCGACAACGAATTTGTCAAAGAATTTATGAAGCGGGATTCCTAGGGAGCGCATATGTCAAGGACGGCGAGGCTCGGAGCCTTTATCATCGTAACGCTGGCGATTCTTGCAGCGGGAGTCTTCATCATCGGGAGCAAGCAGTACTTATTCACTCCCACCTACCGACTGAAGGCCCAGTTCGCCACCGTGGTGGGCCTCGATTCCGGCGCGGAAGTTCGCATCGGCGGCGTGCACACCGGCACCGTCCGCGAGATCGACCTGCCCGGCAAGCCGAACGACAAAATCACCGTGCTGATGGATCTCCAGCAATCGACTCACGGCATCGTCAAGCAAGACTCCATAGCTTCGATCCAAACCGAAGGGCTCCTGGGCAACGAATACGTCGCGATTTCGTTCGGAACCGCCCAAGCATTGAACGTAAAGGACAACGATATAATTGGCAGCGAACCGCCGCTCGTGATTGCCGACCTGATAAAGAAGGCCGACGGCATTCTGGACACCAGTCAGGAAGCTCTGAACAACGTCACTGTGGTTACGGGCAATCTAAGTTCCATCAGCGGCAAGATCAATCAAGGCCAGGGAACCATCGGCGCACTGGTAAACGATAAGAAGGTTTATACCCAGCTGGATGAGACCACCACCGGCCTGCGCGACACCGTCAACCACGCCCAAGCAGGCGTGACAGCGTTCCAGGAAAACATGGAGGCCATGAAATCGAATTTTCTCGTGCGCGGTTTTTACAAGAAACGCGGCTATGAAAACTCCGCCGATCTCGAAAAAAATGAAATCCCTCAGCTTCCTGAAACCGCACCTCTAAAGACGTTCACTTACGACTCAAAACAGCTCTTCGACAAACTGGATAACGCCAAACCGAAAAACCAGAAATCACTGCGAGCTGCCGGCCAGTTTCTGACCGACACGGAGTTTGGCGTCGCGGTCGTCGTCGTTTCTGCTGGCATGACGGGGGACACGCAGAAAGATTTGGTGCTCACCCAGGCTCGCGCCATGGTCGTTCGAGACTACCTGGTCGGCAATTTTTCTTTCGACGATTCACAACTCAAAACTCTGGGACGCGGCAAAGGGACTAGCGACACTCCCGATTCCGGCTGGGGCACGGTAGAAATCATCGTCTACCCGGCTGACACCGAAGCTCCCACACAAACCAGCGCGGCGAATCCGAAGTAAATATAAGAGTGCTCAGCCATTTCGCGGACCGCGTGGCTGAATGTCCATCCAGGCTGAGCCGGAGTGCCTCGCATGAAGACATCGCCGTCTGACCAAACTGCGAACAATCCAACGCAGTTTAATATCGCCGCCATCGCCAAGCTGGAAGAGGAGGCCTTGGATCGCAGGACTCGTACCGAACGCCAAAGCGATACCATCGTAAGATTCATCGGCAGCCTCAAGTTCCTTCTGTTGCACTTGATTCTGGTTGGCACCTGGATCAGCGCAAATCTCAACCTGATTCCCGGCGTGAATCCTTTCGATCCTTTCCCGTTTGGTATTTTGGCGCTTTTTGTTTCCTCGGAGAGTGTTTTCCTGACCATCTTCGTGCTCATCAGTCAGAATCGCATGTCTCGCCAGGCGGAAAGGCGCTCGCACCTCGATCTTCAGGTAGGTATGCTGGCCGAGCAGGAACTAACCATGCTGCTCCAGATGCTACAAAAGCTCTGCCAACATTCCGGCATGGATATGAAATCAACAACCCGGCAAGTCCAGGGCTTCAGCGAGACCACCGACGTTCAAAAGCTGGCCAGCGAACTCGAAGAAAAACTCCCGGACCAGTAGCCAGCGCGGCTCGCTGTCTGTCCGTCAACGGCCGTAAACCAGCACGTGAAACGTGCCTTGAATCGGCGCGCGGTTGGGGTGCGGCCGGTCCGCGGTGGGTGCAGGCGCCGGACCAAAGTCCGCCGTGTCCAGGAACAAATTATGCGTCTTGGTATCGAGGCCCATGGTCTTAGCACCGTATTCCGTCTTGATCGTTTCCGCTTCGCTGAACTTGTCCGGCGAATCTTCGTGGAATACATGCACGATTCCCTCGCGCGTGGAAACAAATACCATCCCGGTTTCGGGATCGTACGCGGCTGCATCCACTCCTGCGGAAATCGGAAATGACTGAATCACTTTCCCGCTCTCGGAGTCCAGCACCACCATCATCTGCGGATTCCGCCCCGCGCTGAACAATCGGTGATGCGCAACGTCCATCGCAAGCGCCGTAGGCGCACCCGCGGGAGCTAGCGGCCATCTTGATTTGATCTTCAGCGTTGCGCTATCAACGGCCACAAGCTCGCTCTTGTCTTCCAAATTGATGTACACCGTCCCCTTACCATCGGCCACGGCAAACTCCGGCCCGCCTCCAAGGTCAATTGTCCCCACCGCATTCCCGCTCTTGGCATCAATCACCGTCGAGCTGTGCGGATCGCCGTTCATCACGAAGACGTGCTTCGAAGCAGGATCGTAAATCACGCAATCGGCGTCATTATCGGCCTTGGCTTCCCCGGTCACCTTGAGGGTCTTCAAATCAAAAATGATCACTTTGCCTTGAGCGCCATCGCTAATGAATCCGCGCCCAAACTCGCTGGCCACGGCGACTCCGTGGTCCTGTTTTAAACCGGTGATGTTTGCGACGAGCGCACCGCTGTCGGCGTCGATCACCTTGATTTCCGTGCCGTGCGAAAGATAGACCCGCCGCGCGGCTGAATCCACGGTGACGTAGTCGAAGTACTCACGAGTGCTCCCCTCGGCCGCGCCAAAGCTGTATTTCTTCAACAGGTGATAGCCGTTCGCCGCCGCCGTTACCACCGAGGCCGCACCCAGCACGACTAATAGCCCGCCACTTGCAAAACGTCCGAATCCCTTACCGTTCATGAGCATCCTCCGTCGAGATTAATCGCTTCCCTAAGGCCCTATTGTTTAAGTCCCACCTCTACCAGAAAAGCTGGGCTTACCGTCTCTGAAACAAATTAGCGCGTCGCGTCTAAACAGAAGATAAATCGTGGCGGCCTGCGTAGGATTTCCTTCCTTCTCTACCGCCTTGGCTCTAAGGCGCTGCGCCATCAAACACAATCCGGAATGCGTAAGCGTATTTGCCCGGAGCCTCGGCCGGAAGTTGAATCCGCAATCCATCAGCTTGTTGCTCGAACGCAACCTTGGCGTCCGATCCAAGCAAAACAACCGATCCAATTGTTTGCCCGTTCATCGCGCTGCTGCCCAGCGAACGTACAACCGCCTGGCCTCCAGAAGGCCAACCTAGTTCCATCGCGTACAGCGTCTTCCCTTTGACAGTGAACCGAAAATCTTGTGCGGTGTAGCCTGCGGTGTCCGTATCGTGAAACGATCCCGCTCGAACTTTCGTCGGCCCTTCCCCGAAACTGTTCCATGGACGCGTCCCGTAAATCGCTTCTCCGTTGACTTTCAGCCACGAACCCACATCCCGCAACACCGCCTGCACTTCCTCGGGTATCGTGCCGTCAGACCGCGGTCCAATATTCAAAAGCAAATTCCCATTTTTGCTCACAATATCGATCAGCTGCTGCACCACGAACTGCGCCGTCTTGAACGTATCGTCCTTAATGTATCCCCACGACTTGTTACTCACCGAAGTGTCCGTCTGCCAGTACAGCGGACGTATCTCTGCCAACTGCCCGCGCTCTAAATCGAGCACCGCGCTGTGTTCCTCGATCGCGTAATCCTTGTAGTTGATCACTCCGACGTGGTCGCCGTACTCGAGCGAGGTGTTGTAGTAAAACGCAGCGAATCGCGTCAAATCCGCTCGCACCGCAGCCTGCCCGATCCACCAGTCAAAATACATAATGTCCGGATGATATTTCTCCACGATCTCCGACGAGCGCGCCAGCCAATCCGCAGTCCATGCTGCCGATACAAACGTGAAGTCATTCGTCAGCGGCGTCCCCTGCTTGGCTTCCATCCAGTTATGCGCCGGCCCGTAAAATGCGGCGTACTTCGGATCATTGATGTCCGACGCAATCCGCCGGCCAACGCCCAAAAAGAAATTATGCTCCACGCGATGCGACGACGCGCCAAAATGAAGCCCCGCCGTCCTCACCGCCTTTGCCAGTTCGCCAATCACATCGCGGTGCGGCCCCATCTTCGCTGCCGTCCAGTCACTCAAATCGCTGTCATACATCGCAAATCCGTCATGATGTTCCGCCACCGGCACTACATATTTGGCTCCCGCCTCCTTAAAGAGCCGGGCCCACGCTCCCGGGTCAAACCGTTCCGCCTTGAACAGCGGAACAAAATCCTTGTACCCAAACTTATCCACCGCCCCATACGTAGCGATGTGGTGCTTGTATTCGTCCGATTCCTCTCGATACATATTTCGCGGATACCACTCATTTCCAAAAGCGGGAACCGAATAAACTCCCCAATGTATGAAAATTCCAAACTTCGCGTCCTTATACCACTCCGGCACTTCGTATCTCTCGAGCGATTCCCAATCCGGACGGAACGGCCCCTCCCGACCCTTGCGGTCCACTCCTTCGAGGATTGCCGCTCGTGCCTCATCATATTTTGCGCTGGCGCGCTGCCAAACCTGATCGATGACCATTGGTTCTTCGGAGGCCGTCGCAGCGCTGGCACCAGAAGAATTTCGAGCCTGCGCATCCGTCGCCCTAGGAACAATCGCCAGAACCCCGCAGATTAACGCTGTGACGGCAACCCAACGACCGAAGCATGCCGCCTTCACCGGGAACATGTCTCTCCTGTCCATTCGCGAACGCTCAATCCTGTCTGCCAACTAACCAAAACCGCTGAACGTAATCGTGAACTACATACTCAGAATCTCGATCGCCGTCAACGCATATATCGCAGCGCATTCCACCACTCGTCGCATGTCCACATATTCCTTCGGCCCGTGCGCGACCGAAAGCAACCCCGGCCCATACGCATACGCCGGCGTCCCCCGCGCCGCATAGAATCGCGTCTCCAAAAGTCCCGGGCACATCTCAAACCGCGGCGCCTCACCGGTGACCGCCGTAACGTTTCTAGCGAGCGCCTGCCCCAGCTCCCGATCGCCGTCACAAGCCCCCGACCGCCCTTCCTGCAGTATCTGCCACCCCAAAGGAATGCCATCGCGTTGACATTCTTCGAAAACCCCTATCAGCCGGGCCTTCTCCAGTTCCAGGTCTTCCTCAGGATTAATCCGCCGGTCCACCGTGAACCAGCACTTCTCCGGCACCACGTTGAAGTTCGCCCCGCCTCCGCTTTGCCCACCCACCATCAAGATGGAATTGCGCGCCCGCGAAGCTCCCACCTCGCTCCCGTCCGCCAAATCGGGTTCCGCGCCAATGTTGTGTTCCGTCGACCGCGACTCAACTTCCCGCTTCAACACCAGCAGTCGTTCCACCACGCGATGCATCCGTTCAAACGCGTTTTCTCCCCGGTGCTGCAAACCCACGTGCGCCGCCTTTCCCCGCACCTCCACCCGCAGCGAAA
>Ga0207087_1030_pt1 | contig 30021 bp, 21 predicted proteins | sample Alteio_BWMinHeat_51_FD_153544 | JGI IMG/M metagenome (GOLD analysis project Ga0207087, IMG submission 153544) | Enriched cells from forest soil in Barre Woods Harvard Forest LTER site, Petersham, Massachusetts, United States -... | ecosystem: Environmental > Terrestrial > Soil > Temperate forest >... | reverse complement strand
GACTTATATCCGCCTGCTGAGCGAACGGGACAAGGAAGCGTCTCTCATTGCCACCATCCGCAATTTAACGGAGGGCGATGGTACGAGTGTTTCCTATCTTGTTTTTCCTACTTCATTCTCGCTCGTTCCCGGTTCACCATTCGCGTACTGGCTGACGGAATCGCTTCGATGGCGCTTTCGTGATTTGCCACAGTTCGAGTCAGAAGGGCGTGCTTTGCGAATTGGGGATCATCCAGGGGATGGATTCCGATGGTTACGCTTGCACAACGAAGTATCTTTGGTTAGCAAAGAACGAACTTGGTTTCCGTATCATAAGGGGGGTACGAATTCTCCCTTCTTTGATGATGTTCCCCTTGTTGTTGATTGGGATACTGAGCGCCAGACGTACCGAGATTTCTACGGCAGAAAAGGTCGGGCAAACGAACGACCCTCGAACTACCAATGCTTTTTGAAGCCTGGAATTACGTTCCCATATCTGCCACATAAACGTGGCCATTTCGCCCACGTGCCTCCCGGTGGTATTTTTGGACACGCAAGCCCTATTCTTCAGCTTCCTCGTGAACAGCACTGGGCGATCTGCGCGCTATTGAATTCAGACCCGTACATCGGACTACTTCACTCGCTTATGCCCAGAGGGGGGGCTGGCGGCGGCCAAACCCTGAAATACGAGGTTGGGTACGTGCGTTCTGTCCCCATTCCTTCGATTGACGGGACCTCGCGCCAAAGACTGGCTGAGTTAGCTATCGAGGCGTACAGTTGCCGTTTTCAAACGGAGATGTTTAACGAGGTTAGGCGGCATTTTGTTGTTCCTAGCCTGTGCGAAGTGCCTTGTGCCTCACTTGCGGAGGGAATAGCAAAATGGCACGAACATGAAGTCCATAGGCTCGAACGCCTTCAGGCAATTCAGCTTGACATCAATAATTTAGCATTCGCTCTTTATGATATTCACGGATCGGATCGTCTCCTGCTTGAAGAGAGTCTTCAGGTAAGCAGTGATCCAGAGTCAAGTGTGACAACTGAGTTAGAAGAGTTTGAGCACAACGAGAAGCTCCTTGAATCTGGAAATCTAAGGCCTCATGTGTCAGGGTTGCTTTCCTACTGTTTCGGTGGTGTTTTTGGTAGGTGGGATGTTCGGCTTGGATGTGGTCAGAAGCAGATTCCACGAATGCCCGATCCATTCATGCCCCTTCCTGTGTCGATCCCGGGAATGCTTCAAGATGACCACGGTCGACCGCTGACCGTTCCTCCGACCGGTTATCCCCTTCGCATAGATAGCGATGGTATTATCCCAGACGACCCAGACCACCCCGACGAAATCATTCGCCGGGTCCGGGAAGTCCTCGAACTAATCTGGACGCAGCGGGCCGACGCCATCGAGAAGGAGGCCTGCGAGATTCTCGACGTCAAGGAATTGAGGGACTACTTGCGTAAACCGGGCAAGGGGGGGTTCTGGGAGGACCACGTTTCCCGATATTCTAAGAGCCGTCGCAAGGCTCCAATCTACTGGCTTCTTCAGTCGTCCAAAAAAAACTATGCCATTTGGCTCTACTATCATCGACTGGACAAAGACCTGCTGTTCAAGGCGGTGGTGAATTATGTAGAACCGAAGATTCGTTTAGAATCCAGCCGTCTCGATACTCTTCGCAGCCAGCAGGCCGCAGCGGGCACCTCTGGGAAGGAAGCCAAACGGCTCGCCAAGGACTTCGAACAACAAGAAGACTTCCTCTCTGAGCTGCGGGATTTCGATGCCAAGCTCCGTCGGGCGGCGAACCTGCATCTGGAACCCGATCTCAACGATGGCGTTGTTCTGAACATCGCCCCGCTCCACGAACTGATCCCATGGAAAGAGGCAAACAATTACTGGGAAGAACTCCTCGCGGGCAAGTACGAGTGGTCTAACATCGGCAAGCAACTTCGCCAAAGAGGATCGGTGAAGTAATGGGCGTCGTCACCGAATCTCTCGTTCAATTGATCGCCAGGCAAGTCGATGAGAAGGGGCTGGTGGTCTGGTACGACCCAGAGCAAGTCTACGGCACGTCCGCCACCGAGCTTTCTCTTCCGAAGACGACCGTAGTCCTGTACGACGGCAGTTTCTTCAAGTTGCGAAAGGAGATCGATCATCTGCTCAACGATGGACAACCGCCCCGGCTCGTCGTCTACGTGCCGATGGAGCGGACGGAAACTAACAGTGCCCTGATCGAACTCGATTGTGCTGGGGTGATCATGCAACCCCGGCAACAGCCGCCAGCCTGCAATACCCGGCTGTCCGTTGTCGCCCGTAATGCCCTCAAGCCGATTCTGGGCGAAGATCAGGTGGCCGAAATCGAACGGCAGGTGGACTCGGGCAAGCTGTCGTTAGCTGATCTGAATTCCCTAGCCGACAAGGGGAAAGACATTTCAACCGGGGTGCTGACGCTGATCTTCGGCTCGGCGAACCCGCAAGAAGTTGCCTTGGCTTTCCTGCGCGGCGACCAGTACGACGGAGAAATCAATAAGAAGGAAGCCGAGAAGGAACTGCGTTTCCTGCTACAAACCAGCTTCGATATCCAACTTCCCGACGACGAAGACTTGTCCAATTGGCGAATCAAATTGGGGCGACATGTCATGCTGACGGACTTGTTCGCCGCTCTGAAAAAGAAAGTGCCTTCGTCGCTTTCGTCCGTCCCCGTGGCCACCAGCACTGGCGGGATCGACGCCTGCGTGCGACTCGCTCGAACGTGGCGAAATAGCCGGGACGTGCGGGACAGCTACCTGATCGTGGCCAACGGGGTCGAAAAGGAACTTGGCCTCGCAAAGCTTAAGTTGCCTGTGGAACCACTCAAGGAAAACGAAACCTTTTTGTGCGTTGAACTCACCTTGCTGGTGCATGTAGAAAGCGAACTACTCAATTCCGCCAGCACGGCTCTGTTGCAACTTGCCGAGTATCGCCTGTCCCGATTCTGGGCCGACGTTATCCCGTCAATCCAAGCTCGGTGGGCGCTAATTTCATCGGCTGCCGAAGTGTTGATCGAAGCTGATCGGGTTGGCAAGGCTCTCAAGAATACGCCGACTGGGATTTCCGCCCTGATCAGAGCGTACGCCTCTGACGATGAACCGTGGTGCTTGCTGGACACGCATCACCGACACATGGAGAGCCGCAAGTATAACTTTGAGTTTGCGGTCGGCAGTGATCACGACAAGCTCGAAAAGCTCCTTATGAAAGCTGAGCAGAGGTATACCGAGGTCGGCTCGGAACTTGCCAGACTGTTCATCACAAATTTTCAAAAGGCAAAGCACCCCATCAAAGGATGCCTGCGGCAGCGGGATATTTTCGAAAAGCAGGTGAAGCCGCTGCTGGGTGAAGGCAAGGTCGCCTACGTATGGGTAGATGCCCTTCGCTTCGAGATGGCTCGTGAGTTGTGCCGACTGCTCAAGGATGATTTCAAGTTGGAAATCGATCCCGCCATTGGCACGATCCCCACGATCACTGAGATCGGTATGGCGGCATTGCTGCCCAAAGCTTCCGAGTCTGCCAAGGTGGTGAGCGTGGGGGGCGGCAAACTGGCGCTGGAGATCAGTGGCAAGGTCATCAAAGATCGCAAAGATCGGGTGGCGTTCCTGAGGGAAAATGCGGGCGTGTCAGTCTTCGATGCAAAGTTGGAAGACCTGTTCCCCAAGCCCGCGAAAAAGATTAAGGAAGGAATTCAGAACGCTCAGTTAACCTTGATTACATCGCAAGAGATCGATGAACTGGGCGAGGCCGACAACATGGCTCAGGCCCGGCTCCAGATCGACGGTGTGCTGAGTCACCTGCGACGGGGTGTCAGGGTGCTGGCCGACCACGGGGTCAAGACGATCGTTTTGGTAGCGGACCACGGCCATCTGTTTGCCGAAGAGATTGGGGAGGACATGAAGATCGAGGCACCCGGCGGCAAGGTTGAAGACTTACATCGCCGGGTATGGGTGGGCGTTGGGGGCAACTCGGAACCATCGTACCTCCGGGCGTCACTGGTCTCCTTGGGAGTGGAAAGCGAGTTTGACATTGCAACTCCGTGGACGTTCGCGATATTTAAGTCAAAGGGAGGTGGCCGAGCGTATTTTCATGGCGGATTGTCTCCGCAAGAACTGATCATTCCTGTGGTTGTCATGCACTCTATGGTGAAGCCCTCTTCCCCAACGACAGGCATCCAATGGGTGCTGACTCCCGGTACAACGAAACTGACGACGAGGTTCTTCTCCGTGCAGATTGCCGGGAATCAGGGCGAGTCGAGCCTATTTGGATTTGAACCGCCAAAGGTACGGATCGAACTGCGAGCCAACAAGAAGTGCGTGTCTGTTCCGGTGAGCGCCTCCTATGGATTCGAGGATGCAACTGGTGAAGTGAAACTGAAGGTTGCGGATAGCGACAAGGGAATTCATCCGAACACCGTGACCGTAATGATCTCCGAGGAAATTTCTCAGAAGTCGGTGGAAGTCTGCTTACTCGATGCGGCCACCGGGGCTGAACTTGCGACTAGCCTGACTGTCGATGTCGCGATTTCGATGTGAGGTTGAGACATGCCAGAGCTGGACCGAAAAGCGACATCCGTTTTCGCAGGGAAAGTAGTTCGCAAAGACTTGGTCCGTAAAGTGAAGGTCGGGGCCAACGTCCCAGTCTTCGTCCTTGAGTACCTGTTGGGAAAATATTGCGCCACCGATGATCCAGTAGCCATCGATGCCGGGATGAAGGTCGTCAACAATACATTGTCCTCAAACTTTGTCCGCCCTGATGAAGCCAACAAAGCCCAGTCGATGGTCAAGGACAAGGTGAAGCACACCTTCATCGACAAGGTGCAGGTACGATACGTATCCGAGGACGACAAGTATTGGGCTGAACTGAAGAATTTCGGTCATAAGCATGTCCACATCCCCGAACATTTCTTGAGAGAGTACGACCGATTGCTAATGGGCGGGATTTGGGCGCAGTTGGACATTCGGCACTCATTCGACGAAGAGCAGAAGGGCAAACGCAGTCCGTTTTGGATCGACAGCCTGAAACCCATCCAAGTTGCGACATTCGATCTTGAAGAATACCGGGCGTGCCGTAGCCAATTCACCACCGACGAATGGATTGACCTTCTGCTGCGCACCATCGGACTCGAACCGTCGCACTTCAACCGCCGCCAGAAATTGCACTACTTGGTGCGACTGATACCGCTGACCGAAAATAACTATAACTTGGTGGAACTTGGCCCACGTGAAACGGGGAAAAGCTACGGGTATCAGGAGTTGTCGCCGTACACGATCCTGCTGACTGGACCAACGACCGTGGCCAATCTGTTTTTCAACATGGCCAGCGGCAAGATGGGACTAGTCGGAATCTGGGATGCCATCGGCTTCGATGAAGTGGCCGACCTCCAGAATATGCCCAAGGAAGTGGTTACGACGCTCAAGACTTACTGCGAGTCGGGGACATTTGCCCGTGGGAAGGACTCCCTTTCCGGCATGGCCTCTATCGCCATGTTCGGAAACACGAATCAACCTGTTGAAGTGATGGTGCGGTCGTCGCACTTGTTTATGCCGATGCCTGACGTGATCCGAGAGGATATGGCGTTCCTTGATCGAATCCACTTTTATATTCCCGGCTGGGAAATGCCAAAGATGAAGGTGGAGTACTTCACCAATCATTATGGCTTCGTTGTGGATTATCTCGCAGAGGCCCTGCGAGAGCTAAGGAAGCACACGTTCACGGAAGTCTTCGACCGAAGCTTTTCGTTGGGAGCGCACCTAAAATCACGTGATGTAAAAGCGGTGCGGAAGACTGTTTCCGGCTTGGTCAAACTGATTTACCCGAATGGAGAACTTTCCAAGGAAGAGGTCGCCGAACTGACCGAATTGTCCCTTGAAGGCCGTCGTCGGGTAAAAGAACAACTCAAGAAAATGGGTTCTTTTGAGTTCCATCAAACGTCGTTTTCACTGATCGATAACGAAACACGCGAGGAGAAGTTTGTTGGCGTTCCGGAACAGGGCGGGCGAGACATGATTTCGCTTGACCCATTGGCACCGGGATCAGTCTACACATCTTCGGTGGACGATCAGGGCAAGGTCGGCCTGTATCGTCTTGAAGTCGGTTGCTCCCCCGGTACGGGTAAGCTCAAGATCGCGGGTGGGGTCGAAGGACCGATGCGAGAGTCGATTAACCGAGCCTTCGCGTATTTGATGGGCCAAAAGGTCAAGATGGCAATCGGCCAACAGGTTGATACGACCGATTTTCACGTTGAGGCAATCGATCTGCTTAGCAATCACGTTCCTTGCGAGGCAGGTATTGCTTTGGTGGTCGCCATCTACTCGGCGCTAAAGAGAATGCCAGTTCAGGCCGGCCTTGTGATTCTCGGTGACTTGAGCATCCAAGGGAATATAAAGCCAATGCGGTCGCTGGCCGAGCCGTTGCAGGTAGCAATGGATAATGGTGCCCGTAAGGCACTGATCCCGCTCGAAAACAAAAGGAACTTTCTCGAAGTCTCCGGCGAGATCGTGGAGCGAGTTGACCCGGTGTTTTTCTCCGATCCAATGACAGCGGCGATGAAGGCCTTAGGGATAACGTGAGTGCAGCCGTGGCCCCGGAGTGTTGTTCAAAAATGGGCTAACCAAGAATCTTGCCATGCGCCGAACAGTCCGGCGATTACAATAGCGCTACCACTCAACCTCAGGCTGCCCCGATTTTGATCTTTTCTGTGTAGCGGTCCAGGTCCAGCCGGTCTGGCACAAAAGACTGTCTTTTAACCCTCACATGCTTTACTCGGCGCAAAATAGACCGTTGTCCGCTCCCACTGTAAAGCCCGCTTGTGCAGCTCCGCTCGTTATACCCCAACCGTGCTCGCTTCCGCGCCCCTTCGGACTCCACTGAAATGCGCTTCGGGGCTTGACAGCCGCGAACCACGGCCAGGATCCGCCTCCAGTAAAGCATTTGTTTTTAATGCCCTGAAAGGGCCTGAAAACACTAACTCATACTGGGGCGAATACAAATGCCAACCGTCTATGAAATCGTTACCGAAAAAATTATCAAGCAGCTTGAATCCGGCGTGGCTCCCTGGCGCAAGCCGTGGACCTGTCAGACTCCCGCAAACCTGCTCACGCAAAAAGAGTATCGCGGACTCAATATCTTTACTCTTGCTTCGCAGGGGTTTCCCTCACGGTTCTGGCTAACTTTCAGGCAGGCAACAAAACTGGGCGGGAGAATCAGCAAGGGCCAGAAGTCTTCTCCTGTCATCTTCTGGAACCTTGGCGACGAGCGAGAGACGACCACGCAGGACGGTGCGAAGGAGACCTCGCGGCCTCTTCTGCTCCGTTATTACAGCGTGTTCAATTTGTCGCAGACGGAAGGGATTGACATCCCCGAATCACTCCTGCAGGAGACGCGCACCAACGATCCCATCGAAGCGTGCGAACAAATCGTGACGAACATGCCGAACCCGCCAGCGTTCGAGCAATCCGGCAAAGCGTGGTATTCACCGAGCAACGACGTGGTCGGTATGCCAGCGCGCGGCTTCTTCCACTCATCGGAGGCATATTACGCCACTGCATTTCACGAAATGGCCCACAGCACGGGCCACGCAAAGCGCTTACACCGGGAGAACTTCGACAACCCAGTTTCCTTTGGCTCGGAATCCTACTCGAAAGAGGAACTCATCGCGGAGATGACCGCCGCCATGCTCTGCGGCATCGCGGGAATCGAGCAGAAGACTCTTGAAAACACCGCAGCATATCTCAAGACCTGGATTGCGCGGCTTAAGTCGGATTCACGCTTGCTTGTCTCCGCTGCTTCACAGGCACAGAAAGCTGCGGATTTTATCCAGGGCAAGCCTCCGCACGAGTAAGACGAAGCAAGGGCCACTAAAGGTTTTAACAGACTGCTTGTTTGCTGACCGCCCCACACCGTTCGCAGATGTTTGTCATCCCCCAAATGGGTGAAAAGGCACTGGTGGGTATTCCGGACGATGCCTGTCTCTGGCGAATTGATACGGTGGCAATTGTCGATGACCCTACCAATCAATTCTCAAGCAGTTGGTCCCAACTGCACTGCGACTTCTGAATTGCTCATCAGAAGTCGGATTAATTCACCTTGCCGCTTTACCCCGGTCTTGGAAAAGATGCTCTTCATCTGTGAGCGGACTGTATTGAAACTGACTCCGACCATCTGCCCGATTTTTCGCGGTGAATGCCCGTCGCCTAAGAGCAAAGCCACTCGACACTCTGCTGGGGTTAGTCCATAGAGCAGCTGCAACATTTCTTGCGGTGGGCGTTGGCGTCTCAAAGGGTCGTTGACGAAGGCTATCGCGGCTATCGGCTCGGACGTGACGATTCTCTCGTTGTTAATCGGGCTGATTTGAACTTGTAGCGGCGGGCGGGAACGTCGGGAAACCATGACCGTTCCGCCAGCCGAAAGACTCTTGCCGTTCAACGTCGAGGCCGCTTGGCGAATCTTTTCCTCCAACAAGGACGATTCCGCTAATCGTTCCGCCCGCAGGCCGGCGCAAGTCGTCAGCAATCCATCTCGTTCGGACAGCAACGCCGACGCAGAGCGGTTCATAAGGACAATTTCTCCCTTGGATCCCAAAAGGATTATTCCCGTCGAGAGCATATCCAGTGCCTTCTCAAGTCCTCCCGATCGTGCTTTTAGTTCGGAGAATTGGAGGTGCAGCCTGAGTGCTCGTTGCATGTGCGGAGCTAGGAAGCGAAGAATATCTAGCTCGGAGGACTGGAACGCAGAGGAAGATGAATCGCGATAAAGACTCACCGAAGCCCAGCGAGATTGAGAGTTTTCCACCATGCCGAACAGGCCATGTTCGATGCCGAACCGTACCATAAAGTCGTTATATATCTCGGTGGTTGCGATCTCTTCGAGGGAGATCAGGGCTTCCGAGTTGCATACGTATCCGGCAGGCTTCGACAATCCTCGCTGTGCCCAGACGTCCATCGAACAGTAGTGCTCCTCATAGAGACGGTTCGCTTCCGGATCAAGCTCCCACGAAGCCGCAATTCTGAACGCATTTTGACCGACACCAAGCATCACCAAGCCGGCAGACCGGGCACCAGTGCTTTGCGCGAGCTGTGCAAGAAATGGGTCCCAGAGGGCAGGATCGGCTGCCGCGTCGTAAAGGCTGCCGAGCAGTTTGGAAAGCGTTTCGCTTGTGGCGGGCATCGCTGGACCTCATTAGTCCCAACCCGGGGCCGACAATTTACCCAATGAGGCAGGGGCCATGAATGACATTCATAGCCGACCAATACTGGGGCAATATCATTGCCGTTATAGCCTTGTACAAACAAAGGACTTAGCTGTATCCCCTCTCTTGGGCGGCCTAGTTAATCGCCTTGTACGAACATGTTCTTCCTGTTCGTCACCCATTTGAGGGATGACGACGACCGTACATGCCGATATGGTTCTCGTTCTGATTGTTCCAGGCGACGGTAAGCAGACCAGGAGATTCATCCATGAACGCCCGTCAGTCCCCTGACCCAGAACTGTGCTTCGCCAGAGTACAGCGCAACGCTGGTGCCCGTTCGCGACGGAACTCCCAAGAGATTCATCACGGCCCAGGGTGTTGACCCCGACCTCCGGTCGGCGATGAACTTAAGCTCGTCGCGCAGGCAAGCTTTGGGGTTGACGTTGTCCAACGATGCCCAAGGGCAAATGAGCCAGTCGAAAGCTGAAGACGGAGAGTGAACAATGGATTGCAATGTGGCGGCGCTACTTGATCTTGCACAGAACCATTCGGAAGAGTTGATCGCATTGCGGAAACCCGACAACTACGACCGATTCATGAATTTACTTTTAGCGGTTCATTATCCTTCTGTTGATCCATCGCAATTGTTCAGCTGGCGACAACGGACATGCAAGGCATGGAGATTCCAAGACGAATTGTTTCCCGGAAACTGCGCCGGTGGAGAAGAAGAGCAATCAATTGTATCGACACTCGGTGCTCTTCCAATCTCAAAGAGTATCTTGTATGTGCACTCCGGTGCTATGCAGCGCACCCTTAAGGCGGCCATAACACTGCTGGCCGCTGCTAACCACACCATTGATTTCATGGACGACTTTTCCGAAATTAACTGGTGGATGGGTTTGTACACCTATCAGTCGCGGTTCGTGACTTTGTGGCAGCGGCCCGAGCAATTTTCAATAGCAGGGCAGGTGGAGGTGGAGGAGATACGGGTATACCCGGTGCAACTATCAACCTGCGAGCCACCTGCACCTATGGAATTTGTGCCTCTATCACCTGGTAGCCATCGAAGTCAGCTGACCGAAGCCCATGCAATGTTTGCTGACATGCTGTTAGATACCGATGTCCTTGGCCATCATTATCGACTATGCGGGGGATTTGTTTCTGCAGCCAGTAATGCGCATAAGTGCGTTGCTCTCATTGGAGATGCGAAAGATGAATCCACTGCATTCAATGTGCCGAGCTGGGTCTGGATATTCCCCTGTGCACAAACCGCGATCGACGAGCGTCTGGTCACATCTTTGTGCGCCGTCGACGCCCTAAAGGGTAGAGTTTTGAGGATTGTCATAAATCGACAGGAGGATCTACCGCTGTGGGAATCACCTCACTACCGACTAATTCGTGCGTTTATTGCGCTGACGCCGCGCAATCAGTTGCACCAGCTTCGGCAGTCGTTGAGAGATGCATTTGCTCCCTTGATCGCAAAGTATCCGGACCACGAGTTGAAGAGGCTGATTTAGTGAGCGATTGTGCCGAAGTTGGGGTCTGACGGATGTGCTTTTTGGGATGAAACAAGATGCATACCGAGGAGTGGGGATCGCTTTAGGGCCTGAATTAGTAGGCGAGTTGCTCTGTGTTTGCAAGCACGCCGGGTGGCACATCAAGGGGTGTCGAAGGGTTCCGATGCCCGACGAAAGCACAACGTGTGAAAGTGTAACGAAGATGGCAACAAAAGAGTCGGGTGCGTTCCGAGGTGAGGTCTCAAAACATCCCACCTTATCAAGGCAAGCAGTCAACGGCATTCTTGCCGGGCTCTTGTCCTCCTTGAGCTACGGTCTGACGGCGTTCTTAGTTCATTTCAGTCCGAGCCGAGTTCCGACCACTGAAGTTACCTTTGCTCTAGGCGCGGTTGGGTGCTTCTTGCTGCTGCCGATGGTATCACGCGACCTCCCGATGCTCCTGCGTCGGGAAGGCAAGTTCGTCTGGACGAGGAATGTTGCGGGTTCCATTTCCATCGTGTGCTTGGCATGGAACCTGCAACATACTTCCGTCGGTGTTGCGAACGCTCTGTTCAACATCTCTCCGCTGCTTGTGCTGGTAGGTGGGTGGTGCGCTGGTGGGCGCTGGCCAAGGTTGCGACACTTTGCATTCCTGGTACTCGTTGTTGCCGGTACGTCGATCTATTGGCGCAGCGGACACGGTGAGATTGGAATCGCCGTTTATCTCGTCGGGATTGTCGGCGCTTTAGCGGCATCGTGTTCGTATCTGGCATTGAAGCGAGCCACAAAGACTGCCAGTCCGGGGCTAATTATTTGGGGCATTTTTTTCGCCACCACTATTGTTTCAATCCTTTCTAGTCGAGGCAAATGGGTGGTCCCAGGTTTTGAAGATGCGCTTCTCCTCCTATCAATCGGTGTCATGGGCCTTATCAGCCAATATTTTGTGACTCGGTCGTTTGCGCTTCTGAGTGCCTCCGCCGCCGCGGTGCTAGTGCCAAGCTCGATCATTTGGGCAGTGCTCATCGACTCTCTCGTCCACAGAAGCGGTGCACTAACGCACGCTCTTCTTGGATCATTAATCTATGCAACGGGCACGGTCTTGGCGCTGTGGGAGGAATTGTCCGAGATCCCCCACCCGAGATCTATCACAAGGGAAGTCGTGACGCTGAATAGCGAACAGCTCTGCCAACCGGATTGAGGCTAGGCTCGTGAGTAGCAAGGGCATAGTAGCAAGGACATTTTTCGCGGAGAAGGACAAATGACAGTGAGTCGAACCGAAAGCAGATCGTCTTGTTCCGTCCGTGAGCTAATCACAGCCTCTGAAGTAGAGGCCGCGCAGCGATTGCGTTACGTCGTCTGGCGGTCAGAGGGTGCCGTGATTCACCATTCGGAGACGGAGATCATTGCTGACCACCATGACGATCACGCAACTCACTGGGGTGTATTCGACGAAGATCAGCTTGTGGGCGCGGCCCGACTGTGTCTTCATGACGAACTGGCCGAAGCGCCCGATGCAGAGTTGTTTGTAAGCGCTGACATACCTTCGCCGGTCGCAAGTATGAATCGTCTTGTCGTACTCAAAAGCTACCGCGGCCAAGGTATTGGGGGCTTGCTCGACCGAGCGCGAATCCAAAAGGCAAGAGAGTTGAGCACTCGCACAGTCATCATTGCCCCTGTAAATGTGCACTCAAGAAAGCAATCTCTTAGGGAACTCGGTTTTCAGGTTCTGTCGAAAGTCACGGGCCACGCCAAGTGGTCTCCGACAGTAGAGATTTGTGCCTGCTACCTCGTGTTCAATCAAGTTAATGCGGTCGACGATGTCTAGCTCGGACATTGTACCAACGCACAACGGCTATGGCTGGACCTCGACCGTTCCTAACCAGATCACGGTCGCGCTATTGGACCGGCTCCCCATGTTTAAGCAAACCGCGCCGCGCGTTCTCGATATCGGTGCTGGCTTTGGAGTTGCCACCCTGCCACTGCTCGAAGCTGGCGCCGCGGTAATCGCGCTCGATCTCGAAGAATCACATCTTGCCTCTATTCGACAGGAGGCGGAGCGCAGGTCTATATCGAAGCGGTTGACGACAGTAGTCGGTCAATTCCCGGGATCTCTGCACTTTGAGGAATTGGATGCCATCCACTGCTCCAATGTCCTGCACTTCCTTCCCGGCTGCGAGATCCAGGCGGGGGCGGCCAAGATGTTCATGTGGCTTAAACCAGGGGGTAAGGTATTCCTTCAAGTCGGCACGATCTACGCCGGACACATCAAGCGGCTTCTCCCCATTTTCGAAGCCCGGCGGCGGACTGGGGTCTTGTGGGCTGGCGAGACTCACGAAGCGAAGGAATACGTTGTTGCGGAATTTTGCGACGCTACGCCGCGTTTCATGAACTACCTCGACGAATTACCTTTATCTCAAGCTTTCGCGCAGAACGGATTTCGAATCGAACTCGGCTGGTATTACACCCGAACCGGACTTCCCAATGCATTCCGATGCGATGGGCGAGAGCATTACGGAATGCTGATGAATCGACCACTCTGACGTAAGTGCTTGGTTACTAGGCGTACGCGGTCTCAAAAGACCAGGATGTGCACCAATCTGCGGGAGCAAAACCTCGCGCGTGGCGTAAATCGCAGGTCGGCGTGAATTTAACGAAGATGCGAGACCCAGTTCCTTAGAGAGGCAAGTCATTTCGTGATGAGCGCAATTCAGAGTAAGCAAGGGAGGCGGATCACTAGGAGACGGTTCGGCCTAATAGGTGGTGTCAGCTCTGGTGCCTGTTTTGGTGGCATGGCCTTCCTGATTCATATTCTGGCTGGACGGATGCCCGCTTCAGAGATTACGTTTCTGCGGGCGGTTTTCGCTGTCGTATTTCTCTTCCCTTTTATCGTCCGTCATGGCAGCCAGTGGTTGAGATCCAACTCTGTGTTGCTTTGGATTCGCAGTATAGTTGGCGCTCTGTCTGTACTTTGCTTTGCTTGGAATCTTCAACATACGAGTGTCGGGTTCGCAAATACCCTCTTCAATCTGGCACCCATTGTGGTTGTCATTCTTGGCGCGATCTGGGCGCACGAGAAATTGGAATTGCGTCGATTCATGAATATCGTGCTTGTCGTGCTGGCCAGCACGCTCTTCTGGCAAGGCTCCCGATCAGAGGTAAACGCCGGCGTCTGGTTCGTTGGGCTAGGCGGTATGTGTGCAGCCGCTTTTGCATATGCCGCGCTCAAGACTCTGCCATCACTTTGGAATCCGTTGGATATTGCATGGTGCTTAAATCTGGCAACACTCCCTGTAGCTTTGCTTTTCAAGCATGGCCCTTGGATTGCGCCCGCCGGAAACGCTCGCTTAATGCTGGCTGCCATATGTGGTTTGAGTCTATTTGGCAATGTCCTGGCGAATCTATCCTTTCGCAATGTCGAGTTGTCCACTGCAACGGCTCTGGTTCCCTCCTCCATTATTTGGGGGGTTCTACTGGACGTCGGCCAACACAATTTCCCTCCGATCCAAGGAATCGTTGGCTGTTTCCTTTATCTATTGGCAACAATCCGCTTGCTAGTCCGGAAACAGTCGACTCCGCGCAGATCAATTCTTAGTGTTCTACCTGCGGAATTGGCTGACTGAAATTATAGAGATTATAGAAGGGGTGACATGCATATTCGTCGTGCTGTGGGAGGAGATGTCCACGAAATTTGCGACATTTGGAGGCTTGGGGTTCCAAACGCTTTTGGAATTCCCGCTCCTGCCAATGACGTTGCTGTAAGGTTTTACAGAAAGCGAGTCAAGCAGCAAAAGGATGGGTTCGGAGTTTGGGTGGTTGAAGTGAACGGGGTTATCGCGGGTTGGACGAGCCTGCAACCTTGCCGGGCCAATCCCATATCGCGAATGGCGGAGTTCTCTGTTTATGTTTCGCCAGAGCATCGCACGAATGGGCTGGGACAAAAACTATTGATATATGTCCATGCCAAAGCGAAGTTGTCTCGTTTTTCGCACTTGGTCGCATTTCTTCGCACAGACAATCGAGCTATCTTGGAGTTGTTAACGTCTCTCGGTTGGAAACGAGTCGGTGTAATACCAGCTATGAAAACCGATAAATCAGAACTAGCATACTTTGCATACTGCGTCCGTTAATGTTCGCCACTATTTGTAATGCGGGGTTTCACGTTCATTCACCCAGGGGTGGGCGAATGATCATAAAACCGCTGGGTGGGAAAAATGTGAAAATCAAACCTCAAACCGAAGGCTATACAATTTTCGCCGCCCAATGGATGGCTGTTGACCCCTGGTAACACCTGAGACACTCACGCAGCTGAAGCGGGGATGGTCACAAATACATCACCATCACAGGAAACCAAACGTCGTTCACATAGATACTCTTACATTTACTTGACGTGACGGAGAACGCGGCCTTGCCGAGAGCGCAAACACGTTGATCGTCGGTAGGCGCGACCACGATGCAGGCGGCTCCTGCACTTCTGGCCGCTTCAATGCGACGCAAATCCAGCGACTGAGCGAAACCACGCTTTTGCGCAAATTGCTCGACAACAAGACGGTTGATGGATGCTATCGGAGAGGGAAGGCTTAACTCGGTGTAACAATCTGCCTCTGGGATATCTTGCTCGCTTTGGTGCACGCATAGTCTGGCAGAAGCAACCAGACCTTCAGTATCGGATAAAACTCCCCAGTGTCTCGCATGATCTTCGTGGTCATCGCTGATAAGACCTTGCCGCTGGACGTTTTCAGAAAGCTGAACCTGTTTTGACCAAACACGATACCGCAGCGCAAAGGTTAGTGGCACTAGGTCGGTGCCTGTTATTTCTTCAACTCGGAAGCCTTCCATGCGCGATAGTGACGGGCCAGGAGTGAGTGTAATACACATTAGAGTTGCCTCTGAATGCTATCCTTCCTTGCAATAGTACCCAGGCAGGAACCACCAGCATTCACAGCCGATACTGCGGCAAAATCATGGCCGTTATAGTCTTGTACAAATAAAGGACTTAGCTGTACCCCCCTCGCTTTGGCGGCCTAGTTAATCGGCCTTATGCGAACATCTTCTTCCTGTTCCTTCTCTCGAAACTCCAATCACCTGCGTTTCCTTTTGCGTGCAAGCGCTAAATCCTATCACGGCGACTGCAGAATGAGGTGGTACTCATGAATAAGATGCCAGGCCAGCGCGCCTTGCAAGCGCTTTTTCACCCATTTGGGGGATGACAACGACCGTATATGCCGATATGGTTCTCGCTCTGCCTGTTCCAGGCGACCATATGCATGTCTTGCAGGCTTCATCATGCTCATTGCTCGCAAGTAGACAAAGGGAGGCTAGTTCCTGCCTTGGCCACATATTGTTCCGCTTAGAATCGCTCATAAATTGGTACAGAGTACCTATGAACTCGACCCAAACATTCAAGGAGGGAGCGCTCGCGTCACTCGGGGGGTTGCTCCACTCGTATGCACACTTGCAAGCCCAATACACTACAAGTGTCCACATGCCTGACTTTCAGGCATTTTCAGATAGATGGGAAAAGACACTGTACTTGCCGATCCGAAGCGAGGTCAGCGCAGTCCTTAATAGACGGCAATCCACTAATTGCGGCGGTCTGCTCTATTGTGCCCCGGGCCCGCATACGCCTTTACTTAGGGATGTCGGTGAGGGCAGCCTATCAGCTTATTTCAATCAAGTTACATTGCTCGATATTGACTCTGAATCACTTCGATCTGCAAAGCAAAGACTCACCCTCCACGCGGAGTCTACTAGAATTGACAGTGTTGCAATGGATTTTAGTGGTCCGTTCGGTCAACGGCTTTGCGACATTTTTCTGGCTGCACTCTGCTCAACACGAACCGCAGCGGAGGTTCTCACATACCTTGCTCCTTCGTCTGCGTTAGCCTCTTCAATCTTTGGCGATGCAGATTTCATCCTCGAACAACTCACGCAGGAACTCGACAAGATCACGGGTGGGCGCCGCTACAGCTGTTTGGTCAGCGAAATGGTCGCATCCTTTACCGGAACGGCTGTGTGGCTTGCTTTTCGAAGTGCCCTATATGAAAGATTCGCGCGTAAGATTCCGATCGAAGAATTGCAAACATGTCTCAACGCAGCAACAAGGCTTTGGCAGTTGTACAACGAACACTTTCTCGGATTCCATTTAGACTTCCTTCGACGTCAGGTTGAGTTCAACGGCTTCATTGTGCTCGTGTTCGATACCTGCAAGGTGTATGACCAGCCCGAACTTGCTTCATTGCCCGCCCTGACACAAACTGCGTTTCTCCTTGGCGTTTTGGCTTCGCGACGGCTCCGAATCGCCCATCGGACAGCGCTCAGTTGGCGCGATCACCCTAATGGCTTCGACGTGCACCTTTATGGAATTCCGATATCCGACTTTCAGGCCCACACTCACAATGTCGAACTGTACTTCCTAGAGGTTGCAAACTGATGACGAGGACCACCTGTCTCGATTCGACCGCGCCGGTGCGCGTTCATGACACAACGATGCTTCTTCAGATTCAGGAGTTACGCCGTTGCGCATGGTCTGCGAACGGGGAACTGCCCGACTTCATCGCCCAGCAGGACATTTCGAAGGATGAGCATGACATCCACGGCATGCACTGGGCGATCCTGAATGCGGGGCAACCCATAGCAGCCGCACGTCTCTGCATTCATGATGACTTAGCGTCTTCACCCGACCCTGAGGCGCTTGATGGTTATATGGACGTGATCCGCGTGCCGTTGGCGTCTCTTACTCGCCTGGTCGTGCATCCAGGCTTCCGAAGACTCGGACTTTCGAATATCTTGGATGATGTTCGAATAAAACACGCTGAGCAGAAAGAGTGCAAATCCATTTTATCCGTTACCGAAACGGACTTCAGAATTCGGAAGCTCAAAGGTATGGGATTTTCCCAACTAGGGCCCACGAAGATTCGTTATCTCTCATACGCACCATCATATGTTATGCTCAGATAACTTATGCTCTATTGAATATCCTTCAGCCGCGTCATCGAACCCATCAAGCTTTGTTGTCTTTTCTAGGGCCACCATTCGTTAAGCAACAGGAGTATATTCGTGTTACTCGCTGAAAAGATTATTCTTCCATGCGTGCGTCTAGCTTTCGTTCTGGCTCTGGGCGTGGCTCCAATCATATCTTTTCAACTGCAAGAAACCGGGACGCATGAGGCGCGCTCGCCCATTGGAATTATTGAATCCCGCATAATATAGCGAACTATTTTCGGGTATCCTGCGTCTAACTTGATATGGGAAATCCTGCTGGAGTACGTCGCGATTTTGAAGCCTTAGAGAAACGGCGCTTTCAAGCGATTCAGATGTTGGAGCGTGGACTGCGTCAGGCCGAGATTGCTCGCCAGCTCCGCGTTGTCCCGCAGACGGTGGCTCGTTGGATGCACGACTATCGCACCCACGGCAAGTCCGCGCTGCGGAAAGCGGGACGTGCTGGGCGCAAGCCGCGCTTGAGTGAGAAGCAGCGACAACAACTAGAGAAGCTACTGGTCACAGGCCCCGAGCAGCTCGGCTATGAGACTCCGCTGTGGACCTGTCCCCGTGTGGCTCACTTGATCGAGCAGGAGTTTGACGTTCACTATCACGAAGGCCATGTCTGGAAGATTCTGGTTGGTCTGGGCTGGAGTCCGCAGCGACCGGAGGGGCGAGCACGAGAACGCAATGAAGAGCAGATCCTCAATTGGAAGAAGAAGGTGTGGCCAGCACTAAAAAAAAAGCGCGCCGGGAGGGGCGCATCATCGTCTTCATCGACGAAAGCGGACTGAGTCAGCGACCGCATCGTTGCCGTACCTGGGCACCTCGCGGACAGACCCCCATCCTGCAATACAACTTCAATTGGAAGAGTCTGTCGGTCGCTGCCGGGCTCACCCTGTGGAACTTCTACTTTCGAATCTATGCGGGGGCCATCAAAAAGGAACAGGTCGTGGACTTTCTTAAGGTCTTAGTGCGGCAGTTGGACCAGCCGATGCTGATCGTGTGGGATCGCCTGCCGGGGCACCGCAGCCGGCTGGTGCAGGATTACATTGCCGGTTTGCAGGGCTGGATTTCTACTGCCTATCTACCGCCCTACGCGCCGGAACTGAACCCCGTCGAGTACATCTGGGGTTACTGGAAGCAGCACGAGTTGCCGAATGTCTGTCCGAAGGACTACTGGCAACTAAGTGAAGCCGCACGAGGAACGCTACGTCGCATGCGTCGCCGTCCGCGACTGATCACCGCCTTCTGGAAGCAATCTTCTTTATGGCCAGAATAGCTCTATATTATGCGAGAGTCAGTAAGGGCACTGAAACAGCCGTGGAAATCAGCAGCCCTAATTTGAGCTGCTACAGCTACGCGAAGTACTTTGTCTTTGTTCGCGGCTCGATGCAGGGCGAGATGGTCAGAGGTGACGACATTCTCGTAAGAACCAAGGTGAACAAGCAGGAACAGATTTTGTGTAAGTACGGAGTCAAACCTGGCGATTTCGAATTGAAAGTCGATCTGGGCCAGAGTTTTGGCGGGATTACAAATGACCTCATGCTTGTCGACACTGGTATCGGCCCGAATCAGGAACGTTTTCTATCCATTTACAATCTTTCGTCGCGGAATCAGGTCTATAAGACCACCTATCTCGCACCGATCGAACTGCCGGCCACTGGTCAAGTCTCTTTTTGGCGTCTGATCAAGTTCGCGACCATGGACGACTGTTCCAACGCTCAAGAGGTGACATCGGCTGGACTTCGGCCAACTATTGAAAAGAAATTCGTCCTCGAGCTTCGCACTTTTGACCTCCAGGAGACAAGCCTCAGCCGTTGCGGCGGATTAGAATAATCTGAGCGATCGAGCGAAGTTGTGAATGCAACTCCTGCGAATAGCGTCCGTTTCTAGCCTGCCCCAAAATGTATGAATTGCAGGCACCTGCTTCGCCGGCTTGAGTTGCCTCGTTCCGTAGCAGTTATCTGACCCCGGCTGGTTTATGGGCAGGTACTCGACCTAACTCACTTCCTCTGGCCGTTGTGTTCGATCCCCACCCGACTACCTAAAGTCCACAACCGCATCGCTTACTCAGTGGCGGCGAGCGCTGTTACATCGTGGGGACGGCGCGGAAGCGGGCCTTGCCGTTCACAACGCGCTGATACGCCTTCGGAGCTTCGGCCAGCGGGTACGTTTCGACCATGTTTTTGACTTTTCCCTTGGCCACGAAGTCGAGCGCTTCATAAAGATATTCGGGGCCATTCTGCGAGCTTCCAATTATGCGAAGGCGTCACATGAGCAGATCCACGAGCGAGACGGCGAATGGTTCGGTGTCGACGCCCATGGTGACGAGGCGGCCGTCGGGGCGCAGCCTACCTGCGTGAGGCCGGTCGTGCAATCCCGCCGAGCTACTCACCCGACCTCAGGCTCTTGGTGTCTAGAAAGTCTGTTCTTACCTTCAGTGCATAGAGCTTCAGACTGCAAACATCTGTAGCAATTGAGAAGGGAATGTGCTAGAAACATTCGCTCTTTCCCATATACGGTACTGAAGAGTTCTTAATTATCGATTTACGAATCGAGGTTGCTATGGGAAGTACACCAGTGCGATTGTGGAAGCGCCTCACCGCCGGAGCGGCCTCAACTGCGAGAATGAGACATATGCCCACTCCGCTCACTGCAATCTTCGCCGCGCTCCTAAGTCTTCTATATATGCCTCATAGCGTAAAGGCACAAGGAAAACCGGGAGCTCCCGCTTCAAGCTCGTCACCCAGCTCGCCCAGCTCAAGCGGCTCACCAGCTAGCGGCGGTCTTCAGGGTATCTCGTTCGCCCGAGAATCGTGGGATGCAAAACTTGTAAAGCAGGACCCAAACGTCCTAGGTCTTAGAAATCCCAAAGACATGATCTTCGTTTGTTATAAGCTCCTGCCCGGGAATAGTGGGACGCAACCATTCATTCTCGAACCCGACGCGGTTCCATCCCCTTGGGGTAACGCACCTGGCTATGAAATCGGTGCTGTAGTGGCACCAACCAATCCGAATGGTTTCTACTATCAAGCAGAGATTGCTGTTAAATCGGGTTCAACGCTTCCAGATTTCGTCACGAACGGTAAATTAACACCTGACGACCCGACGAGTTCTTCTACGTTTGCACTTTACTGGCGAGACTCGGGAGATGCGAAGAATGCACCTTCTAGCCTGAAACTCTGGCAAAGGGACTATGGATACGCAGAAGGTGAGCTGGTTCTCGCGCCTCCTTCGAATGGCCATTACTATCAGGCAGTGATTGGGATTAAGTCGAGCACCGATGAGCCTAAGTTCCTAAGGGATGCGATAACACCTGAGTTATCCTCGACAAACCAAGGTCTTACAGGTCTCTCCTGGCGAGACCAGGGGGCGGGAGAGGCCAATTTCTTAGCACATGTCCAACCCTGGGTGAAAGACCAGCTGTACCAGCAGGGAGATGTGATTGCGCCTGGCGATGGCCATTCTTACGAGGCCGAGATCGACTTCAAGTTTCGGGAGCGGGGGAAGACAGAGCCTGTTTGGAATACCGCTCCGGGCACAAACACCCTCGACAGCGGAGCACAGTTGACATGGAAAAATTTGGGCCTCGGAATTTCAAATCCGAACATTCCAGCGAACTGTAGAAATATTACCCCGTCGCAGCCTCTACTCATGGACCAATTATTGGTCGTCGCAATTGATGTAACCGCGATTCCAAGACAAACCTTACAGAGAATCAAAATTCTCAACCTAAACATTACTAATCAGCAGGGGACATCCTTAAATCCAACCCCACTGCGCCCGAGTTTGGCCGCAGGGACGGCATCCGGTGCGCCAACCTCAACCCTACTGTTCGGAGGAGAGGTTTCAGCTACGTCTTATTTCCTTACTTGGCCTAATCAGTTGCCGGGAGACACGATTCCCACCATAAGCGTAAACATCGTATACACGCCCGTAGCTCCAGCGTTGCGGTGGGAACCGCACATATTCTATCCAGCAGGTAGTATTGTAACTCCGAGCGACACCAAGAATACTAATGGACATTATTACCTCGCAATTAACAGCGGCATTTCGTCTGAGATCGACCCGGCATTTAGCAATGCAGTGACTTTGATACAGACAAAATCAGAGGGTTCCGGGCTTTCCTGGCAAGACATGGGTCCGACCCCTCCAGCCAGTGGACCCGCCGCGTGGGTGGCTGGTCACACTTACGGCGTAGGGGAGATGGTGATTCCACCGCCTAATAGAGTGACAGGGCACTATTACCGAGCAAAACAAAGCGGACAATCAGATACAAATCGTCCGCCTGCATTCTCATCCATTAGTCAAGGAATGTCCTTGCAAGACGGCACTGGTCTAATTTGGGTAGACATGGGTCCGACCGTATTGACTCCCGCTCCGTCGAACTGGACAGCAAATACAGCGTATGCGGTTGACGCTCAGGTCGTCCCTGTCCCGCCAAACGGACATTACTACAAAGCATTGAGTGACGGGGTCACGGGTTCTTACGCGCCTCCGTTTCCAGTTAATGGCTCCCGCGTACCCGAAACGACTGGGGTCAAATACGTTGACGTTGGCACCTCTTTGCCTTCTGGCGCGAAGTTGAGAGCTTGGGCAGCTAAGATGCCATTTTTCTTGAACGATGCTATTCAGGACCCAAGGACGGGTCACTATTATCTAGTGGTTCAGGCTGGAATCTCAGACGCTTCCAACGCTCCCGATTTTGAGGTTCCAATCCCTAGGGTAATACCAAGCAGCGCGAGCACGCAGCCTATTGAGTGGCAGGACCTCGGAACAACCCTTCCAGCTTCAGTTTCTCTGGGAATTCCTCAGAGCGACCAGACAGTAAATCTGCTGACCTATACTTTTCCCCAGTCACACGCGCTGAGTCGCTTCAATCTTGCCTCCGGTGTAGTTGTGAATTCAATTAGAAGTAGGAGTTTCACGAACCTCAACCCGACCACCGCTGCTACGCCTAATTGGAGCGCGATTAATAATGGCCTTATTGTCGATCCAATTCTCGGAGTTAGCGTATACGTAAAGCCGATCGACGCAGAGCGGCGATTCCACATGTCCGACCTTATTCCTGCGCCCACGCTCGCATTCTCTTTGTCCTCTCCAAGCACGAACTTTTACTTCGGAGCTAGCAGTGAGCTGTTTGTCAGAAATCTTCAAGTGGTCTACGGGTTCAGCATAGCCAAAACGGCTGTTCTGCAGCCCACTGCGAATCAACTGAGTGCTACGACTGCGGCAACGCACCAGGTGTTTCTTAAGGGAGGCTTCGTGGGCGTGTCCTTCAACATCACCGGATTCATTCAAAGCCTCTTCATTCCGCACTGATCGGTTGACGAGCGGAGCAGAAACGGCGACTGCAAAAGCGGAGTCTGTGCTGCGTCCCGCCGCCAGCACTGCGATGTGCCATTCGATGACCGCTCGATTGACGATTGATCACCCGCGTCCCGTTGCTAATCAGGAGAATTCTGGAATTCTGCCACTTTCCCGCATGTGTGCTGAATCACGGCGCCCGGAAACTATTCCGAGCCAGAAGTCCGGAAGTCCTGTGTGTGAAGTGTGAAGTGTGAAGTGAGGGTTCGCACCCATGACGCGCACGCTTTCATCGTGAATCTTGCGGATTTCTTCTGCGGTAGGGATTGGCTGGGCTGCTGGCTATCCACAGTGACCTCGCGGGGATAACTTTAGCAGTGTGGCAGGATGAATGGCAGCCCATGTGTGCTTGCGCTCGTGACGCTGTCCGATGGTGGAACGATGCGGACCTGCTGGACGCCGCAACCTGCTCTTCCGCCTCGTATTCAATTTACGGTGAGGCTCAGGGTTAACGATCGCTGGACGCCTTGATCGGTTCCGGTGATGGTCAGACTGTAAGCTCCCGCAGGTGTACCGGTGTTGCCGCCTCCTCCACCACCGCCTCCTCCGCATCCCACTACCAGCGAAACCACCCAAGCCAGAAGAAGTCCTGCGTAAACCCACGCATAGCGACGACGTGCTCCCCGGCTGACGCGGTCCATCGCGTAGGTCAGGATCAGGGCCAACACCAACAACAGAACACCGAGCGGCACAATCCAATGCTGCGGTTCTCGGCGATTGGTTGTGGTTGGCGGCGCAAAACTCCGAGCTGTGGTCGACACCGTTATCGTGAGCGGCGACGATGCCCCAGTTACGTTAATTGCTGAAGCCGAGGAAGTGCAGGTTGCCTGTGTCGGTGCTCCCGTACAGGACACGGTAACCGAACCTGTGAACCCGCTCAGTGCATTGAGCTGCAGGTTGTAGGTCGCGCTCTGCCCTGCTGTGACCGTAGCCGCCGTCGACCCTCCACTCGCAATAGTGATGGAGAAATCTGTCCCGGTGCCAACGAGTGAGAAGGTCTGCGGGCTCCCGGAGGCATTGTCTGCTATTGAAAGCGTCCCGCTGCGGCTCCCGCTTGCGCTCGGAGTAAAGGTCACGTTGATACTGCAACTTGCACTCACCGCCACGCTTGTTCCGCAGTTGTTCGTCTGAGAGAAATCGCCAGCATTTGTTCCAATAATTCCAACGCTGGTGACGCTCAGAGCTGCCGTTCCGCCATTACTGAGTGTCAGGGTCTGAGCCGTACTCGCCGTGGTCGCCAGTTGATCTCCGAAGGTCAGGCTTGTGGGCGAAAGGACAACGGCTGGTGCAGGCGACACCACAATCTCGCGAACTCGATAGTTAAACACGTCCCCGACGAAAACGTTTCCGTTCTTGTCAATCGCCAGACCACCCGGGTGAGAGAACTCGGCATCAGCTGCGGGCCCACCATCTCCGCTGTAACCCACCGTCCCGGTGCCCGCGAACGTCGCGATTATTCCCTGAGTGTCAACTTTCCGAACGCGGTTGTTCCCGTCAGTGATGTATATGTTGCCAGTCCTGTCGACAGCAACCCCATCCACGATGGCTAATTCTGCATTAGTTGCTGGTCCTCCGTCTCCAGTGAATCCCGAGGTTCCATTCCCAGCGAAAGTAGAAATCACGCCATGCGTGTCTATTTTGCGCAGTCGGGTACCGTCCCCGACGTATAAATTCCCGGCACTGTCGAATGCCAGTCCCGAAGGATTCGAGAGCTGCGCGGCCGTTGCTGGTCCACCGTCACCGCTAAACCCGGCTGTCCCGGTTCCGGCAATTGTTGTGATTGTTCCCGCAGTATCTACCTTTCGGACTCGAAACGAGGATGGGCTGTACGCGTTGTTTTCACTGATGTATAGGTTTCCAATAGAATCGAGGGCTACCGCAACGGGCATTAGTAGGGCGCTGGTTGCGGGTCCGCCATCTCCAGGCACTGATGTACCTCCTCCCGCCACAGTGTGGATAACGCCGCTCGCATCTATCTTTCGAACACAGCTACATCCATATGTTCCATCAACAAAGTAGAGGTTGCCCATCCCATCAGCTGTGATTCCATACGGCGCGCCTAGCTGGGCACTCGTTGCCGGTCCGCCATCCCCCGAGCACGTGCTCATGCCGAAACAAGGCATCCCTGTCCCAGCGATCGTGGTGATTTGACCAGACGTATCCACCTTCCTAATTCTGTAGTTGTTCCAGTCACCAATATAGAGGTTCCCCAAACTGTCCACGGCAAGGCCAGTTGGATTATCGATTTCCACCTTGGTTGCCAGCTTGTTGTCACCGCTGAATCCCAGGGTCCCATTTCCCGCGAACGTGCTGATTACACCAACACTGTTGATTTTTCGAATTCTCGCTCCCTGCGAGCTGTTGTTGTCGGAAATAAAGGAATTTCCAAAGATGTCGACCGCAATAACTTCCGCTGTAATTTCCGCGCTCACCGCGGGTCCCCCATCGCCTGTATAGCCCTGTGTCCCAGTGCCCGCAACCGTACTAATGACGCCAGCGCTATTTATCTCTCTGACCCGACTTCCCCCGTCGGTCATGTAGAGGTTTCCGCTGCTGTCTAGCGCGACGCTGTACGTGTTTGCGCTGATCTGAGCACTGACCGCCGGGCCTCCGTCTCCGGAGAAGCCGGCCGTGCCAGTACCCGCAATGGTTGAGATGATGCCATTGGCATTAACCTTGCGAATTCGCGCGTCACCCTCAAGAATGAAAATGTTCCCGTTGTTGTCGACCGCGATGGAAAAGGCGTTGAAGAGCTGCGCATTGATAGCCGGGCCCCCGTCACCGCTGAATCCCAGCGTCCCATTTCCTGCAACCGTTGTTATTATTCCAAGCGTATTAATTTTGCGAACGCGAGTGCCACCATCGACCATATAGATGTTTCCGACATTGTCTGCTGCCAAAGCGAACGCCTGGAACTGCGCGTTTGTTGCTGGTCCTCCGTCGCCGCTGAATCCGGAACTCCCCGTACCCGCCACAGTTGTGATGATCCCGTTTGGGTCTACCTTCCGAATCAAAACGTAACAGTCAGCGATATAAAGGTTGGCCGTACCGTCGACTGCGAGGACGACCGGATACGACAATTCAGCATTGACGGCCGGTCCACCATCACCAACTCTCCCAATGGTTCCACAGCCAGGATCAAAACCCACATCCAGTAGGTAACTGGGGGCTCCGTTGCCCGCCACAACCGTCATGTTTCCATTCAGGTCTACTTTTCGAACGACGTTGTTGACGGAGTCCGCAATGAACAGATTCCCAATGTGATCCAATGCTACGCTTCCCGCAGAGCCAATCCCAGTACTCGTGGCCGGGACTGCTGAGAGACCACCTCCCGCTACGGTGATAATGATCGGGCTACTTGTGTTTTGCGCTGAGGAGTGAAATGGAACTAGGAGAACCGATATCAAAACCGTTAAGACACGACCCACTATTCGACTCATAAAAACGATACCTCTCCGGCGGCAGAGACGAACAAGAATTGAACGGGGCCCACGATCCCAGTCGGGGACGGAATGGGATGGATTGTTCCTTGCGCGGCAGTGACCCACACTGACCGGCAACCTATACTCGTATCGGTTTATTGTCAAGGGATCGATTTGAATCGATTTGACTCGATTTGAGGATCGCCTAGGCCGTGTAGGGCCCGTTGCGAAAAACGCCCGGCTTGAAAAAAATCAGTTGCGCCGCAAAAAAAAATACAAAAATAAACAACTAATTCCCGGCTGCAACCCGAGGCAAAGGTTGGCGAAGGACCCTAACCTTGCACGCACAACGGCGCGGTACACAGTAGATACGGCAAAGACAACCTCAGCCCGCTTCAAAACTGCGACGATCTGTTCTATTGAAAAGCGCCTACCTTTCACTGCAAATCGCCCTTCCTAGCTGATCAAACCGGTGCCGACACTCGCGATTGCTGTCTCGGACCTTCTGCCAGGGCAGATCGAGCCACTTCTTTTCATACTGCCACAATCACTCTGACACCTGCAAAGGTCCTTACTTCCTGTTTTGAACACGGAGGTCTTCATTTCGAGTTTGACAAATAATAGTATCCAGTTAGAACGCAAGTCGTTGCGCTAGCGCAAAATCTCCGATTTGATAGCACCGGCTACGTAGACAAACCGCGGCGCAGGGCTTCGCTCCGGCGGACACCCTAACGACAACCGCAAATTAAAAGAAAAGGGACATTTCCAATGAGGTAAGGAAGGGAACTTTTCTAAAGAAGTTTGACAGGTTAACTTCCAAGTGATAGACTCCGCCCCAATTTCCGCTTATCGTGACACGCGTCCCCGCGCCTGTACTAGTTACCATCGGCAGAAATTCTCGAATCGCATGGGTATTACGTCTCCAGGTTATTTCGATCTCAGCTAAGAAAGGAACCTGTCATGAGACCACCATCACGGCGTGAAGCAATTAAATTGGCTATAGGCGCAGTCGCAAGTCACCCCGAGTTAATATCCGCGGGAGCAGGCGCCGTAGTAATTTTGACGGGTTGCGGAGGCGGAAGTGGTGGTGCTGGCAGTAGTCCACAACCGACCATCGCAGCGCCGAGCAATTTGAGTTATACGAGTCCCGCGCAAGCAACTGTTGGCAATCCTGGTCCAAGTTTGACTCCCTCCGTCTCGGGGTCGGTAACGAGTTATTCGGTTTCACCTGCGCTTCCCGCTGGGATTACGATTAATGCTTCAACTGGAGTAATTTCCGGTACTCCTACGGCAGCGGCGTCACAAACGACGTACACGATAACTGCCAGCAACGCGGGCGGCAGCACTACGTTCGCTCTGACTCTCACCGTATACGCCGGAATCACAGTTAGTTCATCGACCAGTACGCCAACGGCACTCACTCCGGTTGCCTTGAACGTGACCGGGCTTGATTTCACATCTGCGTTTACAGTGCAGCTTGCGAATTCTTCTGGTTACTCAGCAGCCCTCAACCCGATCCGAACGAGTGCTTCCGCAGGCGTCGTCGTCATAGCTGCTCCTCTCTATATCGACCCGGGTACCGGAACCACTGGCCCGTTGGCTGCTTCCGTCCAGATCACGCAAGGCAATGTCACGTCAAGTGCCGTACCCTTGGCCATCGCTGATTTGCCAACCGTCGCGAGTTACGGCGTTAACCCAGGTGATATTTCTCATGCGTTCTTTAACGCACAATCGATCTATTTCGGTATCACTGTTAATGCGCTGCAGGCTATGAGGGCGCTGCCTACCAGCAAGACGGACACTACGACGGTCCAGGCTCACCTGACCGCTCTGCAGCTCAGTACCATTGAGGCCCGTTCGAACGTTGATGTAATTGTTAGCGGTAGCCTGCCTTCCTTGAGCGTAGGTGCACTCTCTGATGGATCCCCGCTCGTTTACAACGCGCACTCTGTCGACATTCAAGACAGGATTTTTGGGATGTACCTGCAGTCAATCGGCTATTTGCCCACTACGATCTACCCACCCACTCCGACTGTGAAAGTGAAACCGTACATCCGCAAACCAAAGCACAGAGCAAAACACGAAACGATAAGTACTCCAGCTATAACCCCTAAGAACATAATCGATGGGCTGGGTGTTATCGGCGGGGCGATCGGGCTTTATACCAACGACATACAATACAACACGGCAAAGAACTCAACTGACGCAACCATTGCATTTGGTCAAGGAGTATCGACGGCTGCCTTAATACTCGGGACGATTGCGAGCGCTCCGGAACTGGTTGCTGCCGCTACTATCGTCGGTACAGCATACGCGTTGGCGGGTTTAGCCAACGACGGCATCAAATGGTATAACGCCTCGAACGCGGTTGCGGCGGCGATGGATTCGGGAAACGCCCAAGCGCTTACTAACGCACAAAACGAATTATCCGATGCAAAGGCGAACGTCGCGCTCGATGCTATTGGTAGTGTCCTTGGTGTGTTCGGGTTCCCCCAGGAGGTAGCGAATGATGTCGGTGTTGGCGCGCAGGTCGTAAAGGTGCTAACCACCGCACAAGAAGGGATAACCGGAGGTGTTGTTCAAGGATTGGGGATCCTGACGAACGCCGTGGGCTATCTAGTGACTTTAAATGGTCAAGAAGCGAGCACAGATTCGACAGCCATGACAAACTCGAATCTTGAAATACCCGCTTCCTCAACGTCCTTCGGCCTCGTCGACGGTATGGTAGTAGTACTCAATGCGAACGGCCCAATACTTTCTCCTTTGAGCGGAGCCTACCTGACTGAACCGAATACGAACACCGCCTTCAGCACGCTCGCAGGCACCGATAACAACTACAGCCTCATTGTTCCGTTGGGCGTACCCGGCTTCAACTACGCCGACATGAGTTTGGAACCCTACGACCCGGTCGGGAATATAGCAACAGGCATTCCGACTGCGCTCAATTTGTCTGGACTTACAGCACAAATTCCTTTGATTGTTCCTACGATTACGGGCAGTTGCACGGATACCGACGCGTCCGCGCCCGACCAGGATGACCCTGATTGTGACTAGGGCCGTCGCTTTGGGTTCCACACAGCTACTCCAGGGTATCTGTCTGGTTTTTGGCTTGATAGCCGTAGCGGCAGCGGTTCATTTTATGCTCCAGCGCGAAGGATCCCTTGGCATTAAAACGGCGTGGATCGCGGTCTTGTTCTTGATAATCGCGGCGACACCGGGCAAATTACCATTTCTATCGGGTGACCCCGGCACGTGTCTGTTTTTCAGAAATGCGTTTGGTGCACTGTTCGTAATTCTTCTGATATTCAACGTGTTTGTGGTTTTTTGGATACAGCTGCCACAAGAACGAGTGCCGCGCTTTAGGGGTCGAGTAATTGGACTCGCGAATTCACGCGGCTTCAGCATCCCGCGGGTGGAGTTTCGGGATACGACGGGTACCCAAAACGTTTTTGACGACACTCTATCAACAACGACTTTCCCTCACCACAGATTTACCATTGGGGAGCACGTCGTGGTCAGAGCTCCTACGACTGCTCCTCCACACATCGATCACTCCGTGCTTGCCCGCTGGTA
>Ga0207087_1029_pt1 | contig 30514 bp, 33 predicted proteins | sample Alteio_BWMinHeat_51_FD_153544 | JGI IMG/M metagenome (GOLD analysis project Ga0207087, IMG submission 153544) | Enriched cells from forest soil in Barre Woods Harvard Forest LTER site, Petersham, Massachusetts, United States -... | ecosystem: Environmental > Terrestrial > Soil > Temperate forest >... | reverse complement strand
AAAATATGGGAAAACGCCATCGCAAATCGCGATCAGATGGATCGTGCAGCATGGATGCATCCCACTTCCAGCCAGCAAAAACGAAAAACATATAGGTGAAAACATCGATATCAATGACTTTACTCTTTCTAAGGAAGAAATGTCTCAAATCGACCAAAAGGCGAAGCTGGGAGAGCGCGAACGATTTACTCAATGGACAATTGGCTTTGAGGATGAGTTTGATTTTTCTTATGAAGAATGCTGGCCAAAAGAGGAGAAAAACTCTCAAGTTTAGAGAATTTGATTTGCGAGACAAGCAGCCCAGAGTGTCGTATCGCTGATACGACGATTGACTTGGACCCATTTCATTGCATTAATTCCCCTCTAAAATCTGCGCGACTCATCTTCTACAACGAGGTAAAATTTTTCGATCAATTTTAGATTTTCCCTTTGGCTGCGTAAGATGCGTGAGCATGGCTTGCGTGATTGGAATGATACACATTTACACGAGCCTTTCTAGACTTAGGTGTAGACTTAACAATAATATCTACATCTTTTCCCAATTCGGTGAGAAATTTCATTAAACGGCCCACCGAATATCCTCTGAAACGCCCTCTTAACAGCTCAGATAGTTTTGGTTGTGAAATACCCAGTATTTTAGCAGCAGCAGTTTGAGTTAGGTTTTTACATTTAATCGTTTTACTAATTTCTATTATGAGATTAGCTTTTGTTTTCATCTCATCTGGCTCTTTATAACCCAAATCATCATAGACGCTACCGAAGCTTATTTTTACTTTCTTATTTTTACTCATGATTCTCCTCTTGAGACGTCAGCCACTTCTTATATTCTCTTTCTGCAAGCTTAAATCGACTATTAATTAAATCCACATCTTGCTTGGGGGTTTCTATCCCTTGCTTTGACTTCTTTTGAAAGACATGCAGTACAGCAACCGCTTTTTCAAATTTTACTGTATAAACAGCACGATAAGTCTCGCCCAAATTTCTCTCAACTATCTCCAAGACCGAAGCGCCCTTAAACCCTTTAAAAGGCTTGGCTTTGTCACTTTTTTCTCCTATTTGAGCCTGATGAAGAGCGAATCCAATTTCATCCTTCACAGGTTCTGGCAAAGAACAAAGATCCTTGTGAGTCGATCCAACCCACACAATCGGTTTAACACCCACACCAACCTATCCCCATTCCCTGATTATCCCCTAAATTGGTAATAATATGCAATCTGGGGATAAAAAATCTTTGCGGCATGGCGGCTTTGCGCCTCTGCGTTTCATTTTCTGTAATTTGCATAATATTTTTTAATTTACAAAAAAGAAGACTTTATTTATACTTTGAACCATTCGTTTATATAAGGAGTAAAATACTATGTCTTCTTTTATTGAAGCGTTAAAATCATTACCAATAGATGCGTTGGGATTGATTTATCAAGCAATGGGAGTTAAAAATTTAATTCACTTTAAACGATCTTCAAAAATTACTTATGAACTCGTCTCCCCTCATTTCATCGGTATAGCACTTGCGCACCAATCCTATTCCCTACCCAACAAGCAACTCATCTCACAAGCCTTTCGCTTTCTATATCCACTTGAGGAGAATCAGCTCTTGGCATCAGACAGCAAAGAAATAGGAAGAGGATTTTTTAGTCAAACAAACGAAGTTTGGCAAATAGACACTGCCCTACGCGCATGCCACTCCGTGAAATTAGTCAATGCACTCGCTGAGCATATCACTCTTTTTATGATTATCAATCCAAAATCAGAATGCGAAATAAACTTATGGAACAACTCAAAATCCACAGATATTTTAGCTCGAATGACTGTCTTAAGGGAATTGTACTTTAGCTACTATGATTTTTCTCTTACAGCAAACCCGATGCCACTAGAAAATTTTGGTTTTTTACATAAGATCACCTCTTTAACAAACCTTCACCTTTGTCTACACAGTATTCATGTACAAGGAGACGTAGATTTTAGTTTTTTGTCTAATATGCAGGCGCTCTCTTGTCTTACCCTAGAGCATGATTCTCAGATTTCAATAAACCATCTATTATCAAATAGTTTTTATTTAACTAAATTAACAAATTTGAAAATTATAAATAATTGCACTGATGATTATAAAATAACATCTGATTTGTTGCGTAACCTTCCTGCAAGCTTAGAAAGTTTCCACACACAGTGGATTGGCTTTGAGGAAATTACACTTAAAACTCTTAGAGGATTCTCTTCCTTAACTACACTACACCTTTTTGGTGCAAATATTTCTGGGAATCACTTTGCTCCGACACTCAGAAAACTAAAAAAATTAAATAGTTTAGCACTGAAATGCTTCTTCTTGGAAAAAGCCACACCCTTTATTCAAGCGATCAAATCCCTCACTACGATCACTGAGCTCACGATCATTGCGGATCATCCAGCTAATGGAAATTATATTTCTTCTGAAAAAGAATTCAAAGAAAGCCTTCCTGCATGTAAGGTCTCTTGTTATTATTTCAGGCAAGAATGGTCGGAAGAAGAGATCCGCAACAAGATTCAATGGCTGAAAAATCAAGCTGCGGAAGAGGCGAAAAACTCTTAACGCTTAGAGAACTGGAACCGTTTGCGAGCGCCCGCGCGACCATATTTCTTTCTTTCGCGCTTGCGTGGATCCCTCGTCAAGAAGCCAACTTCTTTGAGCTCTACTCTGCGCGACTCATCTTCTACAACGAGCGCGCGCGAAATGCCAAGGCGTGCTGCCACGGCCTGAGCGTGGATACCACCACCCTTCATGCGAATCAAGATGTTGAAACGATCTTTTAGCTCAAACTTTTCCAGCGGGGCGAGAACTTCTTGTCGCTGGAAAGAATCGGGGAAATATTCCTCAAAAGGACGGCCATTGACATCGATCTTGCCATCGCCCGCACGCAGGCGCACCGCAGCTACTGCCGTTTTTCTTCTTCCTGTACCTGTAAACTCTTTCATTTTTACCATAGTCAAACTCGCTTAAATAGTGACCGCAATCGGCTGTTGTGCCTCTAGGCCATGATTCTCACCTGCAAAGATGCGCAGTTTTTTCACTTGCGCCTCCGCAAGGCGTGTCTTGGGCATCATTCCTTTGATCGCGCGGCGGATGATCTCTTCAGGATGCCGCGCTTTCATCGTGCGATAGGTAATCTCGCGCATTCCGCTCATCGCCCCTGTATGGTGACGATAGATCTTCTGCGCCTCTTTTGCACCTGTCACTTCAATCTTCTCTGCATGAATGATGATGACGCCATCACCTGTATCGACGTGAGGAGTGAAATTGGGCTTGTGCTTACCACGTAGGATTTTCACAACCTCTGAAGCGAGCCGTCCCAGAGTTTTGCCAGAGGCATCGATCAGAAACCAGACGCGAGCGGCGCCCGCCTCTTCTTTCGTAAGGAGAATCGTATTTTGCTTTCTATTCATTGGCTTGTTGCCCAGTTACTTTAAGACAGGCACTAGGGTACAGCTTTTTCGAATTTCTTGGCAATGGTTCCTTGAAGCTCTTGTTTTAAAATAAAAATTGCAGTTTCTGAAATTTTGAACTGTTCAATATTGCCTGAACCGTGCATCCTGCTAGGCTTGTGTCCTCGTAGCTCAGGGGATAGAGCGGTTGCCTCCTAAGCAACAGGTCGCGCGTTCAACTCGCGCCGAGGACGAATTTTTTCAAAACAAACTCATCAACCCCCTCCGCTACTGCCCTTGCAAACTTCTCTAAGTAGGCAGGGGTAGTCAGCAGGGTTCTCTCTTTGCTGTTAGTCAAAAAGCCCCCTTCGATCAGGACAGCGGGCATTTTGGTCGTTTCGCGGATCACGTGGAAATTGCCGCGCTTGACCCCTCGCGAGTGACAAAAAGTTGTCCCCGTAATGGTTCTGATAAGGGTGGTCGCAAGACAACGAGAGAGTTCGATACGAGCAGCATCCCCTTTCCCATAATAGTAAATTTCTAGGCCGTGAGCATCGCCGCTTTTAGAAGAGTTATAGTGGAGACTGACAAAGAGATCGCCAGAGCGCCGGCTGGCTACCTCTGTGCGGCTGGCAAGTGAGATGTAGAGATCGCGCGCGCGCGTCAAAACCACGGTGTGGCCAAGTGCCTCTAGCTCTTTTTTAACAAGGTAGGCGGTACGCAGGGTAAGCTTCTTTTCAAAGACATTGCCAATACGCGCCCCTTCGTCTTTCCCTCCATGGCCAGGGTCTAGGATGATCCGCGCCGCTTGTAGGGAAAGAGAAAAAAGGCAAAAGAAGAGGAAAAGGAGCTTTTTCATCTTTTTTTTGCGAGCTCATTTGCGACGGCAAAATCGTCAAATACAAGGGTTTCATGAGCAAAGATCTGCACCTTCTCATGCCCCTTACCCGCGATCAAGACAATATCTCCTGGTTCTGCAAAATACAAGGCTTTTTCAATTGCCTTATAGCGATCGAGCTCAATTAATGGCCGGCTTTGCATTCCCCGTGCCACTTCCTCAGCTATAAGGAGAGGGTCTTCACTGCGCGGATTATCGCTTGTCAAAATGGGAAGGTCGGACAGACTCTCCACAATCCGTCCCATTTGGGGCCGCTTGGTTCTATCTCGATTTCCGCCGCAGCCAAAGACAGTGATGATGCGTCTTGTTTTGAGCTGGTTTAAAGTCGTTAAAACATTGTGGAGAGCGTCCGGGCTATGAGCATAGTCGACAAAAATAGAAATGGCCAAAGAGTTTGGCACAGGACACATTCTTCCAGGGGGGGCCGCGCAATCTTCCAGGTAATGGATCGACTCTTCAAGAGAAAGATCAAAGGTTAGTCCAACACCAAGAGCTCCGAGCAAATTGTAGACGTTGAATTTGCCGATGAGGCGTGAGGCAATCGAGGCGCGCTGATTGCCAAACTGCACATCAAAGCGCAGGCCCTGGGAAGAAAGTTCAATACCGCTTGCTTGCAAAAGAGCCTTTTGCCCCGTGCCATAGGTGAGAATTTTGGCACTGCAATGAAAGAAGGGAGCCCAAGGATCATCGGCATTTAGAATTGCACTCTGATGAGGACACAGCCCTGAGAAGAGCTTGCGTTTGGCCTTCGCATAGGTCTCCATGGTTCCATGGTAATCGAGATGATCCTGCGTGAGGTTTGTAAATACAGCTGCCTGAAATTCAAGGCCTCTTACCCTGCCCTGGTCGAGTCCATGTGAGGCCACTTCCATCACAGCAGCTCTTTGGCCACTTTGCTGCATCTGGCTCAAGTGTTTACGAAGTGTGAGAAAATCGGGGGTAGTGAGCCTTGAGGGGGTGTTTTGATCGCCTATAATCGTCTCAATCCCTCCAATGAGTCCACAAGAGATGCCAGCTCTTTCTAGTAGGTGTTTGACCAGATAACTGGTCGTCGTTTTGCCGTTTGTGCCCGTAATGCCAATGAGGCTAAAGGTGTTTGTCGCTCTGCCATAAAGGGAAAGAGCGAGCTTTTCTTCGGCCTGCTTGAGATCGGGATGGATGAGCTGGAGAGTAGGAAGGTGCAGATAGAGACTTTCTGAGACAATACCAACAGCCCCTTTGGAAAGCGCTTCTAGAATATGGCTCTCTAACCCCTTTTGCCTTGCGACAAAGAGGTCTCCCGGAAGAACTTCCTGACTGTGCGCGCAGATTCCCGTGATCTCCACGTTGTGGAAAAAGTGGACAACAAGTTCAGGGATTTGATCGAGAAGAACTCCAAGCCTCATTTAGAACCATTCCAAAAATCGTAGAGTTTTTTAAGCTGCTCCATTTCTGACTTCCAGACCTCCTTTCCAGGGGGGTCATCGGGCTCCTCCCCTAAAAAATGGAGCACGCGCTCTCCAATGCGACTAAAGGCAGGAGCGGCGCAATTGCCCCCCATCTGATTGAATCCAAATCCAGGGATGAATTTGTTTGCCGGTTCGTCCATCACAACAAGGAGCACAAAGCGAGGGTGCTCCACTGGCGCAAACCCGATGAAGGTGGAGATGTTGATTGTTTTTGAATAGGCGCCATTAATGATCTTTTCCGCTGTGGAGGTTTTGCCCGCTTCCGTATAGCCTGGAATATCTCCTTTTCTCGCCGATCCCCCCGGTCTTGTCACAAATTTCATCCCTTTTACAACCTCTCGACAAATGGACTGATCGATCAGACGCTTTGGCGGCTTTTTGGCAAGCTTGCGCGAGAGATCGTAGATCACCTTATCCCCACGCACCACTTTCTCAATGACCGTTGGTTTCACATCATAGCCACCATTTGCAATGATCGCAAAGCTTCTGACCATCTGGATGCTATTGACAAGGACAGTATGGCCCATGGCCAGGCAAGAGGGTGTTGAAAGCGACCAGATCGGCTTGCCATTTGGATGGAGTTTACCAGGGGTAGGGACAAGTCCTGGACTTTCACCAGAGAGCTCAATCCCCGTTTTCTTCCCAAAGCCAAAAACCTCGTGCAAGGCTGCGCGATACCAGTCACCGCCAAGTCTATTCATGACCCGTTCGATCATTTTAGCCATGTAGACATTCGAGGATTTTTGAAGCGCCATATACATGTTGAGGAAGGCGTGATTTTTTCGAAGATCCTTCAAAGGTTTGCTGCGCCCAGGGAAAAGGCAGGGCATGGTAGGGACTTTTTCCTCTAAATGAAAAAGAGGGGGCTTTCCCTGCGCTTGGAGGGTCGCATTTGCCATCATTGCAACCACCATAGTGACGGCTTTGAAGGTCGAGCCTGGCTCGTAAGGATCTGTGATCGCTTTCACTTTGGTATGTTCTAAAAGAAGGGGGTCATTGAAAAAGCGGGCGTAATCCTTAGGATAAAAGAAGGGATACTGAGCAAGCGCCCAAATCTCCCCGGTATAAGGATCCATCAAAACGGCCCAGCCATTTTTGGCCTCGCACTGGATCACCTGCTTCTCAATCTCCTCCTCGACAATGGCCTGCAAGCAGTGGTTGATGGTGAGGGTGACATCCGCTCCCGGCTCCGGTGCTGCGATCAAATGGCCCATTTCCATCTGATGAGAAGGAGAGCGATAGAAAATGCGCTCGCCAGGCTTTCCCTGGAGGTAGTCATCGAGCATCATCTCGAGACCTCCTGTCGGAATGGTTAGTCCCGTTTTTTCATCGCGCTGCTCGCGCACGGTGTGGAGCAGCTGTCCAAGGAGCTTGCCAAAGGGGTAACATCTGCGAAAGTCTTGGACAAAATAGAGAGCATTTCGCGGCAACTTGTGAGAGAGCGCAAAGCCGCTCCACCAGGCTTGGATCTTTTCTTTCAGCTCAGCGCTGAGCCAAAGAGCCACTCTGCGGCTACGCGATTTTCTCTCAAACTGAGCGAAGAGTTTTTCGAGCGCGGAAGTCTCTTTCAACTGCAAAAAAGTGGCAAGCTCTTTTGCAATGGGGGTGCGTTCTTTTTCTGGAATGCTTTGGGGATCAATATAGAGGTGAAAATAGGCCAGATCGAAGACAAAGGCAACCCTCTCTTGAGGATGGCTCTTCTGTAGCTGTGTATTGGAAAAGAAACGACCACGGGAAGCCGGCTCTTTGACCCTAATCTGATGCTGGGCGCTTGCTTTGCCAAGCCATTTCTCATGCTCGACCACTTGAATGCGAAAAAACTGCAGAATGAGAAGCCCAAAGAGAGCGAGCAGAAAGAGGGCTATGCCAAGTAGTCGCGTGAGCGGGTAGGAAATTTTAGACATGAGAGGAACTGTTATTTAGAATTGGTTACAGCAGCAATCGTAATCGCAGAGTGGCCCTTGGCCGCAGGGATCTTGAGATCTGCAACTCTGGCTAAAGCTACTGCCTGTTTAAGGGTCACCACCTCTTTGAGCAAGGGGAATTTTAGGTGGGAAAACTCCTTGCTACTTGCAAGGCGCATCAGGTGTTGGGGACTTTCAAATTCCTGAATCGCATAGACAAGGCGCATGTTCTCTTCCTCAGCAGCTTTAAGCGTACGCGTTAGTTTGGGCACTTCAATGCGCAGTTTCATCACCGCATTGTGTTTGCCCACATAGGAATAGAGGCAAAGACCAAAACAGAGCAAACAGAGACAAACGGCTAAGAAAATAGACTTCATAATTTTGTCGCAAATCGCAGTTTCGCACTTCGCGCCCTGGGATTGGATCTCACTTCCTGCAGACTTGGGGCTTGCGGCTTTTTGGTCAAAAGCTCGAGCACAGGCTGCGCAGAATTTAGGCTCCTTTCACGTTTTACAGGGCGCGCTGCGGCTTCCTTGAAAAAATTCTTCACAATTACATCTTCCAATCGATGGAAACTCATCACTCCAATTCTTCCTCCCTCTCGCAAAAAGGAGATCGCCTTTGGCAAAGCGCCTTGGATCGCATCGAGCTCGCGGTTGACGCAGATGCGCAGCGCCTGGAAAATGAGCGTAGCGGGATGGAGCTTCTTTTTAATTCCCTTGCCAAGGGAGGTGGCGAGAAGATCGGCGAGCTGTTTTGTCGTTTCAATGGAGACTTTTTTGCGCGTCTCTACAATGGTTTTTGCCGCCTGTCTCCAGCGCTTTTCCTCGCCATATTCTCTAAAAATGGTCTCGAGTTTTTCTTGCGACCACTCATTGACGATCTGACGAGCGGTTAAAGACTCATCTGGATTCATGCGCATATCCAGCGGTCCCTCTTTGGAAAAACTAAACCCTTTTTCTCCCTGATCAAACTGCATAGAAGAGACTCCTAAATCAAAAAAAAACCATCTACTTTTTGGATCCCGCGCCGGGCCAGCTGCTCATTTAGATGAAGGAAGTTGTCATGGACAAAATCGATCTTCCTTTTCCACGGAAAAAGCCTTTTCTCGGCGATCTCTAGAGCTTGCGGGTCGCGATCACAGGCGATATAGCGCTCAATCTCGGGATGAGCTTTCAAAATCTCAGCGGCATGCCCTCCCGCTCCGAGCGTTCCTTCGTAAAAGACGCGAAGGGCAACATCTTGAAACGCCTTCAAGACCTCTTCAACCATAATGGGCTTATGAGGCTCTGTCTTATTCAAGGTTTGCTGGCTCATTTTCCTCCTCTAAAAGCGCAAAGGCTTCTTCTGCCATCTTGGCTAGATCACACTCAGGGTCTTTGCCACTTAAAACAGCGGCAAGCTGAGCGTCATAGCCTTCTTTCGGCCAAATCTCAATCTTGTTTAGCACTCCTGCGATGATGATCTCGGTCTTAATCCCCACTGCTTTTTTCAAAAGAGGGGGGAGCACAACACGGCCGATCTTGTCGCAGTTGGAGCGATGGAGCGTGGAAAAAAAGAGAGTGAAAAACTTCTGGTACCTGCCCACATGCTGCTTGGCCTCAAACCGGCTAACGATCTTCTCAATGTCACTTTGTCTGTAAATAGCAAGCGAGCCTCCGAGGCCGAGCGCGATGCTAAATTCAAGCGCCCCATTTTCCACAAGGCCATAGCGCATCGACTGCGGAAGAACAAAGCGGTTCTTCTCATCGAGTTTTGCTGCTACTGATCCACTGAAGAAGAAGCGACTCATCTCATTCCCACCACTTCCCACACTTTAGCAATCCAGCCTCGTTCAACGCAATGCTTTTTGATTTGGAAGGGTCTAAGTGATTGATCAGCAGAAAATTACATATGTGGAAATGGGTGGAATTAAAATAAATTCTTGATCTTTTTGACCAGCCAAGATACCTATGGAATCATGGCAAGAACAATCGACAATCTCGGCATTGAACCCTCGACGCGCTACGCGGAGGATCAGGCGACATTTGACAAATCGCTCGTCAGAGACACGCGCGTTCAGCTAGATGCAAAAATCGATGTCACGGAAATCTCCTATACCTCAGAGATCGATCAGCTCTTTGAGCTAGAAAAGCGCCATGGCTCCTGGAGCCAATTTGTGGCCCCCGAAGGGTACTACCAGCAACAGGGAAAGCTCTTTACCAACCTTGTCGTCCCAGCTCTTGGCACTTTGGACAAGAGAGAGGGACAGCTGCAGAAGATCAGCCAAATGGAAATGGGTGGGAATGAGCACTTTTCTTACGAGAAGCAGATCTTGATCAACCTCTTTAAAAACCTGCAGACCCTCGATGAATCTCTCATTGACATCAATGACAATAGAGCCCAATATCAGAAGGGGTAAGGCAACATAATGGACTGGTTACAAGTTTTAGGTTGGGGAAAGGAACAGACGGAGGATTTGCGCTTTGTCGGGTATTCCTACCTCAAACAAGGCAAGTATGAAATTGCGCTGACTTTTTTCGAGGCGCTTGTCGTCTTAAACCCGCAAAACGGCTACGACCTACAGACTTTAGGGGCGCTCTACCTTGAGCTCGGCCGCAATCTCTTAGCTCTTACCTACATTGAGCGCGCGCTCAAAGTAGATCCCACCCATTTCCCTACTTTGCTCAATCGAGCAAAAGCTCTCTTCGTTTTGGGCTACCGCAAACAGGCGCTCGCCCAAGCTAAAAATCTGCAGCAAAGCCCCGATCCCTCCATCGCAGGCGGAGCAAGCGCTCTTCTACTGGCCTACTCCTAAAAAGGGCGTCCAGACTTGTCAATCAGCATTTGGCTGGTCATTTCTCTGGTTATGCACTTTTCAGCCCTTCGAAATCATCGATGATTATTGGTCCAATTTTTTCATTTTTATTTTTTGAGAGCATCTCAGGATTGATCTTATGATATAAGTTGCGAAAGTCTTTATCCTTTGCCTTTAGATGATCAAATATATACAAGCGAATGCAAACATCTGTAGATAGATTAGCGTGCGTTGTTCGATTCTCCCATTTAACAACAGCGACATGAGAAACTCCAAAAATTTTTCCAAAGTCTGTTTTAGACATATTGAGAAATTTTCTGATGAACCTAAGCTCATCTCCAGTCAATGGAACTGGTTTTCGAATGAGAGCTTCTAAAACGACCAATTGTAACTTACTAAAATTGATATCCAGAACCCACTCTCCAAGAATTTTTCTCATTGGGACATCGATGAGTTTTATTGGGAATCCAAGTCCTTCAAAAATGAATGTTTTTGTTTTAGTGTCTTTCATGATTTTCCTCTGAGCACCAATCGTAACATAGTTACGGATTTTGTGTGGAGGGGGAAAATCCTATTTCCCTGGGAATAAATAAGTTAAAGCACAAAAAGCAGGAAGACTTTTCGGCTACCTCACAACCTATACGTCTATTTTTTTATGGAATCAGAGCTAAGCGATATTATCGGATTTCCTGTAGGGCTGAAGACCCCCAACGATTTAAGCCCTTATTCTCGAGACGATGTTTTAACTAGAGCAAAGATCATCTATGGAACCTCAATACACACCTCGATGCTTGTCACTAAAAATTCCTAGCCAAAAAGCCTCCGCCTCTTGTACAATGGTTCTTTAATTATAGAAGTTTTTCAATGGAAAAACCTTACCTATGCCCAACAAAAAGCCGTTAAAACAATCAATTCTTAACCAGTGTCTTTTTGGAGATTAAAAGATGAAGAGAAAGAGCCTGTTTCTTCTCGCTATTAGCTTTGCTTCCTCATGGGGTTTTTGCGATGGAACCACAAGCCAAGCAACTGAAATCCAAGAAGTAGAGATGAATCACACCATAGAACGTCAAAACAAGAAGTTTTTCATTGGACTTGAGCTCAGAACCAATAACGAAGACTGTTCTTCTGCTATGCCTTCTCACAAAGAAAAATTCTTTAGGGAAAATATTCTCGCGAAAATCCCAAACAAAATCAACGGTAACATCCTCGCTCTATATACCAACTATGAGGGGGATTATACGAAGCCCTATTCATGGATTCTTGGGTGTGAGGTATCGAGTTTGGATGAAGTCCCCGAAGGGCTGGTGGGTAAAGTAATCCCTGAATCCACTTATGCTGTTTTTACCACTCAAGGAGGGTTTCCGCAAGGACTGATTGCTGCATGGCAAGCAGTGTGGAAATCCGATCTTCACCGTTCCTATACAAGCGATTTCGAAGTTTACCGTTCTGATTTTGACCCGCAAAAAAATCCACAAGTAAAGGTCTATATTGCGATAGATCGTTGATCCAGAAGAATTAGGAGACTCACCATGTTAGCACAGCAATACTGGAACGATATAGGAGCAAAAAAGGTCTTTGAGGATCCCATCTATTTGGAAAAGCTCTCTCCATTTTTGTCACCAACGGCTCAAATTGTTGAATATGGTTGTGGTTACGGCCGAATGATGCGCATCTTAAAGTCTGCAGGATATCATAATCTTATTGGTTTCGACTTTGCCCCCAATATGATTACAAGGGGACTGAGCGAAAACCCTGATCTGGACCTGAGGTTATTAGAAAAAGCGGGGGCAATTCCCTGCGATAATGGATCTGTTGATGCTCTTGTGATGTCGACCGTACTTTGCTGTATAACCAATGGAGAAGAACTAGATGCCCTGATCGATGAAATCAGACGCGTTCTTAAACCGAAGGGAACGCTATACATAACCGATTTTCTGATATGTGAGCATCCCCGATATCAGGAAAAGTATGCATCGGGACTACAGCGATTCGGAATATGGGGAGTCTACACCACAAATGAAAATCTAACCGTCCGCCACTACACCACTGCAGTCCTTATGGATCTATTGAGGGCGTTCGACATTCAATGGTTTGAGCAATTTGACTTTAAAACGATGAACCAAAATCCGGCGCGAACCTTCCATTGCATTGCTAAAACGTAGTGGGCCACATTTTGTCTGACAAAGTTTGGCCCACTACACTAAAGTCCAGTGAGACAAAGCATTAGGAAAATCGTTGCCAGGTTAGGCTGCGGCTGTCCATAATGGCGACAACCTCGCATCTCATCAACCGATCCCTATGCAGCAGACAAAAACAGCCATCCAATGTTGGGAAGAATTTCTCCTTTTTGCCAAAAGCTCCTGCTCTCCTGCTGAATTTGAGAATTGGATCGCCTCCATCGAGGCTTCTAAGGAGTCTCTAGAAGAGCTCGTTCTCTTTGTTCCCAACATCTTTGTCCAAAACTACCTTCTCGAAAATTACAAAAACGAACTCTTCACCTTCATCCCCACAAAAACTAATGGGGAGCTTTTTTTGCGCTTTGTCATTGCAGAGCCAAGAGGACCCAAACCCCTCACGCCGAAGCCCGCTCCAGAACCTCCTAAAACCGAATCTGCGCTCCCACAGCTCAATCCCCTTTACCTCTTCGAGAACTTCATCGAGGGATCGACCAACCAATTTGTCAAATCAGCCGCTCTTGGAGTGGCAGCAAAACCGGGACGCAGCTACAACCCTCTTTTCATACATGGCGGGGTAGGTCTTGGAAAAACGCACCTTCTCCATGCTATTTGCCACTTTGTGCACTCCCACCACAAACGGCTCAAGATCCAGCTCATCACTGCAGAGGGGTTCATCAACGACCTCGTTGACCATTTGCGTAGCAAATCAACCGACAAGATGAAGCGTTTCTACCGCTCTTTAGATGTTCTGCTCATCGATGACATCCAGTTCCTCCAAAATCGACTGAACTTTGAGGAGGAGTTTTGCAACACCTTCGAAGCGCTCATTCATCAGAACAAGCAGATTGTCATCACAAGCGATAAGCCCCCGAGCGACCTAAAACTCTCTGAGCGCATGGTCGCCAGAATGCAGTGTGGCCTTGTCGCAAGCGTGGGTGTTCCCGAGCTTGAGACGCGCGTTGCCATTTTGCAGCACAAAGCTGAACAAAAGGGGCTGCGGCTTCCCTCTAAAGCGGCCTTTTTCATTGCGGAGAGGATTTTCAATAACGTGCGCCAGCTCGAAGGGGCGTTGAATCGACTGGCGGCTCACAGCCGGATGCTCGGGCTTGCCATCAATGAAGAAACGGTGGAAAAAGCACTCGGCGACTTCTTCCTCCCCGCTCCCATGAAAAAACGGGTGAGTATCGACGCTATTTTGAAAAACGTCTCAGCGATGTTCGATGTCAGCACAAGTGATCTCTGTAGCACCTCGCGCTGTAAACACATTGCACTTCCCCGCCAGATCGCCATGTACCTTGCCAAAGAGCTCATCAATGAGTCTCTCATCAAACTCGGCGCCTCCTTCGGCGGCAAAACCCACTCTACTCTTCTGCACGCCTGGAAGAAGATTTCCGATCTTTGCAACAAAGACGAGAAGTGGCGCCGTCAGATCGAACTGGCGCGTCGCAATCTGGAGAATTAATAGACCTCTTGCATAATCTGCTTTACCTGGAAAAATCGATGATTTTTTCAATTTTTTGATCCTCTGCTGCGAGACATACTTTAACAAGTAGACGACGCAGCAGAGGATCAAAAGATTGGAAAAAGGGCGATGTTAACAGGTAAATGAGATTATGCAAGAGGTCTAATCTTGTGCGAGAAAGGCAAGGCCATAAATGGCTGCGGGAGCGCTCTCTAAGAGAGTTTCTGCGTGGGAAAAAAGCTGGGACATCCGGTCTTCAATCAAAAGCACTATCTCATTTTTAAGTAGAGCCTTCTTGGTAGGAACATTCATCCACTTCCCCAAAAGAGAGGCCAGTTCCTTGCTTGGATCAAAGCCTTGCCAGAGGCGCTCTTCAAGAGGAAGAGGCACGTGGGTCACAAGGGTAGGCTCTGGCCAGTTAAGCTGCTCGAGCTGAAGAATCATCAGCGCCGCTAAATCCTTGGCAAGAAAGAGTCGGCCCTGCGCAAATTGCCGATGCAAAGAGGCTGCCGCACCCACCTTTTCAAAACAGGCAGCCGCTCTTTTATGAGCATGGGAGGTTTTTCGACAGCTGTGGCAAACGCCGCTTAGTGTTTCAATCTGCCCAAAGCATTTGAGGCAGCGGCCCTCGCTTTTTAAAAGAAGGAGCTGCTCTTTGCAGCCCGCGCAGAGCCGCTGCTGAACCTTCTCTAGTCTCTCCTCACAGTGGAAGCAATAGGCGGGAAACAAAAGACTTAGCGTGGTTTAAATCCCTATTCTTCAGATGTCTTGGCTATCGCCATTGCTTGCTCTTCAATGGCTTTGACAAGCACTTGAAGGGTTTCTGTCCATTTGCCTTGAATGGTGAGCTCGCTCTCTTGATCACTGAGCTTAAAGACAAATCCCTCTTTGCCAAGCTGGCCAAGACCAAGGTGGGGGAAGGTTCCAAGATGGCAACCACGGGCGAAAAAACTCTCTTGGGTGGGGAGAAATTCGAGCTGATCAATGGTCATTTCATGACCTTGTGGCAGCTGCAAACAGAGGCGAGAGGCTACAAGGCCAAGCGCTGGAGCAAAGGCCACTTTCACTGGTTCTTTGGTTTGAACAGTTGACCCTCCGAGTTTCCCTGCAAACCTAAGACTAGCCCGCAGACAAAGCGGAAGCTCTTTAGTGGGCAGATCGACAAGCAGATCTCCGCTGCCTTTAAACTCCCCTAGGGGGCCTTTGAGGTGAAGCTCGTTTAAGAAAGAGCGCCCTTTTTCAAAAGAGAGCTCTGAGCAGGTCACGCTCGTCTGCCCCGCTTTGCCCTTAAACTCTTTGATCTGAAAGCAAGAGGGTGACTCTGCTGTAAGAGTGGCTTGTAGCTGATCTAGAATCTCGATCTCTTCTAAGAAGAGTGCTGCTTTTTCAATCTCGAGAGCTAGACCGCTAACGCTTCCATAGGAGAGCCGGCCCTCAGCAGATGCGAGTTTAAGTCCAAGCTCTTCATCAATAAAGGTTGCCTTAGCAAAAGGAATGTCGAGATCCAGCTCTTTCTCCTGCGGCAAATAATAGAGCTTAGCCCGCCCCTTTGTCCTCAAAAGAAAGCCGTCGCGCTCTCCGATCTTAGGGGCTATAAACTGTGAGCTGAGAAAGGTTCCTTCGAGCTGATCACATTGAAACGAAAGCTCGAGCTCCTGCCCACTCCAAGTCCCAAAAAGATCAAACGTTGTCTGAAGATGCAAGCTCGGTAACCATTTTTCAAGAAGAGGGGCATAAAAAGCGGGGGTAAGCTCTGCGCAGCGTATCCAACCATCTGCAAAATCAGAGGTCTTTTCTGGAAATAATCTTTCTGCCGTCCATCCAAACTGAATACGCGTTTTCCCAGGGCCCTCAAAAAGCGCAGTGACCTCATTTTTCCCTTTCTTGGGTTTAATCTGCGCGCTCACCTTCTCCTTGTCTGAAAGACGCAAAGTCAAGTTCAGCAGTTTTTTTGCATCCCCGGTTAGACAAAATTCCTCGGCATGCAACTGTTTTCCCTGCCAAGAAAAAAGCGGCTGTTTTCCTATCACTTGCTCAAATTCTAGCCTCTGGATCCCCCCTCTGCAAAAACAGAGCAGCATCTTTCCACTGAAGGTTCCCTCGAGCATCTCAAGTGGCTGCGGCAATAAGGTTTGAAGAGCAGATAATAGCTTTGCATCACAAGCCTTTGCCTCTATCTCCATCACGAGTTGATCGAGCTGAGGACTACAGAGGGAGAAGAGCAGCTCACAGTCGCGCTCTTGTCCTCGGCCACCGCGAAGCAAACATTCGAGCCAGTAGGTTTCATCTTGATGCAAAGCGCCCTTGCCATGAAAAGAAAAATCAAATGCGCCAACCATTCCCTCGATATCCACAGAGGGCTCCATTCCCGGATCAAAGGAAAGATGGCCACTTGTCAAGGCAAGCTGCAGCTCTTCCTTCCACTTGAGATGGGCCTGATCTACAGAAATGGAAGCAGAGAGATCTTCCCATAAAGAAGCCCCCTGAGGATCGAGCTTGAGATGTCCCTTCAGAGAATCGGCCTGGAAGACAAGTGATTTCCCGGAGTGTAAAAATTCTACAGTTTTTAGAGAAAATCTAGCCGAGCTCTCTCGAATGGCTCCAGAAGAGCTAATGATCGCGTGTCCTTCTAGATCAATGATTCCACGAACACCCTGCCACGTTGCAGCCCACCTTTGCCCCATCATTGAGAGCACCTTGAGCAGCTGATCGGCTTGTACCTCTTTCATCTTAAGGCTTGCAAGAAGCTCATTGCCACGCATCTCAAAATGCACTGTGAGAAAGGGGGCATAGCCAAGCAGCTTCGGATCTAAGGCAAGACGCAAAACAGCCTCTCCCTCTTTAGCGCCGCCACTTGCAAAAGTAAAATAGAACCGCTCTCCTCCTAGCTGCATCACACCATGCTGCACATCCATCTTGAGACGGAAAAATCGAGACGGAGCCAAAGCGCGAATCAAAAAGGTGAAATCAAAATCCCCACTTTGCCCCAGTTGCAGATCGGGATGTAGTGCGAAAACGCGAGGCTGGAAGGCCCATTTTTTAAAATCGAAGCCCGCTTTTAGATGAAGCTGATCGAGCTTAAGGGTCTTGTCTCCCTGTTTAAGAGAGACTCCTGTTAGAAGAAGAGTCCTCCCATGCATCTCAGCCTTTTCATAGCTTAAGCTGCGGCTTTGTGCATGGGGAAAGGTCGAGCTGACAAGACGCCTTGCCCCCCAAAGCAACAAGGGCTTTTGTAGGAAACAGATAGCAAGCAACACGCTGAGACTTATACCGAGCAAAAAAAAGAGGCGCCTGCGCTTCATCCTAAAAGATTCTCGTACTGCTGTTTAGAGAGCAGTCGTGCAGTCTCTTCCGGATCATCCAGCCTCATTTTAAAAAGCCAGCCCTCGCCCTCGGGATCACGACTGAGCAGATCGATCTCCTCTAGCAACTTCTCGTTAATAGCGATGACCTCTCCAGAGACTGGCGCATAGAGATCGGCCGCTGCCTTTGTCGATTCTAAGACAACCACCTCTTCCCCTGCTTGGACTTTTCTTCCCACTTCGGGAAGTTGCAGATAGACGATTTGGCCAAGCTCTTTCTGCCCAAAACAGGAGATGCCCACTCTGCCATTTTCCCCTTCTAGGGCGATGTATTCATGCGAATCTGTAAACTGCACAAACTACTCTAATTTAATTGGACACTGGCCCACAGACTGGGGTGCTGCGCAACGGCCATATATTTCGAAGAGAGCACAAAATGCTGAGGCTCTCCTCCAAAACGGTGCACGATATAGGTCAGGCCCACCCGTTTGAATATCGCCTGATCATAGCCATGCAAACATTGTGAGGGAATAAAAATCTGCAAAGCATAAGATTTTTTCTTGAGCTCTGCTTCTACTACAAGAGCGCCGGGCGCGCAAAGCTCATGCCGATCTTCTGTGCGGAAATGGGTGATCTCTTGCCCCCAAATCCCATCCACCTCTTGTGGGAAAAAGACAAAATGGTGACAGAACTTGGTGAGAAACCCACTATTTTTTAAATCACGCGTGTCGATGAAGAGCTCAAAAGCATCCCCCTCCTCATAGCGCGGAAATTGCGCCTTCTGAAAAGGCTCTTTCACCTCCACGTGAAAATAGAGCCCTTTGCTACTATAGCCCGCCCCTACCTGCGCAAAGCTCTCCTCTCCAGAAAGGGAGGTGAGCTGTGATAAAGCAGCAGCATCTACCGCCCTCTCTACACGAGGAAGAGAGAGAGAAAAGGCGAAACAATCAAGAGGAATAAGGGGGGAAAGATCTTCAAAAACCATGAATATTAGACCTCTTGCATAATTTGCTTTATCTGAAAAAATCAAAAAATACCCCTCTTTTCTCTGTGGGCTCTGTGATCTCTGTGGTAAAAATAAAAATGAACACCACAGAGATCACAGAGCCCACGGAGAAAATGGCTTAGACACACAACGAGTCATCAAAACCACCATCAAATCTTTTTAATCAAAAGACCCCGACGATTTTAGCCAAGCAAATGAGATTATGCAAGAGGTCTAATGTTTAAAACAGGGCCCGCAGGTTCTTCTCAAAGCTCTCTGCGCAAGCCTCTTTGGCAAGAGCTTGCTGCACCTCGTTGATCTCTTCATCGGAGGCAGATCCGCTTTTGCGAGCGATGAGCCGAAAAAAACCTGCCTCTAAGTCTGTTGAAAGCTGCCCCTCTTGCAACCCTTCTGCTTTGGCAAATTGCGCCTCTCCTCTGGTCCAGCTCTCCTCCTTTAAAAGAGGGGTCCATTGAGAGGAGGGAAGCGCTTTGCCCTCGAGGCAAAGCTGAGCCATTTCCTTGAGAAAAGGAGCCAAGCGATGGCTAGCGCACTCTTCCAAAGAAAGCGTTTGATTTCCTAAGGAGCTTTTTAAAGCATCGAGACGGTCCTTATAGAGGAGGGCTCCCAGATGATCGCGAATCTCTTCTAAGGGACGGATCGATCCATCACTGCGGCGCAGCTCCTTGCGTCGACTAAGGCTTGGGTAGGCAATCTCTAAGAAAGAATCGAGCAAAGCATCGAGCGTTCCGTCGGAAAAAGCTTGGCTGAAGGTGAGGACCTGTTTTTCCTCGCTTAAGCTGCCGAGAAGAGAAACGGTATAAAAATGGTCGCCATCAAAGGTAAAAGGTCCTTTTCTCTCCTCTTGCAGGAACTGGAGCAGTTTTTCGCCCGCCTCCATTCCATGGAAAGGAGCGGATCCCCTTTTAAGTCTCACGCTCCACTGCTCTTTCCTCGCAGGAGCCCCTCTTAAAGCCTCTTCGATCCACTCCGGGTGATTCTTGACCATTTTGAGCCGGGCTGCTTGGTCGAGTTTTAGCCTCTCCCCTGTGTTTAGAGACGAGAGAGCGGCAAATCTCTCCTCTTTTGTCTCTTTAGGCTTGGAAGCTAAAAGAGGAAACTCTGTCACAAGAGAGGCAAAATGGTTCTCTTCGAGTTCCCAGTCCCAAGTCTGCTTAAGGCTCACTCTTTCGGCAACTTGAGAAAGGGTGACCTCAGAGAGCTCTACTTCGATCTTTCTCTCTACAAGTTCGGGGTAGGTTTTTTCCAGTTCGTTTGCATTGGGAAGCTCTAGTGGTAGCCCTAAGCCACTTGTGGGAGCCACTGCATCTAGGTAACGCTCCATCTTGAGCTGTGCGCGGAAATCTTTAAACTGAAGCTCCTTGGGAAGCTCGTAGAGAGCTACCCTCACCTCTTCTTTTGCCTCTTTTGCCCTCTGATCGAGAGCAAGCCTATCGACAAAAATGGAAGCTGCGATCATCTCCATATCAGCTTTGAAAGAGAGCAAACTTTGCCACAGCTCTACAGCTCTGGAAGGTTTGAGCCTGAGCCTTCCGAGTTCATAGCTAAGAGCCCTTTCAACCTCTTCTTTGGAGAGGGAGCGAGAAGGATTTGTTTTCAGCTGCGCAGCTAGGCAAACAAAGAGCTTTTGCTCCGCCTCCTTGCGAGGGATCGTGATTTCTCTTTGCGAAGCTTCAGCCGCTCCATTTAAAATAGCGGTGGCAATAAGCTCTAAAAACTGCGGTCCAAACCACTGCTGGAGGCTCTGGAATCGTCCAATGCTTAAATCCCCTGACAAAAGAGAGGGATCGAGTTCTATTCCAGTGGTTTGCTTCTGCTCAAAATAGAGGATCTGCTTTAAGAATTGGGCAGGAAAACTACGCTCGGCTCTGTAGAGTTTTAAGATCTCCAAAGCTCCAGCGAGGGAGAGTTCTTCAGGCCCTGTTTGAATGCCCTTTAGCCTTTCCGCAATCTCTGGAGCGAAGCGCTGCCAGACCGATTCTGCCGAGATGGCGCTGTACACAGGGTGACGATAGGGAGTAAAGGTTTTGAGAGTCAGATAACGCTGCTGCCACTGTGTCTGAATGCGCGGAAAGAGCGTTTTTAATGCAAGCTCACCAAGCCCCTTTTCGATAAACAAAAGATCAAACAGCGACTGTCCCTGTCCATCGATCGGCCACTGCATGAAAGTGATCATGGCATCTAGATCAGCATCTGTGATCTCCTTGCCATCTATACTTTTTCCCACTACGGTGACTTTCTGCGGTACCTCTTCCTGCGGCTGCATGATCGTGCTAAAGGTGCCAAAAAAGGTAAAGGAAAGAACGATCACCCCCGTTACGAGAATAAAGAAAATTTTTTGGTGTTTACGAAAGAACTTCAGCATGGGTTTTCAGTATAGCTGATCTTTATTTAGTATGCCTTTGCAAAAATCACCCTTTGGCGGCTTTTTTGCCCTGTGAAGGGGCAACGTCCTTCCTCGTGCGTGCCCTCTAATTCCCCCTCTAGGGGCAGACAGCGGATGGTGACCCCAAGATCTTTTTTAATCTGCTCTTCAACAGTTGCCTCTCCATTCCAGTGGGTCAAGGCAAAGCCTCCATGAATTTCTGGCTGCTCCCGATTTTGTGGGGTAAAAAAGGCGTAAAAGTTTTCTTTGTCATCAATGCGGTGAAGATTTTCATCGCGAAACAACCGCGCTTTTTCATAGAGAGAATCTTGTATTTCATCGAGAAGATTAGGCAGAACCTCTATCAACTCACCGCGACGCATGAGTCGGTTTTCCTTATGAGGCCTGTCGCGACGCAAGAGGGGCAACTGATCGTTTTCAATGTCTCTTGGACCTACCTCTAGTCGCAGCGGCACCCCTTTTTTGATCCAAGACCAAGCCTTTTCTCCCCCGCGTAAATCTCGCTCATCGATAATCACTTCAACTGGGCCACCGTGGTAGGAGATTTTTCGCAGCTCCTTGGCAAGCAGGTGGCAATACTCGAGCACCTGGGAGCGCGTCTCTTCTTTATGAACAACAGGCAAAATGACAAGGTGGGCAGAGGCAATGCGTGGAGGCAGGATCAGCCCATCATCATCGCTATGGACCATGGTTAGAGCCCCAATGAGACGCGTTGTGAGCCCCCAAGAGGTGGTCCATCCATACTGCTCATCCCCTGCCGCATCGCGAAAGCAGATGTGGGAGGCTTTTGCAAAATTTTGTCCGAGAAAATGAGAAGTTCCCCCCTGCAGAGCCTTGCGATCTTGCATCATCGCTTCGATGGCAAAGGTAGAAACAGCTCCAGGGAAGCGCTCGCTTGGACTCTTCTCTCCTTTGATGAAGGGAATAGCCAGGCAATTGCGTCCAAACTCCTCATAGACGCTGAGCATTTTCATCGTTTCTTCAAGAGCTTCTTCTTGGGTTGCATGAACGGTGTGTCCCTCCTGCCAGAGAAATTCCGTGGTGCGGAGAAAAAGCCTTGTGCGCATCTCCCAGCGTACGACGTTGCACCACTGGTTGATCAGAAGGGGGAGATCGCGGTAAGAGGTGATCCACTTGGCATACATCTCTCCGATGATTGTCTCAGAGGTAGGGCGCACAATCAGAGGCTCTTCAAGCTCTCCTGCGGGAACAAGTTTCCCCTCTTTGTTCTGCTCGAGGCGATGGTGCGTGACCACCGCGCATTCTTTAGCAAAGCCCTCGACATGCGCCGCTTCTCTCTGCAAAAAACTCAAAGGGATGAAAAGAGGAAAGTAGGCATTTTGATGGCCCGTTTCTTTGAACTTGGCGTCGAGAATTCTCTGCATGTTTTCCCAGATCCGATAGCCCCAAGGCTTGATCACCATGCAGCCGCGCACAGGGGAGTGCTCGGCCAGCTCTCCAAACCGAACCACCTGCTGAAACCATTCTGCGTAATCCTCTTCGCGCGTTGGAGAAATAGCCGTTTTCTTTTTCATCAGAGGAGAGTGTATCAGAGGAGATTTACCAACACAAGTGTTTGATGAGTAGAGCTTTCATTTCCATCCTTGCTTCCTTCAGCTGACTAGGCTCTGCTAGAGCTTGTGTATGGGCCTGCATCGCCTCCAAAACGCGCGTGCCAGGGAGTAGAACATCGGACAGGTAAGAAAGGCAAGGAGAGGTGAGCGCTATGCTTCCTTGATGCAAAAAGCCGGTGCGGCGCTGGCGCTGGGCAGCCCCTGCGATCTTCTTGCCACCTAGCATCACGTCATATTTTGTGGGTCTGGCCATACAGAAACAGCTGCAGGCAGGATCGAGCTGCCCGCCATCTTTAGGCGTAAGGCTTAAGCTCTTTTCTTTTAGAAACTCCTCTACGGCGCGCAGAACTGCAGAATTGACAAACTGGTAATTGGCCACTGTATTTTGAGAAAAGTAGGTAGAGTTAGAGGGAATGAGCACAGAAAAAGCAAAATCCCAGATGTGGAAGATGATCCCTCCCCCCGTTGGACGGCGCGCGAGGTGGAGCCCTCTTTGCCTCCCCTTCTCCAAATCGAGAAAATCAGCTGGCCTCACAAAGTAGCCATAGGTCGCACTATCGCCTGCCCAGTCATAGAGGTGCAAAATGGGCCGAGAAAACTCATTTAGAGAAGCTAAGAGCTCCTCGTCGAGGCGCATGTTTTCCTCTGCCAGTTGGCACCCTGTATCGAGAATCTGCCAATTCACGACTTCTGCTCTACAAAACGAGGGATCTCTTTCCCTTCAAAGAGTACAGTTTCAAAAAATAGATGCGCTGGCCGCACCCAAATGGGATTAGGCCCAAAGGTATCGCAGTGGTACAACCCCTGATAGACCACGTAAAAAGAAAGGTCTTCGCTATGCCTTCCCACCGCCAAAATCTTGTACTCTTTGCCCTTGTAATGGCGAAAGACCGCACCTACAATTAAACGCTGCTTAAGCTGCTGCTGCTCCATGAGCGGAATTTTACTGCCTCTCCGGCCCCTTTGCAATGCGAAAAAAAATTTTAATTACCTATTGCTAAACTAATCCTCAATTTGCGAAAAAGGAATTAAGTCGAGATAATGATTTTCTACCCAGGGTGCCCTTATGATGTTCGATAAATTTACCAATCGCGCTAAGCAGGTGATTAAGCTGGCCAAAAAAGAGGCTCAAAGGCTCAATCACAACTACTTAGGAACAGAGCACGTCCTGCTCGGACTGCTAAAACTCGGCCAGGGCATCGCCGTCAATGTGCTGCGCAATCTCAACCTCGAGTATGAGATCATCCGCGCTGAGGTGGAGAGACTCGTTGGTTTTGGGCCTGAAATCCAAGTCTATGGCGATCCCGCCCTCACGGGAAAAGTGAAAAAGGTATTTGAGTATGCCAATGAGGAGGCCGCTAGTCTCAACCACAATTACGTAGGAACTGAACACCTTCTACTTGCTCTGCTGCGCCAAACAGATGGAGTGGCCGCCCAGGTTCTCGAAAACTTGGGGATCAATCTCAAAGACGTGCGCAAAGAAGTGCTCAAAGAACTCGAGACCTTCAACCTCCAACTTCCTCCCATGGGAGCAGGGCTCTCCGGTTCTCCAAATGCAGCCGGCTCTGGCGCCAAGTCTTCGGATAAGGCTGCCTCCTCTGGAGATAAGCTTCCCGCACTGCGCGCCTATGGACATGACCTAACAGAGCTTTGCCGCGAAGGAAAACTCGATCCTGTGATCGGTCGCAAAGAAGAGGTCGAAAGACTGATCCTCATTCTCTGCCGCAGAAGAAAAAACAACCCTGTTCTCATCGGGGAAGCAGGGGTTGGAAAAACAGCCATTGTCGAGGGGCTAGCCCAAGCCATTGTACGTGGAGAGGTACCCGATAATCTGGCCAAGAAAAAGCTGATCTCTCTTGATCTAACCCTCATGATTGCAGGGACCAAATACCGCGGCCAATTCGAAGAGCGGATCAAAGCGGTCATGGATGAGATCAAAAAACATGGCAACATCCTCCTCTTTATCGATGAGCTTCACATCATTGTGGGAGCAGGAGCTGCTGAAGGAGCGATTGACGCCTCCAACATTCTTAAGCCCTCGCTTTCTCGCGGCGAGATCCAGTGCATCGGCGCGACTACGCTAGATGAATACCGCAAGCACATTGAAAAGGATGCCGCTTTAGAGCGCAGATTCCAAAAAATCCTCGTCTCTCCTCCTTCTCTTGAAGAGACCACTGCCATTCTCGTTGGACTCAAGCCCAAATATGAAGAGCACCACAAGTGCGTCTATACCGATGAGGCTCTAAAAGCTGCTGTCTATCTTTCCGACCGCTATCTCCCTGGTCGCTACCTTCCCGATAAAGCCATTGACCTGATCGATGAGGCAGGAGCCAAAGCGCGCATCGCTTCGATGTCTCAGCCGGAAGAGATCGCCAAATACGAGAAAAAAATCGAAGAGACACGCCTTGCCAAAGAAGAGGCGATCGGCAAACAGGACTATGAAACTGCCGCGAAATTGCGTGATGCGGAGAAAAACGCTCGACAAGAGTTGCAGCAGATCCTCGACGACTGGGAAAATGCCAAGGAGCAGCAAAAGGTCATTGTCGATGAAGAGGAAGTTGCCAGCATCATTGCAAAACAGACGGGTATTCCCGTCACCCGTCTCACTGAGGGAGAGACACAGAAAGCTCTCAAGATGGAAGATGTCTTAAGGCAGCACGTCATCGGCCAAGAAGATGCTCTCCATACCGTCTGCAGAGCCATTCGCCGCAGCAGAGCGGACATTAAAGATCCCAATCGCCCCATCGGTGCCTTTCTCTTCTTAGGACCCACAGGAGTAGGCAAGACCCTTTTAGCCAAGCAGCTTGCCGTCCAGATGTTTGGAGGCGAAGAGGCCCTGATCCAAGTTGACATGTCTGAGTACATGGAGAAGTTTGCCGTCAGCCGCATGACCGGCTCTCCTCCTGGATACGTGGGACATGAGGAGGGAGGACAGCTGACCGAGCAGGTACGCCGTCGTCCCTACTGCGTCGTGCTCTTTGACGAGGTCGAAAAAGCGCATCCCGATGTGATGAATCTGCTCTTGCAGATCTTGGAAGAGGGACGACTCACCGACTCTTTTGGGCGCAGAATCGATTTCCGCAACACGATCATCATCATGACCTCCAACCTGGGAGCGGAACTCATCCGTCGCTCTAGCGAGGTAGGATTCATGGTCCAAGAGGGGATGATCGATTATAAAACGATGCAAGAGAAGATCGAAGGGGCTGTGAAAAAGGGCTTTAAGCCAGAGTTTCTCAATCGCCTCGATGGCATTGTGATCTTTAGACCGCTTGATCGCCCACAACTCCTCGCTGTTATCGATCTCGAACTAAACAAAGTCCAAGTCCGTCTTTCTCGCAAAAACATGCACATCGCTCTCGATCAAAAGGCAAAAGATCTCCTCGTCTCCAAAGGCTTTCAGCCCGACATGGGAGCAAGGCCCCTTCGTCGCGTGATCGAGCATGAATTGGAAGATCCAATCGCAGAAAAAATTCTAATGAATCCCGATAAGGGAGGCAACTGGCTGATCACTACAGAGGGCGATAAGTTCATCTTCGTCGATCAAGTTCCTCCTGCCGATGCCAAAGACTCCATTGCATCGGCCAGTAAGGGGGGATGAAGCTCTGATCATAAAAGAGATAAACGTTTAGCTTTCGAAGGAAAAGAGGTAGAGCGTTTTTTTTCTTTCCATCAGTTTTTGCTGGCGCAAAAAGGGAAATTTTTTCTATCGTTTTTAGTACGATGGAACAAAAGCTTTCACAACAGATCATCGAAGCGGCAACGGAGGTACACCGTCAACTCGGTGGCCCCGGGCTTCTAGAGTGTATTTACGAGGCGGCTCTTTGCCATGAGCTCTCGCTCCGAGGGTTAGAGAGTAAAAGACAGCTGCCCATCCCTGTCACCTACAAAAGCAGCTTGGTGCATGATCCTTTGTACCTCGACATTCTCGTCGAGAACCAGCTCATTATCGAGGTCAAAGCAACAGGCAAAGACTACCCGATTTATCCAGTTCAACTCTCTACGTATTTGCGTCTGACGGGAATCAAGTGGGGCCTTCTGATCAATTTCGGCAAGAAGCACCTCAAAGACGGCATCTCAGCAGTGGTTTTGTAAAAATGCGCCAAAGCGCATGTGATGCTGGGCCTTGTAGAGAGTTTCTGCCACACGGGGTATTTCATTGTCACAAAGTATGACTGGAATCGCGATAGAGCTTAGTCTGCAACAGTTGTTGGAGCGATTACAAAATTGCGGCGAGTGTCCGCACATTGAAGCAAAAGAATCAAAATCAACCCTTGGTAGCAGTGTCCTAGAAACGATCTCGGCGTTTTCCAATGAACCCGATTTGGGTGGAGGATACCTTGTGCTAGGTCTCAGGAAAAATGAACAGAGTTTTTCTAATACTCGTTACAGCATCGTAGGAGTGGAAAATCCTGATAAGATTCAATGTGAATTGGCAACCATAGCAGGAAATGCTTTTAACATTCAGCTTCGCCCTCAGATAAAAGTTGAGTCTGTCGATGGCAGGTCCTTGGTTGTCGCCTTTATTGCTGAGTCCTTTTGCAGAGAGAAGCCGGTCTTCATTAAGAAATATGGCGAAGAAAAAGGTGCATTTCGACGCATTGGATCATCTGATCAGCGATGCACTTCTGAAGACCTGGATCTCCTTTATCAGTTAAGGAGGCAGCGACCGTACGAAACCGAGGCCTTCCCGGAAGTTTCATGGGAAGACATTGCTCCAGATGCTGTAGCTGATTACCGCAGGTTACGGGCGCTCATTGATCCTGCCGCTGCCGAATTAGCGTTCGATGACCGTGAATTGTTGATCTCTTTAGGACATGCAAGAAGAGTAGGCAGAGATGTTGTTCCCACTGTTGGCGGGTTATTACTTTTCGGCTCTAAGGCAGCATTGCGAAAAACAATGCCAATGGCGGCTCGCATTGATTATATCTTAGTCGAGGGGACGGAATGGGTTAAGAGTCCGTTGGCCAGATATCACTCAATGGAATATCGAGAAGCCCTTGTGACCGTTATTACACGTCTGCACGCACAAATCATGAGCGATTTGCCCATTCGTTTCCAATTGAAAACAGGCGATCTTCAACGAAGCGATGTTCCATCCATTCCAAGAGATGTGATTCGGGAAGCTCTTGCCAATGCGCTGATGCATAGGGACTATCGCATTGAACAGGCTGTGCAAGTCATCCGTTATTCAAATCGAATAGAATTTCATAACCCCGGCTATTCCCTTAAGCCCTTTGATGAGCTTGGTCTATCTGGTTCTTTGACTAGAAATCCCAAAATTGCCGCAGTATTTCATGATCTCAAATTTGCAGAGACGAAGGGAACGGGAATCACCACAATGAAAAGGTTGATGGATGAAGCAGGATTGTCCACACCCCCGTTGATCGAGACAGATCGCGACAGGAATAAATTCAATCTATTGTTATTACCTCACCACTTGCTCGATGAGATCAATCTGAGATGGTTATCGCAATTCCATCCACTGAAATTGTCAGAGGCTGATATGAGAGCTTTAGTCTTGGCTCGCGAGGTGGGTGTCATTACGAACCAGGATTATAGGCAAATTAATGGAACTCATACTTTAGCGGCTAGCAATGCGCTTAGGCATCTTCGGGACTTGGGGATTCTTACGATGAAGGGAAGCGGAAGTGAGACCTACTATCAGCCGGTGCCTCAAATAATGGCACAGAGCGGGGCAACCCCTTATATAAGCACCTCTTTAGAAGAGTTCCCCCCTTACACGAACCCCTTACATAAGGGGTTAGATGCGATACCTAAGGGGTTTCCTGATTTATCAGATGATCTGAAAAATAGAATCATTCAGTTAAAAAAGCGCTCCCCAAGAGACGAAGTTGAGGAAATTATCATAAGTCTCTGTTCTTTAGGATCTTTACAGCCTATTCAAATAGGGAAGATCCTAGACAGAGACGCGCAATACCTACGAATTAATTTTCTCTCAGAGATGGTGAAAGCGGGCAAATTGGCGTACCTGTATCCCGATAAACCCGCTCATCCACAACAAGCATATAGAGTGCCCGGAGTAGGTGATAATGGAAGCGCTATTGGGCTGCCGCGAAAGCTCTCGAGATGATCTCTAAACTTTACTGGGGTTCCAGTCCCTCAATTGGGCATTAAGTCGATCTTCATTTTTACTTTGGATGTACAGACAATCGCGCTCATGAGTATTTAAGTCTTCTCCTGACGCACACCACTTAAATAGATCGTTTTCTTTGGTTTTAATGACCACGATCATTTGGAGATTTTTACAGTCGCCGGAGACTTGCTCAGGTAGCAGTCCAGCAGGAAAAGCATCTCCTGAGGCCTCTAATTTCTGGTTCTTCATCACAGCGTTGTGTCTCACTTCAGTAAATCCACTGCGGTTTGAGCCACTTGGTATTCTTACTTCATTGATAGGGGTAGGGAAGATATGATCTCCCCTCCCTCCGAACCGTACGGGCAGTTTTCCTGCATACGGCTCTCCAGTTAATAATTTCCTCATCGGGACTGATTCGCTATTCTCCATTGAGCTCGGGCTGCTTCTAGGGAGAACAGTCCGAGTTTAGCGAAGTATTCATTTGGCCATCTTCCACAATCGTTTCTTGTATATCCCATTCCAGCCCGCTTTTCTTGTTTCCGCAAAATAGCTCTCAGCCTTCGCCTAATAAATTGATCCGTTTCTCGATGTATTTCACCTTGGGCGATCTTAAAGTAGTTGAACCATCCAATCAGTGTTTTGTTTAACGATTTGATGACTTCATTTACTCGTTTCCCTACAGTGCGTTTCGTCTCCGCTCGGATCTTTTCTTTCAGTTTCTCTCTGCTGCTTTTGCGTACGAATTTATATTTCCGATCAAATCGAAAGCCAAGAAAATCAAATCCTTGCCCCTCGATCGCACAGTTACATATCCTCGTTTTCCCTTGATGCAGTTTAAGCCCATTCTCCGTCATCCATTGCTGAACTTCTTCTTTGGCTTTTAGTGCTTCTTGTTCACTTTTGCATAATATCACAAAGTCATCTGCGTATCTCACCATCCTATATCCTCGCTGCTTCATTAATACATCGAGCGGATGCAGGTATATATTAGCTAATAAAGGACTGAGCACCCCTCCTTGCGGAGTTCCTTTCGTAGGTGTCCATTCCTTCATTTCCTCTATGATCCCCACTGTGAGAAATCCTTCGATAAGTCGAAGGACCCGGGTGTCTGCTATTCTCGTGGCAACTATTTGCATTAACCGATCTTGTGGGATATTATCGAAATATCCTTCAATATCGGCATCAACTACAAATGTGTATCCTTCTGCAATATGTCGACTTACCTCTTGTACCGCACCGTAGGCTCCTCTTTCTGGTCTGAACCCGTAGCTGGTATCGAGAAATTCTCTCTCCCATATAGGTTCTAGTGCCTTTTTGATGGCTCCTTGAACGATCCGGTCTTTGACAGTTGGTATGCCAAGTGGACGCATGTTGCCATTGCTCTTTGGGATGTATGTCCTCCTAATTTGCGATGGCTTGAATGTTCCTTGGTTTAGTTCCGTTGCTATTTCTTCTAGATATTTGCTTGCGTTCTGGCTAAATTTGTCGATTGTGACCCGATCTATTCCCGCAGCTCCTTTATTGGCTTTAGCGTTTTGCCAAGCCTGTTCGAGAGTTGTTGGTTTATAGACCTTGTCTATTAAGCTGTACCATTTGCTTCCCTTGACCCCGTTATCCAGGGCCATCAGCATCCGATCCGTCCATATAGTTCGTTCCACCCATTTCCACTTATCCTCTCGGGGTCTACTATGGGCTGCTTCCGTTTCTTGTTTAGTCTTATTGACACTCACGAAACTCATTTCTGAAAACTCTCTGTACTTCTCGTATTTATTTCCTACCCCCCTTCCCTCCATGTGTTTATGCTCCCACACTTCATTGGTACTATGAGGGTTCTGTCTACTGCGGCTTCTCCTTTAGTTCCGCAGTCATCCCTGCTTATGGTATTCCACCTTCTTCTCGTTCTATCCTCAACCACGTTCATGAACCTGTTACTACTTCCTCTACTTGTGTAACAGCTTTATATAGGCTTCACCAGAGATTGGAGGCTGGCCGTTCATAACCGCCGAATCAGGTTCGTTATCCTACAGACCGAGTTTTCGTCTCCAGTTGCTTCCCACCTCACCTCGC
>Ga0207087_1016_pt2 | contig 31032 bp, 29 predicted proteins | sample Alteio_BWMinHeat_51_FD_153544 | JGI IMG/M metagenome (GOLD analysis project Ga0207087, IMG submission 153544) | Enriched cells from forest soil in Barre Woods Harvard Forest LTER site, Petersham, Massachusetts, United States -... | ecosystem: Environmental > Terrestrial > Soil > Temperate forest >... | reverse complement strand
CCCCATTGATTGTCACCACCGTCCCAGTCGGGCCCGTGGCCGGGCTGAAGCCAGTGATCGATAGCGTTACAGTGAAGTTCGAGACGCTGGTCCCGGTGCCCGCTGGAGTGGTAACCGAGATCTTTGCGGTCACGGCTCCATTTGGAACGATCGCTTTGATCTGGGTGCCGGACACAAACGTGACCGAGCCCGTGGGTTTCGTCCCGAACTTGACGGTCGCGCCGGCTACGAAGCCTGTGCCGTTGATCGTCACTGTGCTGCCCGTCATCCCTGAGGTAGGCGCGAACGAGGTGACCGTTGGCGACCCATACGCGTAGTGGTCACCAGCCACAAGCGCGCTGGTCCCACCCGGCGTGGTTACCGTCACGTCAATCGTGCCCGCCGCATGCGCGGGCGCAACCGCCGTCAGTTGCGTCGCTGACACGAAGGTGACCGTGGCGGATGCCGTCGTGCCGAATTTCACGCCCGCACCGGAGGTGAAGTTTGTCCCGTTAATGGTCACTGTGTTCCCACCCGTGGTCGGGCCCGCTGCCGGGCTCATGGCGCTCAAGGTCGGCTGAGCGTCATAGGTGTAATGATCGCCAGCCACAATTGCGCTGGTCCCACCCGGCGTGGTTACCGTCACGTCAATCGTGCCCGCCGCATGCGCGGGCGCAACCGCCGTCAGTTGCGTCGCTGACACGAAGGTGACCGTGGCGGATGCCGTCGTGCCGAATTTCACGCCCGCACCGGAGGTGAAGTTTGTCCCGTTAATGGTCACTGTGTTCCCACCCGTGGTCGGGCCCGCCGTCGGGCTAACGCTGCTTACCGTTGGTGCTGCGGTAACCTGACCGCAGGTGTTGAATTTAAGGGAAGCGATCCGTGTGTCCCAGTTGAAAGCACCGCTGAAGGGGATGTATTCAGTCGTATACCAAAGCGTGCAGTCGTCGCTTGGATCGACCGTCATCGCGCTATAGTCGCCCCAGCGCTTGACGGTCCCACTTCCGTCATCCTGAGAGGCAAGGCCAGCGAAGATGCTGGCTTCAGCTTCCATCGTGCCCAGGGGGTCTCCCGGCACCCGCCCCGTCACGCTAATGCTTGGGAACGTGCTGCTACTCGACTCGCTGTAGCCCATCGCAATGTTGCCAGCTTTATCCATCGCGATGCTCCCCATCCAGCGATAGAGACCATCGCTCGGAGCAAAAGTGCCTTGCTGAAAGACGGTCGGAGCGGTGCCAGGGCTGCGCAGTTCATACCATCTGACGCCGGCCCGCCCACCGCCAGCGTCAACCGTGTGATTGACCACCAGCGATTCATGGCCGCCAAAATTACGGTATGCCAAACGGTACATTAGCCGGTCTGCCAGCGAGTCGAGTTGCTGGGTTGTTCCCGGTTGCGGAATGCAGGTTCCTCCATTGCACGCCGGGTTAAAAGCCGCCACAGGAATGTTTGTCGGCCCGGTAAAGGTTGAGTTGGAGGGTGTCGTAAAGTCGGCATGGAACTTCCAGAGGTTAAGTGAGTTCGCACCGAAGTTAACGAAGTAGTTAGGTGAGCCCGCCGGAGGAGCTGTCGCACCATCCAGATCAGAGGGTAAGAGTCCGAAGTGCAACGAGTCTGGTTGCGTACAGAGCGCACTGGCGTTTTGACCAGCCAGCATCTTGCTGCGATCAAAAGCGCACACCTCTGCGCCGAGGCCATGACCTCCCTGAGAGGGAGGTTGAAACATGTTGAAAGCCATGTAGTAGCCATCAGGCCAGACGCCCAGCTTGCCGTAGTCATTGAAATTCGAGAATTGAAACTCATACAAGTGGTAGGTGCCCGTCGCGTCCGAGGTCGTCGAGACGGCCAAACACTGAGCATAGGGCGGGCCATCGTTGTGGGCAATGAACTGGGTCAGCACCCACCGCTGAGCCGCTTTATCATACTGCGCAGTCGGGTCGCCATCATTAAACACGGCGCAGGGGTCGGTCGGCCCAAAAGCCTGAAACAGCGTGTTTCCAAGAGCTGGGCCATAGACCACGGCGCCGGTACTTTTATCGAAGATCGCAAAGGCATCGTTGACCCACTGCACGTACTGCGTGGCTCCCACCGCGCCATTCGTGTCGGGTGGAATACTGGTTACCGTGTAGCTGCCTTGAGGGCCGATGAAGTCATTGCCGACGCCCATTATGTTTACTAGGCCGGAGGCTGACGCTGACATGGGTTTCCCGGTACTGGATTGAAGGACCGCATCGGTTAGATTTGGAGCATTGTGATTTGGAGGGAGCGGCAACTGATGCAACTCATCAGTCTCGCGGCGGCGTTGACTGGGCGGGATGGGTGCAACCTCGCGAAGCGGGGGTGAGATCACGTGTTTGATTGCCGGATGAATCTCAAATGGTTTGTCGTTGTTCTGAGATGGGGTTTGATCTTGCGCCTGTGCGAGCACAGGGAGGAAGGCAAGGCACAGCCCCATCGTGATGAGAGGGGCGAAGAGGTTCTTCGTCATGATACGTGTTCCTTCTGGGTAAAGCACTGGGAATCGGAATCCCCAGTGCGGTGGGTAACGAGGAGTTTATACCAAACACGTCCGAATAGCGGGCTTTTCTTTTGCTACTGGCATCCTGAGATAGTCGAGAACCGAAGGGTTCGCTGCGAAATAGCTCCTGCCTTGAATTGGACCCGAGCCAACCTACAAGAATCGATAAACACTAGCACATTGATCGTTACCATTGTGTTGGCAATGATGGGGGTGAGTCCGCTATTCTCCAGTTGTTATAGAAGTGCTCGATCATCCAGACGTTATTACTCTGCATCCGGTAATCCAACATAGCCAGACGACGGCCATCTGGGGACGGAATTCCGCCTGTTGTTTGAGACTCGTCAACACCTTGCCGCCACGAGAGGGTTGCGTTGCCTCGCAAGTCGACGTGCAGGATTATTTCCGGTTTGTCGGTTATTACCGCCAAGCAAGTTTGCGGGAGAATTCCCCGTCACTTTCTCGCGTACGCTATCATCAGACCCGCTCCAGGCGGAACTAACCCTGCTGATACCAGGATTAGTGCTGGGGCGTCAGGCCGCTGGCGCGTCATTCGGTAGCGGATGAAGTTGCAGGAAGGCGGCTGCGGCGTCGTGGGCACGTCCAGCGATTTCGCGGGGGTTCGGTCGCTCGGCGACGCCGAGCAGCAGGCTGACCATTAAATCGCGCCAGAGCAGCCCGGCAAACTGCTCGGCAAGCTCGGCAGGACGGCCTGTGAGCAGTCCGGACGCCTGGGCCTCGGCCATGATTTTACGCAAGGCGGCGCGGCTTGCCTCGCGTCCTATAGAGTTGAGCGTACGCGCCACTTTGGGTGCCTGGACCGCCTCGCCGATCGCCAGTCGGAATACCGCAATGACCTTGGGGTCGCTTACCTCCCGGACGAGCTTCGTCCCGAAAGAAGCCAGCACCTGCGCTAGGGTCTCGCGATCGCGCAGCGCGGGCAGGTCAGCGGGCACGTCAAATCGCTTGGCGCGCTCGCTGATGCAGGCGATCAGCATTTCCTGTTTGTCGCCAACTAGCGCGTAAAGCTCTCGCTTCGAAACGCGCGCGCGCGTCGCGATCTCAAGCGTGCTGGTGGTTGCGTAGCCGCCCTTCATGAACGCCGCAAAGGCCGCCTCAAGGATGCGCTCGCGCACCGCGGTTTCGCCGCCGCCTTTCTGGCGGTGCTTTGACATCGATGCCTTAGCCATCACTCTCTCCTTGCCGACCATGGTACCGTATCGTACCATCATGAGTGTAACGATGGAGGGAATTTTATGCTTCCGGATGTAACCTTTCTCTTGTAGCTACGTCTAAAGTGTGTGGTACCCAGTGGTACCAATGCAAGATCCAAATTCCATTGAGGAATCAAAGGAGCTGAACAATGCAGATTGAAATGTCCTTCCTGTTGCTGGCGTTCGCGACGGTCCTGGCGCCCCTGGCGCAAGGTCAGTCCACACTACCGCAGCCCAAGATCACCGGCGTGCTGACGATCCTTACGCCAAAACCGGGAGTTACTGTCGAGCAAGTCATGAAAATCATGCCCGCCGAAATTCGCGCGACCGTTCCCCTGTATCTCGACGGCAAGATTCAGCAGTGGTTCACGCGCGGCGACGGCAAGGGCGTCATCTTCCTACTGAACTGCAAGGACGTGGCGGAGGCTCGGGCCCTCATGGAAAGCCTGCCTCTCTCGAAGGAAAACCTCGTGGACGAGCAGTTCATTCCGGTCGGGCCACTCCTGCCGCTCGGAATACTACTGCGCGATAGCCCGGCCAATAAGTGAACTCGGCGATGGAGCTTCCCCCTGTTTAGCGGACTTTGGTACGAGACAGCGCATGGCCACACATTTCGTCGCATTCAGGAAGGAACCCGATAGATTTCAGGAGCTCGGCAGATTTCAACTCGCCACATTTCAAGAAGTGGTAGCACGAATTGCACCGGAAAGGATCGATCATGCCATCTCCAGTTTTGTTCGGAATCAGTGTTGCGTTCGGCTTGGCTGCTTGGGGAGCAGTAGCGTGGCACTATATTTGGCCAGCGCTAAGGGAACGCCCCAGCCCCGAGAATCTGAAGCCCGTCCTACTGCTGCATGGGTTCAGGTTCCTCGGATTGGCATTTGTGGTGCCGGGTGTTGTCTCTCCAGAGTTACCTGCCACATTTGCTCAACCAGTAGCTTACGGCGATTTCATGAGCGCCATTCTAGCTTTGCTCGCCCTGGTTACCCTGGGAAGCCGCACGGGGACCGTGCTGACCTGGGCTTTCAATACCTTCGGAGCTGCAGACCTACTCTTCGCCTTTTACCTGGGAAGCCGCATATCACTCCCGGATACCCCAGGCTTGTTAGGCGCTGGTTATTTCATCCTGGCGGCCTACGTGCCTCTTCTTCTCATAACCCATGCCTTGGCGTTCCGAATATTGCTACGAGCCAAGGCTGTCGCGCCGTCACCGAGCAAGGTACGTACCGCTTGACCCACAAAATGGAAAGACAAGGGCAAAAATGAAAACGCAAGCTCTGGCTCAAATCCCTGAAACCAAACACGCAGGCGGACCAGTAGCCCGTCTTTCTGACGTTGTCAAAGTCTATAAGGAGGGAGATGTCGAGGTGTCGGCAATCAAGGGCATCACCTTTGACATTCCCCGCCAGCGCTTTTCCATGATCGTTGGACCTTCCGGTAGTAGGAAGACAACCCTGCTCAACCTCATTGGTTGCATCGATAAGCCAACCCAAGGAACCATCTTCGTGGACGGGCAGGACGTGGGCGCGCTCAATGACAACGCCATCTCAGATTTCCGCGCACAGCGCGTTGGATTCATTTTTCAGAACTTCAGCCTGATCCCCGTGCTCTCCGCTTGGGAGAACATCGAGCACCCATTGATGCTGCTGGGCGTGCCTGCAGCGGAGCGCCGCGAGCGGAGCACGCGAATGTTGGAAGCGGTCGGGCTATCCCAATTTGCCTGACCAGCGTTGAACTTCCAGATGAACGACAGCGACGCTCTCGATGATCTCGATGCGCGCGAAGCGAGGATTGATATTTGGTGCCGGGCCGTTCTCGGTGACCCACTCGAAAACGTGCTCAACGGAGCCACTATATTCGACTCCTTGACAGTAGCCGGAGATGGTTGCGGAAGGATGAAAAGCAGGGCGCATGAGATCTCCGTCGCCCGCGCGAGCGCCCGCGATGTAGCAGTGCATGGTACGGGTGATCGCGTCATGTTCGATGAGGTAGGAGTTGGTAGCTGGTTTGAGCGGGGGGAGGCTCTCAGCTTCATCGATCGAGATTTCGAAGGGACACTTGGTGTGTAAACGGCTCCAAGCCTCTATCTCGTGCCTGTACGCGAAGACCGTGTCCTGCTTATCCCTGCTCACGGCGGTGGACTGGCAGTCCCTCACTCGCTTCCCAGCGCCGCACTGTGCGTTCGCTGCGGTCCAGGTAGGCCGCGATCTGCTTCCACGATTCCAAAGTTTTCCGTGGAGTGTTCCGCTCAGGCATCCCAAAACCCTCGCGGAGGACTATACCAGAGGCCGCGCCGCTAAAACTAAGGTCTCATGCGTACCAGTGGAACGCCTTCTGGATGATTTTCCACCCACGTGGCATTTTGAGAAGCGTGAACAGGTCGGACATGCGGACGCCCGAGCCAGCCAATTTACCTGACCAGCCGGCGACCTCAAGACGAACGACAGCGATGGATTCCAGGATGTCTACGCTAACCACGCGGGGTTCAATCCTGAGAGCGGGACCATTCTTGTCGATCCAGTCGAAGAGGAACTGGGTTCCGATGGCGAGTTGTTCCCCGGCGTAGCCGAAGAATGAGGCGTCCGGGTGGAAGGCGGGACGCATAACCTCGCTTTTGCCTTGTTTGCTTCCGTCAATATACATCTGCACGGTTTTGACGATTCCATCATATTCGGTGAGGTATTCGCTCTTGGTCATGCGGAGACAGTAGGATCGGAGAGTGCGGGGCGTCAACAGCCAAACATGGCCAAAGTCGGTCGAGAAGCATCATCTCTTGATCGTATCGGCATGGTCGGCAAACCGATAGTTGGCCAGAAACCGCTGGCCGTCTTAACGGAACAGCGTGCCGCCGCAAAAGCAATTCACTTGGTGATCGAGCGTCGGGACTCGAACCCGCGACCTCCTGCGTGACAGGCAGGCGTTCTGGTTTCTGCGCGGTCTTCTCTCCTGATTTATCCGCGCTAAAAATGATGTCCCCAAAGTTCCGAAGCATCCGCCTGAAAGGGCCGCGTAACTATCACAAGATGAGGAGGATGCTTGGTAGCCCAGCGCTAGAGCATTTCGGCGTCGTTCCGAATGGTCATGGCATGAATCTGTTTGCTGTAATAGAATGAAAACAGCGGCTTTGCTCAACTCCTCGGTAGCTCAATGGTAGAGCATTCGGCTGTTAACCGAGAGGTTTAAATCACCTAACTCGTTTCTCTGGCGTCAGTTAACAGCTTCCCGGACCATCCCCAAACACCTATTTCTTGTCCCCAGGATGTCCCCAAGATTGCTTCCGTCCGTCTTCCACGCGACGGCATACGTCACGCAGTCAGCTCGGCGGAACCAATCGGAATCTCCAGTTCAGTTGCGATTAGGAGAACCCGCGGCCTCTGCCGTGACAGTCGGCAGCCAGAGGTAACTGATTGTAATTTAACGGCACCGAGCGCCATCCTTGGCGCCTTACGTAATTGTCGGGAACTCTTATCGCACCCTAACCAGAGCTGATACGCAGTTTCGAGTCTAGAGGTGTCAGAAATTCTCCAATTCCGATTACTTCCTGTTTGCCCGTGATCCAGGCGCAATCCTTGGAGGCGCCGCGAATAGGCTACCAATGAGATCACTTCTGCATGCGATCGACCACGCATGCAGATGAATGACGATCTTAATCTAAAACCTTGAAGCCTGTTAGGATACCTTCATGCTAGTGGTCGTGGTGGTCTATCTCGGTCTGATTGCCACATTTCTTGGTGGCGTATCCCTTCTGCGGCCTCTGACTTTTCTTGCGATTCACTCCCGCCGACAAGCCGCGCTGATTCTGGCATTGGGTTTCATAGCAGTTGTGATAGGCGAGTCTCTACCGGCCAAGGAGATACGCGTCGCCACGCCACGCACACAGCTGGACCAGTTTGCGCCCCTGTACCAGTTTAGTGAGTTCCACTCAATCCGGATTTCAGCGTCGAAAGCGCAGGTGTATCGAGCCCTGAAGTCAGTGATGGCTGAGGAGATCGTCTTGTTCCGCACGCTGACATGGCTTCGGCGGTTCGGCCGCCCTGGACCGGAAAGTATCCTCAACCCGCCCCCGCACGTGCCGCTCCTCGATGTTGCAACCAAAACATCATTCCTTGTTCTGGCCGACGAGCCGGACAGCGAAATTGTCCTGGGAACCCTAGTGGCTGCGCCGCGCGGCTGGCGCCCCCACGGCAAGCCAACTCCTGATGGCTTCAAGGCACTCTTTGTGACTACCAATACCCCCGGCTTCGCTCCTGCTGCGATGAACTTCCGCATTGAGGACGCGGGTCCCGCTGCGTGTACGCTCACGACCGAGACTCGCGTCTATGCCACCGACGCCTCAACTCGCCGCCGCTTTGCACTCTACTGGAGGGTGATCTATCCGGGAAGCGCGTTGATCCGCCGCATGTGGCTGCGCGCCATCGCTCACAGGGCTGAAGCGCGATAGAGGAAAAACGATTCGAGCCGCTGTGCGATAGCTCCCGGATGGTAGGCCACTCTTACCTAATAGAGTTACGTAAGAGTTCCCCGTCACCGGCCCGCAATCTCGCAATTTCCCAGAACAGGACAACCAAGAGGGACGACTATGGAGTCATGCTCAGATGTTGTGGATTACCGCGTGAGTCAGGCGGCGTTTTCCTTGAGCCCTTCCTATCTACACTACGCTGGGCACTTGCTCGCAGTTGATCGCCCAGGGTATGCCGAATTGATCGACAAGCGCGCCAAAGCGGACGGACCAGAAGGTTTTCTGCAGGGGCATTTCCACCGTGCCGTTTTCCGCAAACGCGTGAAATATCCGATCTGCTTCCGCCGGGTCATCGATGCAAAGCTGCATAGCGAAACCCTTTGGTTGTTCATACTGCTCGGGAACAGGGTCGCCGCCCATCAAAACGTTGTCGCCGACTGTGAGAGTCGCATGGAGGATCTTCTCGCGCCATCTCGGTGGCACTTGTTCTGCCATGGGCGATTTGCCATATGTGAGCATAAAGACGATTTTGCCCCCAAAGCATCGTTCATAGAACTTGAACGCGGCCTCGCATTGCCCGCCAAAAGCTAGGTTGGGAGTCAATCGCATTGTGCGACTCCTTGAGATTGCCCGAAGCGTACCTTCCACATGGTGGCCCCGTGAGTCAAGCGTTCCCACTTGTCAGACATCGGTGAGTGTCAGAGGACGGGGAGTTTTGCCGTCGATGTCCGTGAAGCCGTATTCCATCGCGAGGCCGGCGGCTACTAGCACCTTTCCGGTATAGCGGAGCACATCAGGATCGGCCGCGAGGGCGACCACGGCCCGTCCGATGAACTCCGGGGATTCGGAATTAGTCAGGTCGAGCCACTTCGCTGCTTCCATGACCTTCTCCGTCCGGACGAGTCCCGGGTAGAGTGAAACAACGGCCACGCCATGGGGCTTCAGCTCGGTCGCCATGTCGGCCGTCATCTTGTCCGTTGCAGCTTTCGATACGCCATAGGCGACATTGCCGATGTGCTTCTTTGCCGCCCAAAACGAGATGTTCACGATCAGTCCCCGCCGCCGGGCAATCATCGCCGGCGCGGCAAGCTGACTTGCCTGATAGTACGCACGAACGCCCGCGCTGAACATCGCGTCCCAACGCCAGAGTGGCTGTTCCCAGAATGGCTTGGACCAGGTGAAATTGCCATCCTCGACCATGCGCTCGTATCCACCCCAAACGCTATTCACCAGGATGTCGATCGCACCGGCCTCGCGGACGATCAGGTTGAACGCCGCTTCCACCTGGGTGTCGACTCGATGGTCGCAGCGGATACCAGTGACCTGCTTATCGAGACGCTCGTGATCCGGCGCTGAACGGCCTGTAACGAAGACGCGCGCGCCGTGTTGAGCGAGCTCGCGCCCGATGCCTCGGCCAACGCCCTTGGTGGCTCCGGTCACGACTGCGACTCTAACGTCTAGACTCATGTCCGTAATTCACGCATTCCAGCGCCAGCACAGTTGCAGGTTAGTCTGCCAGCTTTCCATAGAATTATTTCTTGGATTGGGATTTTGTCGCACCCCACTGCTCCGGAGCAACGTCGGCTACGGACTGTGAAAACACCCAGCGATGTCCGGCTAAATCCTCTGCGACGTATTGCCTCTCCCCAAACGGCATATTATTGGGTGGCTTCACGATTCGCGCACCGAATTGCTTCGCATGGTCGAAATGCCGATCGACATCCTCAACATGTACATGCACGTACTGATTGACTTCATTGGGACGCGGAGGATGATACTCGCCTCCCGCTGCTCCCATCATGATCGCGCCCTCACCGATCGAGAGCTGACCGTGCATCACTGCGCCATCGGGTCGCGCGGCTCGCAGACGCTCGATAAACCCGAACGCCCCATTGAGCCATGAAATCGCCTTTGCCACGTCCTCGTAGATCAAGATGGGCACGACAGTCGCCTTAGGCGCGGAGCGGTTCACGACTGGTGGCTGTTTTTGTGGTTCTGCGTTGGTCATATTCACCTACCGTTGGACAACTGATCTCTTTGGCCCCGAGAGATTGGGATTCTTTGGTTCTGCTTTGCTGTTGGCCAGTGCTACAAATGTAGCGATCGCTTCATCTGTCAATTTGGGCTGATCGTCCAGAAGCAGCGCACGAGCGTTGGGAATTGTCACCACTTGTATTCGCGGGTTCTTGGAAAACGCATCCCACACATCCTGAAAACTGGTCTTGTACCAGCTACTTGTGGGATCGGCGAGAAGCTTCTCATTGAAGCCTGGTCTGAGCGCCAGCAATGGGACCTTGAGGGTGGCCAATTCAGCACTGTGATCTGAAGCCATGAACTCGGAAAGGTAACGGACCTTCACCGGCAGCGGAGCGGCTTCGACTTGCTGTCGTACCTGCTCTGCCCGATCAAGATCGTTCGCAAACATCTCGGCTGGATAGTTATTGCTCTCCCAAGTTTCAGGCGTGACGTACTTAAACCACTTCTCCGCCCAACCCTCATTCACGATTTCGACCCGTTCCTCGGGAGTCGCCGGTGTCTTCCAGCTCGGGTCCTTGGGCGATGGAAAGAACTGGATAGGCATACTGGCAATCTCAATTACTCCGCCGAGTACTTCAGGGTGCTGGAAGGCTAGTTCCTCAGCGACCAAGGAACCAGGAAAGCCGTGCGCAACGATCACAGGTTTGCTGAGTTTTTCTCTGCTGATTAGTTCAAGAACGTCGCGCCCCAGCCTTCTCGTCCACGTGAATTCGCCATAGCTGGTCGGTTCAGGGGGTAGAGGGCGCGCAGGAGTCCCATTCAGACCAGGGGGAGTAACGACGTAAAACTTGTATAGTGATTGGTTTCGGGCGATGAATGCATCAAAAGTCTCTTTGCCGGAATAGACACCCGGAATCAGAATCAGTGTCGCCCGACCGTGTCCCTTCTTCATGGTCAGCGGCGGCCGATTGTCTTCCAAAGTCTCATAATCCAAAGGGAAGCGGAAATTGTTGCGGCTCAAATCTATTTCGCGGAGGCCCCTTGCTGGACGAGGCGCAGCAAGATCAAGAGCGACCGACCGCGTATTCGGAATATCATCATTCCACCGCTGATTGGAACCCACGGCCGCAATCAAATTCATTTTCATCTTGTCAGTCAGATCTGTGCGCTTCACGCCGATCACGATGGAATCGCCCTCCGCACGGATTTGCAGGTTATTTTGCAGCAAGTTGTTAAAGTTTTGCGCTTTTGCTCCGGTTATGTCCCCGACACCCATGGTGCCCTGATAACCGCCATTACCTCGCGTCACCCAGGCGGTTAGCAGCTTGTCGAATTTGAAATCCTTGTTTGCACCCCACCAGTTCATCTTGGCTGTGTCTTCAGCGCCGGTATCCACTACGATGTTCACACCAAAGGACTCTTCATGAGGCTTGCCATAAAGGCTCACCCGAAACCACAACAAGTCGTGCTGTTTGTCATAGCGGTAGGAAAGCTGCGCGGCGTCGGGCAACGATGCGTCGCGGCCATCGCCTTTGGGGTCAACCGCGAGAACAGTCCACACCTGTGCCGTCACGCCGACAGGCACGACAATAACGCACGCCAGGAGCAACAGGATCTTTGAAGTAGGGAGTAATAATCGTTGGCCGTTCATCATCGTGGCCTTCATCCTCTTCCTCTTTTTCCAAGATTGGACCGCCAAGCACACTCGGGCCAGACACTTTCGGTGAACCGGCTAATTCTCTCGGTGAATGGCCAACTGGGAAGGAGGACTTGAGATATTCTGGGCGAAATGGTCCGCAAGCTGATCAAGCGCTGCGTCATCGCTTTGGCCGCATGGCTGCCGTTCTTCGCGATATGGCTTTTGGTTGCCATGTCGTTCGCGCGCGACCGATTTTCCACGGTTCTGATCGGAAGCTTGATCTCGATGGGGAGCGCAGGCTTGCTCGGCATTGCTGTCTGGTACGTTTGCCAGCGTTGGCCTTGGCCTCTTGGATTCAAACTGAACTTCTATTTACTTCAACTCTTTTTTGCAGTGGTATATGGAATCGCTTGGACCGCGTCTATCTACGGTGTCGAATACCTGCGCGCTCGAAACACTTTGCAGGGTTTCTGGTCATGGGCCGCTTTGGGCCGGCAGACGTTGATGGGAGTCTGGTTTTATGCAGTATTCGCGGGCATTTCCCATGCCGTGCAGACGCGCAATCGGTTGCACGAAAAAGAGACCCTTGCTGCGCGCGCAGAAGCGCTGGCCGCAGCGGCGCGCTTGGATGCAATTCGCGCCCGCCTGAATCCACACTTCCTGTTCAACGCTCTGCACACGCTGGCCGCATTAGTGAAATTTCGTCCAAACATGGCGGAAGGCGCGATTGAGCGGCTCGGAGACATGCTGCGCTACACGCTGAAAGGAGATGGCCGCGAGCTGGTGGAATTTTCCGAGGAGTACGACTTCACACGTCAATATCTTGCGTTCGAACACCTTCGCTATGAGGACCGGCTCAAAGTGGACCTGCAGATCGACCCGGAATCTTTCAACTTTGACCTTCCTCCGTTCTCGATCCAGACGCTGGCAGAAAACGCGGTGCAACATGCCATCGCCATTCGCCCTGAAGGCGGGTCGATATGGATCAAATGCTCCTGTAGTGACGGACGGCTTCAAGTCACCGTTCGAGATGACGGTCCTGGCCACGGCTCGGATCCCGGAGCCTCCCACCAATTCGGTCTGCGCTCGCTGCGCGAGCGTCTCCAGGCAGCATACGGACCCTCAGCCGAGCTGCGCGTCCATGGCGGCGTGGGCGGCTTCGAAGCGGGCTTTATCATTCCTTCTTGCGCGAAATCGCCTTAAATGACAGGGCGTGGGTGAGGTCCGATGAAAGGAACCATTTTGATCGCCGACGATGAGCCGCTGGCTCGACGGATTCTGCGAGAACACCTACGCGATCTCGGCTGCGGCGGCGAGATTCACGAGGCCCCCGACGGAAAGACTGCCATTGCGCTCGCCAACAAGAAGCGGCCTGAACTGATTTTTCTCGACATCGTGATGCCCGGTGCGACTGGCTTGCAGGTTCTTGAGCAGCTCGATTATGAACCCAAGGTGATCTTCACGACCGCGCATGATCAGTACGCCGTCACCGCATTCGAACTTGGCGCTCTTGATTATCTGCTCAAACCTTTTGGACGAGACCGGCTTGAGCGCGTGTTGCAGCGAGCGCAAGCAGCATTAGAAGGACGGTCGGTGTCTCTTCTGTCGCGCGCAAAAGAAGCCCTCCAACCGACAAGACCGCTCTCCAGGGTATTCGTGCGCGACGGCAACCGAATCGTCCCGATCGCACTGGCCAGCATTGAACGCATACAAGGGGCGGATGACTACGCGACGATTTTCACCTCGCCGAAACAATACCTCGTCAGCATCCGATTGTCCGATCTCGAAACGTCTCTAGCGCCCGCGAATTTCTTGCGAGTCCATCGATCGCATCTCATCAACCTTGAATATGTCACCTCTATTGAGCCTTACGACGCAACCCACGTCGAGGTCGTCATGAAAAGTGGCGCTCGCATCGTCGCCAGCCGCACGGGTTCGAAACTGTTACGTAATCTACCTCTCTGATATCGCGCCAGCAGCCCGTCCAGGATCGTTTGGGGTGGATGGTCGGCTACCCTTACCTAATCTGAGGCCCGGGCGCGCTCGCGAGAAGTCTTTCTGTATGGCTGGAATTTGTTCCCAGCTTGGCAGGGATGCGCGCGCTGGTTTCTCTGATTTATTCACACCGATAATGATGTCCCCAAAGCCCCGTAGCCGGCGCTTAAAAAAGCCGCGTAACTACAACAAGATGAGGATGATGCCTGGTAGCTCACCGCTAGAATATTTTGAGCGTCGATCCGAATGGTCATTGCATCAATCTGTTTCCTGTAATAGAATGAAAACAGTGGCGTTGTGCAATTCCCCGGTAGCTCAATGGTAGAGCATTCGGCTGTTAACCGAGAGGTTTAAATCACCTAACTCGTTTCTCTGGCGTCAGTTAACAGCTTCCGGACCATCCCCAAACACATATTTCTTGTCCCCAGGATGTCCCCAAGATCGCTTCCGTCCGTCTTCCACGCGACGGCATACGTCACGCAGTCAGCCCGGCGGAACCAATCGGAGTCTCCGGTTCAGCTCCGATTAGGAGAACCCGCGGCCTCTGCCGTGACAGTCGGCAGCCAGAGGTAACTGATTGTAATTTAACGGCACCGAGCGCCACCCTTGGCGCCTTACGTAATTGTCGGGAACCCCTATCGCACGCTAACCAGAGCTGATACGCAGTCTCGGGTCTAGAGGTGTCAGAAATTTTCCAATTCCGATTACTCCTGTTTGCCCTTCACTTGGACACAACCGCGAAGGGCGTCGGCAAAACAGCCGAATCCGCAAATCGACGCTTTGCCTGTGAGGCGTTAGCAGCGATACTTCGCGCCTTCGACCTTTAGTCGCGATCTGGCCCCGCAATGCGTACGCCTTGGACGCTACCTGTTGCTTCGAAAAGAACCGTGTTGTTATTTGGCGGCGCTATTGTGATTTTAAACCTGCCGGACAATGTTCCGTCGGAATTAACGACATATTTGCCGGTAAGTGTTGCCACCGCGGTATTCACGACCAACTTCCCAGTCGGGGAAACGGAAGTGGGAACTGTCTGTGTCTGGAACAGAAATTTCTGGAACGTGATTGAAAAGACGCCCGGGGCATCAGTTCTCTTCCAAACACCGTATCCGTCACTTGCGCCTGAGAAATTAGGGGGGTTAGGTTCGCCGGACGCAAACAGAATCGTGTTGGTCTCCGTCAAAGTACCGCCCAAGTAGAAGTTGCCCAGTTCGGAGGCGGTGAAGCACGCTGGTGGTACCTCCTGGCAGTCTGGAGGGGAGGAAATTGTAATCCGCCAAGCTCCCTCCAGACGGCGATCATCATCGTCCGCCCGTACGTGTGAAGATGCGCGCCTGAGCGACGGCGCTAACACTAATGCTGCCGCGAACACACCGAAATAAATTAATCGTGAAATACGCATGGAGTCCCTCCGGTCTACTTGCCTGCAGTTGGCAGGCTGTGCGTGATGAAGCTAGGAAAAGGGCGCGGCCAGGTCAATGTATGGTCTATGAGTTTCTTATGAGCAGTCTATAAGTGGCTCAGCTAAGTCACCAACGGGGCATAACTTAGCCGTTCAGTTTGAGGAAAGCTGTATAATAGCCGGCCAACCGCTCCCCGCGGTTCGAGGTTGGCACCTTGGGTAACGACAGTCGGGTACGATTCGGGGTCTTCGAGCTGGACATCGCGAACGGCGAACTTCGCAAGCAGGGAAAACCCGTTCGGCTTCAGCCCCAGCCCTCGAAAGTTCTGGCCGCCCTCGCGGCGCGACCGGGCGAGCTCGTCACCCGGCAGGAGCTCAGACATGAGATCTGGGATGGCACCACTTTTGTTGATTTTGAGCAAGGCTTGAACTTTTGCATCCGGCAGATCAGATTGGTTCTCGGCGACGATCCGGAAAAGCCCCAGTTCATTGAAACCATACCGCGCCGCGGGTACCGCTTTATAGCAGATACGACGCCCTTGCAAGGCATCCAAACGGCAACCAAGGGAAAGAAGAACACTGTTGTTGCTTTTGCAGGTACCATCCTCGGGTTCTCCTTTCTCGCTCTGGCAGGCTTCTTCGTTTATCGCCGGAATCAGCCACTTTTGCCAGAGCCGTCCAGTTGGGAGCGAATCACAAATTTCACGGATTCTGCAACCTCTCCTTCGCTCTCCCCAGACGGACGGATGCTTACCTTCCTTCGCGGCCCCGATACCTTTGCCGGACCGGGGCAGGTATACGTCAAGCTGCTCCCGGACGGAGACCCGCTGCAGCTCACACACGACACGTTTCTTAAGATGAGTCCTGTGTTCTCTCCCCGTGGATCGAGCATCGCCTACACCGTAGCAATCCGATGGGATACCTGGGAAGTTCCAGTTCTAGGTGGGGAGCCACGCCCGATGTTTTCCAACGCGTCCGGGCTCACCTGGATTGACGATGATCATGTGCTGTTCTCCGAGATTCAGAGCGGACGGCATATGGGTCTCGTCGCGGCCACCGAAGGCCGCGGCGACGAGCGTTACCTCTATATGCCTAAGGATGAGGGCGGAATGGTCCACCGCTCCTCGCTCTCTCCAGACGGTCGATGGCTGCTCCTGGCGGAAATGGACAGCCTTCACGGCTGGTTGCCTTGTCGCTTGGTTCCCTTTGACAGAACCTCCTCGGGCAAGCCTATCGGAGTGCCGTCGGCGCACTGCACATCTGTAGCTTGGTCACCCGACGGACACTGGATGTATTTCAGCTCGGATGCCGGGGGCAGCTTTCATATATGGCGCCAACGGTTCCCGGAAGGGAACCCCGAGCAAGTGACTTCCGGCCCGACGGAGGAAGAAGGCATCGCCATGGCTCACGACGGGCGTTCCTTTATTACTTCGGTTGGCACGGCGGAAGGAATGGTCTGGCTTCACGACGCCGGGGGTGATCGCCAAATTTCCTCGGAGGGATACGCCGAAGCGCCATCTCTCTCTCCGGACGGCACAAGGCTGTTTTACCTCGCACGCTTGCGAGGGCGTGGCCATTTTTCTGCGGGCCTATATCCAAACGACGATCTTTGGATGGTGGACCTGCATACGAACCGTGCCGCGCCGTTGTTATCCAGCTTTCCGGTTACAGGGTACAGCGTTGCTCCTGACGGGCAACGTGTAGCCTGTTCTGCTCTCGATGGAGCAGGCAAATCTCATCTTTGGATTGCTTGGATTGACCGTCGTGAGCCTCCCAAACAAATTTCGTCTCGTTTATCTGAATCCGAGGACATTCCGATCTTCGCTTCGAACGGCGATCTGTTCTATCGAGGATCTGACGGAGCTTCCCATTATCTGTACCGGATCAGAAAAGGCGAAAACGCTGCGGAGAAAGTGATTCAAGACGCCATTGTTGAGCCGCAGAGTGTTTCGCCGGATGGACGATGGGCCGTTACACAAGTTGCGCTCCCTGAATCGGAGGTGTCTCGCGGGGTTGTGGCCTACCCTGCGCAAGGCGGAGCACCGGTTCAGATCTGTCGAACGCTGTGCTTCGTGAACTGGACGCTGGATGGGAAATTCATCTACATACATCTACTCGGAACAAGTCCATCTAACGAGGTCGGGAGGACTTTTGTCATTCAAACCAGGTCCGGTAATGCATTCCCGCAGCTTCCTAGCTCGGGAGTTCAATCCGAATCTGACCTTGTCACGCTGCCAGGAGCCAAAACCATGGAAGGAACGATTTTTCCTGGACCCGATACAACGCTATACACATTCACCAAACAAAGTGTCCACCGGAACTTGTATCGAATCTCGTCCCATTAAACCGAAGTTCCACCAAAGCAGAGGCCTAATTCAAGGGATAAGTCCTTGAAAATCTCGGCATTAGCGTGGAGCTGGCATTTTTTAGTTTTAGAGCTACGTCGCCCGACAGTAACTCGGTTACTTCCGCAGCAATGCCAGGCGCACGTTATCGCCCTCCGGCACGCGGACACCGAGAACACGCTGGTTGACGCGAACCTCCATCTCCCGCGAGTTGATCACCATACTTTATGGAGATTCCTAAGTCCTTGGAGGTAGTCTTCCTTTTCTAGCCTGCTTTCTACTCCAAATTCTGTCAGGATCGTGATCATCTGCCCGAGAGGAAGCCCGGCAAGCTCCGCAGCCCTGCCGAGGGAAGCCTCTCCTTTCTTGTATCTCTCAACAGCGAGCAAGATTCTTCCCCGAGTGACCAGATCCCGAACAGCCTTGGACAAGTCACTCCGCTCTTCCTTTGTGATTTCGTGAAGAAACTCATAGTTGTCGAGATCCATACGGATGCTCATCGTCTTGCTCATGGCTTTGCCTCCAATTTCAGTCTTGCATCCTCGATAATTGAATGTTTGTAGCGCCCGTACTTTGCCAGCAGCGCAAGTTTGGCAATGGCATCGGGCCTTTCCAGCAATCCTTTTTCCCGGCTTCGAATCAGAATGCCCACAGCCGTCGTGAACGCAATGCCCAGCACTTTGCAGGCATCAATCCCATTCTTGTCGTCGATGCCGACGATCTGGGCCTTTTTGTCTAGCGCTAGTGCAATGGCTTCGGCTTCGCCCTTGCCCAGGCTGAAATCTGTCTGTAATTTCGCAACGAGCCGACGATTCCTGAGCATGAAGACTTCGATTCTTGATTCGTCCAGCGCCTGCTGAATGATTATTGCATCCAACGCTTTCTTGGAACTGCAGCATTCCTTCTTAAGCTCATCGGGAATGGTTACTGGTACGTTAATGCTGGTCAGAAATAGGTCAAGAAGATCGGCCTTTGCGACCAGGATCAGCGTAGATGCGTCGAAGACAACCATTATGACAAAATATGACGACCGTAATTTTAGCAGAAAAGAGATGTAAATGGAAGAACCATTGCGACATGCCGCGACATACCCATTATTTGGTGTAACGACTATCGTGATAACGCATCTAATGCTGTGGCTGGAGGCAAGCGGAATTCGAGGCGCTGTTGAAGCAAGTTGAAACCGTAGCCATCAACATCACGCTGAGGGCTGAAGTCGCTCTCATTGGACTCTCCAGAATGGTGCCAATTGTACTTGTATTAGCGAAACCGAACTACACGGACGATAGAGGCACCATCAGAGGAGTTGCCTTATGCGGCAGACGATGTGGCTAAGTCTTGGTCAGTCGGGTTACCGAACATCTTCGTATCGTCACGAACTTTACAACCAACTGCGTGAATTCGAAGTTGAGGTGGCTTCAACCGCCTCCGCAGCTGAACGTTCTATCGCTTGTGACGTTCCACCGCAGATGATATAAGTCCATCCCATGCGTTCTCCATTTCGGTTTCTGATCTTTCTTTCCTTTTGTGCGCAGATTGCTCTGTTTGCGGATGCAGGTGGGAAATCGGCCCCTGCTCAAACTAAGGCGCAGGACAGTTTTCCCGGGAAATCGTGGGGGCAACTCTCTTCCTCGGAAAAGGCCGGATGGTCCAAGGAGAAACTAGCTGCGGCGCGTCAATACGCTCAAACCGATTCGATTCACACCTCGGCGGTAGTGATTGTCCAGGGCGGTGAAGTTGTCGACGAGTGGGGAGATTTCGACCAAAAACTTGACTCGTATTCGGTGCGAAAGAGCCTGCTCAGCGCGCTGTACGGAATCTACTCTTCCGAGGGCATGATTGACATCAACGAGACCCTCGAGCAATCAGGAATTGACGATTCGCCCGATCCGCTGACCAAGGAAGAAAAACAGGCGCGAATTGTTGACCTGCTGCGCGCGCGTTCAGGTGTGTACCACATGGTGGACTTTGAAACCGAGTCGATGGCGAAGGACCGGCCGGCTCGCGGAAGTCACGCGCCAGGCACGTTCTGGTACTACAACAATTGGGACTTTAATGTGCTTGGGACGATCTTTGAGAAGAAGACGAAGTTGAAGATCGGCGATGCCTTTTATGAGCGTATCGCCAAGGCGATTGGCATGGAGGATTTTCGGCCGAGCGATGTCTTCTATTTTGGCGGTCCACTTTCCATCCACCCCGCTTATCATTTTGAGATTACGGCGCGGGATTTAGCACGTTTCGGATTGCTCTATCTGCGTCATGGCCGCTGGAACGGAAAACCGGTCGTGCCGGAAGCCTGGGTAGAAAAAAGCAGCCACGCCAGCGAAATGGTGAAGGCCAATGGAGTGGACCGGGGCGGCTACGAGTATCTCTGGTGGGTGGATTACGGCGGTGTTCATTTCCCGGAAATCTCGCTTCCCGGAATCTATTCCGCGCGGGGAAACGGGGCTCATTACATTTTCATCATTCCAACGCTGGATATGGTAATCGTGCATCGCACAGACAACGACCCGCCGGTAAGAGACGCGAAGACGATTGCAGAAATGGCGAACCGTGGATCAGCCGCCGAAAATAGAACCCAATTTGGCCATCTTGTGAAATTGATCCTAGACGCACAAAGTAGTCGCTAAAGGTCTTGTTCGTCAGAGTTGCTGAGATTCTTGGGTGAGTTGTCGGCTAACCGCAAGCTATTCGGCATCGACGGCGGAATTAGTCCTGAGATGTAGTTAGTCGGAAATTCCACATTTTCATAGAAAAAAGAGTATTCGGTGCGATGCCGAATGCTGGTGAGCGAAGATTCTCCAAACAGGATCAACCTCGACAGACATTCTTCTTTGACCGATCTCACCCAGCGTTCCGCATACGAGTTCAGATTCGGGCTCCTTGCTGGCAATCGAAGCGGATTCACGCTCGCGGCTCATGTAGTAGCGGGCGAGACGGCGCAACTCTTCATAAATGATAGGTGTGAGCTTCTCGAGGGCGGCCTCATCGCCGCTGGCCCAGGCGCGCAGCAGCAGGCTTATTTGCTCATGGGATCGGAGAGGCAAGTTCGGGTCTCGCAGTTCGCCGGCCGGCTCCGGGCCGCCCTGGCAGTGACGCGTATTGTACGCCCCCGCCGAGTAGTTTGGAGTGCCTGATAGTTTGTCCCTCCGAATTGCGCCTTACTAAGCAGGAGACACACGAGGGCCCGAACGCCCATAAGTTTGGCTGAGTCCGAAGACGTTAATCGTTGCTATGGAGGAATGATATGAAACCCTCAGTTCAGGAAGAAACACATTTTAGACGAGGTATGACTATGGGAAGAAGTTTGTTGTCGACTGCAACTATCTTTGCGGTGCTGCTAATCGCCGGAGGCAATCTTGCCTTGGCCCAGCAGAAACCGACCCCCTCAAGCCCGCCCCCCGCTGTATCTTCTGACGTGCTGAAAGGCTCGAAGAAAGCCCAGCCCACGCCAATCCTTCCGCAGGCGCAGGATCATTCCACAGACCAATCGAAGAATGTCAGCTACGTGCACCCGCCGGAGAACGCGCCCGCCATTAAGCTCAACGCCGACCCGCTCCATCCAGCGCCACAACCCTATGCCGGTCCGAAGTCTCCGGCGGCAAAGACCGTGGATCGCGGACCGCTGCCGAGTCAGAAACCGCCGGACACGTTAAGGGAAAACCCCGACAATCTGATCCGGAACTGGAAAAACCTTCGCCCGATGACGGAACGTCAGAAGGCGGTCGAACAGTCGTTGGCCATGCCTTCCGAGCCCCATCACGCTGCCGCGGAACCAAGCACGCCGGGCGGAGCGGCTCCGCTGCTCAGCACGACCGGCTGGGAGCAGATCGGCTACGGCGACTACAACACCGACGGTGTGCACCATCAGGCCGGGCGCATCCGGCAGGCTTCGTATGCGTACGACAACCCCCAAGGAATCACGACCCTGTGGCTGGGCGCAACCGGTGGCGGCGTTTGGCGGGGCATCGTCCTTTTCTTCGCCGTTGCCTTTGTTCCCGTGAGCGATAATCTACCAGGCTCTCCGTCGGTTGGAGCGTTCCTGGTGCAACCGGGTAACTCGAACAACATCCTGATCGGGACTGGCGATTCGTACCGCTATGGCGGCACGGGCATGTACAAGACCACGGACGAAGGGGCGACGTGGAGCGCGGTCTATCCTACGGACGGGACCAACTGGCCGTCGGCCTTCCAGAAGGTCCTGATCGACCTCAACGACACCACCAACCAGACTGTGCTCGCCGAAGGCGACACCGGCATATGGCGCTCCACCGATTTTGGCAGCACTTGGACCCAGGTGTACACCGGCGCGACCAGCGACCTGGTACAGGATCCTGTGAACACCTACATCTGGTACGCGGGCGCGCCAGGAGTCGGCGTGCTACGCTCCACAAGCTATGGGACCTCTTTCGGTCCCATCGGCTCCGGGATCGCCGGCCCCATCGGGCGGGTTTCGGTTGCGGTATCTGCGGCCGCACCCTGGCATGTTTATGCCATATCTGCGATCACTGACAGCACCGGCATCTCACGCTCGCTGGGGGGAATCTGGCGATCCGACGACTACGGCGACCTCACCTGGAACCTGATCGAGTCGAGCGACCACATCAGCGGAGCCGGTCAGGCCTTCCACACGACCTCGATCAACGTCGATCCTACCAACGCCGACCTCGTCATTGCTGGCATGGCGGGCAGCCAAATCACCTATAACGGGACCGCGGCCACGCCCACGTGGACCTATTCTGGCAGCTTCGACGAAGGCCATTCCGACCACACCGGGTACACGTTCGAGGCCGGAACCACCAACATCATCAGCACCACGGACGGTGGCGTCTACGTGCTCGATAAGAACGCGCTCACCGTCTCCGGTGCGCTGAACTACGCCACTAATCTCAATGTCCAGCAGGTCTTTGGGCCAGTGGGCGATCTTGCATGTTCGCTGAATGCGCCCGACGAGTGCATCAGCGGGCTCCAGGATAATGGAACCATCACCATGAACCGCAACAACACTCCACCCCTCGTGATCGTTGGCGGCGGAGATGGCAACGCGGCGAGTATCGCTCCGGACAACCCGAGCGAGTTGTTCAAAATGGGCAACGGCGGCCGCTACTACACGACAGATGGTGCGAAAACCTGGGTCGGCGATTACGGAAGCTGCCTGCCCAACGACTACTATGCCACCACGATGATCGATCAGACACCGCCCAACGGGTTTACGCCGTACATCTATACGTTCACCATTCCGTCCAACGGCAGCACCAGCAGCTATGTGGGCTACAAGACCGTGAATCCAAGCTGTGATTGGACCGCGGCCAATCCTTCTCACCCGTTCGACACCAACAGCTTCAGCCCGCGCTCGATGGACGCTTCCAACGACCAGACTGGGTACGTGTTCTACGTTGTCGGATGGGGCACGGGCAGGCTTTATGTGTTGGATAGCTATAACACTGGAACCCTCGGCAGCACCATGAGCTATGAGGACCGCACCCCGCCGGTTTCTTTCTTTTCCTCATTCAATGACAGCCAGATCGCGGCGGATCGGTCGAGCAGCCGGCCTCACACTGTAACTTACACGACCGGTGGCGCGCGACCGTCGCAGGCCTTTATCAGCAATGATCGCGGACAGACCTGGACCGAGGTGACCGGCGACCTAGCTTATAAGCTTTCGAATGCCAGCTTTTGGAAGCTCGCAGCGAATCCGGCTGATCAGAGTCAATTATTCCTGGGCACCGACCAGGGCATTTACCGTTCCGATAATGGCGGCGTCAACTGGTACCGCTATATGGACGGTATGCCGGCGGTGGCTAACATTTTCGGACTCGAATTGAACTACGACTATGCCAGCCCGCCGCTCCTGCACCTCGGCACCTACGGGCGGGGCTTCTGGGATCGACAGGTGGCATCGGACGCCGTACTTTCCAACGTAACCCTGATTCCCACGCAAGTCGTGGGCGGCCAGGGTGCAGAAGTTGTGGTGTGGCTCGACCGGCCCGCACCGCAAGACATCACGGTGAACTTGACCAGCAGCAATCCGTCGGTTTTCGCCGTGCCCAGCTCGATTACGGTTTCGCAGGGCTACTCCAACGCGGGTCTCGTCTTCCCGACCGCGGCAGTCACTTCGCAAACGCAGGTTACGGTGACCGGCAGCTACCACCAGGTTCAGTATTCTCCGGTCCTCACGGTCACGCTGGCGCCCACTTCCACCAGCGTGGTTTCTTCGCTCAACCCTTCAACCTACGGTCAAAAAGTAAAGTTCACCGCCACCGTAACCTCCAGCTATGGATCACCCACGGGAACGGTCACGTTCTACGACGGCGCGAACGCCATCGGCATTGCCGGACTGAGTGGCAGCCAAGCATCCGTTGCCACTGCGGGTCTAACCGGCGGGACACATTCCATCACGGCGGTCTACGCGGGCGCAGGAACTTTCGCCGGTAGCACTTCTACCACTCTGGCGCAGGTTGTGAACAAGGCAGCCAGTTCCACTTTGATGACCTCCACGCAGAATCCTGCTCCTTTCGCAAAGGCTGTGACCTTCAGCGCAAAGGTGAATTCGGCTTCGGGTACACCCGGTGGCTCGGTCACGTTCAAGGACGGTGCGGCGACACTGGGTGTCGGTGCGCTGAGCGGCGGCGTAGCGAAGTACACCACCTCGACGCTGGCGGTAGGATCGCATTCGATCACCGCGGTTTATGGCGGCGACGCCGACTTCACCGGCAGCACCTCCGGGGCACTGAAACAGACCATAACCAAGGCGGTCAGTTCCACCGTGGTAACCTCCTCGGCTAATCCTGCTCCATTCGGAATGGCTGTAACGTTCAGTGCGAAGGTGGGCCCTGGTACGCCCACCGGCTTGGTGACGTTCAAGAACGGAGGGGCGACACTGGGTGTCGGTACGCTGAGCGGTGGTATAGCGAAGTTCACCACCTCGGCGCTGGCGGTCGGACCGCACTCGATCACTGCGGTCTACGCCGACAACGCGGACTACATTGGCAGCACCTCTGCCGTGCTGACCGAGACCATTAACAAGGCGGCCACCTCAACCGCGGTGATCTCCTCGCTGGATCCTTCGAAACACGGGAACCCCGTAACATTCACTGGAATGGTGAAGTCCTCGACCTCGGGCACGCCCACCGGCTCCGTGACCTTTAAGGATGGCGCCACCGTGCTGGGTGCACGTACGCTCAGCGCAGGTAAGGCGACGTTGACCACTTCGGCGCTGGCGGTCGGATCGCATTCGATCACCGTGGTTTACGGCGGCGACGCGGACTTCACCGGAAGCACTTCGCCGGTGAAGACCCAAGTTGTGAATCCATGACGAACTGACGCCGGGTTTCTACCGGTGTGACGGCAAGCACTGCGCGGGCGGCGGATTCACGTCCGCCGCCCGCGCGACAGGTGCCTTTGTTCGCAAAGCCGGAGTTGAGAACGTCGAGTTTCTCAATATTCGGATGGTTCAACGCAGCGAGCGTGCGCGCCTCGCGTCGGAAGCGCGCCAGCCGCTCCGGGCCGCGTGCGAACTCACGAGGCAACGTCTTGATGGCGACATCGCGGCCGAGCTTGCTATCGTGCGCGGTCGCGGTAGGGACAGCGATTGCGCGCCGCCCCCCGCACAGACCCGTGCGTGCGCCGCTAGCGCACACGGTTCTTACCTCGGATGCTGGAATGTTTGGCGGCGAAGCGCACGTCAGGATAAGGTTGCAAGATCTGGACAGGTGGCAACAGGGAATCCAGGCAGGCTTTAAAACGCGCCCAACTCATGCGATGACGATGGCTTCGACGCCGCAGCGCCTGTAGCCAACTCCACAGCACATCGCTGCGAAACGCTCGCAGCCGCGCCAGGTTGCCAGGAATAGCATGATATTGGAAATACTTATCAGGTGACTGCGCCCAACTCCTGGCCCAGTTTCCTTCGAAAGGGGGGAACAGAGGTCGGATAATCAGGTAGCAGCACCTACTGAATTGAGTACACCCAACTTGCACCGAGCGACAATCGCTCAACAAAGAGTGCGGATGGAAGGGTGGCGACAGGAGCGGCTTGGCTCAAGGGCAGGAACTCACAGGGAGGAAGAGTTGAACAAAAGCATCCTTACAGGAAGAAAAAGAGAAAAAACAGAAAAAATCTCTTGACTCATACCGGCCTTCTCATGGGAGGATGTTGGCCCCATGTTGGCCCCATGTTGGCCCCATGTTGGACCCCATGTTGGCCCCATGTTGGACCCCATACTCGAAGTAGCTTGATTTCGCGCTCTGTATTAGAATGAAAATAAATGCGTTGCGCGGTTCCCCGGTAGCTCAATGGTAGAGCATTCGGCTCTAACGCGGAGTTAGGAACAGATTCCCAACAATTATGGCCTTGGCGATCTGACAGACGCGCTCGAAGCCCTCGAAGTTGAAATCCATGAATTACTCGTAACGCAAAGCCACCATCGGATCCACACGGGTCGCCCGGCGCGCTGGCGTATACGCAGCGCCGGCGGCAAAAGACATCATCACGATGATTGCCACCAAGAGCGTCTTCACGTCAGTTGTGGTGACGCCAAAAAGGAGGCTGGACAAGAACTGTGTCAGGTTTAGTACAGCGATTAGTCCGATCGCTATTCCGATCAGAGCGAGGAATGCGGTTTGGCCCACAACGCTCTTTAATATATCTCGGCGCGAAGCTCCGAGCGCGATACGTACACCGATTTCGTGGGTGCGCAGGATAACAGTGTAGGAGATAAGACTATAGATCCCGACAGAGGTCAGCAGAACCGCCACACCTGCAAACACCATCATCAGCAGCATGCTAGACCGACGCAGAGCAATTGAATCGGCCGCCAAAACGTCCATCGAGCGTAGAGAATTGATTGGCTGATCTTTGTCTACGGACCCCACTGTCTGACGAATCGCGCCGGCTACTCGTTCAGGATCGAGGGATGTCCGGATGACCAGAGCAAAAAATGGCCAGTACGTCTGATACGCTGGTCGGTAGATCTCAATTGGAGGCTCCGAGGCGAGCCCGGCATGTCGGACGTCGCCGACCACGCCGATGATTTCCGTTATTAATGGAGTTCCGGTGTCTGGAACGAGAATACGCTGACCAATTGGGTTTGAGTTGGGCCATAAGCGACGAGCGAGTTTCTCGTTGACAATCGCCACCAGTGGAAAACCTGCTCGATCGCGCTCGTCGAAGAATCTTCCTTCGCGCAATGGTATCCGCATGGCTCGGAAATAATCAGGCGTCACCACGCGGAATTGGGCGACATTTTGCTGCCCGGAGTCATCGGACACGCCCGGCACGGTAAACGGCCGCCGCGCGTCCATTCCTGACAATGGCAGTGTATTGATAGCGCCAGCTGATTCCACGCCGGCAACTACTCGGACACCAGCTAACACTTGTTCGAGGAACGAGCCGGTCTTGTTCACATTTGAATATCGATTCGGAGGTAGAGAGAACACGCACGTTAGAAGATGATCGGTTTCAAAACCCAATTGCCGGCTTTGCAAGCGCAGCAAGGTCCGAATCAGCAAGCCCGAACCAACCAACAGCAACAAAGACAAAGCCACTTGGCCGACGATAAGCACGCGCCGAAAGTGCAGAGCACTCTTATGCTCAATAGTCGCACGGCTACTGAGGTTCAGGGTCTCCGATGAAGAATTTGGGCTGTGAAAAGCGGGTACCGCCCCAAAGATCAGACTGGTCATCGCGGTGATTACGAGAGTGAAGAGAAGAACCGACGAGTTCATCCAACCTCTTGCGTGTGCGGGCAACGGCAGATTCTCAAGTTGTGCCTTGAACATCAGGGGCAGTACTTGCACGCCCCACCATGCTAGCAGCACGCCCGCTCCAGTGCCCAGAGCGGCCAGAGTTAGGCCTTGTGTCAGAAACTGCCTGAAAAGCTGGCCCCTGCTTGCGCCCAATGCCCGCCGAATTGCTACTTCACGTTTTTGCGCGCCCGCGCGCGCGAGGAACATATTTCCAGCATTGGCGCAGGCAATGATCAGCATGAACAGTACGGACGCTTGCAGGACCAATAATGCAGGCCGCACATTTCCTGTATAGGTCTCGCGAATGGAGTCCATTTGGACACTCAGGTGTTTGTTGGTTTGCGGAAACTGGCGCGCGGTTTCTTGAGCTAAAGTTTCGAGTTCCTGCTGAGCCTGCGCAATACTCACCCTCGATCTGAGCCTCGCGATGACTTGGAATACATGCAATCCCCGGTTCTGAAGAAGCTCGGTCGGAAATGGCAGCGGAGTCCAGAGATCCTCGCTGACTGATGGATGTGCGAACTCGGACGGCATCACACCAATGACGGAGTAGGGTTCGCCATTCAGAACGATCGTTTTCCCGACTATATCTTTGTCACCGGCAAAATGGCTTCGCCACAGCCTGTAGCTGATGACCGCCACACGATCTCGACCCTGGATTCCTTCTTCAGGTAGAAAGGTACGGCCTAGCAGAGGGCGCGCGCCTAAAACGGAAAAGAAGTTCGCCGAGAATTGATAGCCGATGACGGATTGAGAATCCCCGGGGCTTGTCAGGGTATACGCCGTGTCCCAGGAAAAGGCCATATCATCGAACACTCGATTCCGTGTTTTCCAATCGTTGAAGTCAGCGACGGTCGCTTTGTCGAGTTGCTGCCGCTCAACATTTTTTTGCCACACGGTGACGAGCCGGTCTGGATCGCGGTAGGGAAGGGGACGAAGAAGAACGGCATGTAGAACGCTGAAGACTGCTGTATTCGCTCCCATTCCTAGCGCGAGAGTGAGGACGACTGCAATGGTGAAACCGAGATTTTTTGCCAACACGCGCCCACCGTAGCGCAAGTCTTGCCACCAGGATTCGAGCGAGGGGAAGGTCCACATTTCGCGACTCCTCTCTTTCAACCAAGTCGTATTCCCAAGTTGACGCCGCGCGGCGTAGCGAGCTTCTTCCGCGTCCATGCCCGCGTCCCGGTTTTGTTGTTCGCGCTTGGCTAGATGAAACGCCAGCTCATCGTTCAGGTCGCGGTCGAGCTGCTTGCGATTCCCTACCTTACGAAGACGCGGCCAGAGTTCGCTCAAACGTCCTGCCATTGTCCACCTCTACGCCGTTTGCAAAACCCGCGCTACCGCTCCAGACATGCGTCTCCAGTATTCTGTCTCCTCAACCAATCGCTTCCGCCCAGCAGTCGTCAGAGCGTAATACTTTGCTCTGCGGTTGTTGTCTGAGGTGCCCCACTCGGAGGAGAGCAGTCCTTTCAGCTCGAGGCGGTGCAGCGCCGGGTACAGTGCTCCTTCTTCTACTCGCAGCACATCCTGTGAGCTCTCGTGAATCCACTCGGCGACGCCGTAGCCGTGCATCGCTTCCTTCGCCAGAGCCTTGAGAATCAGCAGATCGAGCGTGCCCTGCAAGAGCTCTCCTGGATTCTCTGTCTTGTCTCTCATGCCCATCCATAAGACGTTTAGGGGAGCAAACCGTTTCCGCTTATTCGCGACTTTTCGGGCCAGAAGTTCCCGGGCGAGTAGAGCGCCGTCGCCCTTAGGCCTTAGCACGCCGACCCGCCTTTCTCACGACTGTTCCTGGCGTTCGTCGGCATTGTCCAGAACCTGCAGTCCCGATGGTAGTGTAGTCGTATACAGTGGTCGCTACCGTGGCGATCACAAGGTACAAGACTTTTCCTGCCGAGACCAGTTTCTCTCGATGGCTTTCGCGCAACTAACGTATCGAGAGAGTCTCCGCGACATCGAAGCGTGCCTACAGTCTATAGGCAGTAAGCTCTACCACCTGGGGTTCCGAAGCAAGGTGGCACGATCCACTCTTGCCGACGCAAACGCATCACGCGACTGGCGGATCTACGCCGACTTTGCGCAAGTCTTGATCGCTATCGCACGCCCGCTCTATGCGAGCGATCCGATCGATGTCGATCTGGACCAGAGTCTGTATGCTTTGGACTCTACTACTATCGATCTTTGCCTCTCGCTCTTTCCTTGGGCTAAATTTCGGCAACACAAAGCGGCGGTGAAGATGCACACGCTGCTGGATCTGCATGGCAATATCCCCACGTTTGTCCACATCTAATCACGGTGTGATCGGATCGCAAGAACTCATCCAGAATGTTCACGTCATGCACTTTGCCGCAAGGAATCGGGATAGACTTTCGCGGAATCGAACGGCGATAAACGACTTTATGACTGATTTCCGTATCGAAAAATAGGTGAAGGCGCCTCGCTCACGGGACTATCATTTGCCTTGGTGGGTAAAGGGAAAGCCCCATCCAACGAAAGGCGTAACGTATACGCGCGGAGTATATGTTGACATACCCGATGACGGATGGTGTGTTCTAGGGATTGACCTTGGCAGCGCTGCAAACCACGCGCCATGCCGCCATCGATTGTTTCAGATAAATTCCAGGATCACCTTTCAGTCCATAGCACTGGATGCCGAACGGTCCTCGGTACCCGGCTCCTGTTATCGTGCGGACCAATCCAGTGACATCATAGTCGCCGCGACCGAGAGGCTGAATAAGCGTGTTCCAATCCAGGCCCTGCCGGTCCGCACCGTTGAGCGTCACCCCATAAAGGCGCGGTATGGTCTGTTCCAGCAGCTGATGGAACTCCGGATCAAAACCGGAGCGCAATTCATGGCACAGATTGAACGTGACTCCCACATTGCTTCGCTGAACTCGCTCTGCAATCCGCACAACGTCTCTGAAGCGGGCCAAGTAAAAGTCATAGTGCGGATAGAGCGCCACGCGAAGATTGGATTGAGACGCGAGATTGGAAATTCGATCCACCGCTTGGATCGCCCGCTCTTCAGCTCCGGCGCCGACCCCAGCATCATTCCCCTGAATGGCGAGCCATACGACGGTTCCACGTCCTTTCAACGCCTGGATCGCGGCTTCCGTCCCCGGCTCAAATTTGATCTGGCCGTTGCCAATATCCACAGTCAACCAAAGGAAGAATAACTGGAGATGCGCCTCGTCCACGGCTCGTAACCGCTCGGGAATGCTCTGCGCATGGTCAAAGACGGTTCCCTCAAATCCATACTCGCGCGCGAAACTGGCTTGCTGCATGGCAGTGATGTCGCCAAACTCGTACGCGAAGATGGGGTTCGGCAGGCCGGAGGCGCTCCTGCTTTCGAAACCTCTCGCCTTGATGTCCGCACCCACGATGCAAGAAGCTGCAGCACCTTTGACAAATCCTCGACGGCTCGTGAGCAGCATGCTGCACATATCCTTTTCCATTTTTGCTTTCCCCTACTCTGGCGTCGTGACTCTTCTGCTGGCGCACAAAGAATTTTCAGCTTGTTTTGCAAACTAATGTCATCGATCGCAATTCCGGGTCCACGACCCGTCGTCGCCTCATATTTTTGGTGACGTGCCCTATATATTCATTCGCGGATGCAAGGACGCATTTGACATACTTGAAAAGTCAGTGCTCCCCGCAACTGGTACGTTTCGAATTCCTTAAACTCACAATTCGACTGCCTTCTGGGCGTTCTCGAAGCACTCTTTGGCAAGTTCCATGAGAACAAGAGACTGTGACC
>Ga0207087_1028_pt1 | contig 31740 bp, 31 predicted proteins | sample Alteio_BWMinHeat_51_FD_153544 | JGI IMG/M metagenome (GOLD analysis project Ga0207087, IMG submission 153544) | Enriched cells from forest soil in Barre Woods Harvard Forest LTER site, Petersham, Massachusetts, United States -... | ecosystem: Environmental > Terrestrial > Soil > Temperate forest >... | reverse complement strand
CCCAATGCCCGCAACCTTTGAGTACCACCATGGTCGCCTCCGTAGCCACAAGCTTCATCTGCTCACCCAGCACCGTTCCATTTGCTTTCTCGCCGCCAATGGCCAGTACCGGCATCGTCAATTTCGACTTCGCAAGCTCCGCGAAATCTTTCGCCGCCTGCTGGAAGGAAACGAAATACTCCCAGCCGGCATGCATTCGTCCGGGTCGCGCATAGGCTGCCGCATACGCCACACGATCTGCTTCCGGCAGCGACTGCGTCTTGTCGGCAGCAAAGTTGTTCCAGAAATGTTCGAAGTAGACACGCTCGCGTGGTTCAGGCGAAAAATTTGGGGGCGACTTCCAGTTCGAGGGTTGCGCCGGCGGCGCTGGGGAGAGGAGTTTGTGATACGATGCGGGTGCGTTGGGGACGCATCCGGTCCGCGGAAAGGGTAGAAGCCCACCTGTTTGAAATTGAAATTCGCGAACCTTCTTTCAGCCCGAGGTGCGGACGACGGGCGATTCGATGAAAGGAGGTCGCCATGTCGACCCGTTCTGAGGACGTTCCGCGTCCGCTTCCCGATCGTCCCAATCTCCGCCATTTGAAGGATCAAGCCAAGGATTTGCTGAAGGCCGGAGGTGCGGATTCGCTCACCGATGCGCAGTTCAAGATTGCTCTCCTTTATGGATTTGCGAGCTGGCCTAAGTTAAAGACTCATGTGGAATCACTTGAGGAGATTGGGCAGCTCAAGTTGGCGATCGATAGAAACGACTACGAGCGCGTGAAAAGCCTCATGATTCACAATCCACAGTTGCATCGTGCGCCGCTCGGTTATGGCAAGAACGGGCCGCTCACCTGGGTTGCCGAATGTCGGGTGCCGTGGGAGGCGCCTGGTCAGTTGAGACTGGCGATGGCGGAGTGGATGATTCGAAACGGGTCGGATGTGCATCAGGGTGGCGACGGGCCGTTGATGCGAGCTGCGCTTTTCGGTCATCGCATTCCGATGATGGAATTGCTTCTGGCCCATGGAGCGGATGTAAATGCGGAGTGGAATGGATACTTCCCGATTATTTTTGCGCCCTGCGAGACGGTTGAGCCGAAGCCAATCAAATGGCTGCTGGAGCACGGAGCTAATCCGAATTGCGCCAGGGCGGAGCGGAAGTATCCGGGCACGGCGCTCGATTATGTCATCGGTACCTATGGGCGTTCGCTGCAGCTCGGCGAGTGTATGGATATTCTTGTCGACGCAGGTTGCGTCACTAAGTACAACGTGCCTGCTGTGCTGGACTTGTTGCGTGGAAGACTCGACCTTCTCGCAGAACACCTCGATGCGGATTCCACGCTGGTCGATCGGCGATTCCTTGCGCTGGACTTCGGTACTACGGGCGGCAGGCAGCTCACCTTACGGGGAGCGACGCTGCTGCATGTGGCGGCTGAGTACGGCAATGTGGAAGCGGCGAAGCTGCTTCTGAAACGCGGGGCGGACGTCAATGCGCCGGCGGTTGTGGACGAGGCTGGCGTCGGTGGGCAGACCCCCATCTTCCACGCGGTGACCCAGTTCTTTGATGGCGGCCTGCCGATGGCGCAGTTCTTGGTGGAGCGCGGCGCGGACCTGTCGTTGCGCGTGAAACTGCCGGGGTACTACCAGCGGCCCGGTGAAGTTGTGGAATGCACGCCGCTCGGGTACGCGGAGCGGTTTCCTGGGAATGAACACAAGAATGAACACAAGACCGTGGCGTTTTTGCGAGAACGCGGGGCGGAGGAGTGAGCGAGAGGGGACGGCTAGTGTCGGAAGGGTTCGAGGCGCATGTCGGCGGCGAAATTATGGAGAGCGGAGGCGTCTTCGGTTGCACCGGCTGGTAGGGCAGCACGACGATTTTGCGCGTCGCGAGCGGCTTGTTCGCTGGTCCAGGATTTTACGAAGACGGCGTCGCGGGCGTAACGCAGACGTTCGAGAGTAGCATCGGAAGCGCCGGCATAGATGTCGATTTGCTTGAGAAAGAAATCGACAAGGGGTTTGGGGAGTTCAAAAGTGTCCGGAACGTCGCGGCGCGTGTATTCGTAGATTGTTTTTTGCCGCCAAGGGTTGAATTTTTTTGTGTCGAAAGAGTCGGTCTCTTCTAGGAAAATCTGCGAGGTCGGAACAACTACGCGGATGACCGGGCCCGTTGCGGGTTGTAGAACCCAAACGGCGACGGTGTGATTTGCGGTTGGCCACAGAAGGCCGACGCTCGCGACACCAGAACGCTCAACGAGGAACGCGTAGAGGGCGGAAAGTTCATCGCATTCGGCGGTCGCCGTAGGTTCTCTTGGAGAAGGACGGAGGACGTCTTTCCACTGGCTCCAGATCCTCTCGGAATTGGGCGGCTGATCAGTGATATTCCAATGCATATTCCAGAAGCCGGCGTCGCGTGTGGCTTCAAAGAGAAGGCGGATGATCACGAAGTCGGAGTAGCGGACGCTCTGCGGCGGAAGATGATGAGCGGCGAGGAAAGACTGGAAAGCGAGACGCATGCCGGAGGAATTCTCAAGAGTTTTAGCCTTTTGACGAATAGCGTCAACAAATTGCACGAGCGGGACGCCTTGCGGGGAAGATGCGGATTGAGCGGGTGTCTGCCGAGTCGCGTGGAAGCCGGACGGGGCGGCCAGGGATGCAATTGCAGCAAAGACCAGCAGGCTCAGCAAAAGTTTCATAGGAATCAGCCGCTGCCTTCATTGTAAGGCATCGTTTGCGGAAAATGGCCGCGCAGTACGGTTTGCGGGTGCGTGCGGTATACTTTCGCGGCGATGGGTGATTCTTCGAGCCGCGGCGTGCAGTTTCAGATTGCTAGCGATCGGTCGCTGCTGGTTTATTTTTGGCCACACGAGAAGAAAAGCGGGGCTAAAGCCCCGCACGCACAAAATCCAATCACAATTGAAAGTAACGAGCGCGTCCGGAGACTGTTACGGATGACGGATTTAGAGCCCATTGCGGGAGTGCGAAATCTTCATCCGGCGTATTGTTCTTTGCTGATTAAATTTGATGCGATGTTGTTGCGGCATGAGCAATTGGAAGAAATTTTGCGCGGTTATATCGACCGGATGGAGAAGGCGGCGCTGCCTGAGCCGCGGTTGGTGGAAATACCCGTGTGTTATGGCGGGGAGTTTGGTCCGGACCTCGAGGAAGTCGCCGAGTTGCATAGAATCACTTCAGCACAGGCTATCGAATTACACGCTTCGACTCATTACCTTGTGTATTTTCTAGGGTTTGCGCCGGGCTTTGCATATCTCGGGGAGTTGCCGGAGGCGCTGGTGACGCCGCGTTTGACGATGCCGCGGAGAGGCGTTCCGGCGGGGAGTGTGGGGATCGCGGGAAGCCAGACGGGTGTGTACCCGATTTCCACCCCCGGAGGGTGGAGATTGTTGGGGCGGACGCCGGTGGCGATGTTTCGGCCCGAGAGGGCGGAGATGAGCTTGCTCTCGATTGGCGATCGCGTGCGGTTTGTACCGATTTCGCGGGAGCGATTTGCGAAGGCGAAGTTGGAGAACGCATGAGCTTGATTGAGGTGCGAGCTCCAGGATTGTTGACTACCGTGCAGGATTTGGGGCGCGAGGGATTTGGGCCGATGGGAGTTTCGCCCTCGGGAGCGGCGGATGCTGTTGCGCTGCGCGTTGGCAATCGGTTGGCGGGGAATGCGGAGGGCGCGGCTGGGTTGGAGATGACGTTGCTTGGCGGGTCGTTTTTTTTCCGGGAGGCTGCCGTGGTGGCGCTGACAGGTTCCGATTTTGCGCCGACCTTGGACGATGAGCGTGTGGAAACGTGGAGCTCCGTCGAGATTCGGGCCGGGCAGACTTTGCAAATGGGGCCGACGCGGGCAGGAGCGCGCTGCTATTTGTGCGTGCGCGGCGGAATCGATGTGAAGTCATTTTTGGGGAGCGCGTCGACGCACTTGTTGAGCGGACTCGGCGGATTTGAGGGGAGGGCATTGCGGAAAGGGGATGTGTTGAAAGTCGGAAGGGCCATCGAAGGTTTTCGGACTTTTCGGAAAAGGAATCTTGCGAGGCGGGCGCTGGAGAAGCTGTCGCCGAGAAAGGTCTTGCGCGTTACGGCAGGGCCGCAGAGCGATTGGTTTTCAAAAGAGGCGTGGAAGCTGTTCTATCGAGGGACGTATCGTGTGACGGAGGAATCCAACCGAATGGGGTTGCGGCTGGAAGGTGCGGCAATTGCGTCGGCCTCGGGCGGCGAGATGATTTCCGAGGGCGTCTCGTTGGGAGCGGTGCAGATTACGGCATCCGGGTTGCCGATTATTTTGTTCGTGGAACAGCAGACTACCGGCGGGTATCCGAAGATTGCCAATGTGATTTCTGCGGACACCAGCAGTCTGGGGCAACTGCGGCCGCGCGATGAGATTCGGTTCGAATTGGTAGAAATGGAAATTGCCAGAGCCCTTCTGGTGGAGCAGGAGGAATTGCTGGTGTCGAAGGAGTTGATTCTGGGATGAAAAGCGTTCCGCTAAAGATAGATCTGAATTGCGACATGGGCGAGATGCTCGAGGCGATTGCCGATGGCAGGCAGGAAGCCTTGATGCGGTCGATTACGTCGGCGAACGTGGCCTGCGGCGGGCATGCGGGTGATAAAGAGACGATGCGCTTGACGATTGAGCAAGCGCTGCGACACGGCGTCGCGATCGGTGCGCATCCAGGGTATGCGGACCGCGAGAATTTCGGGAGGCTGGAGTTGAAGTTGTCAGTAGTTCGAGTTGCCGAGTCGGTGTTTGAACAGGTTCGGGCGCTGGCCGCAGTTGCGGAAAGCTGCGGCGCGCAGATAGGACACGTGAAGCCGCACGGAGCCCTCTACAACCAAGCGGTGCGGGATCCGGAGCTTGCCGCGGCGATCGCCGCGGGCGTCGCACGATGGCGGCGCGACGTTTTGATGGTGGGGTTGGCGGGGTCGCCGATGCTGGATGTGTTTCGGAAAGCGGGATTCCATGTTGCTGCGGAGGCCTTTGCTGACCGGCGATACGAACCGGACGGAACACTTCGATCACGGAAATTTGCGGATGCATTGATCCGCGATCCGGAGGAAGCGGCGCAACAAGCGCTGGGTATGGTGGAACGAGGTTTTGTGACGGCCAGCGACGGTAGCGAAGTGGCGCTCAAGCCGCAGACGATTTGTATTCATGGGGACACGCCTGGGGCGACAGCGATTGCTGCGGAAGTACGGCGGGCGTTGCGCGCAGCGGGAGTCACGCTCGGTGGAGTGCTTGAGAGATAGAGATTCAGGAGAAGAAAGGAAAGAGCAGAGATAACAGAGAGACGCGGAGAGTCGCAGAGAAAAGGATGCGGAGATTATCGGCAGTCGCGCCTTAAGGCCGGTGGCAATCGTTACCGTTCAAATTGCAGACTTCCAGCTTGCCGGAATTGTCTTGCACAACGCGGGACTGGAGCTTCAGGGTCGGCACTTTGGCGGCTCGGTAGGAGCGGGCCACATCTCCCAGAGATTGTTCGTCGTCACCCTGCGCCGCTTTTTCGGCGGCGGCAAGTTGTTGCTGGCCGAGAGCTACGGCGTCTTCATAATTCATAAAGGTCGAAGGGACGAAGGGACCGTCGTTTCTATGGTACTCGACGGAATAGTTTCGCGGATCTTCGTAGCGGACCGGTCGGCCGTGGGAGCCGAAGCTGCTCGAGCCCCATCCTCCACCCCAATTCCCCCAGTTACTCCCGAGGCCGCGGCTATTGCCACCACCCATGGCGTGCGAGTGGGAGTGCTGCGCCTCGGCGGAGGTTGCGAAGAGCAAAAAACCGGCGAGCAAAAGGCTGGATTTCATGGTGGTCTCCTAAGCTTGCCTCCAACCGCATAGAAGAGGAGGAGCTTTGAGAATCCGTGAAGGAGCAGCGGGGCCCTGCTAACGCTTCTGAGTATACGACGATATGGAAGAACGAGACGTTTCATTGCATTTGGTGATCATAGGTTTACGACAGATTTGGGTTGCATGGGAAGAGAAGAAACGGAACGCAGAAGCGCAGAGGGGCGCTCAGTAGAGCAGACAGAAGGGGGAAAAGGATTTATCGGGGGAAAAAACGACGGGCTTGGTGCGTGCCCGCCGGAGAAATGCCAGTGCTGCGTAACTGGGGCGCAGCGGGCTGCGCCCCACAAAGGACGAAGAACTATTCGAATTTTTCGGTCATGACCGGGAATTGGAGCTTGGCTTTGGCTAAAGACTTTACGACGATGGCTTCTGCGCTTTCCGCAGTGGTGTTGCGAGAGGTGGCCATTTCACTGACTAGGAGATACTTCGCGCGTTCGAGCATTTTCTTTTCGCGGAAGGAGAGGGGCTTGCTGCGGCTGAGGGAAACGAGACTCTTGAGGACGACGGCGACTTCGAGGAGGGAACCGGTGCGCATGCGCTCGGAGTTTTCCTTGAAGCGGTGTTTCCAGTCGTGGTGAGAATTGAGCTTGCCCTTTTCGAGGAAGCCAAGGACTTTGATGGATTCCGTGGAACGAATCACGGAACGAAGGCCAACGGTTTCTGCGTTTGATTGTGGAACCATGACGCGCAGGCCGCTGGAAACGATGCGAATCATGAAGTAACGCTCGGTCCTACCATTCAAGACACCGTAACTAATCTGTTCTACAAGTCCGACGCCGTGGTTCGGGTAAACGACCTTGTCACCGATTTTGTAGTCCATGGATCGAGATGCCCCCCTGAGATACTTACAGAGTTTAAGTGTATGTGCCGCAAGAGTCAAGATATATCCAGTGGAATCATGGAGTTAGCGAAAATTAGATGTGAATTTGGCAGTAGAATTGCTCGAGGGCGATTTTGCGAAAGCGGTGTCGAGACTGCCACAGGTGGTCCTTGCGTTCGGTAGTTGGCGTCGAGGGCCAGTGGCACCTGAAAGTGGCGCTGGTGTACGGTAGAATGCGCGCGTGATTCTACTGGCGCTAGATACATGCGATTCGCGAGGAAGTTTGGCTGTTTTGCGGGACGACGAGGTATTAACGGCTATCGCGCACGAGGGAACGTCTGACTATTCGTCGTGGGTTCTGCCTACCGCGGCCCAAGCACTAAGGGTTACCGGGATGGGGATTCGTGACGTTGAGGTGTTTGCTGCGGCCACAGGGCCGGGATCGTTTACGGGAGTACGGATCGCCTTGACCACGGTAAAGGCGTGGAGCGAGGCCTACGGGAGAGGCATCGCCGGTGTTTCTAGGCTAAAAGCCATGGCTCGACAGGCCTCCGGCGCTGGGGCTTTCGTGGCGGCCTTCGCTGATGCCCATCGGGATCAAGTGTTTGGGGCACTGTTTCGAAGGGAAGGCGCGGCGTTGACGCCCGTAGAATCGGAGATGCTTGCGGCGCCCGCGGAATTCCTGGATTGGGTGAAACAGCGCTCCGCGAACGAACAGGTGAGCTGGATTTCGATGGACCCGGAGAAAGTGACGACGCAGGATGCGTGGCGCTCGCGCGCGGAGGCTGGTGAGAGCGTTGAAATGAGCACGAGCGTGCTTGCGCCGGCGATTGGAAGAATCGGGCGAATGTGTGCACGGCAAGGGCGTTTGACGGATGCGCTTGCGTTGGACGCGGAATACGTGCGCAGGCCCGATGCGGAGGTTTTCTGGAAGGGCGGGCCGGGCCGTGGGAACTGAGATCGGGAAGACGCATGCCGTTAAGCATGTGCGAAGGTTTCGGCCGGAGGATGTGGATGCCGTGACGGCCATTGGGAACGAGGCGCCAGAGGCCGCGACTTGGTCAAGAGAGAGCTACAGGAAGTTCGCCGAAGAGAACGGATCGCTGGCGCTAGTGCTCGAAACGAATGGACGGATAAGCGGGTTTTTGGTTGGGAGGCGGGTTCGAGACCAGGCCGAAGTACTAAACCTGGCGGTGGGCTCCAAGCACAGGCGTAAGGGGGAGGGAACGGCATTGCTGGCGGCGGCTTTTGTGGAATTTGCGCTTCGCAGGGTGAGAAGCGTGTATCTCGAGGTGCGAGAATCGAATACGGGAGCGATCGCGTTCTATGAGAAACACGGTTTCGCCAAAACAGGATTGCGGAGGGGGTACTACTGGGAGCCGGACGAAGGGGCGGTGACGATGGAGAAAAAACTCACAAGCTAGGACCAAATTCCTACGAGTTGCCTCTTGACGCCGCCATTCAGCGTGCTATCGTTGCGTTTATGTAGTGTTCACAATTCAATTCGCGCAGTCGTGAGGAGGACGCATGGCAACGCCACAGCGGGCACCTCGAGACATACTCCTCGATACAGACGCCGAGTATCAGCGTCTGGCCGAGCAGCACTCGAAATACGAAGCAGAACTGCATCGAATCTCCACCGCCAGTTACCTCAGTTCGGAAGACCTCCTGGAAGAAATCAAGCTGAAGAAGATGAAGCTCCACTGCAAAGACGAGATGGAGCGGATTGCCCTGCGTATCCAACGCGCGCGGGCACAGTACACGCAATAACGCCCGCTATCCCGAAAATTCTGTCGTAGAATGGCCAAGGTTGCCCGTGCGTTTACACCGCGGGCGAGGCTGATGAGGTATATTCTCTGAGGCATGGTCAAAGAGGGATATTACTTTGGGTTGCCGCTTCTGGTGTTGGGGGGCGCGGCGTATTTATCGCAGTGGACGATCGCGGCGATGGTGTCGGTGTGTCTTGCGATCTTTGTTTTCTCATTTTTCCGTGATCCGGAGCGTGTTATTCCGGCTGAACCCGGAGCGATCGTTTCGCCGGGAGACGGGCGGGTGGTGGTGGTAACCGATGAGGAGGACGCGGGACGGCCTGGAAAACGGATCAGCATTTTTCTGGCAGTATGGAACGTGCATGTCAATCGAGCGCCTGCCGCGGGGGTTATCATCAAGATGGAATACCGTCCCGGCAAGTTTCTTGCAGCCATGCGCGAGCGCGCCTCAATGGAAAACGAGCAGAATGTATTTACGCTTTCAACGGACGCGGGAGAGATGGTGTTTAAGCAGATTGCGGGCTTGATCGCGCGGCGCGTGGTGAGCTGGAAGAAAGAAGGGGAGCGAGTGGCGCGAGGCGAGAGAATCGGCTTGGTGAGATTTGGTTCCCGAGTGGATGTTTGGGTGCCGAAGGATGCCGAGATACTGGTTAAATTGGGAGAGAGTGTGAAGGGCGGTTCGAGCGTGCTCGCACGATGGCCAGCCCGGACCACGAGCATGGACGTGAGCGATCAGCAATCCTCGGATCGAGAAGCACACGTATCCGCAGTTGGGAAGCAAAACTAAGTTATGGGCCCAATCGAACAGCGCGAGATGCCGTTTGCAGGCCGTCGGATTCGCAATCCGCGATTTAGGCGAGGCATTTTCTTGCTCCCGAGCTTGTTCACTGGTGCGAACCTGCTGTGCGGATACTACGCGGTCGTGGCGTCGATTGCCGGTGGTTCGGAAGACTTCGACCACGCGGCGAGGGCCATCGGGCTGGCGATTCTGTTCGATTCGCTCGATGGGCGCGTTGCGCGCTTGACGGGGACAAACACGGAATTTGGCGTGCAGTTTGATTCGCTGGCGGATGTCGTCAGTTTCGGAATCGCTCCGGCGGTGATGGCCTATGCCTGGGGCGTGCGCAGTTTGCCCGACCAAGGATCCCAGCGATTCGAGCTGATCGGCCAATTGGGCTGGGTTTTTTGCCTGTCGTTTCTGATCTGCTGCGCTTGGCGGCTGGCGCGGTTCAACGTGCAGGGCATGGCGCCGGGAGGATCGAAGAATTTTGTGGGTATGCCAACACCAGCCGCGGCGGGAGTGATCGCCGCGCTCGTGCATGGATTCAAATCTCCCTTGCACGATTGGCGCTGGTCGGTGGCGTGGTTTGCATTGGCGGGTATTCTGGGCGCGCTGATGACCAGCACGATTCGCTATTACAGTTTCAAAGATATTCCGTGGACGCGTAAGCAACCCTCGCTGACGGTCGTTCTGGTCTGCCTACTGGTGGGCGTTGTGTGGAGATTTTCCGAATATGCTCTGGTGATCTTCGCTTGCACGTATGCTGCTGCCGGCGTGGTTCTGCACATCGTGCGTTTCTTCCGGCATCGCCTCGTTTCCCGGACCGTGTGATTCATGCCATCGCTTGGCCGGGGATCCAACCCAATCGTGATCGCCGGTGCTTCGTCACTGTTGGGAGCTGAGCTGCGTTCGCTGCTGGAAGAGAGCCGGTTTGCTGGGGACGATTTTCGGCTGGTGGATGAAGAGATTGCTGCGGGCACGCTAACAGAAGCTGGCGGCGAACCGGCGGTGATTAGGCCCGTGGAAGAGGGAACCTTTGACCGTGCGGCAACAGTGTTTTTCACTGGCTCGGCGGAGTTCACTCTTAGAAACTTGGCCGCGGCACGGGCTGCGAAGGCCAAGGTCATTGACTTATCGGGAACGGCTGCAGCTGAGGAGAGCGCGGTGAGTTGGTTTCCGAAGCTGGATGCGTTGCAGGGGAGAAAGTTTCCGACCGATGCACGCGTCTACGCGATTCCTTCCGCGGCGGGGACGGTGACTGCTTCCCTGGCGTTAGGTCTGTTCAAGATTGGTGGGTCGCGGCTCGAAGTGATTTGCTACCAGCCGGTTTCGGAAGCTGGGCGCGCGGGCATCGAAGAGTTGGAGAGCCAGACCGGGCAACTGTTGTCGTTTCAGGGGATGGGGCAGCCCGTGTTTGACACGCAAGTGGCGTTCAATCTTTTGGACCGGTTTGGACCCGGCAGCAAGCACAAGCTGACCGTTGTCCGGGAGCGCCTGCGCGTGGAGACGAAGGCGTGCCTGGGGAAGAAATCCGTTATGCCGGCGTTGCAGCTGATTCATGCTCCAGTGTTTTATGGAACGACATTTTCGGCGTGTGCGGAGCTTGCGGCTGGCACAAGAGTCGAGCAGGTCGTCGCGGCCTGCGAGGATGCGGGATTTGTGATTCCGGCAGATGAAGGAGCCGGGCCGAGCAACGTGAGCGTGGCTGGCGAAAAAGTCGCGCACCTGGCAAAGCCGGAGGAGGACCCGGAGCGGCCGGGGGCGTGGTGGTTTTGGGGAGCTGCGGATAACATTCGGATGCCTGCGGCGAACGCAGTGAAGCTGGCGGAGATGCTGCCATGAGCGGGAGCCGATTGTTACCAGTGGCGATGGCGACGGTTTTCGCGGTTGCTGGATGCGGATACCACGTGGCTGGGCACAGCGCGGCGCTGCCGAAAGACATTCACGTCATCGCTGTTCCGGCGCTGGAGAACAAGACGACCAGTTACCGGCTCGAACAAAAGCTGACGGCCGCGACGGTGCACGAGTTCTTGGCAAAAACGTCGTACCGTATAGTGTCGAATCCGGAAGAGGGAGACGCGGTTTTGCGGGGCCAGGTCTTGAGTTTGGAGGCGGTGCCACTGCTGTTTGATACCACGACGGGCCGCGCGACGACCATGCTGGTGACCGTGAAGTGCGAAGTGACGTTTACGGAAAGCGCGACGCAGAAGGTGCTCTATCACACCGACAATTTTGTGTTTCGCAACGAGTATGAAATTTCGACGGATTTGAAGAGTTTTTTTGAGGAGCAGGACCCGGCGCTGGACCGGCTGGCGCAGGATTTTGCGGCGCATTTGGTGGCGGCGATTAGGGAGAATTACTAACGAACGGCTCTCTCAGTTTGGATAAGGCGGAAGAGACGCGAGATACCGGTTGAATTCGCCGGGCTAAAGCTCGCCCCTACAGGAGTTGTGATGGCGCAGGTTTCTCCGGAACAGTTGTTGGCGCGTTTGGCGAGCGGGAAGGCGATTCCGGCGCTTTTGTTGCTTGGCGAAGAGCCGTATTTGCGCGACGAATGCCGTGCGCGATTGATTGAGAAGTTTGTGCCGGAGGCTGCCCGGACGTGGGCCGTTTCGCGGTATTCGGCCGGCCGCGGTCAGACGCAGGCGGCGCTGGATCAATCGCAAACGATGGCCATGCTTTCGCCGCAGCAAGTGGTTTTCCTGGAAGAGGCGGAAGCGATTGAAAAGCTTGGAGAGAAAAACCGGGAAGAGGCCGTGACCCAGCTCGCCGCGTATCTTGATAATCCCGCGCCGTTCACTGTGCTGGTGGTGGAAGCGACCAGTCTGGACCAGCGGATGAAGCTGGGCAAGATGCTGGCCGAGAAAACGCTAGTGGTAGCTTGCGGGCTTGCCGAGAACGCGGCAGGGAGACAAGCGGAAGCTGTGGCGTTTGCCCGCACCATTGGGAAAGAAAAGGGCGTGCAATTTGAGCCGGGCGCAGCAGAGGACTTGGCGGAATTTGTGGCGGCAGATTTGATGCGCCTGAAAACGGAGATTGAAAAGCTAGCCACTTTCGCGGGCGAGAAAAAGTTCATCAGCAGGAATGACGTCACCTCCATGGTGATTTCCGAAAAGACGACGACCGTGTGGGAGCTGGCGGACCTCCTGGCGGCGAGGAACGCCGCGAAGGCGCTAGAGTTTCTCGACCGGTTGCTGCGCGACGGCGAGGAGCCGTTGCCTATGGTCGGGGCCATGGCTTGGATGTACCGGAAGCTGATCGAGGCCAGCGAGGTGAAAGGGGTGACGAACGGTTGGCAGGCGGCGCGGGCACTGGGGATGCGCCCCGAGCAAGCCGAGCTTGCGCTCCAGGCAGCCCGCAAAATTCCCAAGGCTCAATTGCTTGCAGGCTTGCGCGCGCTGGAAAAAGCGGACGACCGCCTGAAGGGCGGGGCAGAGAATGAGCGGGCGGTCATGGAATTTTTGGTAACGGAGCTGTCGGCAAGCGCTAAGTCAAGCGCGGGAGCCGGGATGAAGACGCGGTACTGAGTCACATTGAGCACAGCAGAACCTGGAAAAAAGCAAAGGGACGGCCGAGAAGCCGTCCCTGTCTGCCTTCGGTTGGTTGATTTACTTGCCAGCGTTTAGTGGCCGCCGTCGTGGTCGCCATCGTGATGATCAAAATCGAAGAGATCGAATAGATCGCCAATGGCAGGGCTGTTCTCGGGGACGTATGGGTTGTCCCAATCGCTTCTGGGATTGGGCAAGTTGTCGCGGCTGCGGCCTGTGAGTGGTTCGAGATCCCAATTCCGCTCGATGAACTTCAGGATCGAAACGTGGTCGGTGTAGGTGTGGCTAATGTGGCCGCCGCGGGTGAAGGGCGAAACGGCGATCAGTGGGATGCGCGGGCCGTCGCCGAAGAAATCGAGCGGCTGGATGTAGCCGGAGTCGTAGTAGCCGCCGCCTTCGTCCATGGTGACGAACAGAACCGTGGATTCAAACAGTTCCTTGTTCGCCGTGAGATGGTCCACGATTTTCTTGGTCATGGCTTCAAAGAGGTCTTCCTTTGAAGACGCCGGGTGGCCGTCGAGCAAACCGTCTGGCTTTACGAAGGAGACCGCCGGCAATGTGCCGTTATCCACGGCATTGAAGAAGTCGATGGCGTCCTTAATGTGTGCCGCGCGCTGAGCCGGATCGCCCATGATGGCGCTGCTGTAGGATTCGAAGTTGCAAATGTTGCAGTACGTTTGTCCAACCTGGACCGTCGGATCCGTGCTCTTCGGATCGTGCTGCCGATTCACCGCGGCGGTGTACGCGCCGCCGTAGTACGCCCAGGAGATGCCCTTTTCGTTCAGCGCTTCGCCGATCGTGCGGACATGGCTCGGCGGAATGGATCCGCCGCTCTTGATCCCCTCCGTGTCCACCGTGCCGTCCGGCAAGAAGCCTGGACTGTCGTTATTCACCATGTAGGAGTGGCCCTTCTCGCAGTTCGGATTCGGATGATAGGGAAGCGAGGCAAGATAGTCGCGAATCGGATCGATACCAGGCTGGGATGAATCTGCGCAGTCGGCGAAGTTTCCGTTGAAAAGAAGGTCGACCGTGTAGACATCATCCGTGCCCGGTAGTGGATTAGGATTCGCGATAACGACCGCCGGCGGCGTTGTCGGGTTGCCATTGCCGTCGGACCAGAAGATCGCGTCACCGGTGCCAAGCATGACGTGATTGGCCCCGGTGCCACCCATGAACGACTGATGAAAGTTGTCGCTCATGGAGTATTCGTCAGCGAGTTGCTTCAGGAACGGGACGTCTCCGGCGTGCATGTTATAGAAAGCCATCGAATTGCCGCCGCCGTTGTCGTCGATCGCCGGAGGATTATCGAAGACGCTGTCGATCTGGTTCGTGTAGTTCGTGATGACGAACGGATAGAGATCGCTCAAGCAGCCGGAAGGATTCTGGCGAGTCGCGTTCCTGATGTTGCAATCGGACTGTTGCCACATCTCAAAAAGCCGGTGCGTAGTGTCGCCCGTGTAGGAATCGTAGGGGAGATTTGCTCCCTTAAGCGGGAATGGTCCGTTCGGCAGGTTGTTGAAATTCGCGACGCGTGTATCGAAATCAGGGACAGGAGTGAGGACAACCGTATTCGCCTGTCCGGACGAGCCGGTCTGCAGCAAGGGTAGATCAGCAGCTTCTAACGACGGCTCAATTGCGCCCAGAAGAGCCGGGGCCACACCGAAAGAAAACGGCTCTCCGGCGGAGGGGCTGGGCGAAAAATTCAGTGTCGGCGCGGGCAGCGTGGTGTAAGGAGCCTTGTCGTTGTTATCGAGGCTGATGTAGTAATCCGTCTTAAAAGGCGCGACGGCCTGGAATTGCTGGGCGCGCTTGAAGTGTAGGCCGGGAGTGCCGTCCGCTTTGATGATTCCCTTAGAGAGCAAGTTGCTGACGGACTCGCCGTTCTTGGGCACGTAGGTCGCGAACAGGTGATCAAACGTGCGGTTTTCGCCGATTAGGACGATAACGTGTTTGATGGGGCTGCTGGAGCTCTCTTTATCATGATCGTGCTCTCGCGCTTGGAGTGAGCCGACGAGCGGTCCTCCCAAGCTGAATTGGAATATGGTCATGCCGACAAAAGCTAGGCGAAGTCCGTGAACACATTTTGAGACTGTCTTCCTAAATGACATGCATTCTCCTGTTTCAAAAGGATGAGGTAAGCGCCCGAATGGGCGTCCGTGAGCCTGAACGGTGCGCATTACTGGGAGGTTGCGTTCGGGTGAGAGAAGAGTGAAATGAAGTGGAATACTGGTACGTCCGGAACTGGGAACGAACGAGAACGCAAAAAGGCGGGCTGCCGTCCGCCCTTTCAGATTTAGAACAGCCTGACGCTCCGTAGAGCGCTACTTGGCGGCCTTTGCTGTGAGACCGTTGAAGGCGAGGGTGAGGCGCGACTTGTAACGATTGCCAGTGTTTTCGTGCAGCACGCCCTTGGTGATGGCCTGATCGATCGCGGACATTGTTGGGTGGAGAAGATTGCCCGCGGCGGTGGCGTCGGCGGCGGTGATCGCGGTGCGCAAGCGGCGCATCAAAGTGCGGACGCGGGTGCGGTTAGCGCGATTCACATCGGCGCGTTGACGAGCTTGCGCCGCACGCTTCAAAACCGACTTTTTCTTCTTCTTGATTTTGGTAGCCTGTCCCTGGGCCATCTATTGCTCCTTTTAGGTAGCGCTCAAACATTTAACGTTAAACGAGGCACCGACCTTTGTCAAACGCGTTGAATGGAACGACGAGTGTGCCAAGCGCGTCTGCGGGATGGTTCGTGGGAGGAAACTCGCTGCACGCCTGGTTCACCATAACTGTCCCCCTCCCCCGAGTTTTTCATTCGTGTTGATCCTAGAGGAATTCAAGTTTTCCGCAAGTCGATTAGAATCAATACTTACCGGAGATTGTGGGGGTGTTGATTCTACAGGGCTTCTTTGCACGGAAATTGTGCAAGGGCGGTTTTTTCCCCAATGCGGAGAATAAACGACTTAGGCCGAATTACAGGTTTCTAGAAAAGAAAAACGCCAGGAAGATGCCGGCGCTACGAGCACAAGGCAGAATGATATCCAGGGGTTGCTATGCGCGGCGACGCAACCTCTCAGCGTTACGCGGGCGGAAGAAGTGGAATCAATCCGTCGATGGGCCAAGACGCGAGCTGCGCCGGCAGACTGACCGGAGAAAATGGCGTAGTGTCGACCCACCACAGACCGTACTCCCATGCCTTCTACAGGCCCAAGGTAAGGTCGGCCAGCTGGAAGGGGTTGCCGCCGCGGGCGGCGATGAGGTACCAGCCGGTGGCGCCGATGTGTTTTGAGGGGCCGTAGGTGAAGCCGAAGCCGGTGTCCATGACGCTGGTGGACGCCACCAGGCCGTGGCCGAGCAGAAGGGTTGCGCCGTTGACGGTTTGTCCCTCGCCCAATTGGGTTTGCGCGGTCTCGCAGGTATCCACAAACTTTACCGCGGCTTGCAAGTCCCGGACGCGGTCATGCAGGCCGTCTGCGCCGGCAATGGAGCGCGCGATGAGCGCGGCGATGGTATGCGAGGTTCCTTCGAGCCAGACGGCACTTGCGTCGGATCCGGGGATTGTCGGGGTCAGGCTGGCCGTGTCGAAGACCATGCCGGTGAAGGATTCGCTTCCGGTGAGGCTACTGTGGGGAGACCCAGCGGTATCGGTGCTTTCGAGATTGGCGATGGCCCAGTCGATGGTGTGCTTGAAGCGATTGTCGAGCAGGGCGAGATAGGACCAAGTCTGACAATCCTCGGGAATCGGAGAGGGGTTAATGGTGATCTGATCACCGAGCGTGCCGGTGTAGAAGTACCCCCCCGAGGTGTTGTACATCGCGATGACAAAGCTGAGGGCGTGCGCGGCGAGGGCTTTCCAGGACGTGCCATTATTGGCCGCACCGTGGTGCGTGAGCCGATCGAGTATGGTGAAGAACGCGTAGGTGTCGATGTTGTGTTCCGTGGACTTGCCGTTGGTGGAGGGCACAGACTGGTTGGACGGGTTAATGCTGGTGCCGAACGAGTAGCCGCCAGGTCCGAGTGTGTTGAAGGTGTTGGTGACGATCCAGTTTGCGACGTTGAGAGCCGCGCTGAGATAGCTGGTGTTGCGGGTGCGGCGAAAGAGCTGCGCTAGCGCCATGCCGGCCCACGATTGGTCGCCGACCGCGCTAGTGTAGAAAAAGAAAGGAAAGGCTGCGGGAGTAATGAAGGCGCCGCTGGCTGAGGGTTTATTGACGAAATAGGCTTGCGCAAAGCGGCCGTCGCTGAAGGGGAAATTGGTTGCTTGGGCGTAGATAAGGCCCTGACCCAGAACCTCGGCGCGAGCGAGGGAGTCGCGGCTTCCATCCAGCAGGTAGGCGTGGATGGAGACGGCGTTGTCGTAGGTGAAGGCTGTCGATTCCAGGCCGGATTGGTCGGCGTAGCTCTGCGTCAGGCGTACCGTGTTGCCTGTGGCGTAGGCGTCCATCATGGTGTTCTGGAAGTCGAGCGCCTTGTCGATCGATCCAAAAAAGGCAATTGCCCTGTCTGGCTGGGTGACTAGGTTGGCTGGGGCTGCATGCGCAGGCGGGGCCGCGCTGAGGGGAGCTACTCCTGCCGCGGCGGCTGCTCCAAGTCCGAATCCGAAGAATTTCCTCCGTGATATCGCGTGCATTTTTGTCCCTCCCGAGATGGGCTTTTACTACGGAGGGAAGATACTCGCACGATTTTGGCGAGTCAACGATGGTGAACTTGGCGAAATGGCGGGATGCATTCCGCCCGCTGGAAAGACCCGGGGAAGAGCTGGCAGCAAGAAGAAGCCCCGGACTCCGAACGGTGGCGGAGTGCCGGGGCGGGGGTTGCGTTTGCGCTTTGTAGCACAAGCCGGGGCGAACATGCGCTGGGCGCGGTGTTGCCTCTTTGTTGGTTAGTGTTGAGGAAAGGAAAGTGGGAATTCGAAGATTTGATCGCCGACGAAGATCCTCAAATTGAGTTGCTGCGGGCCTTTGTCGCGCTCGAACCACACTACGCCGGAGGATTTCTCTGTCGGCGCGAGGGTCCCTGGCCGCAGCACAGACGATTGCACTTGTTGTGCGGCCTCCTCCAGATAATTCGGCGTGGCGGGGACGGCCGCCGAAGCCGTATAGACGGCGTTCATGTAGGTTGCCGACGCTGGAGCAGTGGCGCTCGCGTTGGTCCAATAAACCTGGTGAGTTAGCGCCTTAGCCAGTTCTCTGGGATTCTTATAAGCGAGCGAGCGGAGCCGGGGCTTCAACTCGTCGAGCGTGAAGCCGGCGGGGTCGAAGTGAATCGCTTCAGCACTCTCGTTGGCGATGGCGACGTTGGCACGCAGCTTCCATCCGGTGTCCTGAAGAGAAACCTGGACGGTGATTCCATTGGCACGGAGTGACTCGACGAGCGAGCCGCCGCTGAAGAATTGGTCGCTGCCTGGAGCGCCAGACTGCCAGCGGGCGATGCCATTATCAACGACAGCTTCGGCAGCACGATGATCCTTCTTCGGCAAGTTCGCGGAGCCTTCCGAGAGGTACAATCGCGCGACATAGCCATACTTGCCGTCGGCGGTACGGATATTGACGGTATAGCCCTCGGAGTCGGAGAGAACGGCGACTTCATCGCCGCAGTTTAGACGGGCGACGAGTTGCATCGGGAGAGTTTGCTCAGCGTCGGCGGTTACGGGAACATTTTGAAGACCGCGGCAGATGACTGTGCCGCGAGGTGCGCCCGGCGCGGCGGTAACACCGGTACCGGTATTCTCTGCCGCCCCAGTGGGCAGAGTGACTGCCAAACTTACGAACGTGCTCAGAACTAAGAGTTTGTTTCTCATGTTGTTTCTATTCACCCCTCAGTGACTAGCTTTGCAGCGAGCGTTCTATGTCAGCGTCGATTAGCATCTTCGCGTTACGGACGGACTAGTGCTATAGCGCGTTGGTACCAGAGTACAGGGTACGATTCGCCGATCGAACGGAAGCGCGTCTTGTATTTCGGGCAGTGCACGAAGAGTGCGTAAAGCGGCGCGGAGCACTGCGCCAGAAAAGTTACGGATCAGTTTCCGGGCAGCCGACAGCCCGCAGTAAATCGACTGTCTGCTGTCAGTAAGGAACGACAGGACGCGGCTGACTTTCTTACTTTATCCGCATACGATATGGTGAAGAGTTCTTTCACAGAATACAGCCCAGTAGAGCGAAGCTGGCCTGGTCTTGCACGGCTGCCGTTTTGCTCAAAAGGGCGCGCCGTGCGAGCCGTCTATGTTCTGGCATCATACGCCGGATGACACGGAGCGCACGCAGAAGCCAGCTTATAGTTACGAGCTCGTAACTTGACCATGAGGCGGGGAAGGGTTAGGGTGTAAGAAGTTTCTTCCTGAGTTGACTCGAGCGCGGTCACCGATAGCGAGGAGGAATCCCATCGGCCACCCGGCTTCTGTAACAGGCAGACCTTCCACTTGGATGCGGCGTACCGTTCACATATCCGGAAAAATTGAACCGTTCTTCGGCACGCTCGATGAGAATGTGCGCTTGCTCGAGGACTCGCTGCACGTGCGCACGCACTTGCACGACACGCGGCTGACCGTCGAAGGCGAGCAGGAGAGCGTCGATCAAGCCGTGAAAATCGTCGAGGAATACAATCACTTGACGCGGCACGGGCGGTCGCTTTCGAGCACGGAAGTGAAGTCGCTCATGCGCGTGGCGACGGAAGAGCCGCATGAGTCGCCGCGGGGGATGTTTGAGCCGGCGCGCACGCGCTCGTTCGGGAAGAAGCAGGTCACCCCCAAGAACGCCAGTCAGAAGCGTTACATGGAAGAGATCGAGAAGCACGACATGATGTTTGGCATTGGGCCCGGAGGAACGGGGAAGACGTACATCGCGGTGGCCATGGCGGTGAGCGCGCTGCTGACCAAGCAAGTGAACCGCATAATTTTGGCGCGGCCCGCCGTGGAAGCTGGTGAGCGGTTGGGCTTCTTGCCAGGCACTTTGCAGCAGAAGATCGATCCTTACATGCGGCCGCTGTACGACGCGCTGTACGACATGCTGGATGCCGACAAGCTGGAGAGGTTTCTCGATAAGGGAATTATTGAGGTTGCGCCGCTGGCATTTATGCGGGGGCGCACGCTGAACGATTCGTTCGTGATTCTGGACGAAGCCCAGAATACCACCAGCGAGCAGATGAAAATGTTTTTGACGCGGCTGGGATTTAATTCGAAGGCGGTCATCACCGGAGACACGACGCAGATTGATTTGCCGCAGGGAAAGAAATCCGGATTGATCGAGGCGCTCGAAGTGTGCGGAAAGATCGAGGGGATTGGGGTGATCCAGTTCGGTGAGAAAGATGTAGTGAGGCACAATCTGGTGCAGCAGATCATTCGCGCTTATGAGGACTATGACATGGCGCATCCGCAGCGCGGCGCGAATTCCGGAGCTGGCGCGGCGAATAGCAAGGCGGGAACCGCCGCCGAAGCAACAGGGAAAGATCGGAATAGAGAAAACCAGCGAGCATGATTTTGAACCGCCAGCGTGCGGTCCGCGTCGCGCGGCGCCCTCTCGAAGCATTCTTACGCCGCGTAGCGAACGAGCTAGATATCCGTGATTCGCACGTCACGGTTTGTTTCGTAAGCGATAGAGAGATCGCGCACATGAATGAGGCCTTTCGAAAGAAAAAAGGGCCGACGGATGTGCTGTCGTTTCCGGCGGGAAAAAAGCGCTGGGCTTCTGCCGGCCGAAGAGAAAAGATCTACAAACAGGGCGCCGAGAACACCGAGGGCAGGGAGGAGAGCCGAGGAAAGCAGGAATGGCGGCCGGCGGAGAGATATTTGGGGGATATTGCGATTGCGCCGGAGACGGCGAGACGGTACGCGATAAAGAATGGGCGAAGTCTCTCGAATGAATTGCGAGTGCTGATTCTGCACGGTGTGTTGCATTTGCTGGGCTATGACCACGAAACCGACCGCGGCGTGATGGACCGTATCGAGCGAAAAATGCGGCGGAGATTCGGACTGTCATGAACACGTATAGATGGGTTTACGCTCTGGGCGTGGTTCTTCTCGCCTTTGGCCTGCCCATTTTTTCCTACCTGGCGCTGATCTATCGCGAGCTCGGGCGCATGAATACGGGGCGCGTCCACGAGCATCTGGAAATTTTCGAAGCGGAAATCGAGCCCAAGCTGCGCATCAGGCGCCGCAGCGGCGGGCGAACATTCCGCATTCTAGGGCATTTCTGGCTAGCGTTCCTGGTGCTGGAAACAACGCGCGGCGTAGTCTACTTCGTGTCGGGGACGTGGGAATCGCTGATCGAATTTTGCGTGTTTCTTACGCTCGAAGTCGTGATCGCCATGCACTTTGTCCCAGACATGCTGCTCTACCGCACGACGGGGCGATGGTTGCTGCCGTTACTGCCGCTGATCCGCGCGGCGATGTGGCTCGCTTGGCCGGTGCGCGTGTTCCTGGAAGGCGCGGAGTCTCTGGCGCGAATCTCGGAGCAAGAGCCGGAGATGACCCAGGAACAACGGACCGAAGAAAGGATCGAGGCTCTGGTGGATGCGGCGGAGGAAGAAGGAATCATCGCAGCGGACCAGGCAGACCTTATCGAGCAGGTCGTAGAATTCAGCGACAAACGTGTGCGCGAGGTGATGACGCCGCGGCCGGACATCGTGGCCATCGCAGCCGACGCCACGCTCGAGGAGTTGCACGCAAAGTTTGTCGAGAAAAAATTCTCCAAGATGCCGGTGTACGAAAAATCGCTGGACGATATTTTCGGTGTAGTGCATGCGCAGGACCTGCTGCACATCGCCGATCAGGATTTGCCAAAGCGCAAGGTGCGCGAATTGGTGCGCCCGGTGATCTTCATGCCGGAAACGAAGGCGGGATCGGAACTGCTGCGGGAAATGCGGCAGAAGGGCCAGCCGCTTGCGGTGATTATCGATGAGCACGGTTCGGTGGCGGGAATCGCTACGGTGGAGGATCTGGTAGAAGAAATCGTGGGCGAAAGATGGAACGGGGGAAAGGCGCCCGCGCCGGACGTAGTGCGCGAAGCAGACGGTGGGTTGGTGATGCGCGGCAGTATGGCTATTCGCGACGTCGAGGAATTATTGGGCGTAAACTTCGGCAAAGACGCGGATGAGACGGTTACAACTATCGCGGGATTGTTGAGTCATGTGTCAGGTAAAGTTCCCGCGCCCGGGGACAAAGTTGATTTGGAAGGATACCGCTTCGAGGTGCTGGAAGCGAACCAGAGAAAAGTGCTGCGGCTCAGGATTCGGAAACGCGTGGCGGCAGCGCCTCGAAAAGCATCTTCGTAAATCACAAGCGCATTTTTCATAGAAACATTTGTTTCGCCCGGTAGGAATTCCTTCGCTGACGCGATACCATGCGTGTACTTGGATGCATGCGCCTGAAAGCCTGCGCTCGAATGGAACGGCCGGTGCCCCCCGGCGGAGGCAGTTGGATGAGAGAAAAAAAGATTGCGCGTCGATTCGTTTTCTTCGCTGCGCTATGCATGTGCGCCGCGGGCACGGGAACCCTGGCGCAAGAGAGCGGAGCGCCAACTCCGCCAATCCCCGATATGCGCTGGGGAGTGAAGATACCGCTGCGTGACGGCGTGTCGCTGAATGCGACGATTTTCGAGCCCCACGCGCTGCAGGAGCCCCTGCCCGTAATTTTCACGTTCACACCGTACATCGGCGACAGCTACCTGGAGCGGGCCATGTATTTTGCGCAGCATGGATATGTGTACGCGCTGGTGGACGTGCGCGGGCGCGGCAATTCCGGCGGATCGTTCGAACCGTTTGTGAATGAAGCGAAAGACGGCTACGACGTCGTCGAATGGCTCGCGAAGCAATCGTATTCGAACGGAAAAGTAACGATGTGGGGCGGCTCGTATGCAGGATTTGATCAATGGACGACACTTAAGGAATTTCCGCCGCATCTGGCCACCATCGTTCCTGCCGCCGCGGCGCATCCCGGGGTGGATTTCCCTTTTGAATACAACATATTCGGGCCGTACGTCGAACAGTGGCTCACGTTTACGAGCGGAGTGACCAGCAATGCGAACCTTTTCGGAGCGGCGTCTTTTTGGGGAGCAAAGGCCCGCGAATACTACGATGGACATCTGGCGTTTAAAGAATACGATCGCATAGCGGGGAATCCGTCCGCGGTGTTTCAAAAGTGGATCCAGCATCCTGTTCCTGACGCGTACTACGACGCGATGGTGCCCAGCCCGGAACAATATAAGCACATTCAGTTTCCGATTCTGACCATCACGGGCCACTACGATGGCGATCAGCCCGGCGCCTTCACATACTACAAGCGCCACATGGAGTACGGGACACCAGAAGCGAAGCAAAATCATTTTCTAATCATCGGCCCATGGGATCATGCGGGAACAAGAACTCCCCGGCGAGAAGTTGGTGGACTGAAATTCGGCGAAGCCAGCGTTTTGGATCTGAACAAGCTCCACACGGAGTGGTACGACTGGGTGATGAAGAACGGCAAGAAGCCAGAGTTCTTGAAAAAGCGCGTAGCTTACTACGTTGTGGGAGCCGGTGCCGAGGATTGGAAGTACGCGGACAATTTGGAGAGTATTTCGAATCAGAAGCGAACCCTTTATCTGGGTTCGAATGGAAATGCGGAGGGCGTGTTTCAGTCTGGGGCGCTCCTGGACAAGCCCATAGCGGGCACAAACGCCGATAGATGGACCTACGATCCGCTCGACACGCGGCCGGGGGACCGAGAACCCGAGGACGACGCCTCGCCTTTGACCTCCCAGCGGGCCGTGGTGAACACCTACGGGAATGGTGCGGTCTATCACAGCGAGCCCTTTGGCGAGGCGACGGAAGTGACCGGTTTCTTGAAATTGCGTGTGTGGCTGGCGATGGACGTTCCCGATACCGATCTCCAAGCGGATGTGTACGAGATTTTACCTGGCGGTGAGTCTGTATTTTTGACCGGCGCGACCGTGCGCGCGCGTTATCGTGAGTCACTGCGACAGGAAAAACTCGTCATCCTGGGAAAGACAGAAGAATACGTCTTCGACAATTTTACATTTTTCTCGAGGCGCATTGCCAAAGGAAGCCGCTTGCGGCTGTTTGTGCACTGCCCCAATACGCCCGGCATGGAAAAAAATTACAACAGTGGAAGTGTCGTCGCGCTTGAAACCGCGAAGGATGCCAGGACCGCGCACGTCACCTTGGTTCATGACGCGGAACACCAGAGCATGCTGGAATTACCGGTGGTGAAGTAGCGGAATGCCAAAGAAAAAACACTACGCCGAGAGCCGAGAGGTCGCGGAGACGGCAGGGAAGAGCGGAAGCGCGGAAGCCCAGAGCGGGCGGAAGGAAAAATATCGGTCTGGGTTCGTTGCCATCGTTGGGCGTCCCAACGCGGGGAAATCGACACTGTTGAACCGCCTGGTCGGGCAGAAGGTGGCGATTGTCACTTCGAAGCCACAGACGACGCGCAACCGAATTCAGGGGATCGTGACGCAGCCGGGGGGCCAAATTGTTTTTATTGATACGCCGGGCCTGCATTCCGCGGACTCTGCGCTGGGTCGGCAAATGATGCACGAAGTCGCTGCGGCGCTCGAAGGCATCGACGTACTTCTGCTCATGGTGGACGCCAGCCGGGCCCTGCCCCACGCGGACGATTTGCTGCTGGAGCGGGCCAAGAGGTTTCACGGGAAAACCATTCTGGCGCTGAACAAGGTAGACGGCCTTCCGAAACAGAAGCTGTTGCCCCTTATCGAGGCGTTTCATAAGGCCTTCGAATTTGCGGCCATCGTCCCCATCTCCGCATTGAAGGGCCACGGCTGCCTAGACTTGCTGACCGAAATCTTCCCGTTGCTTCCCGAGGGCGAGCCTTACTTTCCTGAAGACCAGGTGACCGACCAGCCGGAGCGTTTCTTGGCGGCGGAGATTGTGCGAGAAAAAGCGATCCAGTCGATGTATCACGAGGTGCCTTACGCGCTGGCGGTGAAGGTTGACAAATTTGAAGACTCACCCACATTGCTTCGCATTGAAGTGACCATGAACGTCGAGCGAGACTCGCAGAAAAAAATTCTCATCGGCCAGAAGGGCGAGATGCTCAAGAAAATCGGCACGCAAGCGCGCAAGGAACTCGAAGTCTTGCTCGATAAAAGGATTTATCTGGGACTGTTCGTCAAAGTGGTTCCTGACTGGCGTGAGAATCCGCAACGGGTGCGTGAGCTGGACTGGCACGCGCAGCTCGAGGCGTTGGGCCAGGAGGAAGAAGGCCAGGGCTGACGTTCCTCGGTCCGCGCGATCCCGCTACGGAGCAATTTAGAAAAGGGGAGCCTCAGTAGGGCGTGCTGGTGTGCCCGTACCCGCCAAAAGACCAGCGCACGCCAACGGTTGCGTAGAGCCCGTAAGGGCCGTTCGTCCGAAGGTCTGCTGGACCCAGATTGTTTGCGTACCGCCCCAGATAATCGACCTGGTGCTGCGTCACACGCAGACTGAGACGCTTCGGCAGCTCAATAGCTATGCCCACGGAGCGCTCGAAGGCAATTGGCTCCATCGAGGCGAGGTAGCTGAGCTGAGGAATGTTTTTTCCAAAGGAGAATTTCGGCTCGAAGAAAAAGAAAACGTGCTTGGCGAACGTGCGGTTGAGCGGCTGGAACTCGATGTAGCCGCTAAACAAATAGCGGGCGTAGGCGGTACACGCGGAAGCCATTCCGCCGGAAGTAATAGGCTGGGGAAAGGCGCAACGCCCCAGGTCCGGCTCATTGTGGGAAGGCGCCACTTCGAAATCCGTGTAGCCGCGCACCCAGTTGCGGGGAAACCAGGACGCCGTCGCCGGCCGTTCATACCACGCAGGACTAGCTGAGATCTTTGGTGTTTCTGGACTGGCCGCCACAACTGGCGCACTGATTACTTCAGACTGTGCGTACAAAGCGGGAGCTGTGATGCCTGCGACCACAGCCAAAACTAGCGATAACTTTATCATGACGGGTCTCCCTCAGACTTGCTTGCCTAGGCTTGCGAGTCGAAGCGCTCTTCGAATAGGAGAGCCCGCATAAAATTCCGCGGGGAGCTGTTAGCGGCGGATGAACGTTTGAAGGTTCGGCCGAGATATCCGTCGCTAGCCTCGAGTTCACGAGATTGTATAATAGTAGACAGCGCTTCTCTAACTGTTATTTGAGATTGTTTTGTAAGCGAGTTATGCACCACGCCTCGCGCGCCATCGATCGGCACGGCCGCGCCCGGGCCTTAGTCCGGCGCGGCAATTCCTAGCGACTTCATTTTGCGGTAGAGGTGGCTGCGTTCGAGGCCCAGGGCGGATGCGGTTTGCGTCATGTTCCAACGATGCTCTTGCAATTTGCGCAAAATGAATTCGCGTTCGTAGGCGCTCCGCGCCTCATGCAGCGTCGAGTAAGGATGCTGAGGACTCTGTGCTGCCCCGCGGAAAAGCTCGGGAGGAAGGTGGTGGGGCTCGATGCGCGCCTGCGGGCAGACGATGACGAGTCGCTCTACGAGATTGCGCAGTTCTCGCACATTCCCAGGCCAGGGATAACGCACCAGAACATCCATAGCCGGGGCACTTAGTTCCCGCGTTTTTTTGCCGTAGGCCGAACTGAACTCATCCAGAAAATAACGCGCCAGCGTGGGGATGTCTTCCTGCCGCTCGCGAAGTGGCGGCACGAAGAAGGGAATTACATTCAGACGATAGAAGAGATCCTGCCGAAACGCGCCACGCGTAATCTCTTGCTCGAGATTCTTGTTTGTGGCTGCTATCACGCGCGCATCAACGGTCATGGTCTGGCTCGAACCTACCGGTTCGAAGCGCTGTTCTTCCAGGACGCGCAGCACTTTGGATTGCGTCCGCAGGCTCATGTCGCCGATTTCATCCAGGAAGAGCGTGCCGCCGTCCGCCTTCTGAAATTTTCCGACTTTGTCCTCTGAGGCGCCGGTGAAGCTTCCCTTGATATGGCCGAAAAGTTCGGACTCGATCAGTTCCTCGGGAATGGCCGCGCAATTTACTTCGACAAATGGACCTTTGCTGCGAAGGCTGGCGGCGTGAAGAGCGTGGGAGACCAGCTCCTTGCCGGTGCCGCTTTCCCCGTAGATGAGAACGCGGCCGTTGGTCGGAGCGGTGACGGCGATCTGCTGCCGCAACGCCTTCATCGGCACACTTTCCCCGATGACCTGATAACGGTAGCCGAGCGCGCTTCGAAGGAGCTGGTTTTCCTCCTGGAGCCTCCGCTGCTGGACGGCGTTGCGCACCAGAACGATAATTTTCTCGAGAGAAAGCGGCTTCTCAATGAAATCGAAGGCGCCCAGTTTTGTGGCGCGCACGGCTGTCTCGATCGTGCCATGGCCGGAAATCATGATGACGGCCGGCGCGCGCGGAATATCCTGAAGCCGGCTCAGGGCTTCTAAGCCGTCGAGTCCCGGCAACCAGACATCCAGGAGAATGACTTCGAGATCGCCGTGAGCCGCGCGCTCCAGCGCTTCCTCGGCAGAGGCCACGGCTTCGACGTGGTAGCCCTCATCCTTGAGGATCGACGATAGCGATTCGCGAATCCCCGCCTCGTCGTCAACGACGAGAAGATGCGGCTTGGAAGTCATCGAGAGACTTCCGTTCCGTTCTGGTCTGTGACGCCCGCTGGTGTGAGCTCTGCGACCGGGAGTTCTACCAGGAAACGCGAACCGACTGGCAGGTTGTCTTCCACATGAATGCTGCCGCCGTGTTCGGCGACGATGCGCGCCGCGATAGCCAGCCCAAGGCCGGTTCCGCGGTTCTTGGTCGAAAAATGTGGAAGGAAAAGTTTGTCTTTGTCTTGCGGAGAAATGCCGTGGCCGGTGTCCGCCACGCAGATCTCCACGGTTTCTGCGTCGGGATGGGCGCAGGTGGAGATGAGGATTTCCCGAAACGACGAGTTTTCCAGTGCTTCCGCGGCATTGTCAATTAGATTGACCACGACGCTGCGAATTAAGCCGCCATCCGCGCGAACCGGCGGGAGATTCTCTCCCAGCGTGGTTCTAAGCGTGATGCCATCTAGACGCCCGGAAAACACCTCCACTGCCTCGAACACAATCGTATTGGCATTTGTAGCCGTCAGCTTGGCAGTGGGGAAGCGAACGAATTGAGAGAATTCATTGACGAGCGCCGCAAGCGTCGAGACTTCGCGTTCAATCAAGCGCGAACACTCGTAAACCAGCGTGGTCAGCTCGGCGTCGCGCGGAGCTTTGGATTCAGAGGCATCGCGCCGATCGAGAAACCGGGACAATCGCTGCGAAGAAAGTTGAATCGGCGTAAGCGGATTCTTGATCTCGTGCGCGATGCGCCTCGCAACTTCCTGCCAGGCGGCCGATTTTTGCGCCCGGAGCATTTCCGTGAGGTCATCAAGAACCAGAACGTAACCGGAATTTGCGCGGCGCGGCCCCAGAGAACTGGCGGTTACCGCAAGGTGCAGGATGCGCCCAGCGACAACGGTTTCAATCTCGCGAGAAACCACGCCCATGCGTAGCGAACGCCGCATCAGGAGCTGCAGGATTCGCGAAGCGTCCAGCCCCAGAAGTTCGTCCAGGGATTGCGCATTCCGAGCGTCCCCGCCAAACATCCGCGTCACCGCAGTATTGGCGCGCAGAATGGTGCCGTGGGCGTCCAGGGAGATGACCCCGGTGGGAATGTTCTCCAAAACGGTTTCCATGAGTTGCCGGCGCCGCTCGAGTTCCTGAACCGCTTGTTGTAGGTTCCTTGTGAACTGATCAATTTGCGAACGGTTATCTCGCAGCTGCGTGGTCATGGTGTTAAAAGAACGCACCAGAATCCCAAGCTCGTCCTGAGCCTGCTCGGGCACCTGATACTCGAAGTTTCCGGCAGAAATCTCGCGCGTGCCTTCGGCGAGAGCTTGAATGGGAATGGTGACCTGCTTCGCGAGAAACAGGGCGACCCACATCACCGCGGAGAGCAGCAGCACGGTGAACAGAAGCAGGATCAGCAGCATCTGGTTCTTGAGCGCTCTGAGGTCCTGCTTCTCCTGGTAATACTCCCTAGTCTGAGCCTGGATCTCCGTGATTCGAGAAAGGAAGTTCGGGCTGGTGCGGTAGGCCGCCACGGTGTAGCCAGTCGTTTGGCCCTCGCGCACAGTAGGAACCCGCACCGCGAAGTAGTCTTTGCCGTCGGCTGCCCAGACTTCAACGCCGCTCGGCAGTACCCGGACAAGTTTGCCCAAGACTCCCATTTGGGCACAAATCGGACCCTGGCGTTCGTCAGGCTGATTTTCGCAGACGACCCCGCCCCGCGTGGAGTTGCCCTCCTGGTCCAGAATCCAGACGGCGTCAGCGCCCTTCGCGAAAGCGTGTTGCAACCGGTCTTCTACGGATGGCGAAGCGTCCTCTTGAAGCTCGATCGCCACTCGCCGCAGGCGCGGCAACTGGCCGCGGCCAAAATCGTTCATCAGCTCTTGCGTCTTCTCTGAGGCGATTTCCAGCGGGCGAGGGAACCAGCGCTGAAGCGTGCGATTGATCAGCGAATAGCTTACGATAAACATGAAAATGATGGGCAAGAGCGAAATGGCCATGGCACCGACGACCATCTTCGTTTTGAAACGCGCGCCAAGTTGCTCGCGGCTGGTCTCCGCCCACAGTCGTAAAACGGTGCGGCCCAGAATCAAACCAAAGACCAGCAACGCGGCCGTGATGAAACTCGAAACCGCGTACAACGGCGCCAGAGCGCGCCAACTCTTCGGCTCAAACGGGACTTCCAGTGAACCAAATGTAAAAACGGCAGCGAGCAGCAGCGTAAGCAGGATGCCGCCTGTGACCAAGGTCCAGCGCTGTTTGGAATCGAGCCGACTCATGCCGTTTCCACGATTACGTCAGAAGAAATCCCCCCGCAAAACGTCCCTACACCGGTTCGCAAACCAATCCCGCGCACGTACTTCCACAATAAGATGATGGTAATGGCTCCCGAGAGCAAACCCGTCATTCCAACCGGAGTCCGCTAAAACTCCGAGCATCGCCGTGTCGCCACTCCCTCGCGGAGCAGCAATCGTCGCACAAATAGGGCACAAAAGCCGCTCTCTCGCACGATAACCACCGCCCCTAAGCAAGTCAAGAACAGCACCTGTACCCCGTTCCGAAGACCTGCCCCTGTGGACAGGTATTAGCCATTTCAGAACTTCTCTTTAATTTCCGCACACCTTGGCAGCTTCCGTTTGCTATGTTGATTCTGGGTAGAAACCGGCAGGGAGTGCTGCGGATGTCCGTCCGTTTGGGCGAGATACTTATAAAAGAAAGCCTGATCACTCAGGACCAGCTCCAGAAGGCGCTCGAATTCCAGCGCGCCAATGGTGGCAAGCTGGGAAGCTGCCTGACAAAGATGGGCTTCATCACCGATGATGACATCACCGGTGTGCTCTCTCGCCAGTACGGTGTTCCCTCCATCAATCTGAAGTATTACGAAATCGATCCCAACGTCATCAAGCTCATCCCGCAAGACACGGCTCTCCGTTACCAGGTCATTCCGCTCTCGCGGGTAGGTTCCGTTCTCACCATTGCGATGACCGACCCCACCAACGTGTTCGCGATGGACGACATCAAGTTCATGACCGGGTTCAACGTGGAGCCGGTGGTGGCCTCCGAGTCGGCCATCGGCGAAGCGATTTCACGTTTCTACGGCGGCACGGAAGCCAATACCGAAGAGCTGAGCAAAATGATGAAAGACCTGGTCGACGAAGACCAGGAACTCGAGCTGGCCGCTGAAGAAGCGGAACTCGATACCGCGACTCTGGAAAAGGCCGCCGAAGAGGCGCCGATCATCAAGCTCGTGAACCTGATCCTGACCGACTCCGTGAAACGAGGCGCGAGCGATATTCACATTGAACCGTATGAACTCGAGATGCGCGTGAGGTTCCGCGTAGACGGCCAGTTGCAGACGGTCATGACGCCGCCCCTCCGCCTGAAAGATGCCATCACCAGCCGCCTGAAAATCATGGCCAAGCTGGACATCGCCGAAAAGCGCCTCCCGCAAGACGGCCGCATCATGATCAAGTACAAAGCCGACGGCAAAAAGAAGGAACTCGATTTCCGCGTCTCCACGGTTCCGACGCTCTTCGGCGAAAAAATTGTGCTCCGGCTTCTGGACAAAGAGAACCTGCGCCTGGACATGACCAAGCTGGGCTTCGAGCTGGAGTCGTTGAAGAAATTTGAGCGCAACATCTTAAAGCCCTACGGAATGGTGCTGGTAACCGGCCCAACGGGATCGGGCAAAACCAACACCCTATATTCCGCCGTCGCGCGCCTCAACACGGTCGACACCAACATCATGACCGCCGAGGACCCCGTCGAATTCCAATTGGCGGGCATCAACCAGGTGCAGATGAAGGAACAGATCGGCCTGAACTTCGCGGCCGCGCTTCGAGCTTTCCTTCGCCAAGACCCCAACATCATCCTGGTCGGCGAAATCCGCGACTTTGAAACGGCCGAAATCGCCGTCAAAGCCGCCCTCACGGGTCACTTGGTGCTTTCCACTCTTCACACCAACGATGCGCCGTCCACCATCAGCCGCTTGATGAATATGGGTATTGAACCTTTCCTCGTGGCGACCTCCGTCAATCTTATCTGCGCGCAGCGCCTGGTACGCCGCATTTGCGCGAATTGCAAAGAAGAACTGGAATTGCCCGAGCAAGCGCTTATCGACGCAGGGTATTCCCCTGAAGAAGTCAAGACGACTAAAATCTATCACGGCAAGGGCTGCAACACCTGCAGCAAGGGCGGCTATAAAGGTCGCACCGGTTTGTACGAAGTGATGGAAATCAACGACGAACTGCGGGAATTGATCCTAGTCGGAGCCTCGGCACTCGAACTGAAGAAGAAAGCGATTGAGCAGGGTATGCTCACTCTTCGTCGAAGTGGATTGTCCAAGGTGGCTTTAGGGCAGACGACGCTGGAAGAAGTTCTGCGCGAGACCGTTTTATAAGAAGAAGGTGAACAGATGGCCGGGATTACCCTGAGCGAGTTGCTCAAAAAGATGATCGAAATGGGAGGCAGCGACCTTCATATCACCACGAACAGCGCACCAC
>Ga0207087_1027_pt1 | contig 32194 bp, 29 predicted proteins | sample Alteio_BWMinHeat_51_FD_153544 | JGI IMG/M metagenome (GOLD analysis project Ga0207087, IMG submission 153544) | Enriched cells from forest soil in Barre Woods Harvard Forest LTER site, Petersham, Massachusetts, United States -... | ecosystem: Environmental > Terrestrial > Soil > Temperate forest >... | reverse complement strand
TTCCGCTATTTCATGCTCTATGAAAACGCGATTTATACGCTTGCAGGGTCGAAACCGTTAACTGAAATGACTCTTGTTTATCAAGACATACCGGAAGAACAGCGAAGAGAAGAAATGCGAGAAGAGTATCTTTATTTCTTGCTGAATAGAAGTAACGAAAAAGATATGAAATTTTATGAAAAACTTTCACCACTAGAAAAAGATGAAAAAGCCATTCTTATCGATGACAAAGACTTCATTCATAACATTGAAGATTTGTGGGACAAATGGGAAAAAATAGGGCACCGTTTTTCTCTTAAAAAGCGATTTCTTCTACTCAAACGAGAGCGTCCTAGAGAGGCTTGGTGGAAGGAAACATTCCCTAACTACACTGCCATATACGACATTTTCTTTGTCGATGTGTTCAAAACCGCTCTTGTCATTCAAGAGAATTATGAGCTATTTAGGAAGGCTGTAGGATATGACTTCGATCCACTAGAGGTCGTATTCGAGTTAGAGAACAAGCATTCTAATTTTTGGGATGCCCTCAGAGGAAAAAAAGAAGGATGGAGGTATGCCACCTTATGGGGCCTCTTATATGGTTTTGGTAGAGAAAATGCATTTTCTTACACTTGGAAAGGCAGACATACCAAAGAACCTACTCGAACTGAGCAAGAAAAACTTTGGGCAGCAAGTCTCCCTTCACAAGGTAGCTGTAAGAATAGAACCTCATGTGGTGAAAAAGGCGCATTTACTCTTTCAAACTTTACCATCCCAATATTTAAATCCTTCATTGAGAATGATCCTGTTGTTGCTAAGTACGAAGCAGAAAGAGAACAGATCAGGCAACTCTATAAGGGCAAGGATTTCGTCGCTTTCACCTTGAATCTGCTGACAGAATGACCTGTGGCAGGAAGAATGGTACAGCATGATCCCCGAAGCTCCCAGTATAAGTTTAGGTTCAAAATTTATGACTCTACAACAAGCAAAGAGCGCTCTATTGAGCCATAGCAATTCAGCATCGGCTGAGGCTAAGCGAATTTTTTTCAAAAACTGTCAGGGGGATATTTTCCTCGGGGTGAAGGCAGCTTTAGTGAAAAAGGTTGCTAAAGAGTTTCTCGCCCTTGAGTTAGAAGAGATAGAGCAGCTCATCCAATCGGATGTACATGAAGAGCGCTCGCTGGCCAATGTTCTTTTATGTCTAAAATATCGCAAAGCTAATGAGATCGGAAAAAAAGAGATTTTTGATTTTTATGTTGAGAATAGGCACTACATTCGTGATTGGGATGGAGTCGATGATTCAGCCCCCTACATTGTAGGCTGTCACCTGCTAGAAAAAGACAAAAAACTTCTCTATGAGCTCTCTCTGTCTAAAGTCATTTGGGATAGACGCATCGCCATTGTTTCAACGTGGTGGTTCATTCGCCATGGGCATCTTCAAGATACGTTTAATCTGGTGGAGTTACTCTTACAAGACAAAGAGGATCTGATCCACAAAGCGTGCGGCTGGATGCTCCGAGAAGCAGGGAAACGAGAGATCCATTCTTTAAGGCAATTTTTAGATAAGCATCACAAGAAAATGCCGCGTACGATGCTAAGGTATGCCATTGAACGATTTCCAGCTGAAGAACGAAAACAGTATTTGGTTGTGTCCAAGTCTGCAAAAGCTGACCTTCATCAAGCAGTTTTTAGGCAAATTTTAGAGGAAAACGATGGGTTAATGAAAAGGCTATTCGAACGATAAGCCTCTCTTTACACCAGGCGCGGATCACAAACTTGGGATTTTGGACTACCAAACGGCTGGTAGACCAAGCTTAACGCAAAATGTCTCAAACCCTTGTTGAGTTAGATATTGGTTCCGAACAAAGTTGGCCGCTTCATTTAGATTGGAAAAGGGCAATTTTTTTGTAACATAATGTTCTTCAATAGACTCCTCTTTCCGCTCCATGATAGTGCGATAAAAAGTCCATCCTTGTTTGGTCGGAACAGCGATAATGATTTTTAGCGTGCAATCTGTCCAGCGTTTCCCTTTCTCATCTTCAAGTTCATGAGAAGCTAGAGGGACGAGAGGGCTGTCCTGCGAGTGATTTTGAATTTTTCCATGCTCTATGCGAACGCAGTCACTTCCATGACGGTATCCCGTTGGAAACTTCAATTCATAATCCACTACAGCATCATAATCATAGCATTGTAAAAAAGTGGCCAGTTCCGGAAATTCGGCCAAACAAGCAACTAGAAGCTGATCGATCAATTGATTCATTTTCTCTTGAGAAAGCCAACCTGTTCCTACCCGATATTGAGGCCTAATGGAGGACAATGTGGCACGGGTAGAGGTCGCTTGATCGGCTGTATTGTCAGAAGGGCACCAGCTCCAGAGCCATTTGATGAGGCAGGCAACACAAGAAGCTAAGCTCTCTAGAAAAGTCTCTAGACAGTTTTTTGAGGAGGCTTTTCCCTCAATCGAAGAGGCTGCGTTTTGGGTATAAAGGAACTTTGTATTGTTTGTTTGACTCGTAATAGAGGGTATTGCACTATTTTTTTGATTATCAGCTGGATGAATAGCCATTTTTTACCTCGTTAGAGGGCCATTTTACCAATTACTGAGGATTTTTTCAATTTAAAAAATTAAATATACAAAAAACGCAAAAGTCGGGTATACCGAGCCTACTTTTCTTTAGGAAAACGAATACTCACTACCCCCTTTAGCCCCTTATGCTTCTGCTCAAACAGATCAAGGACCGAAACGGCTCTTCGCAGTCTCTTGGGATCGATCGCTCTTTCGCGAAGGACAAGAGCTGGGTAGTAGAAAAGAAAGAGCAATGCATCGCGCTCTTTTTCTTTGAACTGCCGTCCAGAGGAGAGTAGATGGCAGATGGCGTAAAAGCTGGCGCTTGCCGCCGCCCCTGTATCAAGGGCATCTTTGCAGGTAAAGCTCAAGGAATCGCAGCGGGTCCACTCGATGAGTTTCAAAACAAGGAAGTGAAAGAAAAGCTCGATAAAATCGATGCGCTCGGCTCTAGTTAGGCTCTCTTTGCCATCGAAAAAGTGGTCGTGGATGAGGTGAGCGCTCTCTTTGCTAAATTTTACCAATTCCTTAGGTGGAAGAGATTCGGGGAAAAAATAGCCGCACTGCTTGCCCCCTGCGATCTGGAGCAGGAGCTGCTCGATAAAGACGGGAGCACCATTTAAGGACTCATACTCGTGCTGCTGGAAGTAGAAGTCTGTTTGCTTCGGAAAGGTGACGACGGTCAGGGCTGAGGCAAACTCTGCCTCTTTGGAGAGCTCTTCTAACCGCTCGGAGCGCGAGTGGTCCTCCCATGAGGTGCGGTCCTGCAAGTTGATGAGGAGGTGGCGCGCTTTCTTTTCTTTAAACTCGCGCAGCATCCCGAGAAACTCAGGGGCAATTTCACTCTTCTGGATCTGCTTTTGCGCTGTGGGGCTCGGCAGGCGAAGAACCGTAACGTGAAGATCGTCTACAAGGAGGGAATAGAGCTCATAGGGAAAGTTTTCTTGGCCAAGGGGATCAAACCCCTCCTCGGCGACATTTTCATGAAGAGCGTCGAGCGTTTTTAGAAGCGGGCCACTTGGATACTGTTTGAAGAGAGCGCGAATCGCGGCATCATTTTTTAAAAAGTCTGCCCAAAAGGGAGTCGCTGTGCTTAAGTTTTCCTCCGCTTTTTCTGGATGGAGGATCAGTCCCCTTTCGATGAGTTTATGGATGAAAGAAATGGCCTCCTCACCATTGCCTTTGCGCATGAAAAAGAGGGTGCAGAGCTGATGGGTGAGGGTAAGAAGAAGGCGATCAAAAGGTTCCTTTGTCTCGAGTTCCTGATGCTCATTTGTAGCAAGCGTCTGTCGCAGGTATTTATGGAAATCGCTGTAGTAGGAAATGCATCCCTTAGCTCCGCTATTTTCGAGTAAATTATCGGAATGAGCGGCCATCATAAGCGCCATGAGGGTTTTGCTAAGCGCTCCTAAGTAGGGGCTCTCTTTGGCATGGGGTCTTTCTCTGTAAAATTCATCGATTAGAGGGCGCGCACTCTCTAAAATGGCGCAGGCCCCGAGGTAGACCTCCTTATCTTGGAGAACTTTTGCGTAGAGGAGGGGATCTTCGATTTGGGTAGATTCGACAAGGTGATCAAAATTGCCAACAAGCTTGAGGTGGCGCAGTAGGTCGCGGTTGAAATAGGGCTTGCCATCCTCTCTTTGGATAAAGAAAAGTTCATATTCCTCATCACGACGCACGGCCTCTAGGTTTTTAATCCCCTCTTTCTCTATCTCAAGCAGTGGCACTGTCCCTTCCACAGTCCCCTCTTCTTTGGGAAGAGAGGGAAGTTCTAGAAGAGGCGCGATTGTGCCCTCATAGAACTTTTGCAGCTGCTTGTATTCAGAGAGTTTTGCAAGAGGGCGCCCGCTTTGTCCAAAGACGCTATACTTGTCCATTTTTTGAACAGCCTCTTGTGCAATGAGAACTAAAGCTTGGACCCCACGTGCTGTTTCTGGATTTTTAAGTCTCTCTTTTTCTTTTTCGACAAGCTCGACAAGGTAGTGATAGAGCGTGCGAAAGACCTCTTGGATGAGAGAGGCGTGGGCAAGCGCCTGTTTGGGGCTGGCCCAATTGACACTCTCCTCCCCTTCTTGCATGGTTGTTGTAGGGCCGATCTCTGACATGCTAGCCAGGTGATCAACCGCCTCCATGAGGCTGAGCTTTTCCTTCTCCATGAATCTACTTCCTAAAGGCAAGATAAAGAGTGTAGGCAAATGCCGAGATGAGCGCAGAACCGGGGAGGGTGAGGATCCAGGTCAGCGCAATTTTTCTGGCAATGGTCCAGTTGACCTCTCGCTTTTGCCGAGCGACTCCTACCCCAGCTATACTGCCTACAATCATCTGGGTAGAGCTCAGTGGCATCCCCAGAAAGGTGGCTGTTAAAATCACCGACGAGGCGGAAAGTTCTGCCGCAAACCCTTGGAGGGGAACCATTGGAGTGATTTTCGTCCCGACCGTTCGGATGATGCGCAGACCTCCCCAAGCAGTTCCAAGACCCATTGTGAGGGCGCATGCGAAAATCACCCAGAGGGGAATCGAGAGAGAGGGCAACGCCTTTGCTGCAAAAAGCCCAAGGGTGATGATTCCCATGCTCTTTTGCGCGTCGTTCATGCCGTGAGAAAGCGCGACAAGACCGGCAGATCCAATCTGGAGACGGCTGTAGAGAGGGTTTTTTGCCTCTAGCTTCTTTTTGCTCTGCAGAAAAAATAAAAAACGCATGAGACCGAGCGCTAAAAGAAACCCAAGCAATGGAGCAATGGCCATGGGAATGATCACTTTGCTAGCTAGGCTCTCCCAGTGAACAATCCCGCTCCCCTCCCCTCTCCACGCCGCTCCAATTACCCCTCCAATGAGGGCATAGGAGGAGCTGCTCGGAAGGGCAAAGACCCACGAGAGTAGGTTCCAAACAATGGCTCCACAAAGAGCGGCGACAACAATGGCCTCTGTTATCCCTGTCTGGTCGACAAGCCCTTCTGCAATGGTCCTGGCAACAGCGCCCACTTGGGTCGCTCCGATGGTATTGAGAAGAGCTGCCATTCCAATCGCTACTAGGGGGCGGAGCACGCCCGTCGCAATGATGGTAGAGACGACATTGGCCACATCGTGGAAGCCATTTGTGTAGTCAAAGAGAAGCCCGAGGAAAATAATGAGAACAACCCACGCCATTAATTTAATAATTATCAGAATGGAACATTCTAGACAATTTATATGAAAATAAGTAAAAGTAAAAAGAAAGGGGGATTATGAAACTTATTGCATTATTGCTGGGCTGTTTGTTGTTTCAGACCTTAGAAGCAGCGGCAGCAAACCCCTCTTCCGTGCGTATTGTGCCCGTTTCCCCAACCCCTGAGTCTGATAACGTCAAGATCTTTTGGACGTTTCCAAAAGAGAGCCAAATCGTTTCCCAGCCTGTTCAGCTTCAAATGCGCCTCGATGGATATCCTCTTGCAACGATAAGCGATTTTCAGCGCAGAAAAGAGGTCGCAGAGGACTCTCAAGGGCAAAGCGTGCGTGTCATCATCGATGAGAGCCCTCCCCTTTCGATCTATGTCTCTGTCATTGATGGCCTTGATAACAACAACATCTACTACAGCCAGAAACTGGCCAAAGTGGTTCCCTACGACCTTTCAGACGGCACCCATCTCATCCGCGCCTTCCCCGTCCGCTCTTATGGAGAAAGCTTAAAAGGAAGCGGTTGCTTTATCGCGACGGTTTTCTATACAGGAGGCTTTACCTTTCCCATTGACCTTAGTGCCCCCTTCCTAACCTACAATACGCCTCAAGGGGCCATTCCCTATGGTAAGCCCATTCTTCTCGATTTTTTACTCAGTAATACGGAGCTATCTAAAGATGGGTATAAAGTGCTGCTGACTTTAGATGGAAAGATTGAGCGAACCCTCACAAGCTCGCCTCCTTACTATATCTATGGCCTAAGTAGAGGCACTCATACGCTGCGACTGCAGCTTTCCGATGAGCAGGGTAACCCGGTCGCCGGACCGACAAACGATGTCGAAAAGGAATTTACCCTGTACTAAGAAGGGCTTCTCCATCAACTGGACGTCTCATGGAGATAGCATCTTCTATGGGCTCGTTGTAGTAATTGGGCTTTTTTTCTCCATAGATGAATCCAGTATTCTCGTAGAGCTTGCGCGCTTTCACGTGGCTCTCTCGTACTTCGAGGGAAAAAGCTCTGTCTGAAAACCAGGCAAAAGCAGCTTTTAAAAGAGTCTCCCCAATACCAAGGCGTGAAGCACCAGGATCGCGGGCTAGTCCGCAGAGGTGGAGGGTTTTCGACTTGTCTTTTTCTTCTACCTCTGTGAAATAGGCAAATCCTAAAACCTCACCTTGAGTAGATTCTGCAATCAAAAACTCATACTTGTTTGGCTCTTTGAGCTTCTCTAGAGGAAACGTTCCACATCTGCCAAAACAGACTTTTTCAAGCTCGACAATCTTGGCAAGAACTGTGTCAAAATCGGAATTCGTAGAAAAAACGTTTCTCACATCGTAATGGATTTTTTCCCCTCCTAAGCGCTTTAGTTCGAACCGAGTATCTAGATGGTGGATGAGCCCATCTGGCATCTGCATGGGGTAGTTGTGTAAGCGCTCTAAGAAGCATTTCCAGACATTTTGAATGGCAGGGCTCTGTGTTGCCTCACCTGTAATGATGGTCAGCCTATCGTGAAGTGTATGGAGGTGATAATTTTGCTCAAATATGGGGCGGGGCGGTTGGGCTAAAATCGGTTTAATTTCGAGTAGTGCCGTTTTTACTGTGCCCGGCGGCAAAGCCTGCTCGAGCTGATCAATTGTTTTCAGATAATACTGGGCAAGAGGAGGAAGCGGCCGCGAATAGAAGCCATAAATCAGGCCAGCAATAAAACCAATGGTGGCCATGACAGATCCTGCGACAATAAAAGGAATGGAAAATACCGTAGCAATGAGCGCGCCGACTCCAAGTCCTAGGACAAGGCCTCCGAGTGCCTTAAGCGCAATACAGACAACGGGAGAGCAATTAGGCACCTCCACTGCGAAAGGAGTAAGGCTACCAGCCACTGCAGGAGAGGCGGAGCTAGTGGAAAGAAGCTGGGCAGCCATTGTTTAATCCTTGTGTTTTTAACAAGAGCAATTTTATAGTAAAAGCGTAATTAAAATCAAATGTTTAAGATCATATTATTTGTAATAATTTTTATCGCAACCCAGCGACTCTGCCACAAAGCTACAGATGGATTCACCCCCTCTAAAATCGCCTCCAATCTGACTTTTAATCCGCAGTTTGAGACGCAAGCCATTGATAATCAGCAAGAAAAAGAAATCCGCCACCTTCTTGAGCAACCCTTTACCTATCTAGGCAGGGGGGCTCAAGCCTATGTCTTTGCCTCCCAAGATGGAGAGGTCGTGCTCAAATTCTTTCGCCATCATCGCAGTCGTACCCTCCTTGCGAATCTGCTCTTTACCCTTCCCTCTCCTTTAAAAAAGCGACTAGAGCAAAGTCTAGAAAGGCGCAAAATCAAGCAGGAAAAGGACTTTCAAAGCTATAAACTTGCCTATGAGCACCTGCAGAAAGAGACCGCTCTTATTTATCTACATCTCAATAAGTCAGAAGGACTTAAGATCAAGATCCCCCTCTATGATAAAATCGGGGTCTACCATCTAGTCGATCTCGATCAGATGGAATTTATCCTGCAAAAAAGGGCAAAATTACTCTACCCCGCTCTAGAAGAGCTGATGGCACAAAATCAGATTCTAGAGGCAAAAACCGCCCTTTCTGAGCTTGTTTTACTGCTCAAGAAGCGATGCGAAGAGGGTCTTTTCGATAAAGACCCTGATTTGTGCACCAATTTTGGTCTGTTAGAGGGCCATCCTATCCAGATCGACGGAGGACGCTTTACGCAAGACCCGATTCGAAAAGATCCCGCCATCTATAAGCCCGAGATCATAAGAATCAGCGATCGACTGGTTCATTGGCTAGGCGAGCGCTCCCCGGAGCTTTCTCTCCATTTGCAAAAAGAAGTAGAAAACGTAAATTAAAAATGAAATTAATTTTCTTTTAATTTTATGCGTTATTTTATATAATGCATTTCATGTCTATTACTAAAATTCAAAACATTACAATATTAGAAAATATTTACTACGAATTAGAGCGCGTAGATCTGATTAATTTACGTTCTACAAATAAAGAAATACATGGACTATTAAATAATTTTCTTATCTTTAATCATTATTTTCATTTAGAAGATTTTGTTAAAAAGACCTTTACTTGGGAAACAAATCTCGCAGGACCGCTCTGGAGCCTTTTGAAAAGAGCGTCGACGATTTTAATTGGAGAGGACCATACGAAATTTTCCCATCGCAAATGGATGGCCGAGTTCATCCACAGATTCCACTTGTGCGTGGACAACTTTGTGACCCTAGTAGAAAATGCTAACCAGCTGCGTTTTGTAACCATAAAGATCCAAAGCTTCTTATGGGAAAAGACCAATCTCTTTCTAGTTGAAGAGCAAAAGAAATTTTTTAAAATATTTTTAACTTGCTCGAGCCTATTCTTTCGACTAAGAGAGGAGACCGACAGACACTCTTTTGTCCCCCTTGCAGAGCAGCTATTGGCTTATATAAAGAGCGGTTACCCCATAGAGCAGCAGAAGAGTTTGAAAGAAGACCTAGCTAGAGTATTAAGCGAGCATCCCTCTACCCTCTACTTCAAATTAGCCAAAGCGAGAATTTTCCTAGGCCTTGGCCAGAACATGCTAGAACAGATCAAGGAGCAGAGGCGCAGTTGGCATGAACTTCTTGCAAACGAGGAGTTGAATCGCCATCAGCAGCTGCTTAGCAACCTCTCTTTTTTTAAAGAAAGAAAAATTCTACTGGGAGGGCTTGGCCACACTGCCACAAAATATGCAACATCATATCCCATTCCCGCTATGTTGAGCGAACAAGCCATTTCTTTTATTAGTCTGACACCTCGCTTAGATGACGAGCACTTTGAAAATAGCGTGAGGGCAGAATCTCAGCTACCGACTTTTTCCCCAGGCAATCTGCGCGCTCTAGTAAAGGCCTTCCCTGAAGACGCAAACCCCGACTATTATAGAAAATATTTATTTTGGAATGAGACGGAACAAAAGGAGGAGCTTCAGCTCCTCCTTGAGCGGGAATTGAATCTCTGCATCAACGAATATCTGGAGCTTTTGGAGAGCCTTGTGAAAATCGAGGAAGAAGCTAAAAAACGGCAGGCCGAAGAAGAGGCGGAGACAGAACAAGTGCTCGAATATCTCGCTAAATTCTCCTTCTAATTTTAAAGCGAAAAAGCTCATAATGGCTCTTGTGCTTGACCCCCATTTGTCAAAGGCCCCTTCCCTCCCTTTATCTAGAAAAACCGCCTCTATTTTTGTAGCACTTGTCTTTTTCTGCATCTTGGCTTTAGGGCTCATCGATTATGCAGCGCAGAGAAAAACAGATGCTTTTTCAGTACAGGCTATTTCAGCAAGGCATAAAAGCGACCCTTCCTTTGCCACATCAGCTCTACCCCCTGCCGAAGAGGCCGAGTTAAAACAGGCGCTCTCTCAAAGCTACAGCTACTTGGCCTGTGGAGCGCAGACCCACGTCTTTGTAAGCCAAGACGGCGCCTATGTGATCAAGTTTTTTAAACAAAGGCTTTACCATCCTTGCTTGATCGATCACCTCCGCAAGGGGCGCGTCTTAAAGAAGGCAGAGAAGCTGCGCCGCGATTTTATGAGCTATAAAGCCGCTTTTGAAACGCTTCCTGAAGAAACAGGGGTTCTCTATCTCCATTTGCTCCCCACAGACCATCTCAAGACAAACCTTCAGATCTACGACAAAAACCATCGTGACTATACCCTTTTTCTTGACGACTTTGAGTTTATCATCCAAAGACGTGCAGAAAGAGCCCAAGATCGGCTCTATGCCCTCCTGAGCGCCGGAAAAAAAGAGGAGGCAAAAACTGCTTGTCGCTCTCTTTTTGCCCTGATTGCTGCCAGGGCAAAAAAAGGGTTTTGCGATAGAGACCCAGATATTGGCAATAACTGCGGCTTTCTTGGAGACAAGGCGATAAAGCTCGATGTAGGGCGCCTTGTAAAAGACCCCAAAATGGTAAACTCTATCAGAGAAGAGATCGCTCAGATTGCGCTGCCTTTCCGCGCTTGGATCGCTTGGGCCTTCCCCTCTTTCCTTGCTGAATTTGACGAGGAACTGGCAAAAGCCTGTGAAATTTAGACTCTGCCTTTTTCTTCTTCTTACCCCTCTTTTCTACTACTTCGGAGGGAAATTCTGCTCCCATCAGACAGATGGTTTTACACTCCTTAAAATCCAATCGACACTCCGCTATGACCCGCGCTTTGAAACAGGGCCACCACCAGAGAGACTCGCCTCTTTGCTGGACCAGCCTTTCACCTATTTAAATTCAGGAGGCCAGTGCTACGCCTTTCTTTCGCAGGACAAAACAGTGGTTCTGAAGCTCTTTAAGCACCATTTAAGGCGTGTTCCTTGGCTTTTCGATCACCTGCCCTTGCCACAGAGCTATGCCGCTCTTCGCCAGAAACAAAGAGAAAAAAGAGCGAGCAAGCTCGTGCGCGATTTTACAAGCTACACGCTCTGTTTCCACTCTTTGCAAGAAGAAAGTGGACTCCTCTACACACATCTCAATAAGACAAAAGAGTTGGGACTTCATGCCACTCTTATAGACAAACTGGGCATTGCGCACTCTCTTGACCTAGACAATTTTGAGTTTGTCCTGCAAAAAAAAGCCGATCTAGCCCTTGGCCATCTACAAAGGCTCATTGAGCGCGAAGAGTTTGAAGAGGCCAAAAAGAGAATCGATTCTATCTTCACGCTGATCCTCTCTCGCTGCGAAAAAGGCATTTACGACGAAGACCCACGACTGCACTGCAACTTGGGATTTTTAGAAGACAAGGCCATGCTCATTGATGTAGGCAGACTGCGTCTGGATGAGAGCCGCAGACAAAAAGAGATCTATAAACGCGATGTGGAAAAGATGGTCGTCCCTCTGCTAAAGTGGCTGGAAAAGCAAAGTCCCCAGCTTGCTAAGTACTTAGAATGGCGCGTAAAACAACTTTAAAGTGTACAAAGTCGAGTTTAAACCTTCTGCTTTTTTTACTCTGTTTTTGGGCCCTTGCCCGCTTCACCCACCATGAGACAAGCGGCTTTCGTTTAACCAAGCTAGAGGGCAATAGCTCCCCTCTTCCGAGCCAGCTTCCGCCTTCGCTTGCTGCAGAGGAAAAAAGGGCCATTGATGCGCTTTTTTCTGCCCCTTTTACCTACCTGGGAAGAGGCAAGCAGAGCTTTGCCTTTCTCTCAGAGGACGGAACAACTGTTCTAAAGCTCTTCATCCCCAATGAGCGGAAAGAAAAACTCAAAGCGACCTTTGAAAGTTATCAGCTTGCCTTTGATCTACTTAAGGAAGAATCGGGCTTGCTCTACTTTCATCCTCAAGAAGGAGAGGACAAGTTCCCTTCAGTCACCCTCATTGATCGTTTGGCAATTGCGCACCCCCTCGATCTGAATTCTAAAGGCTTTTTGCTGCAAAGGCGGGCGATCTTAACCTATGACTACCTCAGTACAAAGACAGAAGAGGAGGCGACAGCCGCAATCTATGCTCTGATCGCGCTCCTGCGCAGCAAAATGGACAAAGGCATTGCCGATAGTGACCCATTGCTGCGTGCCAACGTGGGTTTTGTGGGGAATTGTCCTATACAAATCGATCTGGGACCACTTAAGAAAGACCAGACGCTTCGCTCTAAAGAAAAACAGAGGGAGGTCCTTGTTTCTGCGACTCTAGCTCTTAAGCACTGGCTTGAAAAGAACCGACCCGAACTTGTGAAAGTGCTCGGTGATGCGATAGAGCCTTGAACTGGACTTTAGCCATTTGAGGACGATGATTTCTCTCTCAGGGGGCCGATAAATGGCTAAAGTCCAGTTGAAGCTTCAAGGCTCTATTTAATACAAACTATGCACTGTTTTTGGGTGTTCCGGCCTGGGTTTGGCTAGGTGGATTGTTGCCGGGAGTTTGATTAGAAGAAGAGCCTCTCACACAGCCGCAAGTGAAACAGTATTTAAAAAACTCGATTACATTGCTGCAAAATTTCTTCACCGTTTCCCAAGCTTTTGTAAAAAAGCTCTGATCGGCTGAACCAGCGGTGCTGCTTGAGCTGAGTGTGCTCTGCCCTTGTTGCTGCCCCTGAGCCTGCTCGGGAGCAACAGCTCCTTGGGAACCCAGTGTTGGGGTAACAGTCGCTTGACCAACGTTTGTTGTATACATATAACCTCCTAACAGAAAAAGTTTTCGCCTCATTTTAGCCAAAGAGAGAAAAAAACAAAAGGAGAGATTTTTTTATACTGGACTTTAGCCATTTGAGAACGATGATTTCTCTCTCAGGTAAGCCAAGTTTTTTAACCATTTCCAAAAGGTAGGCTTGAGAATTGCCACCTTTGAACCTATCCGCAAATTCGAAGGTACTGATTTTTGAAGGATTTTTTTGTCATTTTTAAATCTGAGAGAGAAAGGGCGTCCGACAAATGGCTAAAGTCCAGTTATAACCCAACTTGCTACCTATCCTCCTTAGCCGCATAGCAAGTTGGGTTTATAGAGATAGAAAAAAATTAAGAACTAAATTTTTTCGCTTCACATTGTGCCGATCGGCTCGCTCTGCCTCTTCGATTAAGGAGGCCATTTTTTTAAAGGGTCTTTTCTCACAAGAGAGCGTAAAAAGAGGGCTTAAAATTGCGCCCAGCTCTAAAGAATTGAGCTCTTCGGCATGAGCATCTAACAGCTCCAAAACCGCAGCGTAATCTTTTATTAAGGCACGTTCGAGCATCTCTTGCAAAGCAGCAAGGGTTGGAGCCTCTAAAGGAGCTACATCAAATCGAAAGCGGGCACAGCGCGAAACAATGGTCGGCAGAAGGAGCGTCTGGTCATGGGTAAGGAGTAAAATAATGGTATCTGGAGGAGGCTCTTCAAGAATCTTGAGCAGGGCTTGGCTGCTACTTGGCAACATTTTTTCCGCTTCATCGAGCACAAAGAGCTTGCAGCTTGCCTCAAAAGGAGGCAGAGCGGTTTCTGCAATCATCTGGCGAATCTCTTCTACGACGTATAGATCGCTCTTTGGATCAGGAGCATACAGGTGCAGATCGGGATGGCTTCCTGACTCAATTTTTGGCCCATGCAAAGGGCCAAAAAGAGCTTTTGCAAGCTCTTTTCCAAGAGTTGCATCGACTTTTCCCCTCGGTCCTGTAAAAAGCAGAGCCTGAGGAAGGCTGTTTGAAGAAAGTCTCTGCTCAAGTAGAGGATGCATCCCTCTCAATTTGCAAGCTTCAAGGGTTTTTAGGCAAGATTTGAGCTTGCCTCTTTTCCCAGCGTAGATGCAAATTGCCAAAATTCATACTTGAAACGTTCTGCTTTCTCCGTACACTGCTGGTTAAAACTTTCAAGCTCTGGGGGAAAGGGTTCCATCCTTGTGGTAGAATTTTGTAAATGGGCAAGGATCCCTTTCGAACATCTTCCTATGTTAAGCAAAAGATAACTAAACCGATAAAGTAGCCAATCCGCTTGCTCTACTTTTTCGGGAGACAGCTGAACCGCTATTCCTTGAAACACCCGGCAAATTCTTCTGTCTTTCTGCACAAGGGCTCGCTCCACTCTTTCTGCAAGAAGAAACAGATCTTGCGGTTGTCTCAGAGAAATTCTCGCTCTGAATTCACCTTGGGGGAAAAAGACGTTGATCAACGCATCAATAGTCTGATTAAAATTCTGGACTTCTCTTACAACATCTTGACCCGCGTTCACTGCTATGGAACTAATCTGTTGGGGATAAATAGCCATTTCGCCTCCTAATTTATTACTTAACGAATTTGATTATAATAACAATCAAGATTAAAAACAACATTTTATTTTGCAAATGTAGAGAGAAGTATTGAAAATTATAAAATTTCTTGAATCTTCTCTAAGGCCTGCTCGAGGAGTTCTTCTTTGGACTGCCTCGCGTCAAGGATACAAAAGCGCCCCAGATCTTCTCTAGCTAGCTCTAAAAAGGCTGCGCGGATCTTCTCATGAAAGGAGAGAGCCTCCCCTTCGATGCGATCTTTAGAGAGGTTACTCACCCTCTCCAGGCCAATGCGAGGGTCGAGATCGAGATAGAAGGTGAGGCGAGGCTTTAATCCTTGAGTAGCAAAGTGGCAAAAGGCGGCTACCTGTTCCTTCCCAAGGCCTCTGCCAATTCCCTGATAAGCAATGGTCGAATCATTGTAACGATCACAGAGGACAAGATAGCCCCGCGAAAGGGCAGGGAGGATTTGTGTTTCAAGGTGCTGGGCTCTATCCGCTAAAAAAAGAAAGAGCTCCGCTCTTGTTGTGATGGGGTTTTCTGCCCGCTCAAGAAGCAAAGAGCGAATTTTTTCCCCAAGAGGGGTAGCTCCTGGTGCTCTTGTCCTCATCACTTTTTTGCCTTTTGAGCAAAGGGCTCTATCTATCCCTTCAATCAGCGTGGTTTTCCCCGCTCCATCCCCGCCTTCAAATGTGATGAATGTTCCACTTGCCATGGAAATCACTCGGGAAGAGGAGCAGAGGAAGCGCTGAGTTTTTGTACAGCAATGAGTATATCGTCTTCTTTGAGGTTCACAAGGCGCACTCCTTGAGTCGAGCGGCCCATCACTCGGACATCTTTCATTGAGATACGGAGGGTTTGGCCACTTTTTGACATCATGAGAACTCCCTCTGCATCGGCAACGGCAAGTCCTACTACGACAGAGCCATTGCGCTGACTTGTGATGATGGAACGGACTCCTACAGCGCCGCGGCTTGTCTGGCGGAAATCGCTCACTTTGGACCGTTTACCATAGCCATTTTCACAGACAACAAGGAGGCTTTCATCATCGGAGACAATCTCGCAAGAGACAACCTCATCCCCCTCTCCGCGCAGCAAGACCCCGCGCACCCCTCTTGCGACTCTGCCAATCGGTCTTACAGTCGATTCATCAAAGCGTACCGCCATCCCATTTCGGGTAAAGAGCATCACCTGCTCACCCTGTCTGCAAAGACGTGCGGCAATCACCTCATCGCCCTCATCGATATTGATCGCATAGACCCCTTTGCGGCGTGGAGAGCTAAAAGCACTGAGCAATGTCTTCTTCACCACTCCATTTTTTGTCGCAAGGAAAATCGAGGCTTCTCCTTCGAAATTCTCTACGCAAAGAACGGCGGCAATACGCTCGCCGCTACCTAGATCCTCGAGAAGGTTGATCAGCGGCTTACCTTTTGATCTGCGTCCTGTTTCTGGAATTTGCCAGGTCTTGAGCCAGTAACAGCGACCAAAACTTGTAAAGATCAGCAAGGTGTCATGGGTAGAGGCAACGTAGACAGCTTTTAAGATGTCACTCTCTTTCTTCATATCCATTCCAATGACGCCTTGGCCCCCTCTTCGCTGCTCGCGGAAAAAAGCAACTGGCATCCGTTTGATGTAATCATCTTCGGAAATGGTGACAACCACCTGTTCTTTGGGGATCAGATCTTCAATGTTGAATTCCCCTTCAGCAGCGATGATTTTGGTCTTTCTCTCTGAACCATGATGTTTTTTTAGCTGCTCGAGCTCCTCTTTAATGAGCTTGCGTACAAGCGCTTCAGAAGCAAGGAGTGCTCTGTAGTGGCTAATCATTTCAAGAACAGTTTTCTGCTCGAGCTCAAGCTTTTCTTTTTCTAGCCCGGTGAGCTGGTAGAGTTTTAGCTCAAGGACAGCTAAGGCTTGCCTATCGGAGAAATGGAACTTTTCGATTAAAAGGGTTTTTGCTGCCTCTTTATTTTCGCTCTGTCGAATGATCTTAACAAGCTCGTCGAGATGGTGGAGCGCCTTGAGATATCCCTCTAAAAGGTGTGCGCGTGCCTCTGCTTTAGCCAGTTCAAAGCGGGTGCGTCTGCGAATCACTTCGATGCGATGATCCACCCAGGCCTGGATGAACTCTTTGATATTCATGGTTCTTGGCAGACCTTTATCTAGGGCAAGCATGTTGCAGCCAAAGGTCATCTGCATCTCTGTGAACTTATAGAGCTGGTTGATTGTCACATCGGGGATCTCTCCGCGTCTGAGCTCCATGACAATCCGCATTCCGTCTTTGTCTGACTCATCGCGAAGGTCTGAAATCCCAGAAAGGGTCTTTTCTCCGACAAGCTGGGCGATTTTTTGGATGAGCGTCGATTTGTTGACACTGTAGGGAATCTCATCGACAACAAGCTTCTTGCGATCCCCATCTTCTTCCTCTTCGACGCGGATCACCCCGCGCAGGATGATCTTGCCATAGCCTGTATGGTAAGCCTCTTTGATGCCTCTAAAGCCGCAGATGACCCCTCCTGTTGGGAAATCGGGAGCTGGCATGACCTCCATGATGGAGTCGATGCTAACTGTTGGATCATCGACCACAAGCTCGGTAGCTCGAATGAGCTCTAAGAGATTATGAGGAGGAATGTTCGTGGCCATCCCGACCGCGATTCCCGAAGAGCCATTAGCAAGGAGATTGGGAAATTTTGCAGGGAAGACGACGGGTTCTTCTTTTGTCTCATCGTAGTTGGAAACATGGTCAACGGTCTCTTTATCGAGATCCTCCATCAGCGCCATAGAGGCGTGGGTCAGTCTTGCCTCGGTATAGCGCATAGCAGCTGGAGGATCGCCGTCAATCGAGCCAAAGTTTCCCTGGCCATCGATCAGTCGATAACGCATCGCCCAGTCCTGCGCCATCCGGACAAGGGTCGGATAGATCACTGTCTCCCCGTGAGGGTGAAAATCGCCGGAGGTGTCTCCGGAGATCTTGGCGCATTTGCGGTGTTTGCCACCGGGAGAGAGACTGAGAGCGCGCATCGCGTAAAGGATCCGTCTTTGCGAAGGTTTCAGGCCATCGCGCACATCGGGAAGAGCGCGCGAGATGATGACAGACATCGAATAGCGCAGGTAGCTTTCCTTCACCTCTTCTTCGACGTTGCGAGGGAGAATGATCTCATCGGGTGTGTAACTCATCGATCTCCTTACATTAAATATCTAAGTTTTTCACAGAAAGGGCATGCTGCTCAATAAATGCTCGCCGAGGAGGGACCTCTTCGCCCATGAGCATGGTAAACATGTGATCTGCTGCCACCGCATCGGGAATCGTCACCTGAATGAGTGTGCGCAGCGCAGGATCCATCGTCGTTTCCCAAAGTTGATCGGCGTTCATCTCTCCAAGACCTTTGTAGCGCTGAAGCTCAATCCCTTTGCGCCCGCAGACTCGGATACGCTCTAACCCCTCTTTGAGCGTATAGATGTGGAGCTCTCCTTGTCCCTCTTCTAAAACATCAAAAAGCTTGCCATCTGCTACCGTGTAACTGTCTAGAGAAAACTCAAAAGCGGACAGGCGCTCTTTAAGAGCCTGAAGCTCATCTGGACGGTAAAACTCTGCACAGGGGAAACTCTTCGGAGTAAAGCGCATCATCTCCTCGGAGCGCTCCTCTTCTGGGATAGAGGCCAAGGTGCGAGCATGCTGCTGTCTTTGGATCTCTTCATACTCTTTCTTAATTTCTCCAAGCTGCTCCTCTTCGTAGAGAAGATCGACCCGCTCGCCCATCTTCACTTGGAAGCGAGGCAGTCTTCCCTCGGCATCTTTAGAGGCGATAAACTGGCGAAAAGAGATCCCCTTCCTCTCGAGTGAGGTTAAAAACAGTTCCACATCGCGAATGAGAGAGATCAGCTCTTTGATTTTGCTAGTTGGCAAAGGTTCTGCGTGACCAGAAAGACGAATCGAAAGATCACCTGTTCCAAGCTCGAGCAGATAATCATCCATCTCCTTTTCGCTATGGATGTAACGTTTTACTTTTTTGCGAGTGACCCGATAAAGCGGCGGCCGTGCGATGTAGACAAACCCCTGCTCAATCAAAGCGGGCATATGGCGATAAAAGAAGGTCAGCAGCAGCGTGCGGATGTGGGAGCCGTCGACATCAGCATCGGTCATGATGATGATTTTATGATAGCGGAGCTTCTCGAGATTGAAATTATCACTTCCAATGCCACAGCCAAAGGCAGAGACCATCGCCCCAACTTCTTGATTTTGCAAGATCTTCTCAAGCCTTGCTTTTTCCACATTGAGAATCTTTCCGCGGATCGGCAAAATCGCCTGGAATCTGCGGTCGCGTCCTGTCTTGGCAGAGCCCCCCGCGGAATCTCCTTCGACAATATAGATCTCACAGAATTTGGGATTCCTCTCCTGGCAATCGGCCAGTTTGCCCGGCAGTCTTGCCCCATCCAAAGCTGTTTTGCGAAGGGTCAGTTCTCGCGCCTTACGCGCAGCCTCTCGCGCTTGAGCTGCCAGGAGCGCCTTTTCGACAATGATTCGAGCTGTAGAGGGATTTTCACTTAAATAGGTCGTAAATTCTTCACCGACAATTTGCTGGACAATTGAGCCCACTTCGCTATTGCCCAGTTTTTGCTTGGTCTGACCCTCAAACTGCGGATTGGCTACTTTAAGAGACAAGACTGCAGTTAGCCCCTCGCGAAGGTCATCTCCCGATACTGAAACTTTTTCCGCTTTGGCTATCTGTGCTGTTTTGATGTACTGATTTAAAACACGGGTCAAAGCCGTTGAAAAGCCGCTGACATGTGTTCCTCCATGCCTAGTGGCGATATTGTTGACGTAGGAGAGAAGATTTTCAGAGAAAGAATCATTCCACTGCATGGCAAGGTCAAACTCGACCATCCCCTCATCACCCTCTTTGGATCCGCGGATATAAATGGGTTTTGGAAACAGCGGAGTCTTATTTTCATTTAAAAAGGCGACAAATGAGATGATTCCTCCCTCAAAGAGGAAAGTCACATCCGGGTGCTCGCTGTCTCGCTCATCGCGAAGAAAGATCGTAATGCCGCGGTTTAAATAAGCGAGCTCTCGCAGCCTTCTTTGCAGGGTATCATAATCAAAGCTTGTAACTGAAAAAATCCCCTCGTCGGGCCAAAAGGTGACCGTTGTTCCCGTTGCCGCCTCTTCTCCTATCTGCTTGAGAGGTGTTGCGACCTTCCCTTTGGCAAAGTCCATGGCATACGATTTGCCCCCCTGCCTGACCTCGATGTGCATCTTTTGAGAAAGGGCATTGACGCAAGAGACTCCCACGCCATGCAATCCCCCGGAAACCTTATAGGTGTTTTTGTCGAATTTTCCGCCGGCATGCAAAATCGTCATCACGACCTCGAGCGCGGATACGTCTCGTCCCTGTTTTTTCGACTCCCCTTCGTGGCGTCCCACCGGAATCCCGCGCCCATTATCGATCACACTGACACTGCCATCTTTATGTAGGATCACCCGAATTTCTGTGCAGTATCCAGCGAGTGCCTCATCGATGCTATTGTCTACCACCTCATAGACGAGCTGATGAAGTCCATTAAAATGGGTATCCCCGATGTACATCCCGGGTCTTTCACGCACCGCTTCGAGTCCCTCTAAAACGGTGATGGCACTTGCATCGTACTGTTTATCTCGCGTCATGGTCATGAGTACCTAAAAAAAATTCATATCGCCCCGATCCGAAACCGGATCTGCCGGATTCGTGCGGAGGGAAATTGCCTCTTCAGCTCGCTGAGAAGGCGCATCTGTTCATACTGCACAAGGAGGCTGAGTAAGCTAGAATTTCCCACCCTTACCGTAAGCACTCCTGCCTCAAACATTTCTGCCCGTGTCAGCGGAGCCAATTTCTCCCCCACAAGCTGGGGCCAAAAAGAGATAATCAGATCGGGGCGCTGTGCCCCTTTTTCTCGCAATTTGCGCAAAAAAGAGGGGAAAAGCCCTGCGAGTTTTTTATTGCTCATGATAAATGGCTAAAGCCCACTGACAATCCCAATATAGACTTTAAACGCTAAAAAATCAAGCGACTGATGCCCACTGCAATTAAAAAATAAATAGACATGGAAAGGAAGTCGTTAAAGGCCGTCACAATGGGCCCCGAAGCCACCGCAGGATCGACACCAATGCGCGCAAATAGGAAAGGAGAGAAGACCCCGAGTAACGTTCCGGTTGCACAGGCTCCAAAGAGTCCCACAGAAAGGAGAAGCCCAACGGCAAAAGGACTCACACCTGTTCCTGCGCCTGCGACAAAATTGAAAAAATAGACAAAGATCCCACAGAGCAGTCCAAAGACAAGGCCAATGAACCCACCCATTAAAAGCTCTTTGAAAATGATCCCTCTCCGGTTGCCAGGTGTGATCATACCAAGGGCCATGCTTCGAACAAGAACCGTTGAACATTGGATCCCGATATTGCCCGACATCCCCGTGATCAAAGGAATGAAAAAAAGAGCAAACGTTAAAAGACCTTGCTGTGCCCTGTCAAAAGAGGAAATCACCCCCACATTGATCAGTCCCGCACACATCGTCACAATCAGCCAGGGACTGCGCGACAAAAACCGTTTTAAAGAGGGCTCATACTCACTGACTTTCTCTGTCGTACCCGCCATGCTTCCAATCGTCTCGTCGAGAATATCGCCCATGGCATCCAAGACATCCTCATAGGTAATGATCCCGATGAGATGGTTGGAAGCGTCTACAACCGGAAGAGCGGGGATTTTATAGCGCTCGACAAGATCTACCACCTCGTCGCGAGAGACCTCAGCGGTCACCTTATGGAGCACAGGGCGCATCACTTGTCTTAAAGGCAGATGGGGCGGATTGACCATGAGGTTACGTGAAGGGACATAGCCCAAGATCTCCCCAGCCTGGCCGAGAACAAAAATCTGATGGGTCAGGTCAATGCCGGGATGGTTGCGAATATAGCCCGCTGCCTGCCCAATCTGGATATCCATGGGGAAAGCAAAAAATTCGCTCGTCATGAGGCGCCCCGCCGTATTGCGGGCATTTTTCTCAATCTCGAGGATCTGACTGGCCCGACTCGGCTCGAGCATATCGATCACTTTGCGGTAACGTCTTTCAGAGAGATCCTCAAGCACCTCCACGGCTTCATCGGGCGGCATGTGTTCAATCAGCTCTTTCACCTGCTCATCGCCGATCTCTCGCAAAACAGCAATGCGAGTCGAACTTCCCGTGTTGATCATAAAAGAAATTTTTTCTTCTACATCCGCCAGGTTCCGAAAAAGCACCGCGCGGGCGTGTGGAGGAATGCGAGAGGCTGCGTGGGCCAGGTCAATGGCCGAATGCTCAGAGGCAATCTTGGCCACATCGTGTAGGATGATCGCCTGGGTGGGCTTATCAAACGCACACTCTAATTTTTCAATTAAAAGATCGTCGAGCTGAGAGGTGCGCGACTCTTGCTGTTCTGTCTCTAACATCTGAACCTCCCACGCAGGATTCTACTCTTCTTTAGAGTTTCTTTCAATCGGATCTTTGTGTAGACTGCAGCAGTACCTAAACCCCCCACCCGTTTCGTGACATGTATTCTCCTAAAAAAATCCGCAATATCGCCATCATTGCCCACATTGACCATGGCAAGACGACCCTTCTAGACGCCCTCCTCAAACAGTCCAACATCTTCCGCGACAACGAACTTGTCCCCGAGAGAATCATGGATAGCTATGATCAGGAAAAAGAGCGCGGGATCACCATTTTTGCCAAGCACACAAGTCTTTTTTTTGAAGATTTTAAGATCAACATCATCGATACCCCTGGCCACGCTGATTTTTCCGGAGAGGTGGAAAGGGTACTCGGTCTTGTCAACTCGGTCCTTTTACTTGTCGACGCCAATGAGGGACCCATGCCGCAGACCCGCTTTGTTCTCTCTCAGGCGCTCAAACAGGGCTTAAGGCCAATTGTCGTCCTCAATAAAATCGACCGCCCCAATGCCGACCCCGACCGAGCGCTCAACCTCACCTTTGATCTATTTGTCGAACTCGGAGCCTCCGATGAACAGCTCGATTTTCCCATCGTCTATGCCTCTGGGCTCTCGGGCTTTGCCTTCTTAAAACTAGACGATCCACGCACCGATATGAAACCGCTCTTTCAGCTCGTCATCGACAAGGTCCCACCACCACCCGGAAACTTAGAACTGCCTTTCCTCATGCAAGCAACCACCCTTTCCTACGATGACTATGTAGGTCGCCAAGCCTGTGGAAGAATTCTCGAAGGAAAAATCAAAAAAGGTGAGGCTGTCGTCCGCATTGGCAAAGAGGGCCATCCCGAAACCCATCGCATCACCCGCATCGAGGGGTACCATGGGCTGCGCCGCGTCGAAATGGAAGAGGCGGGAGTGGGTGACATCGTCAATCTCGCTGGTATTCCCGAGGTGATGATCGGAGACACTTTCTGCTCTCCCGATCACATCGTGCAGCTCCCGCCCATTACCCTTGCCGAGCCTACACTTTCGATCGACATCATGGTCAATTCTGGCCCCTTTGCAGGGAAAGAGGGCAAACACATCACCATGAACAAACTGCGCGACCGCCTCCTTCAGGAAAAAAGGGCCAATATTTCTCTTCGCATTGAGGAAATCTCTGGACGTGAAGATGCCATGCGTGTTTCGGGAAGAGGTGAGCTCCATCTCTCCGTTCTCATCGAAGCGATGCGACGCGAAGGATACGAGTGCTGCATCTCCAAGCCACAGGTCATTCTCAAAGAGGAAAATGGGGTCAAACTCGAACCCTTTGAAGTGGCTCACATTGAAGTTCCTCAGGAGTTTTCAGGGGCAGTCATTGAAGAGCTTTCCCGTCGCAAAGGCGAGATGCGCATGCTCAGCACAAACGAGCACAATATCACCTCCCTCGAGTTTCTGATTCCGACAAGAGGCCTCATGGGCTACCGCAACGAGTTCTTAACCGTCACGCGGGGGCTCGGCATCCTCACCTCTCTCTTCGACAGTTTTGCTCCCTTTAAAGGCGAAATCCCCGGACGCAAGCAGGGAGTCATGATCGCTAATGCGCAAGGAAGAGTCACCGGCTATGCCTGCTTCAACCTCCAGGAAAGGGGCAGTCTCTTTGTCAGCCCAGGCACTGAGGTCTACGAGGGAATGGTGGTTGGAGAACAAAAGCGAGACAATGATCTTGTGGTCAATGCTGTACGTGAAAAACAGCTCACCAACGTCCGCGCCTCCGGCAGTGACGAAAACATCATTCTCACTCCTGCGCGCACCTTTACCCTTGAGCAGGCCATCGACTTTATCGAAGACGATGAGCTCATCGAGGTGACTCCAAAGTCTATACGCCTACGCAAGCGCTTTTTAAAGGAGCTGGATCGGAAAAGGCACTAGAAAAATGGAGTAAGTTAATAATTTTAATCCTTGCCTAAAAAGATTCGACTGCTTCATAATTGACTGCACAGTTAATAATTTTTATTAAACTACAGGAGGATTAAAAATGGCTAATTCAGTGGATATTATAGGCGGTCTACCAAATGATTGTTTATCTGAAATTCTGAGACGTCTAGAACCAAGAAAGGCCGCCCATTGCGGCGAGGTGAGCAAGCAGTGGTACCAGGTGACCAGAGAGCCTGCCCTATGGTCAAAAATCATTCCAAGTCTTCCCTTTTCTCGTGAGCAAACAATTAGCTTGTACTGGAGAAATAAAGTGCTTTTGACTCTTCCTTCTTCGACCGTTGAATTTGTGGCTGAAAGATGTAGCTTTTTTTTTCAAAACCTTCCCTTCGGCAAAACAGGAGAATTTACCCTCATAAACACCGATTTCCGCTGGAATGCAAAAATAAAGTTTGGTTCTGGAACAAATGATAAGCATACGCCACCGGATATTACAGCTGGTCTTCTGTTTAACCCCCTGATTACAATCGCCGAGCAAGGATATACAGTGAACATCACCAGAAGCCCCCCCGCAATCTTGCTGCAATTTGCATTCATTACTATATCCGATTGTCAAAAAGACTTCTCCGAGGAGCTTCTCGCGAAACTTAAAGATGTCTGCAGAGCCAAAATGAACGAGCTCGAAAACGCGGCCAAAGCGGCTCTTCCCGGCCCATCTAACCCCGGACAGGCCTAAAACTATAAAAACTTATAGAGAGGGAGCGAAAAGCTCCCTTTCTTTTTACTATAAACGTCCTCCCTAAAGCCCATGTTGCAAATAACAGCACCACTCCACCTACTGTATCAGGTTTGTTGCATAATTGGCTTTTAGCATGCAACTTGCTAAAAATAAGGTATTTAACCACAGAGCTCACAGAGAACACAGAGATTAAAAAATTAAGACGGATACTCCACAGGTGTTTGTAGAGCATTTCTCTTGTTTTTTAATCTCTGTGTTCTCTGCGAGCTCTGTGGTTAAGTATTCTATTTTAAGAGCATTAAGTTGAAAAGTGCATTACGCAACAAAGCCTACTGTATCTACAGTTCAAGTCTTAAAACAAAATTCATTCTAAGTTATTTTGCGCATCTTTTCATCAGATGCGCATCTTTTGCTTGTTAACAAATAAAGACGCTGGCATAATTTTATTAAATTATTAATTTTTAATTAGTGGTTTGTGTAATTAAATAAAGGATTCTAAGAATGTCAGTTAATATAATAAGTATACTTCCACCAGATTGTTTAATTAAAATTTTCTCTAAGGTAAAATATCGCGAGGATATTTTGAATTGCATGGCAGTTAACACATGGTTACGAGAGTTCATTAGAAACGAACCTCGTTTTCTCTCCCTTATCTATCCCCCAGAAGTTTCGTTTCCGGAAAAGATGACCATCAAGGAACTCTCTCATCGGACCATTGGTTCTAAACGCTTTATGATCGCACACATTAGAATGTTTTTGAATCAAATACGCATCAACAACCTAGGCGTATTTAACTGTGTTTTTCAATACAATCCTGAATGTCGAATCCAAATAAAATTTGGGTACGGACAGGTCTCTGAAACAACAAAACCAGATCGTGAAATTTCTTGCCTTTACGTGCAAAAAATTAATGATCCTCATTTAATAGAAGAAGCCTTTGAACATACCCATCTAAAGTCGGCCATTGTTTCGTACGAGGCCCTTCTCCCCCTCTCTTGGGAGCTAGATTTAGAAGTTCAAAAAATCTTCTACGATAGATACAAAAAATTGCCCGATTGAACGCTCATTTTTCTTGCGTTTGCCAAGAAAAAATTGCACCATGATGGCGTGAAAAAAGAGGCAGAGGTTGTTAGGCAGATGTTCAATGCCATCTCTGCGACCTATGACAGGGTCAATGCGACTCTATCTCTTGGGATCGACAAGAGGTGGCGGCGCCATCTCTTGGAGAAACTCCCCGAAGGAGCTGCTCTCCAGGTTTTAGATATTGCCACAGGAACGGCCGATCAGCTCATCGCTCTTTTAGAGGGCTGCCCACAAATCAGAAAAGCCGTTGGCGTCGATATTGCCGAAAAGATGCTCTCTTTAGGGCGTCGTAAACTCTCGCAAAGAGCTCTTGAAGAGCGCGGAGAACTCTTTTGTGCGGACGCCCTTGAGCTTCCTTTTGAAGAGGCTAGCTTTGATTGTACAACCATTACGTTTGGGATTCGCAATGTCGCCGATCCTCTCATCGCTCTTGAACAGATGCATCGTGTGCTCAGGTCAAAGGGGCGTGCTCTCATTCTCGAGTTTTCTCTTCCGCCCCATCCACTGATTAAAAGAGGCTACCTTTTTTATTTGCGCCATGTCTTGCCAAAAGTTGGAGGGTTTCTCTCCGGTCACGCCCCTGCCTATGTCTACCTCAATCAAACCATTGAGCAATTCCCCTGCGGAGAAGCCTTTTGCACTCTCATGCAAGAGGCAGGATTTAGCCAAGCAACCGCTTATCCTTTCACATTTGGCATTGCCACTTTGTATGTAGGGGAAAAATAGTCTTCATGGATCTGCTGGATTGGTTGCAAGAGGCGGATGAATTTCCCAAGTTCTACTGGCGCTCTAAAGAAGGGGTGGAATATGGAGCCTGTGGAAGAGAAGAGTCTTTGGGTCCGCTGCAGATAGGCGGGAGGAGCTTTTTCAATCAACCTCTAGATGAGCCCCCATGGGATTCTTTCCCCCATTCGGTTTTTTGGACGCCTAAGTGGCAGAAAAGAGGGATCGATTCGAGATCTGATTATTGCACGCCAAAAGAAAGAGTCGTGCCTACCTCTTTTTTGCCAAATAGAGCGCAGTGGGAAGCCCTTGTCCAAGACGCGCTTGCAAAAATGGAGCCGGGGCTTTTTAAAAAGGTTGTGCTCGCACGCCGCTCGGAGTTTGAGGAGGAAGTTGACCCCTTTTCTCTTCTTAAATCACTCAAAGCCTATAGCCAGGGAGCGACCCTTTTTGCTCTCTCTTTTTCTAGAGAAGCTGTTTTCTTGGGCGCTTCTCCCGAAACTCTCTATCGTAGAAGAGGCCGGCTGATCGAGGTGGATGCGCTCGCTGGTACAAAAGCGCTCCAGGGCTTTTTTTTGCCTAAAGAAGAGGAGGAATTTGCTCTTGTCAAACACTCGATCGAGGAGGCTTTAGCTCCTTTGTGTAAAAAAGGAGTGTGGCAAACAGAGGATAGAACGCATGAGACCGCTTTTCTTGTCCACAAGTTCAACCGTTTTTGCGCAGAATTAAAAGAGGGAATTTGCGATCATGATCTCCTTGCCGCTCTGCACCCGACAGCTGCACTTGGGGGTTTTCCGAAACAAGAGGCTCTGCAGTATCTCTTAAAGCACGAGCCGTTTGAAAGAGGCTGGTATGGCTCGCCTCTTGGGTTTTTCACTAAAGAAGAAGCGGAGTTTCTTGTGGCGATTCGCTCTAGTGTTGTCACGCAAAAGAGCGTTTTTGCTTTTACGGGAGCAGGCATTGTGAAGGGCTCAGATCCCTCCCTCGAATGGGAGGAGCTGAATCGAAAAGAGAGAGTTATAGGAGAGAGCTTATGTCGCCAAAAGGCAATGAAGGCATAGCTTATGAGCTGGTGAATCAGCTCATCTTGCAGGGAGTCGATTATTTTTGTCTGGCTCCTGGACTGCGGCTCACCCCCTTTGCCGTTGCAATCGATGCCCATCCAAAGGCGCATCTTTTCACCCACTTCGATGAGAGAGGAGTTGCCTTTCATGCACTTGGCTATGCCAAGGCATCGGGAAAACCTGCCGCGATTGTCGTGACCTCGGGCAGCGCCCTTGGCAATTTGTATCCCGCTGTCATGGAAGCTTCTTACGCGCAGGTGCCATTAATTCTTCTGACAAGCGATCGCCCTCCTGAAATGAGAGAGGTCAAGGCCAATCAGACTTGCGACCAGGTGAAGTTTTTTGGTCGCCATGTTCGCTTCACCTTCGATCTTCCCTCTGCCCACGCAGAATTTCCTCCCCGTTTTCTCGCGACACTTGTCGCTCAAGCCGTCTATCGCGCTAAAGAGAGCGGAAATAGCGGCCCTGTACAGCTCAACTGCCCTTTCCCTGAGCCGTTTTTGGCCCATGTTCCAGAAGGGGTAGCCACTGAAACCCCTTGTATTTATGAAGAGACCAAGACAACGGTTTCAAGAGAGGGTCTTGCCCGCATCGCAGCTCTTCTTCAAAAATCGAGGAAAGGAGCCATTGTGGTGGGAACAATGCCCTCCGGAGTCGACCTGACTCCTTTGATCCAGCTGGCAGAAAAACTGAGGTGGCCTCTCTTAGGCGATATTACCTCAGGGCTGCGCTCGCTTGGATCCCCATTCCCATGCATCCGCTACTGGCAGCGTCTGATTGTCGAGGATCAGGGGTTTGCTCCTGAGTGTATTTTGCACCTCGGAGATCAGTGCGTCTTTAAAAAACTCTTCCAGTGGAGAAATAAGGCGACCTCTCTTGTACAGGTGAGTCTGCATGCAGAGCCCTGGGATCCAAGCTTCCAGCTCACTCACCGAGTCATCTGCGATCCGCTCTCTTTTTGCAAAGAACTGCCAGCTTTTGTGGAAGAGGAAAAAGAGACGGCTTGGATCGACCTTTGGCTTGCCTCTGCAGAGAGGGTCGATCAATTGATGCAGGCAGAATTTTGTCAGGAAGAGGCTCTTTCAGAAATTGGGCTGTTTCGAGCGCTGATGGACTCTCCCCATGCTCTTTTTGTTGCCAATAGCATGCCAATCCGCGATGCCGATCGTTTTTTCTTTCCAGAAAAGTCTACCCCTCCCATTTTTGCCAGCCGTGGTCTCTCTGGCATCGACGGCAATATCGCCACCTGCGCAGGAATAGCGAGCCAGCAGCCTCTTGTTGCCATTATCGGAGACTTAGCAGCACTCCACGATCTCAATTCTCTTGCCATGCTCAAAAAGTCAACGCACCCGCTCACCCTGATTGTCATCAACAACGGAGGTGGAGGGATCTTTGCCTTTACAGCCGCCCATCAAAAGGAAAAAGTGCGCGAAGAGATTTTGGCAGGGAGCCACTCCTATACATTTGAACAGGCTGCCGCTCTTTTTGGCATTGACTATGTGTGTGCAAAGCGCAAGGAAGAGCTGCTTCCCTTCCTCGGAAAGACCGCTCTGATCGAGCTCTTTACCTCCAGAGAAGAGAATTTTGCTCTGCATAAAGCTTTGGAAGAAAAAATTTCTGAAGCTCTTGACCAAAGCTGCTCTTTGAGGTAAAAGTTTCTATCATTATGTCGTTTGCTGTTTCTTCAGAAGTTCACTGGACACCGGTCGGTCAGTACACCGACATTCTCTACCACAAATGGGAAGGGGTCGCCAAGATCACCATCAACCGTCCCGAGGTGCGCAATGCGTTTACTCCGCTAACTGTCGATGAGATGATGCATGCATTAAATGATGCGCGCTTTGATCCAAAAATAGGGGTGGTCATTCTGACCGGTCAGGGGAAAGAGGCTTTTTGCTCGGGAGGCGATCAGCGGGTCCGCGGAAATGCGGGATATGCCGATGAGGCGGGGTGCGAGCGGCTCAATGTGCTCGATTTTCAGAGGCAAATTCGCAGCTGCCCCAAGCCTGTGATTGCCATGGTGGCAGGCTATGCCATTGGAGGCGGCCATGTGCTCCATGTAGTGTGCGATCTGACCATTTGCGCCGACAATGCGATCTTTGGCCAAGTGGGTCCAAAAGTGGGCTCTTTCGATGGAGGGTTTGGAGCTAGCTATCTCAGCCGCATCATTGGGCAAAAAAAGGCGCGAGAGATCTGGTACCTCTGCAAACGCTACAGCGCTCAAGAGGCCCTAGAGATGGGTCTTGTCAACTCTGTCGTTGCCTACGAGGATCTCGAGAAGACAACTCTTGAGTGGGCACAGCAGATCCTACGCCATTCACCGCTTGCCCTTCGCTGTTTAAAAGCGGCATTCAATGCCGATTGCGACGGAGAAGCCGGCCTCCAAGAACTCGCGGGCAATGCAACCCTTCTCTACTACATGACAGAAGAGGCGCAGGAGGGTCACCGCGCTTTCTTAGAAAAAAGAGCACCCGATTTTCTCAAATTTCCGAGGAGGCCATGAAAAGCGTAACCCTTTGGATTCAGGCCGCAAGACCTAAAACACTCATGGCAAGTGTGAGCCCTGTGCTGATTGGGAGTGCGATGGCAATGGCAGAAGGGAATTTTTCTCTTCTGACCTTTGGTTTGCTTTTACTCGTTGGTCTCGGGATCCAGATCACCACCAACTATGCCAATGACTGGCTCGATTTTGTTAAAGGATCGGATCGAAAGGATCGCAAGGGACCTGTAAGAGTCACAGCGCAAGGCCTTGTCACAATAGGGGAAATCAAGAAGATGACCTTTCTTGTCACAAGCCTCACAGCTTTAGCTTCTCTTCCTCTAATTTGGGAGGGAGGGCCTTGGATTGCAGTCCTTGTAGCGCTCGCGCTCCTACTTGCCGTTGGCTATACAGGAGGGCCTCTTCCTCTTGCTTATGTGGGTCTTGGAGATCTCTTTGTTCTCTTTTTCTTCGGACCTGTCGCTACCTGTAGCAGCTATTTTCTCCATACCCATACGATGAGCTATGAAATTGCTGTAGCAGGACTCTCTCCAGGCCTGCTCTCCTGCGCGCTCCTCTCGATCAATAACCTTCGCGATGAGGAAGAAGATCGCAAAAGTCGCAAGAAGACGCTCATTGTGCGGTTTGGAAGTCATATAGGTAAAAAACAAGTTCTCCTCTCTCTTCTGCTTCCCCCTCTTATTCCCTTGGCCATTTGTCAGAACCATCTCTTTGTTTTGCTCACCCTGCTCTGCCTGGCACCGGCCATTCCTCTTGCGGTGGAGGTCTACAGAGTCACCAATCCTTTGAAGTACAACCTCCTCTTGGGTAAAGTGGGCAAGTTACTTGCGTTTTACACCTTTGTCTTTTGTATCAGTTGGATGTTGTAAATGGCATGATCCCCTGCCTGCTCGAGCACCACTGCAATCGCCTCGCACTACTCTCTCAAGGAAAAGAGTTCACCTATAAACAACTCTCCGCTCTTGTCTGTGAGGCAAAAGAGCGTTATGGCCTCAGCGCCCATCCCAAAGGACAACCTGTCGCTTTTATCGCAGAGAGCTCAAGCGAGTCTCTCGCGCTTTTTTTTGCCATTTGGAGAGAGGGGCTAATCGCTCTTCCCTTAAGCCCCAGATGGCCAAAACAGGCTACTGAAGAGGCGCTAATCCTTACCGGCGCGCGACTCCTCCAGCCTGTTTTGTCTAGCAAAACCGTTGCCTACCCAGAGGGCAACTTAAACCCAGAAGCCTTAGCTACGATGCTCTTTACCTCGGGCACAACTGGCTCCCCTAAGATCGCCTGCCATAGCTTAAAGAACCACTTAGAAAGTGCAAAATCTGCTGCGCAGCTCCTGGGCATAGAGAAGGAGAGCCGTTACCTGCTCAGTTTGCCACTTAGCCACGTGGGGGGAATCGCTGCGATGCTACGCACCTTTTTAGTAGGAGCTACTCTCTTGCTTGCCCCGCCTTGCGCAGAACCGACACATCTTTCCCTTGTGCCCACGCAACTCAGACGCCTTGTAAAAAATGGAGAGGCGCCAAAAAAAACCAGATGCATTTTGGTTGGAGGTGCCTGTTTATCTACAGAGCTTTTGGAAGAGGCTCTTTCACAAAAACTGCCTATTTACCAAAGCTATGGCCTGACAGAAACGGCCTCTCTCATCGCTCTGCAAACTCCCCACATGGCAAGGACCCAAATAGCAGAGGGTGCGGAACTAAAAATCGAAGGAGGAGAGATCTATGTGCGCGGGCCTCAGCTCTTCCGGGGCTATTTTAAAAAAGGGGAGCCCTCCTTAGATCTCCCTCTTGTGGATGGCTGGTTTGCCACAGGGGATCTAGGCTCTATGTCTGCCGATGGCACACTAAAGTGGCTCGGGAGAAAAGACCGCAGATTCAAGTCGGGCGGAGAGACGATTCAACCGGAAGAAATTGAGGCACTACTACTCGAGGTTCCTGGAATTGTAGAAGCTTACGTGCGGCCAAGTCCGCACGAAGAGTTTGGCCAGTGTCCCCACGCCTTTGTTTTCTGCGATGAAGAAGTGGATCTGCGCGCAGTGGAAAGGCAGCTGCGCCAGCAGCTGCCTGGCTACAAAATCCCCAAGAGGTGGGAAAAGCTTTCGGACCCATTGAAGGGATAAATGACTCGGGCTCTGACTCGGGCCTTTTTTCCATTTCCCCCTCTAGCAACTCGGGCCTCATCTCGGGCCTTTTTCTTCGACTAAATCTTCTCCAGTAAATGAACGAGCCTCTGCGGCAGAGGCATGCTACGCCCTGTCTTGGCTGATGTGACGACATGGACAATGCTGACTGTAGCGGCAAGTTCTGCTCCGAAGAGAAAAAGAGTTTTTAAGGTAAAGGAGGATTGGC
>Ga0207087_1026_pt1 | contig 32301 bp, 32 predicted proteins | sample Alteio_BWMinHeat_51_FD_153544 | JGI IMG/M metagenome (GOLD analysis project Ga0207087, IMG submission 153544) | Enriched cells from forest soil in Barre Woods Harvard Forest LTER site, Petersham, Massachusetts, United States -... | ecosystem: Environmental > Terrestrial > Soil > Temperate forest >... | reverse complement strand
GGAAGCCTCCCGCCTCGGCCTTGTGTGGGGCGCGCTGATCGTGGCGGCTGGTGTCGCGCTTCTTCTCGATCACATGGGTTTCATCGCCATCGGCTCGTTGTTCCGATTTTGGCCCATGATTTTGATTTTCTTCGGCGTCGGACACCTCTTCACTCCATCAAGCCGCACCTGGGGCGGAATTCTGATCGTCGTTGGGGCAGTCTTCCAGCTGAACAGTCTTGGAATCACCCATGTGCGTTTTGCCGATATGTGGCCCTTGGCGATCATTGCGGTTGGCCTCATTCTCATGTGGGGCGCTCTAAAGCCGCCCATCGTAGCGAGAGGAAGCGTCGACGCCGCCGACGTCCTCGAAGCCGTCGCAATCTTTGGAGGCACCGAACGGCGCATCAAGAGCCAGACTTTTAAAGGAGGACGAGCCACCTCTATTTTCGGAGGCGTCGAGCTCGACTTTCGGGATGCGAATATCGACGGTGACGAAGCCACTCTGGACATCAACTGCATCTTTGGCGGCGTCGAGATTCGCGTTCCTGTCACATGGAACGTGCATTCGCAGAGCATACCCGTGCTTGGTGGCTATTCGGACAAGACAGGCCCTTCGTCATCGGCCCCCCAAGACCCCTCGGGCCCCAAGAGAAAAACTCTGATTGTCACTGGCACGGTCATTTTTGGAGGCGTGGAGATCGCCAACTAAGCGGTCTTTATGCACCCACTTCTCACACCGATCAACCGCTTCGGCCTCTACCTGCTCGCGTGGGTGCCCCTTGCGGGAATTCTGATTTATCTAATGGCTGTACCTGGCAGACTGGGCTGGCTTGATGCAACGGTCTTGATCCTACCGCTATGCCTCATCTATCAGTTCGTGTGCCTGTCGGCCTGGTATTCCTGCAAAGCGGCGCCAATTCAAAAAAGCACTGGCCAGCGCCTATGGCTGACCCATGTTTTGGCCGCTGCGATCCTCAGCTTTCTGTGGATCCTCCTCGCAAAATTGCTGGCCTATGGGCTTTCCCAGCTGCCCGCGTTTCCGGGACTCGACCGCCGTTTTGCTTCTCAATTATCGGTCTTATTTGGCGCCGGTTTCCTTCTCTATCTTCTTTCCGTGGCTTCCCACTACGTCATCCTGACCATCGAGGATTCGAACAAGGCCGAAGTTCGCGTTCAGGAAACCAGCATTCTCGCCCGGGATGCGGAACTGAAAGCACTAAAGGCCCAGGTAAATCCGCACTTTCTTTTCAATAGTCTGAACTCCATCAGTGCGCTCACCAGTGTGGACCCCGCAAGAGCTCGCGAAATGTGCATTCTTCTTGCCGAGTTTCTTCGCATGACCCTGGGGCTCGGCGAAAAAGCGAGCGTCCCCCTCTCGGAGGAACTATCGCTCCTCCATCGCTATCTAGCGATTGAAAGAGTGCGTTTCGGCGCGCGCTTGCAGATGGAGGAAGACCTTCAGGAAGTTTCGAAATCGATCCAGCTGCCCCCACTCCTCCTGCAACCGCTCGTCGAGAACGCCGTCACGCATGGCATCGCAAATCTCACAGACGGAGGGACGGTGCGTCTTTCCGGGCAGAGCTACAATGGGCGCGTTTTGCTTGCGATTGAGAATTCTTTCGATCCAGAGTCGGCCCCGATGCGCAAGGGCGGCCTAGGACTAAAAAATGTTCGCGAAAGGCTCGAAGCGCGCTTTGGCAAGGAAGCCAACATGCGAGTCAGCGCCGAAGCTGGGAAATTTCGAGTGGAATTGTCGTTTCCCGTGGACCCCGAAGAGGTGAAGAGTTGACCAAGCAGGACGAAAAGAAGATCACCGCGCTCATCGTTGACGACGAAGACCTCGCGCGCCTCGTCCTCCGCGAATTGATGCAAACGCATCCCGAGCTTGAAGTCGTCGGCGAGTGCGCAAATGGCTTCGCGGCCGTAAAGGCGGTCGCCGAGCACAAGCCCGACCTGATTTTTCTCGATGTGCAGATGCCCAAGCTTTCCGGATTCGATGTCCTCGAGCTGATCGGCACGGAAACCCCCGTCATCTTCGTCACAGCCTATGACCAATACGCAATGCGCGCCTTCGAAGTCCACGCCGTCGACTATCTCCTCAAGCCAATCGGCCGCGAGCGATTCGAAGCCGCTCTCGAACGCGCCAAATCACGCCTGGGAGAAAAAATGCCACCACCTCCCGAACTGGCCGCCGCTGCACGCCCACCGAAACAATTCCTAGAACGCATTGTAGTGCGCGATGGCACCCGCGTCACACTCATTCCTGTTGGAAAGCTCGATTACGCGGAAGCCCAAGACGACTACGTCGCTCTGGCCAGCGAAGGCAAGAAGCATCTGAAGCAGCAAACCATCGCAAGCCTGGAAGCCTGCCTCGATCCAGACCGATTCGTCCGGGTCCATCGTTCCTACATAGTGAATTTCGAGCGAGTCGCGCGGATCGAGCCCTATGGGAAAGACAGCCGACTGGCAATCCTCGCGGATGGCACACGCCTGCCCGTCAGCAAAACAGGCTTCGCCCGCCTAAAAATTCTCCTCGATCAACGCACCTAACCCTAATCTAACCTGCAATCGTCTAATCGCGCCGAATCCTTTGTAGGGGTGCGGTACGCTGTCAGCATGCTGTGCCCCTCCGCGCTCCGTGTACCGACGAAGGACTTGCACCACTCAATGCCCGCTACTCAATGCTCATGGCTCCCTATTCACGACTCACTCCTCACCACTCACGCGCCCAACCGGCGCACCCAAATCCGCGAAGTAGCCGGCTTCCCCAAATGCATGGTGCGCCCGTCCGAGCGCAGCGTCATAGTCTCGTCGTACTCGCGCTTCAGCACTTCGACTTTAGTCGAAGGCCGCAATCGCAACCCTTCCAAGAACTCCAGAAACTGGCCATCCTTCTCGTAAACACAAAGAATCTCCGCGTTCTCGTTCGCACGCAAATCCGAGAGCAATACCGCACCCTGACTCCTTAACTTCGCTACACCACCCCGCATGGGCACGCCGTGCGGACACGACTTCTTGTCGCCAAACCGCTTCTGCAGAAGCGCCTCGACTTCCGGCGAAATCCCATGTTCAAGCCGCTCGGCTTCGTCATGCGCCTTCGCCCAGGAAAGCCCAATCACTTCCGTGAGAAGCATTTCCGCCAGCTGATGGCGCAAAGCCAAACGTTCGGCAACCCTTCGGCCTTTCCGCGTCAGATCGATGCGCCCGGTACGTTCCACGCGGAGATGTCCATCCCGCGTCATCCGCTTCAACGCTGCTGTCACTGCCGGAGGAGTCACGTTTAGCTCCTCCGCAAGGCGCGCACTGATCGGTGTCTGGTCCTCCTCAAGCATCTCCCAAATAGCCTTGAGGTAATCCTCCTGCGAAACACTGGTTTTCTCGCGCCTCAAACTCTCTTCTCCCGGATGCAAGTTATCGTTGGCCAGCACCCTTTTCGCGGGCGTTACGCGCCGTGAATTCACTGGTTGCCGACTTTCTCACCCTGCCGATGAGCAGCACCACGCGACTCTCGATATCTTCGAAGACTCTCTGATAAGTCTCCGCGCTGGCGCCATAGGGATCGTCGACGTTCCAGTCTTCGACCTTCGCACGGTCCTGGAACAAAGTGAAATCAGGACGGCCAGTCATGTTGACTATGATATCCGCCGCTTCCAGATCATCGGCCTCAAGAGGCTTGGATTGCAATTCATCAGCCGGATAACCGTTCTTAGCGATAGTTAACTTGGTCAAGGATTGCACGCGACCGAGGGCGGCCAATCCAGCGCTCGAAACTTCCATCACGTCGGAACCGATGTGCGCGGCGATCGCTTCTGCCATCGGACTGCGGCACGAATTGCCCACACAAACAAAGAGGACTCTGGTTCGACGGAAGCTTCTCACGCAGAATCCCTCCCGTATAACAGCCTAACTGGGAGGTGTGCCGGCTGCAACACGAACCATGCTTTTTCAGATTGCGTCCTTTTTTGCGCTCGTGCCGCCATGTGGATTATCCGCCCGTCAGTCCGAAGTCGACCCCCCCTGCGCTTCAATTACTTTGGAGCGCGGGTGCGAGTGCACCAATCTGTCGACCTGGCGCGCTAGGCAGAAACACTTCTGTCGTGCCAGACCAAGGGAGACTCTAAAAGATCGGGTCCGCCCCATTTCACAGGCGAATTCCCCACACGCTTGGTGCGAATAACTATTCGATTCTGCACGGTTTTGGTGCAACTCACTTTAGAATCGACTCTTCCAAACCTGTATCAAGACAAAGGGCTTTAACTCTCTTTAGAATGAGCAGGGTCGAAAGACGTACGGTCACAATCCGCAGGTGACCTGAAAACAAAGGGCTGAGCGTTGCAAATGTCCCATTTTGCGCTGAAGGCTTTCATCAAGTTTCGCGGGCCGCAGGCGCTGAGGGACACTTATGAAAAACCCTGGCGGTTCATTATGGTTAGCCAGACTGGAACTTACCCAGCCACTTTTGGCTGCTCTTCTATCGACTTCGGTGGGACAGCACATCTTGGCTGTCCTCCCACGCAAATAAACGGTCACAGATCGCGAATCCCGGCGGGCTATTGAGCGACGAAAGCAGACCGTCTCGGACTGGCCTGAACCAACTCCAAGAACCGCCTGTGCACAGCGCTATCTCGGGTCAACTCCGGATGAAATGTCGCCGCCATGACGTTGGCTTTCCGCACGAGCACGGGCTTGCCGCCGTATTCCGCCAGAACTTCAATCCCCGGACCGACACTATCGATCACAGGAGCGCGAATAAACACCAGCTCCATGGGCACGTCCGTCAACTTGCTCGGACCAAAAAAGACGTTGCTGGCGAGCTGCCGGCCATAGGCATTGCGCAAAACGGTCATGTCCAGCAAACCCAAAGAGGCTTGCGCCGGATTCTTGACGCTGGTCGCGAGCAAAATCGCGCCAGCACAAGTTCCAAAAATGGCCCCTCCTGCCGTGGCGAAATTGCGGATGGCATCAAACAATCCTTCTTCTTGCAAGAACTGCAGTTGTGTCGTGCTCTCCCCGCCAGGCAGGATGAGGCCGTCACATCCACCAAGATCAGCGGGCGTGCGGACCTCGAGAGTTTCCGCCCCGAGAGTATCCAGCATTTCGGCATGCGCGGCGAAGTCACCCTGTACCGCCAGAATCCCTATCTTCACGTCGTTAACCCCGTCGACCTGCAGTTGCGGGGGCAGGGCGCCGCCCTGCCCGTTCAAGAATGGACTAATCATCTACGCCAAGCTCTCACCACCCACGCGTCGAGAGCATGTCCTTCTCTTCAAGCTGGCGCACATCGATCCCGCGCATCGCCTCGCCAAGATCCTCACATGCCTCAAGCACCGCTTTCGGGTCGTCAAAGTGCGTCGTAGCTTTCACCACGGCCTTGGCCCGTGCTTCCGGATCACTAGACTTGAATATCCCCGAGCCCACAAAAACCGCCTCCGCACCAAGCCTCCGGACAAGCGCCGCATCCGCGGGAGTTGCGATGCCACCGGCGGAAAAATTTGGCACAGGCAGCTTCCCCGTCTTGGCAATTTGACGAATCAGATCGAGTGGCGCGCCGAGTTCTTTCGCCTCGTGCATCAGCTCGTCTTCGCGCAGCATTGTTAGCTTTTTCATCTGGCTTACGATGGTACGCATGTGCCGCACAGCTTCAACCACGTTGCCTGAGCCAGCCTCGCCCTTCGTGCGAATCATCGCCGCGCCCTCGGCGATGCGGCGCAATGCTTCGCCGAGATTCCGCGCGCCGCAAACGAACGGCACGCGGAAATCATGCTTCCAGACGTGGTTCTCTTCGTCGGCGGGCGTCAGCACTTCGCTCTCATCGATGAAGTCCACCTCGAGCGCCTGAAGCACTTCCGCTTCGGCAAAGTGTCCAATGCGCACTTTGGCCATCACGGGAATGGTGACGGTCTGCATGATCTCGCGGATGATCTTGATCGAGGCCATCCGCGCCACGCCGCCTTCTTTACGAATGTCCGATGGCACACGCTCCAGCGCCATGACGGCACACGCTCCGGCTTTCTCCGCAATCTTGGCTTGCTCGGCGTTGGTCACGTCCATGATGACCCCGCCCTTGAGCATCTCCGCCAGGCCGACCTTCACCCGCCATTGGTTTGCATTACCGTCTGCAGCGCCGCTGCCATTCACTTTCTGCGCGTCCATGTTGCTTCTCCTCTCGGTCCAAACGTCTCGGTGTATTTTTCGCCGCCAAAATTCTATGTACTGCGTACCTCTAACTGCTGCGCGCTTCGCTCGTGGACTTTTCTTTCTGGCCGATGACCACAAATCTTCCTGTGCCTTTGGCCAGCACTTCACCGGCGCTATTCCGAATTTCTCCAACGAGGAACAGGTTGCGTCCCTTTACCTCCGCCTCGTAGCCTTCGACGACAATCTCCTCATCCACTTTTACGGGCTTCAGGTATTGGACCGTCAGTTCCGCGGTTACCGCGCGAACTTCGCGGAACCGGCAGACTTTACCCATGGCCTCGTCCAAGAGCGTGGCAATAATCCCGCCATGAGCCATTCCACCGCCGCCTTGATACGCCAGACCCAAAATGAATCGTCCCACGATCCGGCGGTTGACGTTATCCTGCATAAACGTCAACTTCATGCCGAAATCGTTAGCTCCGCCGCAGCCAAAGCACTTGTTTGATGGGTTTGGTGCTAATGTAATCGTGTCCGTCAAATTCGGCCAGCTCCGTTTTCTTTACTTTCCCGATTCCATGCCTCGATGCCACATTGCGATTGGGTCATCGCTTCATACAAGCGCAACGCGGCTGCGCTCGGCACGCCGCACGCCGCGCTGGCGCTTGCGCATCTCCACGCGCAAAACATCTGCCAGCGTTGCCACGCCGCGGGCGATTTGCTTTTCATCCAGTCCGGCGTAGCCGAGACGCAGCGTATTAGGCAGGGGGTTCTGCACATAGAAGTACCGGCCTGGCGCGAAGAGAACTCCGCGTTCTTTCGCGTGAATCAAGAGCTCGCTGGCGTCAAAACCCGGCGGCAGTTCCAGCCACAAACACATACCGCCATCGGGACGCGTCCAGCACGTGTCCTCGGGCATGTGCTTGCGAAGGGCCTCGTCCAAAGCCAAGAGGCGCGAAGCGTAGACCTTGCGCATTCTCGCTAGATGCTTGCTGAACAATCCCCGCCGTAGAAATTCCGCGAGGGTTGCCTGGGCGAGTTGGTCCGTATGCAGATCGGTGGTCTGCTTGACGATGCGAAGGCGTTCGATGGCCGTCGCAGGAGCGACAATCCAGCCTACGCGCAGCCCCGGAAAAGCCACCTTTGCGAAGCTGTCGATGTGAATGACGAGGTTCGCGCGGTCGAGCTGCTTCAGGGAAGGCACGCGCTCGTCGCGGGCATGGAGCCGCGCGTAAATATGGTCTTCCACGACGGGCACCTGGTGGCGTCCAGCGAGTTCCAAGACTTTGCGGCGGGACGCGAGCGGCATGGAGGTGCCGGTAGGATTGTGAAAATCAGGCGTGAGCAAAATCAGTTTCACGCGATTCGCGGCGAGGGTGGCTTCTAGTGCTTCGAGATCAAGGCCGAGAGCAGTCCCCGGTTCTGGGCGCGTTTGCATCGGAACGCTAAGACAACGCGCGCGTGCGCCGTGGAAAATGGCCACCGCGCCGGGATACGTAGGATTCTCGAGAATGACGGAATCGCCTGGCCGCACAAAGGCTTTGCTGATAATGTCCAGCGACTGCTGGCATCCGTCGGTGATTAGGAGATTCTCGTCCTTCGCAGGGATGCCGTCGGCGCGAAGATGTTCGAGCAACGCTTCCTTCAGGGGGCCGTAGCCGTCCGAAGGTCCGAGCTTCAAAACATCGGTGGCTTCGCGGCGCAAGACCGCGTTCACGCAAATCTGCAATTCCTCGACGGGGAAGAATTCTTCCGCAGGGCGAGCCATCACAAAGGATAAGGCGTTTCCTGGGGCGCTGGCCGTCAAACGGCTGAGGGCTTCTTCGCCACGTTCGTCGGCAAAGAGCAGTTCCCAGCGAAGGCCTTCGCTTCCATTGAGGACCGGAGGCGGCGGAGGCGTAAGCTTCAAGCCATTTCCATTGCCCTTGATATATGTGCCGCGGCCGACGTGGCCCTGGATGAGGCCTTCGGACTCAAGCTCGGCATACGCGTTGGCCACGGTGGTGCGATGCACTCCCAGCATGGTGGCGAGCTCGCGGCTGGCCGGGATGCGGTCGCCGGGGCGCAAATCGCCCGCATGCACCAGGGAGCGCAGCTGGTCGCGAAGCTGGATGTACAGCGGAACGTGGCTTTGAGGCTGGAGATGAAGTGGCAGCATTGTCTCTTACCTGGAGCCAATTTTACACGATATTGGACTGGCGCAAGAGCCAAATTGTCTACTGCGGGGGATGGTCGGATTTCGGAGGGTTGTCTGCTTTTGGAGGGGTCGGCGCATGCAATCCTACCTGGCCGGTCGTTTCTCCTGCAGCAAGGTTGTGGAGGCACAACCGCGTGGGATCGGCCTCATCGCATTGGTAGATTTGTACCAAAGGAAGGTCGCTGTCCTGCACCTCGTACGAACCGCCTTCCATGTCCGAGGAGTCATCCGCCGAGTCCGTCGCCACCGGACTTCCCTTCCTCGCGCGAACGCGGAACTGGCCCGAGGAAGGCTCGTAATTGGAGTAGGTAAAACACCGTCCGATGCATGCGCGATCCACCAGGTGACCGATGAATTGCACTCGCGAGTCCGCGGGCGCCCCGATCGTCGGGATTACGCACGTCCCATAAGGGAGTCCCGAGAACAGCTTCTCGGCGTTGGATTCCATGCGATTGAGCGCTTGGGTGTCTTGATAGAGAAACGCGAAGAAAACGATCGCGACGGCCATAAAACCGGCGAGCTGCCATTTCTGGAGCCGCAGGCTCGCCAATACGCAAAGACCGAAAATGGCAGAAACGGTGGTGAGGCGGAAAACCAGAAGTCCAATCCAGCCCCCGTGCAGCGACGGGCGAAGATCTTCTGGAAGAAAAGCAGTTGCACAAATTGCGACAAGATAGAGCTGCGATGGGAGAATCAACAATTTCAGTGACGCCTTGTCGCTGCTGGACGAGCGCGCTTGGAAGAAGAAGGATGCGATTCCGAACAGCAGAGCCGTCCAGGCCAGCCAGACGTAGCGGTCGCCGTACAGTACGAGCTGATCTGCTCCGTTCAGGAGGTAGAACGGGGTGTCCGACCAATCCACCGGGAACTGGGCGCGCTTTGCCAGATACCATCGAACAACCAACAGCGCAGCAATGGCGACGGGCAACACCGCCGAATTCCACCACTTTGGCAGCTTTGTCCAAAGAATCAAATAGAGGGCCGTCCCCACGAGCCAGACAAATCCCACAGGGTGGGCAAGTAGAACGAACGGCACGATACCCCAGCCAAGGAACCGCTCGGGTCCCCTTCCTCGCCACAAAAAAGCCAAGCTAAAACAGGCCAGCCCGAGGGACAGATAGTAGTTGAGGAACCCCATGTTGAAGGAGTATCCGTAAGCGAGCATGGCTATCGACGGAACGAGAAACCAAGGCGGCCGGCCGCTCGCCGCCGCAACAAAGACAAAGACTCCCCAGAAGAAAATAAACACGCACGCCGAGACCACAATCTTTTCCGCAGCCGCGAAGCCCACAACATTCGCGACGTGCAGCAGGATCCAGTCGAACAAGACGTTGTTCCACTGGCGTACGAGGTAGAGACCCGGAGCTTGGCCTTTCTCGATTAACTGGGCCAGCCATGCGTTGTAGACATGGCTCCCTAAATCGCCGGCTTCGATGCGGCGGTGCCAAAGGCACGGCACGATAATCACGACAGAAATAGCCAGGATGGTCCATTTTTTGGTGCGCAAGAATGGCCACCCCGGCGATGGCTGCTTCGCCTCACCAATCATCTTTATCTCGCAATGGAGACACCTCTACTCGGAACTGATCTGGCGCCATTCTACTATCTCTGGCATTGGCAAAAGACAGGACATGCTAGCGGCGGGCGGGCCGCTGCGGCAACCGTCGGTTTCTAGCATCCGCTATAAGATGAGAAATGTTCTGGCTTGAGTGTCGGTCGAGGCGGACCGGAGAGCGCTGCGAAACTCCTGCGAAACCACCTGGACTGACGATGCCTACCTGGAGAGTTGGTTTTCGCCCAGCTTTTTCAAGCGGTCGCGGAGGCGACGCTGTAGAGGAGTTGGAGTATTGGGGTTGAACGCAACGAGGTACCAGAGCGGCTGGCTGCGATCCTTGCTTAGCCAGGTCAGTGTGCCGGCATCGGCGTTTGGATGACGGGCGACATTTTCTCGGATTGCGCCGTAGGGATGCTTGGCCAGCTTGTTCAAAGTTTTCGCGTTGGCGCGCGGGTGCTCGCTGATCAGCCTCAGCAGATAGAAATCTTCCTCGGGAGCTCGCTTGACGAGTTTTTCGAGCATTTCTGGTTTGGCGTCGGCGCTTAGAACCAGGCCGATCTTCTCGTCCCATGCGGTGTTGATTTGATTGAGGTCGCGGGTGCGCGCATGGATTAGGTCTTCCAGAGTGCGGCGCTCCTGCTGCAGACGAGCAATCGGCAGATCGGTGCCTTCGAGCGAATCGAGAACGCGAAGCAGATGCTGCCGCTCACCGAAGACGATTTGCGAGGTACGCGTTAGCCCGCCCTTGTCTTTTTCCTTGTGCTGCACCAAATCGGATCGTCGCATTGTCAGAGTGCTCCAGCCGAATCTTTTCCCAAGCTCGCCGAGAGGCCGGACTACATCCCGCAAAACCCACGGATTGCGCCACCAGGACTGGGTTGATCGTCTCCAGATGGCTTCAGCGGATTATGTTCCGTGCGCCGTGTGCGGTAAAGTTTGGCGCGTGCCGCGTGTGCCCGATGTGCAACCGTCCGCCGCACCGGCTAAAGCCTTCGAACGAACAAGGACCGCAATCCATGAATGCATTTGATGAGCATAAGGATGAGCTGGAGCATTTTGAGCAGATGTACGGGCGGGAGCGCGGGCGGCTCGCAGTGTCGCTGGACCGCCTGACCAATGCGCTGGTGCTCGTCGGCCAGCACGGCGTGTATTGCACGAGCCAGCGAAATACTGCCGTTCCGGCGATGGATCTGCGCATCATCAGTCAGGAACTTGAGCACGCGAAGCAGCTCGTGCAATCGGTGATGGAAGAACTGAAACTCCGGCGGGAACAACGGAACGGGTGATTAGGGCCGCACTCCTCGCTGAAGCGCATCTGCATAAACGAAATCAGCGACGCTCGGCCGTCGCAAGGAATCAGGTGTGAATTAAGAACGGATTGGTGTTGCGTTCCTGGCCGATGCTGGTCAGACGGCCGTGACCGGGATAGACGATGGTGTCATCGGGCAACTGCATGAGTTTGCCGCGAAGCGAGTCGGTGATCTGGTCCATCGAGCCGCCCCACAGATCAGTGCGGCCAATGCTTCCGGCGAAGAGTGTGTCGCCCGCAAAGAGACGCGGAGTAAGCATGGCGACGGCTCCGGCGTCTTTCGGCACGTAGAGGCAAACGCTCCCGGGAGTGTGGCCGGGAGTGTGAATGACGCTGGCCTCGAACGAACCCCAGCTCAGTGCGTCACCCTCTTTCAAAAGCTGATCCACTTCGGTGATTTCCGGTGTGGCAACGCCGAGAAACGCGGCCTGCACTTCCATGCCTTGATAAAGCGGCAGGTCGTCGCGATGCATTAAGATGGGTGCGCCGGTGTACTGCCGCAGCTTGCTAAGACCGCCGACATGATCGATATGGGCATGGGTGCTGACGATGGCTTTGACCGTCAGCTTGTGCCGGCCGAGTAATTCGAGGATGCGTGTGACTTCGTCGCCGGGATCAATGACCAACGCCTCGCGGCTGACGGGATCGCCGATGATCGAGCAGTTGCACTGCAACATTCCAACCGGAATGGTGATGTGGATGAGTCCTTGCGAGACAGCGTCGAAGGTGGGCAAGGCATCGGTCATAGCCATTGATTATAACATCCACGTCCGCCGATTCAGGAGAGGCGCGGGGCGGGGGCTCGCTTTGTTAAGCTGGTAGCTGAAGGAGAAGCATGGAGATTGGAGAGACCGGCACCGCGCAGGAAACGCCACTTGTCGCTTTGCATAAAGGGGCTGGAGCAACCATGGGAACGTGGTTCGGTTGCGTCCTGCCGAACTATTGGACCGACCCGCGAGCCGAGCAGGAGTCTGCGCGCCAGAGCGTTGCTCTGGTCGACAAGAATTACCGCGCCTATCTCTCTTTTGCTGGGCCGGATCGTGTGCGTTATTTGAACGCCATCCTGACGAACAACATTAAGGACCTCGCGACTGGACAGGGCAATGCGTCGCTGCTGCTGAATCCTCAGGGACACATTCTCGCGGAAATCGAGACGCAAGCGCAGTCCGACAGTCTGTTCTGTGTTTCTTACGCGATGATTCGAGAGCGGCTGATCGAATCGCTCGACAAGTACATCATCATGGATGATGTGACGCTGACGGATGAAACGCAACGCTACGGCACATTGGCAGTTGAGGGACCAAAAGCGGCGGCTGTCGCCCAGGAACTTACCGGAATCGATCTTTCGACACTTTCCGAGCTTGGCCGCTGGGAGACTACGGTCGCGTCAATTCCCTGCTGCATCACGAAGCGCTCTCCCGGCGGAATTGCCGGAGGCGAATTTTTGGCGGAGCGAGAGACGCTAGCAAAACTGTGGCAGATCCTTTTGGAAAGTGTGAGGAAACACGGTGGTGGTCCGATGGGCTACGCGGCACTGAGCGCGGAGCGGTTGGCGCAGGGCGTGGCGTGGTTTGGATACGACTTCGGAGAAAAGCAGATTCCGCACGAGGCAGGCCTCGAGGGCAGCCACATCAGCTACACCAAGGGCTGCTACACGGGACAAGAGATAGTCGAACGCGTGCGCTCACGCGGCCAAGTCAACCGGCGGAGGGTTGACCTTATTTTTGACGGAGCGAGCGCGCCGAATGCCGGCGAAACGCTGACGGTGGACGGGAAGGAAGTTGGTTCGGTTACGCGGGCAGCCGTTCCCTCTTTCCTGGCCCAGGCCATCGGTATGGGCTATGTCCGGAAGGACCACAATGCTGCAGGAAGCCAATTGAGATGGTGCGGAGGAGCTGCCGTCGTTTCCAAATTCCCTGACGCTTTTTTCTCCGCCGCGCCAGCTAAATGATCATCCTCGGTTCGCTCTACTGATCGGCTTTGACAAACTTCCAGCTGGGATCGGGATTGTACTCGGTCATCGCGGCAGCGAGTCTCGCGGTGTTGGCACCGAGATTTTTTTCATAGACGCGGCCTTGCTGATTGATGATGAAGGTCATTACGCCGGAACTGCCCCATTTGTCCGGATAAGCGACGAAGGCATAGCCGGCGATCATGCTGCCGTTGATGACGTAGCCGTACTTTCCGCCTGGCGCTGCTGCGCCTTGGCGTGCGAGTATCTTGAAGTAGTAGCCGTGATAGGGAGCACGCTCTTCAGAAACTGTTTCTTTTTCTTGAGCGCCACCTTTTCCGGCAGCATCAGGAGTTTCTGTCTTCGGGCCGTAGCCCTCGGCACGAGCAGCGGCAATTAATTTGCCGAGCGGGCTTGGCTTGTCGTCTTCCGAAGTTTCCCAATAGAGCCCGTCATGCTTCCCTGATGTGCTGATCAGCCTCTGCGCGTATTCCGCAACGCCATCGTGATCCCAATCACCTTCGGTGTAGTACTCCCACTGAGCCACGGCGTAAGCGCGGCAGGTGGCGATTGCGGAGAGTTCATTTTCGCCAATCTTGCGGTCGAGAGCTTCTTCAAGGCCCGCTTTGGTGTCGAAGAGCCACTTGCCGTCTTTTTGCACGAGCGGAATGGGCGTCGGCCAATTGTCCTGTCCGACAGTGACAACGAACTTGGAATCATTCACTTTCTGGAGTTGTGCAGATTCACTGGCGGCGGAAGAAAACGCGTCGAGGTCTTTGTTGTCTTCGACTTCGTCACCGGTGAGCAACTTCTGGTAGTCGGGTCCGAAGAGCTTGGCGAGGGAAACACGATCTTTTTCCTTGGCCGCCGAAACGAGGGCCTGCAAAGCGTCGTCGGCCGATGAAAACGTCGATTGGACCGCGGCTTGCGGGTGAGCATTCGGAACGCCCGCAAAGAGGCAGGTGGCAAGAATCAGCGTCATAACCGCAAGCGCGGGCAAAACGGATGTGCTGATGTTTTTCATTTGTCCATCTCCGTTCATGGTTTCCATCGCTTTTTCATGGGTATTCTTCACGGTCTCTTCCTTTCTCCACCGCCATGCGGCGCTGGCGCCGGTCTATTTTCCGCTCTGGGTTGCGCTGCGGGGTGAGAAGGCGGCTGTGGCCGCGCAGCTTGCTGACGGCTGTCTTGGCCGCGTTGACTGGTGACGTGTGGATCGAAGTGGCTTTCGTTCTTGTTAAAGGTGTGGGGGCCGTTGTTTATGCTGGGCTGAACCGGCGGCCGTCCTGGAGTTTGTCCCGGATTGCGGTTCTGGTAGCGCATGTCACTGTTGCTTCCGGGAGTGGGCCGGTTTTGTTGCACGGTATTGGGCGGACGATCGTTGCGAACGTTGTTGTTGTTGTTGTTGTTGTTGTCGCGGCCGCGGTACTGATCGATTCGCGGATTGCCGCGATCGATGTTGCGGTCGATGATTTTGTTGTTTACGCCGGAGCGATTCTCCCCGGGGGACCCACCCCCCGGCCGTCCATAGTTTCCGTTGTTTCCAGGCCGGTTGCCGCCGGGACCGCCCCCCCTGTCGACGCGCATGTTGTTTTTCTGGACGTTGTCGTACCGCACGTCCCTGTGGACCGAGTTGTAGCGATTGATGTTGTTGACGTTCACCTGCCGATTGATGACCGTTCGATTGACGTTGATAGTGGTGTAGCGATTGTTGATGTACACATTGTTTACGATATTCACCCGGCCTCGGCTGCGGCCGATCCAGCCACAGTTCCAGCATCCACCGCCCCAGCCTTCGCGGCGCCATCCGGTGTAGTACACGCCGCCCCAACCGCCGCCGTAGCCCCAGCGGAAATCCAGGTTGAGCCAGGCGCCAATTGGAAAGCCAACGCCAAAGGTGATTGCGGGACCATAGTAGGGGCGGCGATAGTAGATAATCGCGGGGTCGTAGACCGGCACGTAGATATACTCCGGCTGATACGGACTAATCGCGATGTAGTTGTCGTGCTCCAAAACTTCCTGTTGGGGCGAGGATTGAAGATTTCCGGCACTGCGAGCCAAATGTCGAAGACGTTGCACGGAGGATGCGATGTCGGTCGACTGGTTGACATAGGCTTGCCCGAGCGATGTGGTCCAGTCGATCTTGTCGGCCATCATTCCGATAACCGTGGGATAGTGCGCGACGGCTTTTACGCTGACGTCCCAGTCTTGATCGTCTATGCCATTCTGGCCATTTTCGCGAACGTATCGCGCGGCTTCTTCGACCTGATCCGGAAAGGTGGCGGCGACAAAAACCTGAGCGAGGAGCGGGTCGGGATAGAGCGCCATGGGCGAAAGTAGATTGTCGAGCTGATCGGGTGAGAAATTCTCGTAAGGAGCTGCCTGATCCTGGTACGGAACTTGATCCTGCGACTGCGGCGGGGGCTGGTCTTGCTGCTGATCTTGCCAGTCTGGGCGCGTGTGAGCCGGGGCAGCTCGGAGAATGGGGATGCTGGCGAAACACAAGGTGAGTAGGACGGCCAGAACTCTAGACATGAGTCAGATGTCTCCTTTGAGGCGAAGCTTATCAACGTTCCGAAGAGGGCGGAGTCCCGAATTGCACAGTGCGCAGCCGACTGGTGCCGGGCCACAAGGGCTTGGGCCGGACTCTAATTCTACAGCGACAGGTGCGATGCGGCCAAGAAAAAGACGGTCACTTCGGCGCGGTGAATTTTTTCGGAAAGACTGAGATTTGTGTTGGTTCTTGCGGCGTCACTCGAATTCGCGGCGCGGTGTGGCCTGCGCGAGGCCGAGACGGCCCGCGGTAATTTCCGCCTTGAAGTAGTTCTCGCCCTTAATTGGGCAGGCAGCGAGACGGCGCAGCATGGCAATCTGGCCGATGTGAGTGAGCGCGTCCGCGATGGGTCCCTGGAACAAGCCTTCGGCGGAAGAATGTAGGGGTTCTGGCGAAACGAGATAGTCATCGAACTTTTTCAATACGGCGAAGAAACGGGCGATCTCCGCATCCCAAGAGAGCGGCTCGGAATCGTGCCAAGCCGCCTCTCCACGCGCCATCGAAAAGGCCCAATCAAAAAGATCTCCCATGTGGGCGAGGATCTTCGCCGGTGTGCGGGAGCCATCGGTTAGGGCAAACGCGGCGAACGATTCCGGGGCGCCGCGCACGGCTTTGGCCCCGCGATAAGCGACCGTGGCCACCGTGTGGCGAAGAAGCTGGCGGTGATCCTCAGACGAATGGGCCATGTGCGTAGTTCCTTTGGATGTTGGATGAGGCGAGGAGCGCCGGAATTCCGTCGGAGATAATACTTGAGAACCGCGGCGCACCGAAGTTCAGACACACGGGTTTTCGATGAGCGCGTTACGACAAATTCAAAGCGCGCTTGAAGGAGCCCTTTTCGTTGTCGATTTTCTTCTGCAGTTGGAGGATGGCGTAGAGAACCGCTTCAGGGCGCGGCGGGCAGCCGGGCACGTAAACATCGATGGGAATCACTTGGTTGCAGCCTTGCACGATGGCGTAGTTGTTGAACACACCGCCGGAGGTGGCGCAGGCGCCCATGGAGATGACCCACTTCGGCTCGGGCATTTGATCGTATAGCTGGCGGATGACGGGCGCCATTTTCTGCGAGAGGCGGCCGGCGACGATCATCAGGTCGGCTTGGCGAGGCGAGGGACGGAAAACCTCTGCACCGAAACGGGCGACATCAAAGCGCGCGGCGGCCATGGACATCATTTCGATAGCGCAGCAAGCAAGCCCGAAGCCAAGAGGCCAAATGGAACTCTTGCGGGCCCAATTGACGGCCTTGTCGAGCGTCGTAAAAATAATGCCTTCGTCTTCGAGCAGACTGCCGAAGTCGTCGGGTTTGGTGAGTGTGACGTGTTTGCCGAGCGATGTACTCATGGGGCCCTCGTATAACATCATTTTGGCACAGCCGGGCGATGGAGACAAATGAAGTGCCGGCGGCGATTCCCGCAGGGCTACGTCAGATCGTAGTCGGCGGGCGAAACCGTTCGCGTGCGATGGGTGTACGCGACAACCGATCCCGGCCAAAGTGCGGCGTTTTCGCCCGTACGTTGATCTTGATACCAGCTGCGGCAGCCTCCAGATTGCCAGACCGTGCCTGCCAAGCGGCAATGGATGTCAGTGACAAATTGCTTTTCTGTTTCTGGTCACACGTCGAGGACGCGCCTTTGGCCGCGTTTCACGAGCGCCAGACAGCTCATCACGTAGCGGACTTGCGCTTCGATCATCAGAACGACGGAATTGTGTCCCAATCCCGTGGTGGGTCCGAGAAGCAAAAAGAGGCTGGAAAAGCCGCTGACGGTTACGCCAAGATATGCGCTCATGCGCTCGCGCCAGGCATCGTGAATTTCTACGCCGCCGCGGCCCACCAGCTGAACGCCGATGAGCGGCTCTGTGGCACGAAAGCCTGTGCCAATGACTAAGACATGCACTGGGCGCTCGACACCGTCCGCCGTTACGATGCCGTGCTCACGGACTTCCGCGATTGCGTCGATGACCAACTCTACGACGCGTCTGGTCAAGGACGGATAGTAGTCATCCGACACGAGGACCCGTTTGCAGCCCAATTCGTAATTGGGTTTCAATGCAGCACGGAGTTGCGGTCGCTGATTTGCTTCTCGAGATGATGTGTGGCAATTTCCGTCGCCTTTCCGCGAACAAAGCGATTGCCGAGAAAGCCGAGAACGCGAAACTCCTGCCGCGAGAAAATGCATTGCCGAAACGCCCGCATGATGAGCGGGAAACGAGGGAAGCGCTGCCGCCACTTGGCTGCGATGGGAAAATCCACGCGCGGCACAATCCAGGGCGGTGGCGCGCTGGAAAAGAGAAAGCTTTCCGGCGCGAGGGGCGATCTGGGGAACAAACTGGATGGCGCTTGCGTCAGTACCAACGACGGCTACGTTCTTGCCATGCAAGTCGACGCGGTGATTCCAAGCGGAAGAATGAATTGGGGGCCCGCAAAACGCTGAAAGCCCGTCAATTGGGGATATTGCGGCACGTGCAAACCACCGAAGCCAGCGGTGAGCACCCTCGCCCGGATGCGCATTCCCTCACCGGCGGCGGCCCGCCACACGCTCTCTGCCTCATTCCAAAGCGCTTCCTGAAAGCGCGTATTCAGCCGGATGTGGGACGCGTGTTCGTAGCGTTGCACGCAGCGTTTCAGATAATCGTGAATTTCGTCCTGCCCGGGATACATGCGCTACCAATCCGGCGATGGCTCGAACGAAAAGGAATACAAATGCGAGGGCATGTCGCACGCGCAACCGGGATAGCGGTTGTCGTACCAGGTTCCGCCGATGTCGTCGCTCTCCTCGAGGAGCAGAAACGAATTCATACCTGCTTCGCGCGGCTTGATGGCCATGCACAGGCCGGAAAAACCGCCGCCGACGATGAGAATGTCGATTTTGATTTCTTCCACCTGGCGGCCTTGGTTGAGATTATCCGTCATCGACCGTCACGCTACCTTGATCGACGCTTCTGGGGCTGCCACCGCGCGCAGGAACGCCGCGCTTTCACGCAACGACTGCCGAGCTTCTGGAACACGGTGCGGTGCAAGCTGCCACGCGTGCGGAACGACTGGCCAAATTTTAAGCTCGACACGAACACCCGCTGCTCGGGCACGTTCGGCGAAACGCGTGGAATCGTCGCGCAGAATTTCATCCGCGCCAACGTGAATAAGAAGTGGAGGAAGACCAGCGAGGTCTGCATAGAGCGGAGAGGCTAGCGGGTTGCGCGGATCGGTGTCTCCCAAATAGTAGCGCGCACTTGGGCCGATGTCCGGTCCATTGAACATGGCGCAGCGATCTGCGTTCGTGCGAATGGATTCGCCAGTGGCGGCAAGGTCTGTCCACGGTGAAAAAAGGCACCCTCCCGCCGGAAACGGAATCCCTGCTTCGCGGAGCGCCAGCAGAAGAGCGAGCGCAAGACCGCCGCCTGCAGAATCTCCGCCGATAACAATACTTTCGGTCGAATATCCTTCGCCGAGGAGACCGCGATAAGCGGCGACCGCGTCGTCGACCGCGGCTGGAAACTGATTTTCTGGCGCAAGGCGGTAATCAGGAGCTAGAACTCGAAATCCCTCTAGGGCGAAGCCTACAGTGATGGGGCGATGGGATTGCGCCGAACATCCGAAGTATCCGCCGCCATGCAGATACAGCAGAACGGTTTTTGTCGCGCCGTTCCCTCCCACCCATTCTCCGGTAACGCCGCCAACTTGCGCAGGAGAAATGCGAATAGAGGCGGGCACCTTGTAGGGATCAGGGCGAAGAATTTTGCGCGCCACGCGGTAATCTCGTACCCCGCGGAGCTTTCGCTTGACGCGCCATTTGACGATCCACACCGCTAGATGAGCCTGCCAGCTAGCCATGTTCGTTGCTTTCCTTTTTTCGCGCGCGAGAAGCCGAGAGAATAGCAGAGTTTCCGCCCGGATGGGCTAAACCGTAAGGACCACTTTGCCGAACTGTGATCCTGCTTGGAGATAAGCATGGGCTGCGGCGGCCTCCGCAAGCGGAAAGAGGCGATCAACTAGGGGCTTAAGGCGGCCTGCGGCCACGAGCTTCATGACCGTTTGCAGCTCCGACTTCGCGCCCATGTAGGAGCCGAGCAAAGAGAGCTGGCGGCTGAACAGAAATCGCAGATCAATCTTGGCGTCATACCCGGTGGTCGCACCACACGTCACCAAGCGGCCGCCGAGAGCCAGACTCGCTACGCTCTCGTCCCACGTTGCGGTGCCCACATGTTCGAACACCACATCCACTCCGCGCTTGTTCGTAATGCGGCGCACTTCGTCGCGGATTTTCTGAGAGTTGTGGTTGATGACGTGGTCGGCGCCCAGTTCTCGGGCTTTCGACAGTTTCTCATCGGTACCCGCCGTGGTAATGACGCGCGCGCCGAAAAACTTGGCGACTTGAATCGCAGCGCTGCCGACGCCGCTTCCTGCGCCGAGAATCAGCACGTCTTCTCCGGGCTGAAGTTCCGCGCGCGAGACAAGCATGTGCCACGCGGTTTGAAAAACAAGCGGAATGCTAGCCGCCTCTTCAAACGATAGGCGTTCGGGATAAGGCAAACAATTCACTTCCGGGCAGCAAACAAATTCAGCGCACCCACCGTCGATCATGTACCCCAAGTTTGTGAATTGCCGGCAGCGATTATCGTGGCCGGAGATGCATGCAGCACATTTGCCGCAGGTCACACCGGGGGCAAGCACCACTTTCTGGCCAACCCGGACCGTTGTGACTTCCGCCCCGATTTGCGCGACTTCGCCGGCCACGTCGCTCCCAGGGATATGCGGTAGCGGAATCGGCACGTTGGGCAAGCCGCCCCGCACCCACAGATCGAGACGATTCAAAGCACAAGCCTTGACGCGCACACGCACGTCGTTTGCGCGCACAACGGGTTCCGGGACATCCTCATATTTCAGAACCTCGGCCCCACCATGCTGATGGAATCGGATGGCCCTCATTCAACCTCCTCGCTTGGTCTAAAAACGCAAGGTAACACCCACGGGATGAGGTGTCCAGAAGGCTTCCGAAATGGCACCCGACCTGACCGCGCTTGCATTGACATGACCAATGCCGCGCCGTAGGCTGAGGGCTGAGGCAAGGCGTGGACTTGTTTGAAGAAATCGTAAAGATGCGGCGCGCGGGGCAGCGCGGGGCCCTGGCGACGATCGTGCACACGAACGGCTCGATTCCCAGTTACGAAAGCTCCCGCATGCTCGTGCGCGACGACGGCTCAATCGCCGGGACCATTGGCGGAGGATGCGTCGAAGCCGAAGTTTGGGCCGCAGCTAATGACGTGATGCACAAGGAAGCGCCGCGCAAAATGGTCTTCAATCTGAACCATGAAGCTACCTACGACAACGGCCTGATTTGCGGCGGAACCCTGGAAGTGTTCGTGGAACCCATTCTGCCGCAGCCTGTTCTCTATTTATTCGGCGGCGGACACGTTTCGATGGCGGTGGCGAAGGCGGCCAGCGCCGCGGGTTTTGGAATTGGAGTCATTGACGACCGCGAAGCTTTTGCAAACCCCGAACGCTTCCCGATGGCTCAGGATATTTACACGACTTACGAGGATGCCTTCGAAAAAATCCACCCGAACGCCGCAAGCTATCTGATCATCGTCACGCGCGGGCACAAGGAAGACATGCGCGTGCTCGGCTGGGCCGTTCGCACGCCAGCGCGCTACATTGGCATGATTGGAAGCAAGCGCAAAGTTCTTTCGGTATATAACGCTTTGGAGAGCGACGGCTATCGCCCTGAAGAGTTTCAACGCGTCTACGCGCCGATGGGACTTGAAATTGGCGCCCTAGCTCCAGAGGAAATTGCCATCAGCATCGTAGCGGAATTGATTGCCATTCGCCGCAACGCGGAATCGGGGGCGCACAAAAAACTGCATTACTAACCGCGCCAGGCATTAACGGAACGCTGAAAACTGAAAGAGGTGGCATGCTCGCTGCCGTCATCCTCTCGGGCGGCGCATCGCGCCGGATGGGTTCGCCGAAGGCGCTCCTGTCCTACCAGGGACGCCCTTTCCTTGAGCATTTGCTGGAGGTGACCCATCACCCGAAAATTGGTTTGCGCCGCATCGTGCTTGGGGCCGATCGAGAGCCCATCGCCAAAGAAGTGAATCTGGCCCTCGATGAAATCGTCATCAACGAGCAATGGGAAAATGGTCAATTGAGTTCGATTCACGCGGCGCTACGCAGCCTCCCGGCGCAAACCGACGGCATCATTGTGCTTCTGATCGATCATCCCCTCATCAGCGCAGTGCTCGTCGGCGAGCTTATCGATAGTTTTTACAACTCCGGCAAATCCATCGTTCTGCCCGTGTATGAAGGCCGCCGAGGACATCCCGTTATTTTTTCCTCTGCGTTGTATCAAGAGCTAATGAATGCGCCACTCGAAACGGGAGCGCGCTCCGTCGTCTGGGCTCATGCCTGCGACGTGCAGGTCGTCCACACCAATGAGGAAGGTTGTGTCCTTGATTTGAACGATCCTGACACACTGCGGAAGGCTTTAGGCGTTTGAGAGCCACCGGATTGTTTCGGCTAACCCAGTTTCGCGAGCAAGAGACTGAGCGCACCCGTGGCAAGTTGTGCGCCGTGAAACGTAGCTGGCGGCAGCCCACCCAGGGCCTCGGAAATGCTTTCGGCGGTTATCGAACGCGCCGCCGCGAGAGTGCTGCCCACCAGTTTCTCCGTCAAGAACGATGCGCAGGCGATGGAAGTCGTGCAGCCGCGGCACAGGAAGCGAACTTCGGCGATCCCGCCGTTTTCGATGCGAACGGCAAGCTCCAGAATGTCCCCGCAAACCGGATTGGTTGCTCGCACTTGCGCGCTCGCGTTCGGCAACTTTCCGGCGTTCCGCGGATTCCGGAAGTGGTCTAGGACCAATTCGCTGAACATTACGCTATGCTAACGCAAATCGCGTCGCACTTTTCAACGGCGGCCGAGTCTCAGCAGCTGGATTGCAAAATCAGACAATTGCCGCAACACTTTCGTTGCGCATCGTCCGAAAGAGGTCGAACATAACAGTAGCGCTCTCATCCAATCATGCCACGGCTAATCATTGAACGGCCCGGCGCCGAGCCGCGTCTCTATGAGCTGAAAGACGGCTCGACGATTCACATTGGACGGGCTGCCTCCAACGACATCACCCTTCCGCACTCGAGCATCTCCCGCAGCCATGCGCTGCTCGAAGGCAAGCGCGACGCTTGGGTTGTCACGGACCAACACAGCGCCAACGGAGTCCTCGTCAATGGCGTGCGCATCGAACACGCGGAGCTGAAGAGCGGAGATGTCATCGGCCTCGGCGATATCAAGCTGCGCTTCGAGAACATGACAACGGGTACCGTCATAGCCAAGGCCTCTCCAGAGCTGGCCTCGCATCTGACGCAAATCCTGGATCAGGAAAATGTCGCCAAGCTTCTCGATCACTCCAAAACCAGGGGGCCCTCGGAATGGACCGACTCGCGCGTCGACACGGACGGGCGTATCGAATACCTCCGGCGCGAAAATCGCCTGCTTACTCTTCTCTATAAAGTCAGCAGGGCCTTGGGCGACAAAACTACCGTCGAAGAGGTGACGCAATGCGTTCTTGACCTCGTGCTGCAGATCGACGGCGCAGAGCGGGGATACGCCATGCTGCTGACGGAAGATTCGCTTCGCGATGCGCCGCACGCCGCGTCAAGTTACACGTTTCTGCCCGCCATTCTGCGCTATCGCCAGGCTCCGAAAACGACCACGCCGCAAATGGCGCTTTCGCGCGCCATCATTCAGCAGGTGATGGAGAGCAAGGGGCCCCTTCTTGTAATGGATGCAAAGCTGGACGTGAGATTCTCGGGCAGCCAAAGCATGGCGATGTCCGGAATGCAATCGGCGATGTGCGCGCCTCTGTTGAGCCGAGATCGCTTGTTTGGACTTCTCTACGTGGACAACCTCTCCAAGCGCGGGACGTTTATGCCGGAGGATCTGGAAGTTTTTGCCGTCATCGCCGCGCAAGCGGGGCTTGTCATCGACCGCGTTATGGCCAAGAGCGAAGTCATGCGTCAAGGCGTACAACTCAGCGCGCTCGAGCGTTTTCTCTCGCCGGCCATTTCCAGAAAAATTACCGCTGAAGCTGCCGACATTCGTCTCGGCGGTGAAAGTCAGCGCATCACGCTTCTCTTTGCCGATGTTCGCGGCTTCACCACCATGGCCGAAAAAATGAATCCCCGCGAAGCCGTGGAAGTCCTAAACGAATTCTTAGCGCGAATGACTAACGTTATTTTCGAGCACGATGGAACACTGGATAAATATCTCGGCGATGGATTGATGGCTCTTTTCGGAGCTCCATTCGCCCTGCAGAACGACGCGGAGGCTGCCGTTCGCGCCGCGGTGAACATGCAAAAGAGTCTCGCGGAGCTGAACATGATTTCCGGCAAATTGCCACTTAACATCGGCATCGGCATTCACACGGGTGAGGCCGTTGTGGGATTCCTCGGCACCGAACGCCGCATGGACTACACCGCGATCGGCGACACCGTAAACGTCGCCTCGCGCCTTACCTCGCAAGCCGGGCCGGGTCAGATTGTCATTTCTACTGCGACGTACGCTCAGATTTGTCGCCAGATTCCCTGCTGCCAGCTCCCCGCGATGAAACTCAAGGGCCGCGATGAACCCATTGAAGTACACGAGGTTCTCTGGCGCGAGCCACTGCCACAAGATCGGGCTGCGAAGGACTTCAAGCCGACTTTGACTGGGTTCGATTGAGGACTGTCTTACGCGCGAGTTTTTGCTTGGTCTGAGGTGGTTCCATACAAGGCGGCTGTCACTTCCTCGGCAAGTATTTCTTCTCAACTGAAGCAACCACCACGTAGTTTGGGTCCACCATCTCTGTCAGATGAATCTTCGCGACCTTTGAAAGCAGCTCGTAGGCATCTAGCTCGGAAAGACCGTAGTCCGCGTGAATCCATGTCACCAACTCGGTAAAAGCAATCCGCACGGCGTCATCCACCGGCCGGTAGATTCCAGTCGTCATGATCTCTTTTTCGTTTTCGAACCTCGGCCATCCTGTCCTCTTTCCTTTCACCACGTCAAACTGCAGCCGAACGCGCATCGGCACTTCAATCGCACTTCCGGCAATTTCGCCGTCTCCCATTGCCGCGTGCCCATCGCCAAAATAAAACAGCGCGCCTGACACATTCACCGGCAGATACAGCGTGTTCCCGACGCTTACTTCCGGCGCATCCATATTCCCGCCAAATTCCGCCGGGACAATCGAGCTGCGCGCCTCGCCGTTGGCTGGAGCCACGCCGATGCATCCAAGAAACGGATGCATCGGGATCTTGACCTTGTAATTCGAGTCCAGAGCCTGAAACGTCGCCGTGTTATCCGCGTGGTCGATGGGATAAAACCAAATCTTTTCCCCTAGCGGTTCCTTCTCAAGCACTGGCGTATAATGCGTGGAATTGATTGCTCCAAATCCGGGAGAAAAGGCGCCCACACCTTGCTTGCCGTCGACTTGCAAATCGAGGATACGCACTACCAGCGTGTCGCCGGGCTCCGCGCCTTCGATGAAGAACGGTCCGGTAAGAGGATTGTCGCCCTTCGCCATAGCGGTCGTATCGCCGGGCTTCTGAATGCCGTTGCCAAAGCAATCCAGCGAATTTGCCTCGAGAATATTTCCGAGCCGCAAACGCGCCACCGGTTGGGCCACGCCGAAAACATATTTCACGTTGTCGAGTGCTCCTTGGTAATGAACCACATCCGTCGCGCGAGTAGCCGGCACGTTCTGGGCGGCAGCACCCATCGCGAAGCAGGACATCCATAGACAGGCCATCAGTACACGCACAAATTACCTCCAGGAATCACGCAGGCAAGGTCCCACACTCCACGCATGGAGTCAATCGACCCCCTCAGCCGCACCTATCGGACTCCCGCTTTGCTATCCTTCTGTCAAATGAAAAAGTCGATTCGTCGGAGCCAGCTTCGCATCGTTTCTCTTGCGCCAAGCGCGACATCCATTCTTTGCGCCATCGGCGCGAAGAAACAACTTGTCGGTGTGACGAGATGGTGCGCGGATGTAGCACCCGTAAACGGCCTGCCAAGTCTCGGCGACTGCTGGCACATGGATTCGGTAGACAAAATCCTGAAATTGAAACCGTCGCTGGTCATCGGCTCGGTCCCCTACAAACAAGAAACTCTCGCGAAGCTTTTGGAACACCCGCTCAGCTTCCTGGCCACGAATCCCCGCACACTTGCCGACATCGAAAATGACATTCGCATGCTCGGCCAGATCGCCAGCCGGCCGACGCAAGCTGAGCTCCTGATCAAAAAAATGCGCCAGGAATTTGCCTCGCTCGCAAGAAAGGGGCGCAGTTCAAAAAGTAAGCTCCGCGCCTATTGCGAAGCCTGGCCAAACCCGCGCATCAGTTCCCCACCCTGGGTCGCAGAAATCGTGAAAATCTGCGGCGCCGAGATGGTCTTGCCGGCCGGGCAAAAAGTGAGTGATGAACAGGTCGCAAGCGCACGACCGGAAGTGCTGGTGCTTGCGTGGGCCGCCACCGGCGATAACGCCAACCCTCAAAAATCTTACCAGGTTGCGGCATGGAAGGATGTCCCCGCCATCCGCAACAAGCGCGTTTATGTCGTCCGCGACGAACTGCTCAACACACCCGGCCCTCCGCTCGTCGCCGGCGCAAAGCAACTTTTCCGTATCTTTCAAAAAGCCGTAACGCGGGGAGAGACTAAAGATGAAACTCATCGTAGCCGCAGTCATTGAGCGCAGCGACGGCCGCATCCTCATCGGTCAGCGCCGGCGGGGAGACACCTCTCCGCTCAAGTGGGAATTCCCTGGCGGAAAAATCGAAGAAGGGGAAACGCCAGAAGCGGCCTTAGCGCGTGAACTTCACGAAGAATTGAGTGTCACGCTGGAAAAATGTGCGGAGATGGCCCGCGCACGTTACAAATACCCTTCCATGTCCGAGGAACTGGAAATTCGCTTTTACGCTGCCAACATCCAGGAAAGCAAAATCACACTAAACGAGTTCGAACAAACCGCCTGGGCTTTGCCAAAAGAACTGGGCGACTACGACTTTCTCCCCGCCAACTCCCAACTCATAGGACAGCTCGCCACAGGCCGCCTCAGACCCCGCGAAATTCTGGAACGCGCCACGAACACCCCACAAAATAGGAAAAGCGAACCGTAGTTCGCCTTCCCCGACACAAAGGCACGCATCGCTCAGAACCCAGTCGGATCGGTCACGAAATAACGGGGTTCGGTTTGTCCGGATTGATTCCCAAATCTTGAATCGCCTTGTCCACTACCGACCCCTCGATTTTGCCATCCGTGTGTAGTTCGTGCAGGGTCGCCAGCGTGATGAACCGCGAATCGACCTCGAAGAATTCGCGCAAGGACGCTCGGCCCTCGCTGCGTCCAAAACCGTCCGTACCCAGCGACGCCAGTCGCCGCGGCATCCACTTGCTCACCATGTTTGGCAATGTCTTCAGGTAATCGGAAGCGGCCACCAAAACTCCGGGTGCATCCGCAAGACACCTGGTGACGTAGGGAAGGCGGGCCTTTTCGGCAGGGTGCAAACGGTTCCAGCGCTCCGTCGCGTTCCCGTCGACGTAAAGCTCCTTGTAACTCGTTACGCTCCAAACATCGGCAGCGACGCCGTACTTCGTATCCAGAATTTCCTGCGCGCGCAGGACTTCGTTCAGAATAGCGCCGCTCCCGAACAGTTGCGCCCGCAGCTTGGATTTAGGGGTGGGCGCCTGCCGGTAGCGGTACATCCCCTTCAAAATTCCGTCTTTCACGTCTCCCTGCATCGCGGGCATCGCATACGGCTCGTTCATCACCGTAATGTAATAAAAAATGCTTTCGCCGTCCTTGTACATCCGCCGGATGCCGTCCTGCAAAATCACCGCCATCTCGTAGGCAAACGCCGGATCGTAGGCTCGCAAATTCGGCACGGAGAGCGCCAGCACGTGGCTGTTGCCGTCCTGGTGTTGCAAACCCTCACCTGACAACGTGGTGCGCCCCGAAGTTCCTCCCAGCAGGAATCCGCGCGTGCGCATATCAGCAGCGGCCCAAATAAAATCTGCGATCCGTTGGAACCCAAACATCGAGTAGTAAATAAAGAATGGAATCGTATTAATGCCGTGTGTCGCGTAAGCAGACCCCGCGGCAATAAACGACGCCATCGAGCCGGCTTCCGTAATCCCTTCTTCAAGAATCTGCCCGTCTTTCGCTTCCTTGTAATAAAGCAGCGTGTTGACATCGACGGGTTCATACTTCTGCCCGACGCTTGAATAAATCCCGACCGTTCGAAACAACGACTCCATGCCAAACGTGCGTGCTTCGTCGGGAACAATCGGCACCACCAGCTTGCCAATTTCCGGATCTTTCAGCATTTTGCGCAGCATCCCGACGAACGCCATCGTCGTAGAAACTTCCCTGCCCTCACTGCCATCGAAAAATTCCTTGAACAGCTCGTCGTGGTCGGCAGCCAGCGGCTTCGAACGCACGCTGCGCTTCGGCGTATAGCCGCCCAGCGCTTCCCGCCGCGCGCGCAGATATTGAATCTCGATGCTGTCCTCCGCCGGCCGGTAGAACGGTACTTCGACGCAATCATCGTCATTCAGCGGAATCCCAAACCTCGACCGGAACTCGCGCAACTCTTCCTCGTTCAATTTTTTCTGTTGGTGCGTGACGTTTTTGCCTTCGCCCGCTTCTCCAAGGCCGTAACCCTTGATCGTGCGCGCCAGAATGACTGTCGGCGCGCCTTGGTGATCCACCGCCGCCTTGTACGCCGCATACACCTTTCGCGGGTCGTGCCCGCCAAGCCGCAAGCGCCGCAACGCCTCATCCGGCAACGGCTCAACCAATTGCAGTAACCGCGGATCGCTTCCAAAAAAATGTTCGCGCACGTACGCGCCTGACGACACCACCAGCTTCTGGTATTCGCCGTCCACCAATTCGCCCATGCGCTTGACGAGCAGGCCCTCCGTGTCCCGCTCTAAGATCGGATCCCACTCGCTGCCCCACAGCACCTTAATGACGTTCCATCGCGCGCCGCGGAACGCTGATTCCAGCTCTTGAATAATCTGACCGTTGCCGCGGACTGGTCCGTCCAGCCGCTGCAAATTGCAGTTCACGACAAAAATCAGGTTGTCCAACTTTTCCCGCGAGGCCAGCGTGATCGCTCCGAGTGATTCCGGCTCGTCCGTCTCTCCATCGCCAAGAAACGCCCAGACTTTCGCGTCCGTCACCGGCTTCAGACCGCGATCTTCGAGATACCGGTTAAACCGCGCCTGGTAGATCGCCATCAACGGGCTTAGACCCATCGACACCGTTGGGAATTCCCAGAAGTCCGGCATCAGCCACGGATGGGGATACGACGACAGCCCTCCGCCTGGTTTCAACTCGCGGCGAAAATTCTCAAGCTGCTGCGGCGAGATCCGCCCTTCCAGAAACGCTCGCGCGTACATGCCCGGAGCGGCGTGTCCCTGGAAATACACTGTGTCACCTTCAAACTCCTCCGAGCGAGCCCGAAAGAAATGATTGAACCCAACCTCATACAGCGTGGCCGCAGAAGCGTAGGTCGAAATGTGGCCGCCAATATTGTGCTCCACGCGGTTCGCCCGCACGACCATGGCCAGCGCGTTCCATCGGATCAAGCTCTTGATTCGCCGTTCCAGTTCCTGATCTCCGGGAAAGAGCGGCTCGAGCCGCGCGGGAATGGTGTTGGCGTAAGGCGTGTTCGCGGAAAACGGAAGATCGATGCCCGCAACCGTTGCGTGTGCGCGAAGTCTTTCCAGAATCTCCGCCGCCACTTCCGGTCCGCTCGAATCGAGCACGGAGTCCAGCGACTCCAGCCATTCCTGAATCTCCACGTCTTCTATTCGATGCGGGTGGGTGTACGTCTCATTGTCCATGACTTAGGCTGGCCCTCGTTTGTCACATTCCGGCGCACTCGACGCGCCTCCCAAACTTATCTACGCAATAAGGAAATAGAATACACCGCCGCGCGATTCTCTGCACACTGCGTTTCATGAAAACGTCGGCGCGTATTTCTCGCCCCGCTGATGGGCGCCGGACGACATGGCTGTTCGCAATACGAATTAGCATTCTCGACTCGAGAAGGCGAGATTATTGGCAAAGACTTGTATGTGGCTCCGTACCATCGCCCTAGCTGCCACAGCCGCGAGCTGCCACAGCCGCGCTTATGCGCGTGACCGACGCGATTTCAACTCAAAACGCTTCCAATTCCGACAGTGATCAGAATAAAGTCGTTCTGAGGAAATTATCCGCGCCCGTGTATCCCCCGCGCAACGCGCATCAATGGGAACGTCCAGTTGATAGTAAGGTTCGTCAGTTGATTCATTCGAAGTAGTCAGCGGTCACCCGTTACTGCAACAGGCGGCGATGGATAGCGTAAAGCAAGCGCTGCTTGATTGCATTCAGTGCGCCGAATCGCTGACGTCGGACGCCCTGGTGTATACCCCACTCGTACAACCGGTGCGCATTTGCTACCCAGGACCGGACAGAAAAGTCCGTTCACCAAAATGCCTTTACTTTTGGCGGTGTAACAGTCGCTAGTGCGACTACACCTCGGGTCAGCTGGCACGCACTCTTTCCCTACTTAAACTCTTCCTTCGCCGGCCCCAGACTCCTCCCGCCATCCAAGACCAGCGTGTGACCAGTCAAAAACTCCGCGTGCACGAGATAGGAGACGGCGTCTGCGATGTCGCTAGGCGTACCAGTTCTCCGTAGCGGCGCCAGTTTGACGAAATCTGCTTCCCACTCCGGCGGATCGCTGGGCATGGTAATCGTTCCTGGCGCGATCGCGTTTACGCGGACCTCCGGAGCAAGTACCTTCGCAAGCACCTTCGTCAGCATCACCACGCCCGCCTTCGAAATGGAATGCGGAATAAAGCCCGGCCATCCCAGCAGTCCGCCAGCGTCGGCAAAATTCACAATCGCACCTTTCACCCGGCGTAGTAGCGGCGCCGCTGCCTGGGCGCAGAAAAACCCTGCCTTCAAATTCGTATCTAAGGACGCATCCCAAATCTCTTCCGTCGTCGACACGATGCTCGCGGGCAAAAAGTTCGCTGCGCTGTTCACTAAAACATCCAGCCGCCCAAATCTCTTCACCAGCTCTTCGAATAGCCTGCGAATCTCATCCACACTTTGCAAATCCGCTGGAAGGGCCGCCGCGCGCCGCCCCATCTTCTCAATCTCCGTCACTACCTCATTCGCCTCCCCAGGCGACGCACGATGGTGAATGACCAAGTCCGCGCCTTCTTCCGCTAGCCGCAAGGCTACGGCCTTGCCAAGCCTTTTCGCCGAGCCGGTAACAAGTACGACTTTTCCTACAAGCGATCTGGCCTGTCTTTCCGTGTTTTCAGTCATAACAACATTTCCGCAACCCGAAACGTTACCACAACCTGCAATCCCTACGCCCCGCAGTGCCCCGCCACCCAGTGCTATCATCGACCCCTTAGACCTCGTGAAACAGGCAGAAGGAGACCACACGAATGGAACTCGACCTATTGGCTATCGCCGCCCATCCCGACGATGTGGAACTCACCTGCGGCGGCACGCTCCTAAAGATGGTCCACAGCGGCTACAAGACCGGCATTCTCGACGTCACCGCCGGCGAAATGGGCACACGGGGAACGCCGGAAACCCGCTCCAAAGAAGCCGCCAAAGCCGCCAAGATTCTTCGCGTGAGCTGGCGCGGCACGCTTGGCGTCCCCGACTCCGACGTCCAGCCCAGCCGCCAGCACAAGCTCCGCCTAGCCACCGTCATCCGCGAGCTCCGCCCTAAAACGGTCATCCTTCCCTATTGGGAAGCCCGCCATCCCGACCACTACCATGCTTCCACGCTCGGCTACGAAGGCTGCTTCCTCGCCGGCCTTAAGCAACTGCCCCTCGACGGCGAACCTCACCGCCCTTTCAAAATCCTCTATTCCACGGCTTTCGCCACAGTCCACCCGACCTTCGTTGTAGACATCACTCCACATTTCGAGGAGCGTCGCCGCGCCATCCTCGCCTTCTCGTCCCAATTCCGTCCCAACAAAGGAGAATCCCGTAGGAAGTTCAAGAAGACAAATGTCTTCTTAGCCATCGACCGTCTCGAAGACCAAATGAGCCAACTAGCCCGTCACTATGGCGAAATGATCGGCGTAAAGTACGGCGAACCCTTCCTGGTTAGGGAGCTAATGCAAGTACACGACGTCATCAAGATGGACGTCCGGTCCATCTGAATCTTCGTCTTTGTCTTTGTGGGAGAAAATTTGCAAGGTCGACGCGGAAGGCAGAACGCACTACCCACTATCCATTAATCAGCACTCGCTGCTCCCTCAAAAATTCTCCTCGTCCTGCGCCGGCGAATACCCCGGAATCCCCGGCCCCTTAGGCGTAGTCTCCGCCCGCAGCCGCGTCAAGGCCTCATCCTCCGCCCCGGATTTCCGAAGCACCACGATCGTGCTAAGCGCTTCGCTGTAAACGCGCGTCACCAGATAAACATCCCCGGTGTCATTCTTCCGCCACAGCTGGCCGATCTGAATCTTTTTTACGCTCATGGTGCCTACCTTGACTCTAGAAGCCCTGGCCAAACGTGTCAACCCTTCTAATCGGGCAATTTGCACTCCATTCACCAGGCTTTT
>Ga0207087_1025_pt2 | contig 32362 bp, 42 predicted proteins | sample Alteio_BWMinHeat_51_FD_153544 | JGI IMG/M metagenome (GOLD analysis project Ga0207087, IMG submission 153544) | Enriched cells from forest soil in Barre Woods Harvard Forest LTER site, Petersham, Massachusetts, United States -... | ecosystem: Environmental > Terrestrial > Soil > Temperate forest >... | reverse complement strand
CACGCAGCAAGCGGTCAACACCGAGGTTAAGTCCGCCCAACAATCCGTCCAGCAGGACATGTCCTCTCTGAAGGACCGCCTCGCGCAGGATGAGAAGGCCAATGCTGATCTTCAGGGTGATCTGAAGGTTGTCACCGACAAGCTTAAGATTACCCAGGGCCAGCTGAAGAAAGCTCGTCTGCAGGCCGAATTGGTCGCGAAGCAGAACGACGAGACGACTCAGAAGCTCAGCGCTCTTGACACGTCCGTCCACACCGAACTGGCAACCAAGGCTGGCACGGATGAGGTGAAGAACGTCGACACGAAGGTCACCGCTGTTGGCGCTGATCTCAACACCACCAAGGAAGATCTGAAGATGGCCAAGAGCGAGATGGGCACTCTGATCGCGCGCAACCATGATGAAATCGACCAGCTCCGCCGCCTCGGCGAGCGCGACTACGTGGAATTCACCATCGCAGGCAAGAACAAGCCCCAGAAGGTCGGCAACGTCACTGTCGAGCTCAAGGGCGTCAACCAGAAGAAGAACCAAGTCAATCTGGCTATGACCGTCGAGGACAAGCGCTTCGAGAAAAAGAACCGCGCCCTCAACGAGCCTATTTTCTTCTATATCTCCGGCACGCATATACCGGAAGAAATAGTCGTCAACAAGGTTGGCAAGGACCAGGTCAGCGGATACGTCAGCATCCCCAAGGCGAACTCACAGCCGGCCACCACCTCCACCACCTCCGGCAACTAAACGCATACGGAAAACCTCGGCCATTTCGGCCAACGAGGCAGCAAAGCGGGCAGGGATTCCTGCCCGCTTTGTTTTTGCCGCCCTCCTCTATGGCCCTCTTCGTGACTCTCTCTTTTTGGAACCGTCGTCCGGTTTCTTATCAAACTCCGCTAAGATGGAAGCACGCACAGCGGAGAACCGTTTGCATCAAACTTCGTTCATCTTGTACATCGCCATCGACGACCTGATTCCTGCTCACGGAAAAAGTGTACCTGGTCTCGACGAATTCACAGCCGCCCTTGATCACCGCGGCATTCCCACAGTCTGGCTAACCAGCCGCACGCGCCTTCAAATGGACGCGCCTCGCCGCAAACTCGCACACACCCATCCTTTTATCGCCGAGGATGGCTCCGGAGTATTCCTTCCCGAAGGCTATTTCCACTTGAGGCCCCAAACTACCTCTCCCCGGCCGCGCGATACGCCTACCGTCCGCCTCGGCCGGTTCACCTGCCTGCCGGTGGCCGAGCAGCAACCCGCAGCTGCGGAAGCATTGGAAACCCTTGCAGCGGAAACCGCTGTGTCGGTTGTCTCTTTGCGCTCTCTTCCTCCTCGCGAGTTGGCGCAGAACGCGAATTTGCCACCGGCCGAAGCAGAGCTGGCGCGCCAGCGTGATTTTGACGAGCTTTTTTTCTTTGCGGGGGCCTCTCAGCAGGCCATTGATAACTTCCAGGCCGCAGGCCGCGACCGAGGTATTCAGCTTCGCCAGCGGGGCATCCTGTGGTCCCTGTCCATCGGGGCGAGCGTTCGCCGATGCGTTAGCGAACTTTCCAAACTATACGACCGTGCTCTCCGCTCCCACGCCCGCACCATCGGAATCGCCACTCCGAGTCAAGAGGACGCCCTTTTTGCGGCATGCGATCGCGCCATTCTTCTGACCGGCGTGAGCGACAATAGGCCGGACATTCCTCCTGCACAAGCCGCAGTCCAAGCTCATCGAGTAATAGAACTACCACTCCGAGCCGCTGACGCGTGGGAGCAAGTGCTCGCCAATCTCTCACCGCGACGATAGGAAGCGCTAAAAAACGAAGCAGCCGACACGAATCTTTGGAAACAAAGTGTCTGTATTGCGACTGCTTTTCCCACACGTTTGGCACCTCTCACACAATCTCGTTCCCGTGTAACTCTCCCAAATCTCCTGTTTTCGCGAGGATAGCGATTTTTCCTGTTTCCATGATCGTGGCCCTTCGATTGCCTTCTGTTACGTGAGTGTTACGCACTCGTATGTGTATTTGAGCATGGTTAAATACGGTTTGTCGAAGATTCAGCGGGCTGAGTACTAGGAGAACCCTAACTATGGCATGGCTCATTCGCAAGCTTCGCATCCCAGCCTCTGAATCTGCCATGGGCGTGGTTCTAGCGTTTTGCATCATCTCCATGGGTCTCATGTCGGTTGCTTTGATATGGCAGGCTCAGATCATCGCCAATCAGCGGGAAGCGATTCAGTGGCTCGAGACTCTTAAGTTTGGTGGATAGTTTCCCCTGCCCAGACCCGCTAACGCCAGGCGCGCTCCCTCCGCGTGCCTGGCACCCCTCTCGCGCCTCCCTGCAACTCGCTCGGTAATCGATAAGTTTTCCTAAAAGATCCATCGCGACTTTCGGGCTCTGTTATGTTTCAATACCCCTACGGGGGAATTCTGATCATCGGAGATTTACTGTGAAACGTACCGTTTGTCTTTTCGTGCTGGCTGCCGCACCGCCGCTTTTTGCTTCTGACGCGCAAAGCACTCCCAACGCACAACCGGCTCTCACTTCGACGGCCAGCAATGGTCAATCGCCGTCATCCAATGCAGCTTCATCGCACGACCGTCACCATCGCCGGCATCGCAGCCGTCATCGCCGCCATCACCACACTTCTGGACAGCACTAACCTATAAAATCAAAAAAGATAAAATCAAAAAGGGGGAGCCATGCGGCTCCCCCTTTTTGCTAATTGGCTGTGTCGTCTCCGAAGCGCGCCAAGAGCACGTATGTTTCGAAAGCGACTCGCACCGCAAGAGCGGTGTGTTCAGCTTTGGTTCAGCTCTAAGCCCGGTGGAGTCATGTCCCCTCCGGAGCTCATGGAGCTCTCACCTCCCGGTGTACTCCCTCTCAGTCTCAATTGCAAGTCAAGATTGAGGGCGAATCAGTTTCCGATTCCCCGCGAAGTTGCGAACAAAAGAGAGGGCAGGAGAGCAGCGGGCAGGAAGCTTCCTGGAGAGCTCTGCTATGGAAGTGGCCGCGCGAGCCATCGCCGGCCGACGGAGCAAAATCGCCCAGGAAAGCAGCGATCAGCGGGTGTCCTCTGCAGGAGAAGAACAACCAACCTCCCAGGCCTGCCTAGCAAGATTTCCTCTCCTTTTGGAAGGACGGCGATCCCGACATCCCGATCCTCAAGCAAGCGAAGGCGGAATACGCCAAGCTGCCATGATCCACGAATCAAGGATTTTCCGAATGCGTTCCGGCGGAATGACGGCGCTGTCTGAAGGTGATACGCGCAGAAGTTTGGGTGAACACACCAATCCCACAGAAGAGCTTTCTCTTTTTCGTTCCTCGGCGTTTTACTTGATGAAAAGCGTTTCCCGAAGCTGATCTCGGCTTACGAACGACTTCATCGTGCGGAATCGGATGAACAGGTCTTGAATCTCGCGATTCTGGTAAACCTTCTGCGCCGGGCACAGTACTGTCGCCGAAATGATTTGCAGAGAATTCGAATCCGCGATCCGGTAGCGCTGAAAACCTTCCGGCTTCTTGCTGTGGAATAGTGCGAAGACGACTCCGCCTGGGCGCAGCAACTCCGTCAAATTCGCTATGGCTTGCTTCGCCAGGGCCGGCTCCAGATAATCCAACAAATCCCACACTAAAACCGCGTCAAACGAAGCGCGCGGGTATTGCAGATTGGATTCGAGGAATCGAGCCGCGCGCCCGGCCGGAGTCATGTCCACCGTATCAGACACGACGCCTGGCTGATGCAGTCGCACTTCCTCTTCGCTCAGAAAATCCTTCCACTCCCGGAGAATATCTTCCGAAGATACGCGGAATCCGCGCTCGATGAAAAAGCTGAGGGTTGTCTGCCAGGCGGGCCCGAGATCCAACAATGACCCGCGTCCAAGTCCATCCAGGTTCCACAAGAACTCTTTCAATCCGTTCGAGACGCGCGTCGATCCAGGCGCCTCCGGCGGGCGCGGCGAGCCTACCGCAGGAACCGGCGCCACGTTGCGCGTTCTTCCGTTTTGAGGTATCGCCCGCGAAACCTCACGGCCTGTGCCACTTCCGATCCCGATGCCGAGTTTATTCAGAAAGCTCATGGATCAATCCGCCGCCGATCCGGAACTCAGGGAAGTCGGGCCCGATGACTTCCCTGCCGAAGGCGAGGCGCTTGCCGCGGCTGAGGCCTGCGTTTCTGCTGTCTTGCCTGGGTGTTTTCCGGCTTCGACTTTCCCCCGCAGCGTTGCGCCATCTTCAATTGCCAGCCGGTCGGTCTGTACTTCCCCGGTCACTTGTCCGGTGCTCCAAAGCTGTACTTTGTCGCGCCCAGAAACTTTTCCATCCACCCTGCCGCGAATGATCACTTCGCGGGCGGTCACATCCGCCTTCACGAATCCGTTCGGCCCGATCGTCAAACTCCCGTTCGTAAGATTCAGCTTCCCATCTACGTGCCCGTCGACGAATAGATCTTCGCTACCGGTGACTTCCCCTTTTATTTTAATACCTTGACTAATGCATGCCGCTGCCTTCGACGAGACAGGTACTTCCTTCGTGGTCTCACGAATAGGGGACGAACTAGGACTTGGGGTGCTCGGAGTGCCCGCAGGTGATGTGGAGACCTCGGGCATTCCTTGTGGTTTTCCGTCTTCTTTTTTCCACATCTGACACCTCGACAGCGAGCATTGGATTTTCGAAGCCGCTGATCGAGCGCTGGGGGGAACCGCGACTCAGAAGCGTGAACATAGTACAGGACTTAGCGGCTGTAAACAAGTATGCAGGGTAGCAAATCTAGCGTGTTTCCTAAATCGCTACACCACATTTTGTGGTTTCAGTCCGGCTATACCCACTACGGATTGCGATGCTTCACCCGTTTGGTCACTTCCCTGCGGCTCGCCGATTTGCTCCATTTCTAGGATGACTCTCTGGGTTCACTATGCGGTGTCTTTATCTATGCTTATCCATTTGCTTTGCGGAAATCAGAGCCGCGGGCTCTCGCATTCCTCAGCCGAATCCTCTCGTGAAAAATGTCAGCACATGCTCTTGTGCGCGCCCCCGGTCTTTCGTTCAAGAAATCTCAACTGCGTCGGGCTTTGTCGCGTTCTTCCCGCAAAAAAACACGGCTTCATGAATTCGGGTCCAGCCCGCGCAGGTGCGCTGCCGCTTGCTCGGGCAGCTCCGCGTTGAAATAGACCTCTTTGATGCTGTAGGACTTGCTGCGCTTTTCCACAATTGGCAAGATTTCGATGTGCCAATGGTAATCTTCCGCCAAGGTTTTCCAATAGCCCGCTAATTCGCCCTTTTTGCTCTTCGTGTTCGGCGCTGTGTGCACCACCAGATGATAGGCCGGCGCCACTTTTTCCAACCGGCGCAACACTCGCCCAAGCAGCGCCGCGAGTTGCTTACGGTTGGAACCAGGCCGGGGCTGCTCAAACATTTGATTATGCTTGCGGTGCAGTACCCAAACTTCATAAGGCACGCGCGATGCATACGGGCACAGCGCGTAGTAGTCGCCTTGCACGTCCACGATTCGCTTGCCCTGTTTTTCCTCTTGCCGCACGAAATCGCAGAATATGCAGCGCTCTTTGTCTTTGAACCAGTCATGCGCAGCGTGCAACTCGTATTTGATGCGCCGCGGAACAAAAATCGTCGCGGCAACTTCGGAGTGCGCGTGCGGCCATTCCTCCCCTGCCAGCACACCGTGATTCTTAAAGACGCTGACATACTTAAATCGCGGATCCTTTTTCAAATCGGCGATCCGCGCACCCCACACCCACAACACGCGTTCGATCTCCTCGTCACTGAACTGGGACATCCTCTTGTCGTGGTCCGGCGTCTCCACCACCACTTCGTGGGCGCCGAGCGGTCCCATTTTGTCGTACATGCCCTCAGCCAACCGCCCGGAATCTCCTTCCAGCCGGTAGAGCGGGTCTGGATGAGGTACCACTCGCACTTGCCACGGGCCTTCCGCGGGCCAGCTCAGAATGGCCTTCATTTTTTCAATCTTTTCCGGTTCAAACGGACACTCCGACAGGGATTCGCCGATGACTTCCCGGTGGCCTAATACAATCCAGCTCTGTGTGATGGGATCTTTTCGGAGTTCCATTCAGGTTTCTTCAGAAGTTCTCGCGTTTGCCGTGTGGCACGCAGCAAACCCACGCACTCCGCCTAAGAAAATCGATTTGCGAGGCTTGCACCGAGCTTTCTCGCATCCGCGTAGTTTGTTTCTCCCCTCCACAATTGTCAAGCAAGCGGCTTCGAGATTCAGGTCGTTGGTTTTTCTCCCCGCACGGACTCCAGTTTCCGTGGACCTGGCCGTCAATTGATTTTCACTACGCCTTCCCATTCGTTGTTTTCAGGACCCGCCGCTTCGCCGTGGATTCTCATTCCCGTCGTCCTTCCACGTGCTATTCTCAGGCCAAACATGGAAATCGTTGACGTTGACATCTCTTTCATGCAACTCGCCCTCGAAGAAGCGCGCGCAGCGGTGGCCGCCGGCGAAGTCCCTATCGGCGCCTGCATCGCCCACGACGGTAAAATCCTCGCCCGCTCCGGCAACCGCACGATTCGCGATTGCGATCCCACCGCCCACGCCGAAATCATCGTGATCCGTGAAGCAGCTCGCCTCCTCGGGAACTATCGTATGCCCGACACAACACTCTTCGTCACTTTAGAGCCCTGCAGCATGTGCGCCGGCGCCATGATCCAGGCCCGCATCCCTCGTCTGGTCTACGGCGCAGACGACCCTAAAGGCGGCGCAGTCCGTTCTTGTTTCGAAATCCTCGCCAACTCCACTCTCAATCACAAAGTGGAAGTCCGTCCCGGAGTTCTCGCGGCAGACTGCGTCTCCATCCTTCAATCTTTCTTCGCCGCCCGCCGCTAAATCCTACCGCGCGCAAGTCTACCTTGCGCCCACCGCCTGATGGCACAGAGCGATTCCGTTTTAGCGCCTTACATCGCGCCGCGCGACGAATCTGCACAACAACTGTTCAAGGCTGTCGTTCGTTTGGGAATCCTCGATTGCTCGAAGCCGAAACAGTTGCTACGATTGAAATTGTGATGACTGCGGAGAGGTGACTGAGCGGTTGAAAGTACTCGCCTCGAAAGCGAGCGTACGGGAAACCGTATCGTGGGTTCGAATCCCACCCTCTCCGCCATTTCTATCCTGTTTGCTTTTCAACGCTTTCCGAATTCCTCCCGTTTTTTGTGTATCACGTTTGTATCAAAGCCCCCTCATCGCCCATCATGCAACGTCACATGATCCCGCGCGCGGCCAGCTTCGCAGCTGCTTCCTGTTCGTCCAGGATTCGCAGCAGCGGATCGTCTTTCCATCCGCCGCGCACCGCGTCGTCCATCTGCGATTGCCTGATCTTGCTCCAAGGGTTGTAATGCTTCTGTGCGACCTGGAGCGTGATCCCCAACGCGTCCGCTACTTCCTGGAGAGACTTCCCGCGCTCGAGCATGTCGACCGCGAACGTATCCCGGAACCTGTGCGAGTGCCCGTCGTTCACGCCCGAGTCCGTAAAGATTTCGAGCAATTTCTCTTGCCAGTCTTTCGTCGACGTCTCGATCGCGCCGTTCCCCGACCAGAAGAAGTACAGATCGCTGGTGTGCGGGATCGACGCGAGCAACTGAATCAGCATCGGCGGAAGTTCGATGTTGATGGGCGCGCCATTCTTTCGCGCGATCAAACGAACGCGCCCGTCTTTCACCCATTCGACCTGACACCCGGCGACGTCGATGATTCGCAAGCCCGAATACCGCATGAACAGAATGATCGCCTTCGCGCGCAGCCAATTCGCTCGCGCGGCACTCCGCGCCTCGCGAATCTTCTTTTCAGCGGTCGCCATGATCTTTGTCATTTCGTTCGGTGTGAACGGCGGCGTCTGTTTGTGCTTCACGATCGGGCCTTTCATTCCCGCCGTCGGGTCTTCCTCGATCCACTTCCGCGAGACGGCAAACTTAAAAAACTGCCGGAACCGCTCCAGTTTCCTGCCGCGCGCGAGTGCCGCGTCATTCCACGTTTTCACGAACCGGTCGATCATCGTCGGATTCAGATCGGCCACGAACTCCAGGCGACTCTTTTCCGCGAACGCGAGACACTGCCGCCACAAGATTTCGTGTTTGTACACCGTTGCTTTCGCCAGGTTCCGGACCGTGAGATTCACGAAAAACGCTTCCTTTGCATCCGTGATGGTCATCGGCCCTGCAGCCAGCGCGGCGGACGGCGAAGCTCGACCGCTGTCTTCCATTTCGCGCGCCAACTCCCGGGCCTTCGCCCGATCCGTGGTCCCGAGGCTCTTTAGCGGACCTTGAGGGCGAGGGTCCGCCCACCACGGGCACCCGCACCTCTCGTGCGCCCTGCCTTTTGCTTTGAACGAACACGTCGAAACATGACGCCGAAAAATTTTCACTTCCATGTGATGCCTCCAGTCAGACGGTGCAGCAACCTACTCTCGGCTGACATAGCTGTCAAACTTATAACTGAGCACTCTATATGCTTCGTGCTCCGCTCAAAACGCTGGAACTGTTGAAAAAAAACTGCGTTGTGGAAAAACATGGCGATAAACCCCTATCCGGCGACAGATGACGCCGGGAAAGGCGGTTTCCGTTCGAAGGCGAGGCATTGTGGCGCGCTGCAAGCCCTCTCCCGATTCGCCGCCGATGCTTGCTTTGGGATAATTCGCCAGATGCTGGAGGGCATCAGATCGCGAGTCTACGAATTTGTTGCGGGAGAGATTTCGCGAACAAACGAGAGAGACGGCAGGGTAGGATCAGCCGGCCGGCCCCCACGGTTAGCCTGATACATTCGAGTTCACAGATAGCACTTTCCAGGCGTGGCAAAAACAGATGTATTGAGCACATGTCCGGAAAACAAGGCTTACTTGCTGATCTTAGATCGGCACTTTTCCGGCAGCTCTTTCTGTTCAACACCATCCGTGACAAGTTGTTCGAGACGCTTCTTTAAAACGGTACCTGACTCGCCGTTCTCCAAGATTAGCTTCGTTAGTATCACCAACTTATTCCCTGAAAGGTCGATCAGGTCTCGATGCCAATTATTGGCTCCTTCATCCGGCGTCTCGCCGTTTTCAGCCACAGCGTCTATTCCCGCAGTTGCTAGAAGAGATGAGTCGAAGAGCACGTACCCCATATCGGCGATCTTCTGGCGGGTTACGGCTAGAGCCCTCACAATCCGTTCAACATTTGAGCGGTCGATGGCAACCTCCCAAACAGAAAGGCGATTCTCTGTCGTTGCTAGATCACCCAAAGGGTCGGCGGGCACGTCTCCCTGGGCAAGCCATAGGGCCGCTCCAGTCTTATACCAACGATTCTCTCTAACGTTGCGGAGGAAGAGCGGCATGTGTTGCGTTCAATTGATCAACCACTTGCTGAATCAAGCGCCTTAGTTCGGGAATCGGCTCCGATGCCTGAGTCTGCAAAAGAAGTGATCGCGCGCGAGGATCGTCAAGTGCGGCGAAACCCAATATGGCCCCGTCGCGGACTTGGGGCGAGCGGTCTTGTAAGGTGCGTTGCAAAATTGCCCAACGCTCAGGCAAAGTCGCAGGGTCATCGAAATCAGCCAACCATCGCAGTGCTTCCGAAACAACGTTCGCACTGCCGCTTCCTGAAAACACGTATTCAGCGATCGCCCGAAAAGCCGCGCGTCCATGTTGTGCGAGGACCGCCAAAAGGGCTCGCGAGAAATGACCGTACATTCCGTCTTGAAAAAACTCGGAGGCACCCTGCTTGAAGATTTGTTCGACTTGCTTTGCGAGTTCCGGATCGCGCTCAAGCTCAGCAGTGCTGCTTTCGGCTGCAATTTCGTTACGTCGTCGGAAATAGGGACCTATGGGCGCTGTTCCAGTCGGACCGGCCGTCGTCAGGGCAGCCCACAAAACAAGGCCGGCGAGCAGCACACCGGACCTTTCGAGCACACCACGTTCGGTGTTTGTGGCCGCAATTGCTTCGTGCTTCGGTTGTGATTCTTCAGTACTGGATGTCTCGCTGATGAGGCGGCGCGTCATTGCTGGAGTCCTACTGTCATAATATCCCGACCGAACGCAACAAGTTCTCGATAGAGATCAACGAACCGTTCCCTAGGTAACGCCCTCCGAAATTCCGCCGAAGTATTGATGTCCACCTCGACCCGAAGGGCTTGATTCACGTATTGCGACGCCGTCGCGGCGATTGCCCCTCCCTCTGCTTGAAAGGCTATACGAGCTAACCCCATTATCGACCATTTGCTTAGCCGGTTGATACGCAAGCCATCAATCCCAGTGCGAGTTCCTCTCGGCACGTTTATCTGGAGATTAAAGTCTGTGGACTCGGGATCAATCCGAAGCGGCAGGTAGTCGGGTAATCGAAGATAGGCAGAGCGACGATCTGGCTCAGGATGGGTCACGATCGCACCAAATGCGATGCGCAGCAGATCGGGAATATCGTTTCGGCCGAGCCATTGCTCCGCAATGCCCGAAAACAGTTCTAGCTTCTCCGTTATCGGTCCGATGTTAGGAAATTCATCTGAAAGGACGTTCGCGAGGTCAGGCCCTTGAGGAACAAAGAGCCAGTCGATCCTATTCAGTTCAAGTTTAAGGATCAATTTGCCCGCATGAAATGAGCCTGTTAGAGTCCGCAATCCCATCTTTACATTCGCTATGGATTCGTCAGGTGGAGTGCCCACAATCGCTTCCCACCATTGCTCGGGGTCAGGGTTAGCTGCACCCGCTAATGGGAAAGCCGTGAGTCGGATTTGTTCAGCAGCCCACTCAGCAAAAGGGTATGGAGGCATCGTCCTTCAGGATACAGCAGAGAAGAGTGAATCGCGCGCAATCGTAACTCAAAACGGCATCCCCACGCCAGTTTGTTCGCATCCCTTCAACCGGTTCGCAAATTCGCGGTAAACGCGGTAACCGGCCACGCGACTTTTCGCCGCACAGTGACAAAAACCCCTCCGCGAGTGCACCTGCAACTTGTTGAAAGGATAGGGCCGAATCGTGGAGCCGTAAGAGGCGACAAAATGAAGTGTTTTTGGGTAAAGGAGCCGCCTCATCACACCGCGGGTTCTTTCTGGGTCTTGGTGTCTGGTTCACTGCTACGTTTCAGCGCTCGCAAAAGCTCTGCTGTCTGTTCGGTTCCGTACGGATCACTAAAGATGCCGCCAGAAAACCAGGCTATTCCGTTGCCGAAGAACAAGCCAATGAGACAGAGGACCCAGGCTAACCAGTGATGGCGATGGTTCAACACCATCAAAAAAATCACGGCCCACGAGGCTGTATGCACCATTGAGAGAAAGTACTGGGAAGGAGCCCCCCACGATGGCGACGTTGCGAAATACTTGCTAAGAACTTGATACCAGCCGTACCAATCTCCATCCGCAATGCTCTTGGGTAAGAAAAACTCTTCCACGAATTTCTTTTGGTTTGCTCGCGTGGCCGGGTCCTGGATAGCATCCGCTTTCTTGGATTCCTGCTCGTGCAGATCCTTGAAGTAAAGGTCATCGGTTGCAGGTGCCAAGTCGGGTCCGAGAAATATTCTGGCCATCCTCCGCCATAGGAGATTTTTCCAGGGTGTCGGAGGGTCCGGGATGAGCTTAGAGCCAAATAGAAATCCGAATATATACCCAACTAAATAACTTGAGTAACCTACGAGCAAGTGGAGCAGCATGCCAGCGACATACGAAATAAAAACGGCGGCGACCAATCGTGACCGATATCCTAAGTACGGACTTGAGAGAAGACTCGCGGCTAATGACGGGTTCAGAACAAGCGTTCCGATCGCGAGGATGCCGCCTGGCACAATAGGGGCAACGATCTCCAAGGCGCCGGAATAGGTGACCTGAGAAAAATCCAGTTTAATGTCCGGCATGTCCAACCTCCGGTCAGACGGTCAATCGGAACTTCAGGAGCTAGAGTCTAACCTGAATAGGTTCGAGGAGGAGAGGGGACAGCCGCACTATCAGGGCCGCCGGACACTCCAACCTGAAAGTTACCTGGGAACAGTTCGTCAAGCTGTTTCGGCAGTTCGCAACGACGTTGATACTCAGCCCCGCTGGGGCGAAGTCTTGTGATTTTGCCTGGCTTAGACCTGTTTTTAGTTGGTGTGGAAATTAACGTAAGTGCAAACTCTGGCGGAATGGGTTTTTGACCGATTTGCTCCTGCCGCGAGTCGATTGAACGGGCCTCGGGAAGACAACGACGTGTTTGAACATCGATCAGACGCGTGATTTTTAGGGATGTTTCGCGAAGGCGTGTGACTTTTTTCTTCACCCGATTTGCTGCTCTCCCGGAGAATTCCTAGAAGCGAAACGAAGTCTTATCGGCAACATCGTGCGCTAGTCACCTCCCGCGCACGCCGTCACCCTCATCGAGGCATTCGCCAGAGGGACCCGTCGCCCTCGCCACCCATCAAACATCGGTCTAAACCCTTGAGTACGTTCGACATCCTTCGCAACACCGCCCAGGCCGCGACATCCATCACCCGATAAGGATATCCAATGGAGAGTGTACGTCACTCGATTGTTTCAAGTGCCGATCAGTGGGACTGTTGCGCGCTAGCGTTTACCAGGCGCGACTGCCTAGTGGTAATCTTCAAGCTGCAAAATCTATGGCTTACACGCGGGTGCAGCGACTCAAAGTGAATCAGCTTGCTTTGCTCGTTTTGAACGCGACCCTGTTGCTAGCCGTCGGGCTTCCGGCACGTGGAAAGACGCTCGATGATGGCTGGCTTAAACTTGAGGCTGGGGCATTCTCACTTTACGCCCCTTCTGGTTGGGAGTTCCATAAGAAGCAGGGCGTGGATTCATACGTAGGAGAATTCTCTGGTGATGGCATTGTGCTCAAATTCGACTACGGTCGGTATTCGAGCGACCTGCGCGACGCCGTTGAGCCGAAGTACGTGGTAAGTCAGGAAAAAGTCGATGGCCACAAATCAAAGATCGTTTACCCGCGTGCCTCAGGTCACGGGATAACTGGTATCTATTTCTCAAAGGTCGTGGGCTCAGACAAGCTGTGTTTGTGGGGGCAGGACCTTACCGAGTCGCAACGAGAATTAGCTCTGAAAGTATTCAGGACAATCCGTTTCCCTTAGCTCTTGGACCGACTACGAGAGTTTCAACTCCTGAGTAGCCGGATTACCGGTAAAGTTCCTTCCTAGTACCGCATCCGCTCTATAACGTATTAAGCTGAGAGCATGAACGCCGTTGCGAAAAGCGTGATAGTCGCGTTGAGCTTGGGGTTTGCAGCCGCCATTATTTTCGGGATTGGCATGATTGGACCACTCACGCCTTCCGAAGGTCATCCTACGCTGCTTGTCTGGCTTGTATTTTCATTTGTGCCGCTTCTCTTAACTCTTGTTGGAACCGTTGTGGCGAGGTCTTGGCCGGTCAAAATCGCCCTCTTAGCCGAGGGCATTGCGATTGTTCTGTGGACACTTGAACTTTTGCATGTGCATGAGGTTCTCCCTCGAAGCTTGTAGCTTAGCGCCTGTTAAGTCGCATTACCGGAGATGTGAAATTGAGGATCGGCACTTTTCCGGTTTCGGCGTTAATCGAGCACTGACAATGAAAATCGCTTGCGGTATAGCATTGTGGTCATGTTCTGCCCCGAATGCCGAGCCGAATACCGTCCGGGATTTACCCGCTGCTCTGACTGCGACGTAGAATTGGTTCACGAAATTCCTGAGCAGAACACGCGCATGCGAAAGTCGAAGCATGACTCGGCGATGATGTTTCCGCCAAAGCTCTTAGCGGCATTCATTAGTCTGGGCTGGATTCCTGCCGGGTTACTCGGCTTGTTTATTGCGGAGAGATTGCCGCGCAACGTACGCCTCCCCTTTTACGCGCTGATGATTGTCGCAATAATCTACTACCGATTTGATGGTGCTCAGCGATTGAGAAGAAAGTGGATGCAGCGGTCGAAGCATTGATAAAGCGCCTTATTCCTGCAAGCGCCCGATTAGTCGCGTTACCGGACAAGTGAAAAATACAGCGCTTCCAATCGCTCACTAGGATTGTCGTCGTAAATACTTCGCGTGATTCACTGATTGACTCGCAGGCCCTCGTCTTTCCGATCCGGCTCTTTCATAGGGGAGCCGTCCTGTGCTTGGTTTCGAACTCGGCCTGTTCCCGTTTTTCCACGTCGCGTTTTGCATCGAAGAACTGCGGGGGAATTCCGATTCTACTCTGGTTGCACTCCTGGATCGCGGCCTCCATAACCGTCGTCAACCATTCGCCGTTCCGATCCGCGAATCGCCGCAGAAAAACTTCCTGGAAGGCGGGTTGTCCGAATGGCTTTTCGAAACCGATGGCAAGAAAGGCGGTGGCGGCTTTCGAATCCAATTCCGTGTTAGTAGAAAACTGCTCCGCCGCCGCCGAGAGTAAAGTTACGGCACCTGCTAGGTTCGTTGCTGAGTTATTTGGTGTGTTTTTTGCTGAGTCTTCTTTGTTCCGGCAGAAAACTGCCGATCCGACCGGGTATTTTTGCCGATCTGACCGGGTATTATTACCGATCTCTCCGGCGTTTTTTACCGACCTGTTCGGAGGAGATCGGTAACTATTGCCGATCTCTTTTTTGCCCCAAATTCCAAATTTGCGCGAGTTGAGAACCTCGATCGTGAAACCAAACGGGGTCCTGGTCCGCTTAATGTAGTTGTTATCTTGTAAGCGGTCGAGGTTACTGCGGATGGTGCGATCGCACCTGCCAAGATCCCCTGCTATTCGCGCGATCTTGACGGGCGCTCCGCCCAAAACGATGCCTTTGCCGTCTTTCTCCACAGTGATTTTGTCGAGAAGCCAAACAAACTCCCAAAGCGCTGGGCCGATCCTTTCGCAGTGCTCCAAGATTCCGTTCCATAGGGGGAGCGGATAGGACTTGCCACCCCGGTATTTGCGCTCGTGAGGAAGTGTTTCCTTTCGATCGCCCGAAATTGAACGGTATTTCCTCACATCGCATCCTACTCTTCACCGTCTATTGCGGGCCGTAAGGTGTTTCACGTTTCATTTCCACGGAATCCCGGCTTCGGTACAGCTGGCTTGCACGGCTTCGATATTCGAGATTTCCTTTCCCTCGGCGAGAGCCTGGAGTTGGAGTTCATTCGCACGCTTGGCGAGTTCCTGAGGAGATTTTCCCTTTGTGGCCGTCGGGCCGGCGTCGGAAGGAATCAGCCCTCGCAGCTGGGCGAGTTTGAGCATGAAAGACTCGCGCAACGCTTCGTGCTGTTCCGCGATCGCGGCGCGCCTGCCCGCCGCAAATGCAGCTTGTTCGAGGGGCTCTACTAGTCGAGAGACCTCCTCGCGCAGTTCCGCGTCGGTAAATTCATGCGGTTTGCCTTTGCTCATTTTCTTACCTCTCTCTCCGTGGGGATTTGCTTTCTGGTTTGCGGTCTGTGGAGTCGGGCATTTCGCGCGGCTCGACTTGCTGATCGATCTCCCTTTCGATTTTCCGGTCGTGGGAATCGTTCTTCGAATCGTTCTTGCTCACGTCGCACCTCTTTTCGCGAAAATAAATTTCAGGGCCTCACCGAAAATCACAAACAGGCATCGCGAGTTGTCGAAGGAGAAAGGAATCAAGCCCTCGGCAACTCGCGACTCGCGCCTTGAACGTCGGTGTTACGTTCATAGCGCAGCGCCTCGCACCGGAAGCGCGCCACTCCCACGATCGCGCGGAGAAAGGACAAAACAGGCGCGATCGTGAAACTCGAACAGAAATCAACTCACGATCGCGTCGATCTTTCTGCGCGCGTCTTCCACCAAATCCGAAACGCGCGTCAGAAATTCGGCCGTCCGGCGCAATCGCTGCTTTCCAATGTCGAGCGCATCATCCGGGTTGGTGCGATCGATGTTGGGGTCCACCACGTAGTAGCCGCTGAGACGTTCAGGTTCCGGCTTGTACTCCACGGCGCGGACGCCGATCTCGGCGAACAGCATTTCGATGCCGTCGAGGTTGGTTAGGAACTCTCTCAGATCGTGCTCCAGCTGGCCGCCGCGCTGCTCAACCACCCCGACCTCGTCTTTCATGCGGGAAATAAAATTAGAAACTTTCATGCGCGCGCCTCCGTACTTCCTGGCGCGTCAACAAGTTCGAGCGCGCCCTCAGAAATTAATTTCTTCACTTTCTCGTCTTCGGTAGGCAACGAAACGACTTCGCCGATTCTCAAAAACAGTCCAAAAAGCCCACTGATGTTTGTGAGGGTGCGAAAATTCGCGCGGCCTGCAGCAGGTATGCCATTCGAGTACAGGGGCACTTCGAGAGCGGCAATCATCGAGCGAAGGACTGGCTCGACGACGGCTTGGAAATTCTTGCCCTCGAACTGTGAAACGTCGATTATCTCCAGCCCGACGGAGCGAAACTCGAAACACAACTGCGCCCTAATTCCGCGCAAAAGCATTGTACGGGCGCGGTTTTCCAGAGTGTGGATTCGGTCCGGATTGCCGCGCGCGATTAGCACCAACGCTTCGGACGTCGCGGCGTTGAGCCTGGACCGAAATTCTCCGAACGCCTCGGCGATCGGCACAATCAGCTTCGAGAGTTCCGAACACATCCCGGGCAATTCCCGAATGCCGTCCGCGATTCGCTCGTGGAGCTCCGCCGTGATGAAGTGTGGAAGTTCCGCTTCCGCCGCCGCGATCGCTTCGCAGATCGAAACCCCGCCGAGATCAGGCCGGGGATCGGATAGAAGCCGCTCGAAGTTTTCAACTTGCTCGCGGTGTTCACCTTTGCGAACGCGCAACTCACGTTGCTGCTTCAACGCCGCGCGATCGCCGTGAACAGCTTTCACCGCGAGCACCGTGATCTCTCGATCGACAGCCGCTTCTGCCGTTCGTTCTTTGGCGATCGCGGCGTCAATCTGCTCCTTTTCGGCTTTCAGTTTCACAGTCTTTGTCTCGTGCGCGATCCGTGCCGTCTCTTGTATGCCCACGTTCTCTCCTCCGACTTATCTTCACCCGCCAGCATCAGCCGAGCGAATCAAAACTTCACACTCCTCGTGCACCAACAACTCAAAATCCACAACTGAATCAAACTCGCGACGCAAATGCGGGCATTCAGCCCACAGGCGAAGGATAGCGACCGCCCACAAACCGTCTTCAGTAATCTGCGCACGGCTTTTCGTCATGCGTTTTCCCGAGCGGCTAGAAATTTGTCGAGGGCCGCGCGGCGCACCAAACGAATTCTTCCGATGCGAAGCGAAGGAAGTTCACGCGCGGAAATGAGCCGCTGAATTTGTCGCACGGATACCCCGAGTAGTCTCGCGGCCCCAATCGGCCTGTACGCAAGTGGCTCAGATGTCATTTGTTTTTTCACGTTCGTCTCCAACGCTGCGGGCCGGGTGTGTCGCCGATCTTCGACGCGCGGCGCGCGCTGCGATGTGGAAAACAGTACGGCGGACGGAATTTATTCCGCAAGGCCAAGAATAATCTTTTTGTGTTTCGAGAAATCGCCAATGCTGGAGCGGCTTCGGAGGGGTCCTGGTACGACAGAAACATTGCGCATTCGAAAAATGGGAGGCGACTAGGCGGCGTGTGTGGGGCGTTTGTTCGCTTTGGCTCTCAGCCAGACGTAGAACGCGTTTTCTTTCGGGACTTCCTTGCCTTTTTCCTTGTCGTCTATTTCCTCGGCGGTTAGCCCTTTGCGTTTTCCGATTTCTATCCGCGTGAGTCGAATGAGTTGGCGCCGACTCTGCGCCGTACCATTGTTGTGAGCCTTTTTGTTGAGATCCCTGAAAATTCCCATGGCTTCATTCTTTTGTTTTCTACTGAGACGACTTTCCTCCTTGTGGGCTGATTTGCGGGCCTCACGATTTACATACACAAGCTGCTCGACATCGTGTAGCGCGATCTGTCTGCCGAACGCGGCGATCTGCTTCTCCAGGGATCGCAAGTTCTCGTCCAACCAATTTGCCTCTCGTTCTAACTCGACACGCTCCGTGTCGGGCACGCTTTCCGCAATCTCCTCCACGTCCCCGTCAGGCGTCTTGTGCGCAAGATCAAAGAGTTTCAACCGATGAAGAAGTTCCTCGCGCCCTGCACCATCGCGAGTGGCTTGCTCAAACACTCCGCGCTTCTCAAACAAGGCTTTCTGTTCCCGTAACGCGTCGCGGTCGCCGCCACACGCCGCGATCGCGGTGTCGCGGCGTTGCCGCGTCAGGTGAAAAACTCTGGCGACTCGCAATAGTCGGCGCGCGGCGAGCAGGAGGCCATAACAACTACGCTTTTCCTTTACGCTACGTTTTTCCTTCACGCGAGGATGCTTCCACAGATCGCGATCGGTGAGAACATTGAACTCCTTCTGGTCTTCGGCGAGATTCTGCGTCAGTTGCCGCTTCTCACCGTCGATCCTGACGGTCACCGTGTTTGTCGGTCCATCCAACACTTCCCGCGCGAGGCTCTCATAGTATGCGACCCCATCAAATTCCGTCTCAAGAATTCCCGGGCCTTTCGGAAATCCCGGCCCCTTCGGTTTCGCCATCACCGCCTCAGTTGCGCGCGAGCTCGTGCGTGTGTATCAGGTTTGTATCAAACTCCAGTGGAAACCTTGGAAAGAGCGGACTACGTTGGATAGAAGAATCAATAACTTACGTCCTCTCAATCAGTGGAGAAGGATCGAATCCCACCCTCTCCGCCACAGCTAAAATCCTCAGCAAATATGCGGGTATTTGGGCCTTGCTACTACTTTTGCTATGCTGTTGCTGATTTAACTTAACTGCAAGATAATATAATGCAACTATTGATCTGCACGCCTGCTTCCGAAAGACCGAAGTGCTTCACCTTGCCTTGCCGAATCAGGTCCCTGACCGTCCCCGCGACGTCTTCGATTGGAACGCTCGGGTCACAGCATTTTACGGTATTTGAGGGAGTCGGAGGGAATGCGAGGGAATCTGAGAGTACCGGAGGGTACGAATCGGCTTGCCGATTGTCATATGCGGGGGCGTAGTTCAGTTGGTGAGAACGCCTGCCTGTCACGCAGGAGGTCGCGGATTCGAGTGCCGTCGCTCCCGCGATTATCTGTGGTCCGGTCGCTCAGAGGAACTGATCTTGCGATAGAGGCGTTTGGTTACATTACAGGATCTCGGTGGCTCACTAGCTCAGGCGTTTTTTCAGACCGTTCGACGCTTATCTGAATTTGAATTGAGCCTTGCAGATGTTCAGGGCCTTGATCACGCGACTCCAGGGTGGAAACCGGAATTCGAAGCTTCAAAGCTGCACCGCGGGGACCGAAAACACGCCCCCTGGTTTCTCGCAGCGATCTCAAATTCCGTGTCCTTGCGGCTTTTCAGGATATCGTGCACCCACTTTGCGACGGCTACGGCTTTTCGTCCCGGCCGCGTACTGCCGACGATGATTCCAATTTTCAGGATGTCCCTCTTTCTCCCTTCTGCTCCGGCGCCAATTCGGTTTGACTCACGGATAGTTTCCATAGGCTGCTCCTCAAATTAATCGCTCCGCCTTGTAGCACGGCTTCGGATTAGTGTCGCGCGAGGCATCTCTTCTCCTATGCAGTGTTCAGGCGTTTGCCTGCGGGATCTAGCTCACGAAGTCCATGCCATCGAGCAGCGTTCGGTGTTTCGAGTCCGAACTGATCGAGAACCCGGGCAACAATGTGGTCTACCATCTCCGCCAAAGTCTTGGGATGGTTATAGAAAGAAGGCACCGGTGGAATCATCACCGCGCCCATTCGACTCAGCGCTAGCATGTTTTCAAGGTGAATATCGTTGAAGGGGCTTTCGCGCGGAAGAAGAACCAGCTTTCGCCGTTCCTTCAGCACTACGTCTGCTGCGCGTCCGATTAGGTCGGCAGCATACCCACTGCGAATGGCCGCAAGCGACTTCATGCTGCAGGGAGCAATGATCATGCCGTCTGTTGTGAACGATCCACTCGAAATGGATGCAGCAAGATTGCTATTGGAGTGAATCTCGGTGGCCAATGCCTCTACCTCTGAGGCAGTAAACTCTGTCTCGTGCTGTATGGTTACCCTCGCCCATTTGGTCAGGATCAGCTCAGTTTTGACGTCTAACTCTCGAAGAGCTTGAAGTATGCGGATTCCGAAGATTGCCCCGGTCGCGCCCGTAATGCCTACTACAACCCTCATTTTGACCTCACGTCCCTAGAGCCCTTCGTGTGCACCTCGGGGCTATCTCTTAATGAGGTCCGGCACCGTTGGCACGACTTGGAAAGTTGCCATATCTTCCGGCTTGAATTTGAAGTTTGGATCGTACTTTTTCGGATCCGTAATGAAATCTGGTTCAGTCGATCGCCAGGCGAAAAAACAGGTCGGGCATCGATAGATGACCCACACGCCCGGATCCGGCGATTTCGTGAGTTCTTCCGTCTTGTCGGTTTCGCACCGGGGGCACATCGGCAATTTTTCAGCGGTCATCTCGAGCCTCCCTGTTTGGCAGCGCTGGCCACCATTTCTCCTATTTGTTTCATCCACTGCTGTGTTCCAGCCGGATCGCGAAGCTCCTGGCTATAATGACCGTGTGTTTCTGGCGCCTTGGGAGTTGTTGCATCGATTACCATCTTGTACGTCATTCCCTCCGGGTCCGACCCAGGATCTAACGAAAGCACTGACATGCCTGGTACGACGACCAGATCAAACTGCGGATTGAATTTGGTTGAAAGGGCCCACATTACCTGCGGTAGGTTATACGGATCGACGGTTTCATCGACGACAATCACCACCTTGGCGTAGCCCATGCCGTGCGGAGTTGAGAACACGCGCAGACCGACTGCCTTGGCGAATCCGCCAAAACGTCGTTTGGTCGAAATGATCACCACCAGCCCATGCGTGTAGAGGGCATTGACGGAAACAATTTCCGGGAAGTTCTCCTTAAGTTGCACGTAGAGCGGCGCTCCCGTGTTGATGCCGAGCAGATAGTCGATCTCCGTCCATGGCATGCCGATGTACAGATGTTCGAAGATCGGGTTTTTCCTGTGAGAGACTCTCTCGATCTCGATCACCGGCATGTTGCGTGCACCAGAATAGTGACCTGTAAATTCGCCGAAGGGGCCTTCGGCCTCTCTCACCCTCGATTTGATCTTTCCTTCGAGGACGAACTCCGATCCCCAAGGGGCATCGAGACCTGACAACTCAGTGGTGGTAATGCGGTAAGGCTCGCCCTGCAAAGCGCCAGCCATTTTGTATTCCGATTGGTCGTAAAGAATGGGCATCCCGGATACGATGCTCATCAATGGATCGTTTCCGAGGCAAATGGCAACCGGAAGATCTTTGCCTTGCTCTTCTGCTCGCGCGAGGTGAATTGCGATGTCATGTTCCGGAATAGGCTGAATCCCGATTCGATTACGGCCTTTTACTTCGAGCCGGTACATGCCGCAATTCTGTGTATCTATGTTGTCCCAGTCGTTCAGATCACGCGAAACGACGGTGGATTTATCGATATAGAAGCCCCCGTCGCCTTGATTGAGCCGGAGCAGGGGCATCAGGTCGTACAGGTTGATGTCCTTATCTACAAAAACTTCCTTCCAAGGCGCATCTGCGCGCCTTTCAATCTTTCCCGGATAGGTCTGATACCGTTTCACGAACTCAAAGAATTGTTCTTTGAGGGGCGTGTCCTTGGCCATGCCGATTGCGAGTGCATGGTTCGGCCAGGAAGCATGCACGTTCATAGCAATCTTCGCCGTCTTATACCCTTTGATCTTCTCAAAGAGCAGCGCCGGCGACTTGTCGCCCAGTTTGGTTCCAGCGCAAGCGGCGGAAGCAATATCTGGCTCGGGCAGAACGGGCTCACTGATTCTGAGCAATTGCCCATTCTTCTCGAGGACATTAAGAAATTCGCGTAGACCCTTGTAAGCCATATATAACAACTCCTTTTCAACTGTTCCGAGTGGCACACCGCATGTGCATATCCAGCAAAATTCGGTTGAGACAGGTTAATTTTGGGAAGTGTGGATCTTGCGCGCCTCGGTGCTTGTGCCGTTCCATTCGTACTTGGTTGTTTGCTTCAGTCCGATGATGCTGAGCACTCTGTGAGCAAACTCCTCGACGATACTTTCCACCGTTGATTGTCCGTTGTAGAACGTTGGTGTGATGGGAAAGATGATGGCGCCTGCCTCGGTCGCCGCCGCCATGTTTTTGATGTGAATGAGATTCAGCGGAGCCTCGCGCACGCAGAGAACCAGTGGAATCCGCTCTTTCAATGCAACATCAGCAGCCCTCTCTATGAGATCGGTTGCGGCACCCGATGCGATGCGCGACAGCGCGCCAACAGCAAGGGGCGCTATGATGACGGCCGTCGTCGGATAGGAACCGCTCGTGACAGGAGAGCTTAAGTCCCGATCGTTCAGGACACTGACCTTCTTTGCATTCTTGCCGGCGATCTCCGGTATCATCTCCGCTGGGTTTTCCACGCCCCACTCCAACTGGAGCAATCTATGCCCGTTCGGCGATGCAACGACGTTGATATGCTCCACCCGATCGTCGTCTGAAAGTAGCTTCAGCAATGTCCGGTGGACAATCGTGCCCCCTGCGCCTGTGTACGCTAGCGTGATGTTGTGCTTGTTCGACATACAGTTCCCTCGTTTCAGTCTTCAGCCATTTATCCAGTTACTGAACTCGTTTCAATACTCGGCGCAACTTCTTTCGGGCTTTCACCGCCCCGACCGAGACCCCCATCATCCGAGCGGTTTCTTTTGTGGATAACTCACCGAGCTCTCGCAGCTCGATTGCCTTTCGAATTCTCGGCGTCAAGTCAGCCATAGCCGCGGATAGAATTCGGCGGCGCTCACCTTGCAAAAAGGCAGTCTCGGGACCTACTCGTGAATCGGGCACGCTCGCGACCTTACACAAGCTTGCTAGGGGTGAGAATGTCCGACAGACCGATCCGACGCAACAACTCCGCACGAACCCGGTCGCACACCATGTTTACGACCTCGGCTCCATCCTGTGTGGGATCGACGTGCACACGGAAAGGCCGTTTGCCGAACGGAGCATCTACGATCTTCACGATCGCTTCCCCGACCGCAGCGACATCCGCGTCCGGCGGAACAATCGAGGCAAAGCCCTTCATCACATCGTCCCCGAAGTTTTTGTACGGTCCGTTGTCATACTCAGCGACACGCTGAGTATCGGCAGGCCTGCCGGAGTGAGCGAAATGGTTTGTTCCTCCGGTGAACGCGCCAGGAACGATAATGGAAGTCTCGATGCCCCAACGGGTGAGTTCACGCGCGGACACTACGGCCAGAGCATCCATCCCGGCCTTCGCTGCAAAATACGGTGCGAGGTAGGGAGGAGTGCCACCGGCCGAGCTGCTGCTCGATACCCAGACCACCAATCCCTGCTTTTGCTTCCGCAACTGCGGCAGAGCGGCACGGTTGACGCGCTGCGTGCTCAGAACGTTCACGTCATAGAGTTCCGCGAGCTGTTCCGGGGTGAACGCCTCGAGCGGGCCGAACACCATGTGGCCCGCGTTGTGCACCACCACATCCAGACGACCGTTGTCTTCGATGATCTTCGTTATCGCCGCATTCGCCGACGCATCCGACAAAACATCAAGTTCGACCGTGCGCAGGTCCGCTTTGTTGTCGGCCGCAAACTTCGCGGCCTCTTGCACCTGCCCCTTATTGCGACCGGAGGTGTCGCGCATGCTTGCGTACACAACGTGTCCCGCTTTGGCGAGTGCCCGTGCCGCAAGCGCACCGAAACCGCTGGAAGCCCCCGTAACGACAATTACCTTCTTCATAGTTCTTCTCCTTTCGAGTAATGGTTTTCTTTTTTAAGAAAGACTTGCAGCAGAAGGACCCTGATCTAGATCATTCCGCCATTCGCGCGAAGCACCTGGCCGTTGATCCAACCCCCATCGGGGCCGGCCAGGAAAGAGACGGCCGCCGCAATGTCCTGCGGCGTGCCGAGGCGCTCAAGCGGATTCATCTTCGCCATCCGGTCGATGAGTTCCTGAGATTTTCCGTGGAGGAAGAGATCCGTGGCGGTAGGCCCCGGCGCTATGGCGTTTACCGTAATCGACCGCCCGCGTAGCTCTTTCGAAAGGATCCCCGTCAGTGCCTCGACAGCTGCTTTCGTCGCGGCGTAAACGCCATAGGTTTCGAGCTTGAGTCCGACAACGCTCGTGGAGAAGTTGATGATCCGCCCATCCTTGCGGAGGCGTTTGGCTGCTTCCCGGAGTCCGTTGAACGTGCCTTTCAGGTTGACGGCGATTTGCCGATCGAAGGCCGTGTCATCAGTGCTGCCGATACTCGACAGCAGCATGATGCCGGCATTGTTGACCAGGACGTCGACTCCTCCGAATTCCTTTTCCGCGACTTCGAACATCCGCGAAACCTCGTCGGCCTTGCTGACGTCCGCTTTTGCGGTGATCGCGTGCCCCCCCGCCGACGTAATCTTGTTGACGACTGCAGAAGCTTCTGCTTCGCTGCCTGCATAGTTTACAACTACGGAAAAACCGTCCTTTGATAACCGCTCGGCAACTGCTGCGCCTATGCCGCGGGATGCTCCAGTAATGATTGCTGTCCTTAACATGGATTCTGCTTCTCCTATTCGTTTTCTGTCTCGTGTGTCATTGCCCGTTCGTGTCTCGTTTTCTGTAAGTGGGGCAGCAACATCGAGTTTCGCTGTTGTCCCCGTGTATAGGTTATTGCTCTAATGCATCGCGGATTGCGTTACTGGATTGCTTCAGAGCCGCTTGGACTCCTGCTACGTCATGGGCAGCTCCCGTGGCCGTCGTACGCGGTGTTCGCCTTCGTCATTCTCGAGAATGAGCAGCTTTGGTTTCATCTCGCCGGGGGATTGGGACAGCATTTCCTTGTGCGCGGTTCCGGATTCCGCGGAGATCTTTTTGGGAAGAAGAGTCTGCTCCTTCTCCGAAACGTGCTTTAGCGACGATAACCACAGGTCATGACCCCGATGCATCGCGTTAGGATCATTCTTGCGGAACTCCACTGCTCCCGTCCCTCTCACGACCTCCTCGGTAACGACACGGCAACCCGCTGGTGCTTTGACCAGGAGAAAAGTATGGTAAGCATCCATACCTGTTCCCCGACCGAACCAGCCGATGCGGGTGCCCAAAACAAACTCATGCACATGGCTATCGATGTGCACGCCGAACGTATCCCATGAGAATTGTGTGTCATGGTGCAGCCTGCCATCAGGACTATTCAGCAGATTCACGTTATGTGAGTTCGGGTACCACTCGGGCCAAGTCTGCGCTTGAACGAGATGCTGCCAGACAATCAAACAGGAGGCATCAATCAGCAACTCGTTATGAGCGAACAGGTCCGCGCCTGCCGGCGTGTGTCCCGCGGGCCAATGGATGTCAGACGACCGTAATGGCCAATCGGGGTTGTCGATCTGCGAAGTCTGTGCGAACGTGCGTGGTGCCGCGATCATTCCGGTAGTTAGGGCGGCTGTCACCAGCGCCGTCTGTGTCAGTGTTCTGATTCGTCTGCTAGATTGCATGGTCCTCTTCCTCTAAAGGTGGAATTACTGCGGTGCTAAACCAGGACCGTACCGCCATCGACCACAACGGTCTGCCCCGTGCTAAATCCTTCTTGCATCAAGAATAGATAGGCTTGGGCTATGTCATAAGGCTCGCCGACCCGGCCCACAGGCAGGCTATTGCCCACGCTCTCATACAGGTGCTCCCTTGCGTCTGTATTCATGCTCTGCCAGAGGTTCGTTCGAACGACGCCAGGAGATACCGCGTTGACACGAATCGGCGCCAATTCGACTGCCAGGGCACGCGTCAAGGCTTCGATAGTTCCGCAGATGCTTGCGACCACTGTCCATCCCTTGTGCGGGCGCCGGCCTGCGACTCCGGTTGTGAGCACGATCGAGCCGTCCTTGCGAATATGCGGGCTTGCGTACTTGACCGCAGCCAGAACAGCCCAATAGCGCAACTCAAAAGCGTGCCGGGCCTTCGCGAGATCTGTCGCTGCAAGGTCATTCAATTGCAGCGCATCGCCGGCGGTGAAGACCAAATGATCGAAACTGCCAAGTTTGGCAAAGAAGGTTGCAACGGCTCCTTCGTCCGAGACGTTGACCGCCTGCCCCTGTGCTTCGCCACTGATAAACTCAACGGCCTTCTGAACTCGTTCCGCATTGCTAGAGACGATAACGACCTTGGCTCCTTGCGTGGCCGCCTGTTGGGCCACTGCCAAACCAATCCCCGACGACCCACCCACCACGACCACCCGCTGCTGTTGCAAATCGTTTCCCCGTTGCATTGAATTCTCCTTGTGCACTCTTCTGACTTACTCCTTCGGTCATATTTCTCTCTCCTCGGTCGCACCTGACATTTCATGACCGCCATTATTGGATGAAGCGGCAGAAGCGAAGTTTGGACATGGCCATCTCTTGAGTTTCTCCACTATGTAGACTTAGGGCAGGAACTTGTAACCAGAGCTATGGACGGTATGAAAGTGCTTGGGATGGGCAGGCTCTGTTTCTAGTTTTTTGCGCAACCTCAAAATGTGGTTATCGACAGTCCTTGTGCAAGGATAGTTCTCGTATCCCCACACTTCATTGAGTAGTTCGTCCCGTGAGAGCACTCTCCGAGCATTTTTGATCAGATACGCGAGCATTTTGAATTCCTTACGTGTGAGAATAACGGGCCGACCATTGCGATGAATTTCCATCGTTGAAAAACATCCTTTCACTCCTCCAAACTCAAACGTGTCTGTGGCGTTGGGATTTCTCAACCAGGCCTTCGCTGCATCCAGCGGTGAGCAGACTTCGCTGGTATCGATGAGGCCAGTGACGGACTTGTTGGGTCCCGGCTTTTTCTGGGTCGTCTTATCATGAACAGCCGATTTCGGAACAAGCACGATCACCGGCAAGAAACGCGATAGCTTACGAAACTCTTCCGGGATGCCAGAAACTGGCACGGACGCCAAGTCCTCATTAAGGAAGTGCATCGGTTGTGAATCGAATTCGGTTTTGGCTTGCGCAAAAGGGGAAATTACCGCCTTGATTGTTGCTGTCATTGAAATACCTCTTTACTCAGATTGCCCGGCACAATTGGAGCTGCCGACACTTTGCAGCAAGGGCATTCGATGCAGCGCGATTTTCGCGTGAAACATCCGCCCCTTTACTGCCCCGGTCGAAATCCCCAGAATTTGTGCGGTTTCTCTGATTGAGTGTTCTTGCAAATGGATGAGCTCCATAACGTTGCGGGCTCGCGGCCGCAGCCCCGAGATGGCTGACTCCACGATCCGTCTCCGTTCACGAAGGGAGCAACTCTCTTCCGGATCGGGAGCGTCGCACCGAAATTCTCGTTGCGCTACGGGTTCAGACGACGGGTTTGACTCGTCCATGGGAATTTCTCGCGCCCCGCGGTTTTTGCGAAGCTTCATCAAGGCGGCATTAATCGCAATGCGGGTCAGCCAAGTTGCAAATTGGGATCTTCCATCAAAATCCTTGAGATGGACGAAAGCTTTCAGAAAGCACTCTTGCGCCGCGTCTTCCGCGTCTTCACGGTTTCGTACGATCCGGCGAGTCACACAGGAGACTTGTTTCATATGACGTTCGCAAAGCTCTCCGAAGGGAGCTCTTCGCCCACTTTTGGCGGCTGCGATCAACTGCTCCTCGCTCCACGCCCGAAGATCGTTAAAGGCTGAGGCATCGCTCTGCTCCGAAAACAATGTACTCATCACTACGATAGACCTCTCTCGAACAGGAGCTGTCAAATGCTGTCTCCCTTAATTTTTTCCCTTTCCATCCACTCGCGGACGTACGCCGGACAGTTCTCCAGCTTCATCCCATCCGCCTCGCAATCTCTTAGAAACGTCACTGCGTCGCGATCTGCCAGCCTCACCTCTCGTAAGTCCAGAACGATCTTTCTGTAGTCCGCATCAAACAGGGCCTTCAAGTCCGCGACCTCCTCCGCGGTCATGCGCCCACTGAGTGCAAAAACCAGGATTCCCTGCCGCACCGATCGCTCGATCCTCAAGGTCATCGTTCTGTTGTTTGGCCCAGCCAGCCATGGCGTTGCTGCGTTGTTGCCATCGCGGCTCTCGGTTGACGAAGATGCAACACGGAGGCCACATGCAAAGCACTGAAACAAAAGGCTTAGAGGAGAAATTGGAGTAACGGAATTCCGGGAAGTCCCGGATTCCCGGGAATTGAAAGGAGGGACTTACTACTACTTAGAGATAAACCTGTGTTTCTTGATCCCCAGCTGCTTAATTTTCGTGTCCAGCGTCGATGGGGGAATTCCGAGTTTCGCTGCCGCACCTTCGGGGCCGGAGACTTTCCCTTTGCTTTCAGCTAAGGCCGTTTCAATGATTTTTCTCTCTTGATTCTGGAGAGTGTCTGGCAAAGGACCTGGCAACTCTTGCCGAGCTGCCTCATGGCTGGCCAGCCAAGCCTTTTCGATCCAAAAAGTGTCCCCGCCGCACAAGATCACCGATCTTTCAACAATGTTTTGCAACTCGCGGATATTTCCCGGCCATGGATACGATTGGCACAGTTCCAGCGTATTGTTGTCGATTTTGCGAATTTGTTTCCCCATTTTCTCCGCGTACCGTTTCACGAAGTACTCGACCAACATCGGAATATCCTCCTTCCGTTTGCGGAGAGGAGGCACCTCAATCGGGAAAACGTTAAACCGGTAAAACAAGTCGGCTCGAAACGTTCCCGCGGCAATGGCTGCCGTTAAATCGCGGTTGGTTGCGGCTATGACGCGAACGTCGGTGGGAATAATTCGGTTACCTCCCACTCGTTCGAACTGCCGCTCCTGCAGCACTCGCAGCAACGCAATCTGGGTCTCTGCGGGAAGCTCGCCAACCTCGTCTAGAAAGATCGTACCCGAGTGCGCCATTTCAAAGCGGCCCTGGCGACGCTGCACCGCGCCAGTGAAGGCGCCTTTCTCGTGGCCAAACAGCTCCGACGCGATCAAGGAGGAAGGAATCGACGCACAGTTTACGCTGATGAACGCCTGGCCGGAACGTCGCGAGTGCTTGTGTATGGCGCGAGCAATCAATTCTTTTCCGGTGCCGGTTTCGCCGGTGATAAGCACCGTGGAATCGGTGGGAGCCACTTTTACAATGCTGGAGAGCACAGTTTGCAGGGCCGGTGACGAGCCCACAATTTCCTCAAACATGAACGCGTGATCGATTTGCTCCCTGAGCGCAAGGTTTTCGTCACGCATGCTCTCCTCGGCTCGCTTGCGATCCTCGATATCCGTCCCAGTCGCATACCATCGAATAATGTGCCCCTGGTCGTCGCGAAGAGGATTGTAGCGGACAAGAAACCAGCGATACTTACCGTCTTTTCCAAGCTCTCGTTTCTCAACTTCAAAAGGCTTACCGCGCGCGAGCGCCTCATTGCGCTTCTCAAGCAGCCTCTCCACATCCTCCGGGTGGAAGATCCGTGCGGGAAAGTCTTCTCTCTGCACGTCCTCCAAAGTGAGACCGGTGTAGTCGAGCACCACCTGATTTGCATAAAGGGCTGTCCCATCCGGGCGGAACACGTAAATAAAGCTGGCGATGGCATCGGTCATCCGCCGAAGCTCTGTTTCCTCTGCCTTTATTTGCTCAAACGCAGTCTGCAGAGCCGCTCTCGCTTCGCACTGTTCGGTGACATCGATTGAGGTGCCGACGAATTCCACGAGATTGCCCGCCTCGTTCACGATGGGCCGCCCGATGGCATGCTGGTAGCTGATCGTCCCGTCGGGACGAAGAACACGGAACTCCGCTTCGTAATCAGTTTTCTCGACCAGGCATCTTTCAAAGAGATCGCGAACGCGCTTGCGGTCCTGAGGATGAATCCTGTTAAACCAGAAGTCAGGGCTCGAACAGTCTTCACCCGGTTTGACGCCAAATGCTCGCCATATTTCCGGCGTATTGGTCACAGTCCCAGATGAAACGTCGAGACTCCAACTCCCTGAACGGCCTAGTCTCTGAGCCTCCAGCAGATTCCACTCGTTGCGCCGCAGCTTCTCTTCTGCCTGCTTTGCCGCCGTTATGTCCGTCACGGCACCCACGAATTCAAGTTTGCCCGACGAAGGTGTCAGGGTGAGCGCCACAACGTGGAGATGCTTCACCGAACCGTCCGGCATCATCAAGCGATGCTCAAAATCAAGATATGCTCTTTCTTCGGACGCGTCGTCGATAATCTGCCGTACAAGATCTCTGTCGTCAGGATGAATGCGCTGGAATACCAACTCCAACGTAGGCTTCACCGCTCGATCGTATTGAAAGATGTTGTAAGTCTCCTCCGACCAGTAGATTTCTCCGCTGAGAACGCTCCAGCCGAAGCTGCCCGTGTGGCTGAGGGTCTGTCCCTGGGCCAGGAAAGTTTCGCTGCGTTGCAGTTTTTCGTCGGCGAGTTTGCGTTCTGTCACATCCACGTCGGTACCAACGTATTCGATAATATTTCCGGTTTCATCGAGCACCGGGTGTCCGATCCCGTGAATGTGCTTTACCGTGCCATCAGTCAGCACGACCCTGTAATCTTGCACAAAATCAGATTTCTCGCGGCGTGACTTCTCGATCCGTTCGTTAAATCTGTCGCGATCCTCAGGGTGTACCAGTCGAAGGAACTCTTCCCGATCTGGAAGCTTTCTTTGAGTATCTAATCCAAAGATTCGTAACATTTCGTCGGACCAGTAAATACACTTCTCCGCGGCAGGGTTGTAGGCCCAGCTGCCCGTCTTGGCTAGTCTCTCCGCCTCCGCCAGATACGCCTCGCTTCGCCGAAGAGCTTGCTCCGCGCGCTTGCGCTCGGTAATGTCCTCGGACAGCGCCATTATGAATCGCGGTACCCTCTCGGTGCCCGGCACAAGAGAAACGTTGTTGCTTACCCAAATCGAACTGCCGTCCTTGCGCAGATACTTTTTCTCAATCTGAAACTGTGGCCGTTTTCCCTCCAGCAACTCGGTGATGAGCGCCCAGTTCGCTTCGCGGTAGTCCTCATGCGTTAAATCCAGAAAATTAACTGCGCGCAGTTCCTCCGCCGTGTAACCCACGATTGTCTGGTAGACATGATTGGTGGCTAGAAAGCGGCCGTTCAGGTCAGTCAGCGCAACGCCGATAGCCGAATTCTCAAAGACGGATCTCCACCGCTCCTCGCTTTTCCGAAGGGCTTGCTCAGCCCGCTTGCGATCTTCAATGTCGATAGCGGTTCCATACCATCTGACGAGCTTTCCGGTTTCATCGCGCAGCGGTACGTTGCGAATAAACCACCAGCAATATTCTCCGTCTGCCCGCCGAACCCGCGCTTCACTCTCCATGGCTTGCCCGTTCTTAACGGCTGTGTGCCAATCGGCGACGACCCTCGTCCGGTCATCGGGATGAAGAACCGCTTCCCACTTCCACCCGAATGCCTCGTCCAAAGCTAAACCTGTGAACTGCAACCAACGATCATTAACGAAATCAACCTGACCGTCCGGCGAAGTGCTCCAAACATGCGCCGGAACCGTATTGACCACGTCGCGAAACTCTCTCTCGCTCCGGCGGGCAGCTTCCGTCCGCTGCTTAATTTCCTCGAAAGCTTTCTCCAATTCAATCCTGGCCCGCACCTGTTCGGTGACATCTATTGCGGTCCCAACAAATCCCACCAGGTCGCCCATATCGTTCACGATGGGGCGTCCGATAGAATGTTGGTATTTGATGGTTCCGTCGGGAAGAAGAAGGCGGTAGTCCGCTTCGTAATCAGTTTTCTCCACGACGCATCTCTCAAAGAGATCCCGAACCCGCTTCCGATCCTCAGGATGAATCCTGTTAAACCAAAAGTCAGGGCTTGAACAGTCGTCACCCGGTTTGACGTCAAATGCCCGGTGCATTTCCGGCGAATTCTTTACAATCCCGGCTGAAACGTCTAGACTCCAACTCCCCGAATGGCCTAGTCTCTGAGCCTCAAGCAGAGACCATTCGCTGCGCTGTAGATTCTCCTCTGCTTTCTTCCGCTCTATCGCGATTCCAGCGACGCTAGTTGCGTTTTCGATTAGGTGGATATCTTTTGGGCTTGGGCTTCGAACTGATCGGAAGTAAAACGCAAAGGTTCCAAGAATTTCACCTTGGTGAGATATGATTGGTGCAGACCAGCAGGCGCGAATGCCATGTGCTGTGATTGTGTCGCGCACCTGTTCAAGAATTGGGTCCGTCAGGACGTCGCTGACGAAAACAGGCTTGCGTTGGTTTACCGCTGCGCCACACGATCCGCCCTGTGGGCCAACAACAAATCCGTCAAGCGCTGCAACGTAGGATTCGGGAAGGTTTGGCGCTGCAATAGCCCGCATGTGTACACGGTCTTGATCAAGAAGCCAAACCGAGCAGAGCATTCCTTCACGATGAGATTCAACAACCCGCGCCACGCTCGTTAGCACTTCCTTCAAAGACGCGCCTGCGAGAATCATTCTCAATATTTCGAGAATATCCTCACTCGCGAGGCCTTTCGCCAATGTGCCATCCGGCTCCGCATCAGTTGAGCGGACAGGCTGGTG